>OCZU010000578.1_pt1 | contig 25094 bp, 40 predicted proteins | sample 1539001 | NCBI WGS metagenome assembly OCZU01 (sample SAMEA3539306, study PRJEB22396) | soil metagenome | biome: tundra; feature: field; material: soil | place: USA | collected 2010-05 | depth 0.15 m | reverse complement strand
CGTTATGCACCACAATCGGTTGAGGTGGCATGTGGCTAATCAATCGCAATATCTCGGCGCGCTGCATTTCGACCAATCGGGAAAAGTGAAGCGCGGCTCCCTGCATTGCCTGTTCCCATGTACAGTGTCCCATCTCGTACATCATAATGAATTTATAAATCACCGCGCTGTTAGTTTCGTACCCAACGCGTTTTACTTCGTCGTGCGTCAACAGCATGTCCGGCTTTTCTACGGCAACTACTTTGTATTCAATGTCCGGCATTATCGTCTCCTGTTAAAATCGCATAACCTAACGTTCGAGTCGGACACGGCGAAGCAGCCGCCGTGCCGCTCAACTTAACGTTGTGCCCCATCAAATGTTTCGCTAAATTAACCAAGAAAACCGCAAAATCTGGAGGGGTTCCGTTGGCCTCGCGCTTGCTCAGTGTTGGCTTATTATTCGCCTTCCCGCGCTGATCGTAAAACCCTATTTGGTGCGTTCCGTCTTTTCTATCCCACATCGGCTCAATCGGTTCGTTGTCCCCGCTACAATAAAGCCATGTGCGCTTGCGGGCTCGATGCCCGTATGCCGCCTGCCATACCTCGCAAACCCATCCGTTCCCGCTACGCGCCCATCCCTGCTTCGGCGGTCGCTGTAGGCCGTGCGCTGCCCATGCGTAGGTTTCCGCAGGGTGTTCAAGCACGCCACCGCAACGGTTCACTGCATCGAGGGCAAACCTAAAGCACCCGCCGTCGTTACCTGGCCTGTTGTGTTCTCCTCCCCACCGCGCATAGTTCACGTTTGCCATTTTCCCCCAAAGCTGGCAGGGAGGGTGCGCCACGACAACGGCATTCCCGGCGTAGGTCAGAGCGTTCCGCGCAACGTCATAACAATCCAAGTCCATCGCTTTGTATATGCTGTCACCGGAAACAAAAAGAGCAACAACCGAGCGTGTGGCATAACCCGGCGTTCAACTCGGACTAGCCGATAAAGCCCGGCTAGCCGGTTAACTTTACGTTAGGGGTTACATGTAGCGGGCAATCTACGCAAATAGGTTTGACTTGTTTGCAGACTTGGAAAAACCTGCAATTGTCAAACACTCTACCGTTATATTCTGCCCTATCAAAACAAGAAGGAGGAGTCTCCGCCATGTGCTGGCTTTCATGCTCTTTCTGGCATTCATCGCTATGGTTGTTATTTCCATCTGCGCTACAATTCTTGCCTTTACATTTCATAGTATCACCCCTAACCCTACGTTCAACTTTCGTTCCGCTTCGCTCCACCGGACTGCGCAAAAGCGCATCCCTGTTCACCGCTCGCAACTCGTCCATCAGCGCAACAATCCGCGCTGGCGGGTCACATTCGTACTCAACGGTTTCGAGTTCTGCGCAAGCTCGTAAAATCAACCCTCGCAGCCTCTCTATATCAGCGCGTGCAACGCGCAGTTCTGCTTGCATAGAATTAGCGTGCGTAATTAAAGAATCTGTCGGCATGAGCTCAATTTCATAAAATGGTACACCCATAATTTATCTCCTTGATTGATTGACGCACAATCCTGCATTCGAGCGTGACAGGCCAACAGCGGCCTGCCCCTCAATTTGAAGACGGTGCGTTATTTCTTCGCAAGCCAGTTGGTACCCAGCTTGAAACGAAGTTGGCATCGTAGCGTTATGCCCTCCAATCGGAAGTAGCATAACGGCCTCAACAATCTTGATCGCTCTTAGTCTCTCAAGCGCTTCCGCAAGCTCGTTGCTCATTTCTTCGACTCTTTGTCAGTTAATGTAAATAATTTACTGCGGTTGCTTTGGCAATTTAGGCACTGGCAAGGGACGTAAAATCCAGTACCTTTGCCTTTATCGTGCGCAATTATTAAACACCTTAGTTCTTTTGCGGTAATCATTTCCATGGGCGGTTTCAGTTTGTGCCGCTTTTTTAATGCTTCTTCGATCAGCACAGCTTGACTCTCCGGCTGTTCCCTCATCCATTCCACCAGCCAGCGCGGGAGCTTCACCCCCACCGGAATCTTTTTCAGTTCCGGCGGGGAGTGCTTGCGCCCTGCGCCTCTTGGGTTTGACTCACTCATGCTAGTTGGGCTGCATCGTATTTAGCTTGCTTCCAAGAGCTGCGAGCGCGGGCGGCGGCTTGGCGGTTTGGCAAGTCGGCTGAAATGATCTTGTCCAGTTCCTTGGATATTTGCCCTTTGGCAAATTTGGCATATTCTGCATGCTCTTTGTCGGCAGCAACCTTGAGTGGTTTCAGCAACTCATAACGAGCCTGAGATTTCAAACCCAAACCAGCCAATCTTGATTTTTCGTCGTCGTGTGCTTTTCTTGCTTCTGCTGCGATGGCTTTCAGTTTGTTTATTTTGGCTTCATTCATGTTCGATGCTCCTTTGTTTTCCGGTTTCCCTTCACCGTGTAAGCAGTATAGTCCTATTTTAATTAAAGTCAATATATTTATTAAAATATATTTCCATATAAAAACGGGGCATAACCCTACAATCCAGCGGGACTCCGCAAAAGCGCGCAGCCCCTTAGCTCCACGTTAGGCATCGTCAAGTTCCACGCTGCTTTCCATGCTTCCCATGCGCAGATTGCTGGCCTGAAAATAGGTTCTCCGTCATGCATTCCGCAAGTATCGAGCGTTGTTGTTCTTGCCCATGCGCAAGCCATAAAGATTATAGTTAAAAGCATAGGGATAATTAATTTTTTCATTTTGCATCCCCCCCGATTTTTTCATTTATCGCGCTTTCAAGCCATTTTGCGATTGATACATCATCGCGGTGTGCGTGCTGGATTATCTGCGTTTTAAGAGCTGGACGGATGCCAAAGGTGATATTTGCCTTTTTTACCGACAGCGGCAAAGTCTTGCGACCGCATTTTTTCTTTTCGATTGTGTTCATTTAGTTACCTTTTGTTGGTTGGTTTAAAAACGCATCCTGGTATAATTTACGGGCGCATTTTTACGATACGCGCTTGTTCTTTAACAATTTATAATCTGCACACCGTGCTTTTGCGAAAATTTATTTCCTCGCGGCAAGCGATAGCGGAAAGCGTATTTTTCATGAATCCGGTTTGTGCATTGTGGGCGCTGCATTTTTTGAGTTCCGCGATCAATTCCTCGTTCGTTGCCATTGCCGTGTTGATAGTTACAATCCCATCAATAATGGCTTCATGGTGGGTGCTTTCCCCGTCAAGCGGCAATTTGGCCGCGATCAGGGCATCACGTACCGCCTGGCGCTGCTCCGCTGTACAGTCGCGCAAGCTGTGCCGGTATGCATGGCTCCAGTAATACGCCACCCCGTCATATTCTGGCGATGGTGCGACATATTCAGGAGCAATGGCAAAGCCCATCGCCGCCGCTTTTTTATTCATCGCCGAATTGAGAGCGGCATCGTTTGAAATAATTTGGAATTGCGGCATTTTATTCTACCTTTCTATTGCCGCCGGATAATTCCAGCGGCTGATTGTTTAATTTATTCAGCTTCGGCGCAGTTCACAAAAGAGCGCGCAACCTCTTCGAGTGCGAACCAGGCCAGCGCGTTTGCCACTTGAGTATTGTGTTTGCTGCGCGAACCGTAGAGCGTTTGGCCTATTTCTTCCGGTGTAAACTCGTCTCCAAGACAGTTAAAATTGCGAACCATTTCAACCAAGCCTTCCCCTAATTCGCTTGCCATATTCCCAGCGTATTCGAGGATTGCGGGGCGATTACGTGCGTAGAATGCCGCTGTTTCCGTGTAGTAGATAAAGCCGTTGAATCCACTGTCTGCGCCGTGGTTCGCCACATCTGCGGCCATTTCCTTGAAAGTAATCCAGCCACCAGCTTGGCGAACTATTGCGCGGATCAGCTTTTCAGATACGTTTGATTTAGCTGCGAAAGTTTTAATGTTTTTCATGATTTTTTACTCCTTGCCAATTACGGGTTAGCTTGCCCGGCCACTCTCTTCGGTGAGTGGCGACCGTGTTCTTTACTCCAGTTCGATCAGTATATCAGGACTACAATTAAACACAAGCGGTTTATGCAATTATGAGTAATTTTTAGTTGATTTCCATGGCTCACGCCCCGACAAGCTCAATTTTCCCGAGTGCTGCAAAATCGTCTGGAATTGGGTAGCCGCGCATGTTCTGGCGCTGGTTATAAATCGCCATGGGGATCATGTAATAGGTTAATTTTGCCTCTTTGAAAACTTCGCCAGCTCGGATAAATGCAGGCGTATCGCGGAAAATTGCCTTGACAGTATTAGAGTCAACCCTGTCGCAACTCCATAAAACGGGTATTCCGGCGGCACAGTGGGCGCGCATTTCATCTTCTGCATCGCTCGCACGTTTGGCCGACGCCGCGCAAGTTTTGTGGTTTTCGTCGCGCATAGCTTTTGTATATTTTGCCCTGCAAGCGGCGCACATGGCCCGCGACGGACACCAGCCGTGCGGGCATTTAATTTTGCGAACTCCGCCTGAAGTGCCGCAACTGTCGCAACAAAGCGCGCCTGACATTGTGTATGAGTATCCCATTTTATTCCCCTAATCAATTGTGTGTATTGATGCGTAATTCACGCCGATAGGTTTTGAAGGCTTTGCCAACAATTCCATTTTTACTACAAGCGCGCCGTTGGAGCCGCGTGATTTAATCATCTTGTGAGTAAAAACGATGGTATTGAGCGCAACTTTTCCGCACGGCACGGCGTCAACTATTTCTGATTTAACGACCCGTCCAATTTTGCCATTTACAGATACCAAACAGCCAACGGGCAAAGCATCTAAAGCGTCAATTTTTGCCATGATGCACCTCAAAACCAAGCGCCGTTAATCCGGCGTGCTGCAAAAACGTATAAATCAATCTGAGCCTGGGCAACCCCTGCGGCTTGCGCTTTGGCAATCGCTACAATGCTCGATTGCTGATATTCTGCGATGAAAGCGGCGCGGCTCATTTTTACGCACCTTTAATAGATTGATAAGTCGTTCCGTTTGGCATCCTGGACAAAGGCTCAAGGCCATCATGCGCCCGTGCGCTGTTGTAACTCCATAGTGCATTGGCGCGGAATGACTCTCCGCTTGATCCCGTGCATATTGTGGTGAAACTTCCTTGATCCGCCGTTGACGGTACTACACATTTGCATTTCATTTTGTCACCTCTAGTAAGTGTTTGTGGAATATTCGTTCGGCCTTTGCAGCTTCGGCTAATCCCCCGATACTAACGCGGCCTTGCAATCTTATTTGCCTATCGCGATTTGCTGTTTGTTCTGCATCTACAACAGTTGCTATTCTACACATTAAATAGATTAACGCAAGCGTTTAATAGAATATAAACAATAATATTGTTTCACAAGAATGGCGTAGGTAATGGGGTGTAGAGTATATGCAGATTATCTTATGTAGATTAGTAGTTACTAACCAGCATAAAGTGTTGTATATCAGCATCAGCTTATATTATGATATGGCTGCGTAACTCAAAACGCACACCAGGTCATACGGATAACAAGAGGCAATGAGCCGGTACCGCACCTGGCCAGCACTGGCAACCCGTATCAGCAACGGTTAAATAATCAATTGCTAATATAGTCTCCCAGTATAAAAACAGATAGGTTCGGCACCTTCAATTGTTTATTAGCAAACGCTTATATTCGCCGCACACCTCCGGTAAGGGGTGGACAACCATCGTAGATGCCGAGCAAGTGACAACGCCGCGACCTTGACACGCTCAACTCAATTCAGCATATAATCGCACATCTCATATAAGCAAAGGCTAATACATCATGGGTAATGTCAGCCACTACACGGACATTCAGCGAGCACAAGCTGCCGCTCAATACGCCATATCTGGCAATCAAAGCAGAGTCTCCGAAGTTACTGGGATACCTAGACCAACCATAGGATATTGGGTAGCTAAAGATGCTTCGTTCCAGGCGCTCGTTAGCGATTGCCAACAACAACAGTCTACAGCAATCAAGGCTGGGCTTGCTCACATGGTAGAGCGAGCGCTCACTAACATGCACGATAGGCTAGAGAATGGGGACGAGGTATGGATTAATGCAGGGAAAGAGCTAGGCATGGTCAAGGAGCGAAAGGCTATATCATTCAAGGACTTAGCAATCGGCGCGGCTATAGGCGTGGACAAGCTCGTCATCATCCGTAAGACGGAGCAGGGCGGATCAGATGAGGGGGAGGATAAGATACAGCGCAAGCTGGACAGATTGCTTCAGCTTGCCAGCGTGGCCGAGCTGGACAGCAAGCCAGTGGTTGTGGATAACTCTGTTGATAAGTAGCCGAGATACAGATAACGGATGTTATGTCAAATGAATCATCACTGGTTAATTTTTAGGCTTGTGAGCGCTTACTAACATGAGGCGGGTGGCAATGGCGGTGCTTAGGGACTACTTACCTATGGACAAAAAGCACGACAAACATTACACAACGGCGATGCGATCATTGTCAGAACTGAACGATAGTTTAGCGGCAATCGTAAAGATCACAGCGTGACGTATAACGTAAAGTTGAGCGGCGACCAACGGCGCGAAGGAAAATTATGACTAAAACTAAACACGATCCCGCCGTTGGTTGTCCGCTCGAACGCCGGGTTATGCCTTCCGACCTTGAAGGTATTCAAGTCCAGTTTTTCTATTTATCAACTGGTGAACCGGCATTTATCTGTGGCGCAATTGGGCATATAACATCTGGACTATTGGAGCAACTGGAAAAAGAGGTAAACGAAAACCCATTGGAAGATACTTTCGCGCGCGGAGGTGGGGATTATCTTTTTTACGCAAAATTCCAATCGGAACAACGTGGCGAATTCGGGAGAATTGAACTAAATGGATATTGGGAATTAGACCTTATCGAATTCAGGGAATTGAGCGATGATGGTGCATAACGTAGAGTTAACCGGCACCGCTTCGCGGTGTCCGAGTTGAACGACAGGTTAGCCGCCGTGCAACGAAGCACAATAATGAAATAGTTACAAATAACGCTTGCTTTAATGAAACTGTTTCATTATAATGTTTGCACGGTGAAGCAAACGACCGGGCAAATAAAGGAGCAATATCATGACAAAGCCAGTTTACATATCGCATCGCAAGGGTGGCACGGAATATCCCGGTGTATTGCGTGAGGATGGGACTATTGCCTACGTTGAAAATGGACGCACTTACTATGCGCCAGCCTGTGAATTGTGGTACAGGCCAGCATGACCCCGAGCGAACAATGCAAAGCGGCAGGGCTGAAAAGCCTTGCTGAGCTTGCGAGCATCAGCAACACCAGCACAAGGACGCTGATTAACTGGCACACGCACAACATAACGCGGTTTACAGTCCTGCTGGCTGGCGCGGTCGTAATTAAGGCGGCTAACGTAGAAGTGAGGGGCTAGGTGCAGGCCCAGGGGGGAGGGGGAAACTTCCTCGTCGACAAAGCGTGCGTATAGCCTCCTTTATCGCCGCTCAAAAATAATTGCCAAAATACGATTGAATCGTCTGTAACTATAGAATCCATGAAATGTATTAGTAATCGCTAATATTTATTAAGGTAAGTCGAAATTCGCAGCGCAAATAAATAAAGGGTTGGAAAATGAGAAGGGCAGACGAGGAAAAGTTTCATTCCGAATGGCTCGGTAGTTTGTTTGTAGTGGAAAATCTTGGGGATGTGATCGCTCTTGTTAATGGATTGGAAAAGTGAAAAGATTTATTTGACGGAGTGGTAAATCTATGAAATACTATGCACTCAATCAAATTGAGGTGATAAATGAAAATCCTAATCGCGTTGCTATTGGTTACTTTGTCCGGTTGTGGCGGAGGTGGATCATCGCCCGCTGTTGAGCCGCCGCAAGCTCCAGCACTTACTCTTGGTCAATCGGCTGGAGTGTTTGAGCTGTACTGGACGGTAGCCCCGCATGTGAATTCGTACACTGTTTATTGGTCGGTTGTTGTGACGGCCAATACGACGTGCACTCAGGCAATTGCTGGTTGGCCACAGGCAGTTGTGCATAACGTTCTACCACCTTACACCATAACCGGATTTACCTCTGGGCAAAAATACTGCTTTGCGGTAATGGCTGTGAATGCTGGGGGAGAAACAATGTCCAACGTGATTACGGCGATTTCGCTATGAGTTTAGAAAAAAAATTTATCAGAATCAGCGAAGCCGCTAAGTTGATGGGTGTTTCGATTGATACGCTGCGGAACTGGGAGGCTTCCGGTAAGTTGATACCGTACCGTACCGCAGGCGGGCATCGGCGGTATTTGGAATCCGTTATACTTGGATATTACGAACAACATAAATTAGGTTAAATAAAATGAACTTTAAGGACGTAATAGAGAAACTTGAGTTTGCTCGGTCTATCAGTCAGGACATGAGCTTAACGAGGAAGTCGTGGAATGAATGTGGGCATATTTATGTTTTTGATAAAAAAGATGGTGCGATTTCCTTGATCTTCGCCCCTCACAATATTGAAAACTTCGCTATCGTTTTCACCCCAAGTGTAAGCGATGTGTGCGCCGAAGATTGGGAAGAGTACACTAAATCGAAGCTGGTTCTTATTTCTTAAGCGATGTATAATCAAGCATCACCCACAACCGGAAGGAAATAAAATGGCGAACGAACGCGAAGATCGAATCAATTTCTGGAAGAAAGAAGACAACCCAACTGTTGGAAAGAGCCTGAAGGTGGGAGTCAAGACGGTTCTTGGTCAGCTTGGGATGGGTGGAGCTCCAGCCGCAGCCGATATGATTAAAGAGCGTCAGAAAAAAGAAAAGAAAGCAATGGGCGACGACTAAATGAAAACACTTGGGCTAATCGTTTTGTTTTATGTGATACCGGGATTGGGGATAATCGTTTCAATTTTCATGGCCGTTCCTAAAAGATTCCTGCATAAAAAGATTGTTTTTCCAAGTTTTTAAATTGTAGTTTTGAGTAAGCCGAAACTAACGTCAGCGCACATAAACGGGTTCGTTAATGGTTTCCTTATGGACACCCTTGACGAACCTGTACCTACTCCGCCATTCCACCTTGAAATGTGGGATATGGTCTGTTCAGATAACAAATACGTTGCAATTGCAGCTCCCAGGGGTCATGCAAAAACGACAAGCATAACAAACGCCGTTGTTCTTGCGAACGCTCTATTCGGAGTGCATGATTTTTTCCTCATAGTCTCTGAAACATGGGGAAAAGCAAAGAAGTTTCTAGCCTCAATCAGCGCCACGTTAAAAGACAACGCTTCAATACGGAAAGAATATGGCCCGTTTATCTTCGAGAAAGATACCGAAGAGGAGTTGATCGTAATTACTGGCGACGGGATTAAGTTCTGCATCATCATACGCGGCGCAGAACAGAACATGCGCGGAGCTATGTGGGGGACAAAAAGACCGAATTACATACTTTGTGATGATATCGAGAACGACGAATGCGTAATGAATCCAGAACGAAGGAAGAAGTTCAGGGATGACTTCACGAACATTCTTTTGGCTTGCGGCAGCAAGAGTTGCAAGTACCGTTTGATCGGTACAGTCCTTCACTACGACTCTCTTCTTGAGAACCTGTTAAGCGATTCAGTCTGGGTATCGAAGAGATACAAAGCACACGAAGATATTGATGACTTTTCAAATATCCTATGGCCTGAAATGTGGTCAGAGGAAAGGCTTCGTCAAACCCGCCAGATATTTGAAAACGGACACAATCTAGACGGATATGCACAAGAATATCTTAATACCCCGATGAGTACCGAGGGGGCTTACTTCCGTCCTGAAGACATGCTGCCGATGTCAGATAAAGATATGGAAGATAACGCTGAAGGCAAGATGACGTATTACGCCGCCGCAGACTTGGCTATCTCGCGCAAGACAAGGGCTGACTTCACCGTGATAGGGGTGATGGGTGTGACATCTTCCGGGTATCGGTGCATCGTTGATATAAGACGATTCAAAGGAGATGGTTTGAAGATCATCGAAGAGCTATTATCTGTTCAGGTAAGATACCATCCAGAGATATACGGGGTAGAGCGTGGTCAGATTAAGGAAACACTCGGCCCGTTTCTTGACGAAGAGATGCGAAAGACTGGAACTTATATCAACATAGAGCCATTAAATCCTGTCGGAGATAAGCCTTCCCGTGGCAGATCGTTTCAGGCCATGCACAAGTCTGGTTCGGTTAAGTTTGATAAGAGCGCTTCGTGGTACTTGACGCTTGAGACTGAATTGTTGAGAATGTCTGATAGCGGCATGAAGGGCGGACACGATGACCAGTTTGACGTGATGGCATATCTTGGCATGATGTGTGATAAGATTATTAGGCCTGACACTCAAGAAGAAGAATACTCAGACGATATGGAGCGTTACCGCCGCCAAGGTTCTAGCAGGAGCGGGAACGGAAGGTCGGCGATAACAGGGTACTAAAAGGAAGATTTGATGACAGACAGAACACCGACAAGCAACTATCACAAACGCCTTACGGAAGAAGACTTGAAGGCGATGGAGTATCATATCAGCGGAGGCTGGAGGCTGGTTGACGACTTCAAGCGACTGATCGAAGAGGTTCGCGTTCTGCAACAAGAACAAAAAACTTCGCGATGAATATTAGAATATGGTAATATTAGAAAATTCTGATACAATTTGGATTAACGTGTATCCGAACGTCATACCTGATGGCGTAACTGGTGTTCACAAAGGAATGCCGACAATCAGAGTTTACGAAAGCGAAGAACTTGCCAGAATGTATCGGCATGATGGTTGTACAAACACAGTAGGGATAAAAGTTTATGATAAATGACAGCGATGTGATTCAAGTTGATGGAATGGATTCTGGATTCTTTGAAATTCCGGCTACTCCATTTGTTAAAGGCGAGTTGCGTGACATTGATAGGGTAGTGTTCCGTACATTAGTAATCGGATGCCATAATCCAAATGAAGCTGTCAAGTACATGAAGTATACGCTGGATAAAATAGTTTCCGAGTTAAAAAAACTTGACCAAAATCCAATTATTTATTGGCGCGAAAGACCTGCAATTCATAAAGAACACAGTGCGGAAGTTAATCCAAACAACGATAACCCAGATGGATATTTTATGTTTTGCAGAATTGCAACGCAGCCATTACTTCCAGATTCATTTTGGGAAACTATTGGTATAGTTAATCCAGATGGTTGTCGAATCAAATTAACATCATCACTAGGTAAAGATTGATGGCAATTGACGCAGACGACGAAGGTAAAACATTCCTCAAGATAGAGGATATTGTTGTCAGTTCAAACGTTGCAGAGCTATTAACCAAGCGAGACCTTGAAGAGATAGGTGCTGAATGTGTGCGCGGCTATCTTGCAGACAGGGAATCTCGTTCAGAATGGGAAGAACGTCAGGCTGATTCTCTGAAGCTGGCTCTTCAAGTTGTGGAGAACAAATCATTCCCTTGGCAAAATTGCTCGAATATAAAATTCCCTCTTATCACAATCGCGGCGATGGGGTTCCATGCTCGCGCATATCCGGCTTTAATCGACTCCCCTTATGTGGTCAAGACCTACATCGTAGGGGCTGATCCAGACGGTTCTGAAACCGCAAGGGGTGAGAGAATTACTTCCCACATGAACTACCAACTATTTGTTGAAGATCATACATGGGAAGAGCAAATGGATAGGGCTTTGATCGCTCTTCCTATTGCCGGTTGCATATTCAAAAAGACATACTTTGACCCTATTAAAGGGATTAACCGTTCAGTTCTTGTTCTTCCGCAAGACTTGGTTGTTGATTACTGGACAAAGGACATGAGTGATGTTACCCGTCTCACTCATTCGTTGAAGTGGAATTCAAACGCGCTTGTTGAAAAACAGCGTTCAGGATTATTTCTTTCCAACGATGACAACGACGAAGATGATGTACCTCCGCAGCAAGTAAGCAAAAGCCCACAAGAGAATGCCCGTGATGAATCTCAAGGCACTCGTGACAATTCACAGGTAAATGATATTTACTCCATCCTTGAGCAGCATTGCTTCCTTGACTTGGATGGTGATGGATACAAAGAACCGTACATTGTGTTCGTGAGAGAGGATACAAAAGAAGTCCTTCGTATCGTAGCCAGATTCCTAGACCAAAATGACGTGATGCGCGTTAATGACGCTGCGATTAAGCGTTACGAGAAAATGAAGTCTGACTTGACTTCAAAGTTGGATGAAGAGTCAAAGAAACAAGAATCATCTGGGTTTATGTCCGGCGTAATCTCAAAAGCATCTAATGTATTAGGTGTCGAGAGTGTATCAGAAAAGATGCAGAATCAAATCAGCGATGTAAATAAAGAAATCGAAAGGCTGAGATCATCGAAGGATAACAAGATTATCCGCATCGAAGGATCTCAGTATTTCACAAAATACTCGTTCATACCTTCGCCAGACGGCGGGTTCTATGACATAGGTTACGGTACTTTGCTCGGGCCAATTAGCCACTCAATCGACTCAATGATTAATTTGAGCGTTGATGCTGGGATTCTTAAGAATATGGGGGGTGGTCTCTTCGGGCGTGGAGTAAAGTTTAAAAAAGGTCAAACCTCATTTGCTCCTGGAGAATACCTGCAAATAGATTCTTCTGGCGATGACATTGCAAAAAATGTATACACTTTCCCTTTTCAGGGGCCATCGGCAGAGCTTGTAAGCCTTATGATGTTTCTTGTGAACTACTCAGAACGGATTAGCGGAACCGTTGATATTATGGTCGGTGAAAATCCGGGGCAAAATACTCCTGCTGAGACTTCCCGCAATATGGTCGAGCAAGGAAGCAAGATTTTCTCTGCGATATACAAACGCATCCGCCGCGCTTTATCCGAAGAACTTAAAAAGGAGTTCAGGTTAAATCAACTGTATCTGGAAGATAACGTCCACTACCTAGACCTGTCCACAGGTCAAGGCGCGATGATTACCCATAACGATTACCTTCAGGGTTCAATCCATGTTATCCCTGAAGCAGACCCTAACATTGCATCAGACGCTCAAAAAGTTAATCAAGCTAACGCGCTGATGCAAATGGCTACAACCATGCCCGGATTCAATCTTTACGAAGTCGTCAAGAGGAATCTTAAGGCGCACCGCATTCAGGCTATAGATCAAATATACCCTGACCCTAAAGGCCCGAACGCAATTCCACCTCAACCGAATATCAAGATTCAACTTGCGCAAATGCAAGAAAAATCTGACCAGATGGATCGTGAGATTAACTTCAAGCTCGAAATGATGAAGCTGATGCAAGAAGCCGAACTCAACCAAGCCAAGATTCAACAGTTGCAAGCCAAGGCGATTGAGTCGTTGGCTAACGCACAAGGGGTAGAGCAAGGGCATCAAATAGCGCAGCTAGACGCGGAATTAGGCGCAGCGAGACTTCGCCAAGAAGGGATAGTCCAAGCCCTGAATATACTTCAAAAGCACACACAGATTACCAAAGCAGACAAGCCTCAAGAGATTACCAACCAAAAGGAGTGAGCAATGCAAGTAATAACGCCTCAAGAATGGCAAGAATGGGCTAGTAACCCAGTAACAAAGCAGTTCGTGAACGACATGAGGGTGGCAAGACAAGCCATCATGGAAGCATGGGCTGGTAGGGCTTATCAGGCGCTTGGTAACGAAACTGCGCTTGGCAAGGTCGAAGCGTACAGAGAACTGATTGATGCCATTGAAGAGGAGTATAAAAATGCGAAGTGAAAATTGGAGGGGAGATAATAAAGGCAAGTCGTGCGAATTTGTTGAACATGCTTCATTGCACCATTTGATTATCGAGGTTATCAAGCAGGAAGAAAAGACTGCCGGAGGTATCATCATTGCAAGCGAGACTCGGCAAAAAGAAGATCAGGGCGGCATGACGGCTAAAGTTTTGGCAATCAGCCATAACGCTTGGGCGGACAAGCCTAATGACGCATGTGATGTAGGCGACACAATTGTAATCTCACGTTATTCTGGAACAAGGATGCAAAACATTCCAGATGAACGAGAGGTTCGGATTATCAGCGACCTTGGAATTCTAGCTGTGCTGAAACAAGCAGATTAATTTTTTAATTCTAGTATTAGCATATTCTAATATAATAATATGTTGACATTACAGGAACAATCATTTATAAGGAGTCAGTGAATGCTTACTAACAAGGATTTAAGCGAAGAAGTTGTAGGAGAAGGTCAGGAAGTCACAGAGAAAGTCCATACAGAGGAACAATCTGAAGGTGAAGTCGGAAATAAAACCGATGTAGATTCAGAAGCGGACAGCGAACAAGAAGCTATCGAAGCGGAAGCATCGGCAGCAGGTTGGAAGAGCAACGGAAAGTTAGATGCAAAAACCTTTCTTGAGCATAAAGAAGTTTTATCTTCCAAAGAACGCAGTAAGCGCCTTATCGAAGAGCAAAAAGAAACAAAAAAACAGCTTGAAGAAGTAACGGCACGACTGAAGAAACAAGAAGAGGCTGCGGAACGTATCCGCGAGCATCAGGAAAAAGCGCACCAGAAAGAATTGGCGCTAATTAAATCTGAGGCGACCTCGCAACTTGCATCTTTGAAGGCACTTAAAGCCGAGGCAATCAGGAACGGCGATGGTGAAGCGGTAAACGAAATTGATGAGCGTATTGATGTCGCGAAAGATCGCATCAAGGAGGCTGAAAAGCCCGCTGTTGAGATTGCAAAAAGTAAAGAACAGGAGAAGGTTAAAGAGCCTGAACAGACGCCTCCTCATGTTGATTTCGAGCCTTGGAAGGCCGAGAACAAATGGTTCACCGAGAACAAAAAATTGGGCGAGTTTGCTTATGCGCAAGCTCTGATGTTGAAGAACAACGGCAGCACTTTAGTAGGTCGAGACTTCTTTGACCTAGTGAAAGAAAAGGTTCGTGAGCATTATCCTGACGAATTCGGGAATCCGAATAGGAAGCGAGCTGGTGCGGTAGAAACATCGCACACCGCAACCGCTTACAAGGGTAAGACAGTAGACGACCTTGATAAGGCAGGAAAGATTATTTTGAACGATGCTTTGGAGTCAGGTGCATATAAAAAAGCTGCTAAAGAAGCTGGTATGACACCAACTGCATATTTTATTAAACAGTATTTCAAATAAGAGGAACAAAACATGAACGCAAAATTAGACGGTCGCAGTAAAGAGGCTCGTGATGCATCAGCAGCAAAGGATAAATCTGATTTGGCCGTAGCTATGGCAGAACTAGCCAAGGTTAAAGCCGAACTCGAAGCAACAAAGTTCGCAAGGACTGATACGCAACGAACAGAAATGTCTACCGTGCGCCGTGAGGAGCATGTGAAGCTGACTGATGGCCCAGCATTGAACATGGCTGTATGGGGAGAAATTCCCGGATATAGCATGTACAAGGCCGTAGACCAAGATGGAGAGGTTGAGCGCTTGCTGCATGTAGGGTATGAATTCGTCAGATTTGGCGAAGTACCAACAAACGCAAGCAAAGGGTTTGACGCTAGTGCAGATGATCGCATCAGTTGGCATTCTGGAACAGATGAAGGTGGTCGTTCTTATCGTACCTATCTGATGAAGATGGCAATAGAGCGATACCAAGAACGTGTTGCAACAAGAGATGCGGTAGAAGAGCGAAACACTGCCGAACTCAAAGGTCGCGTAATTGCTAATGGCGAAGGTCGTTATCAACCTACACGAGGTTTGAACATAATTAATTAAATGAAAGGTAAGACATGGCTAACATAAATCAACCAAGCGGGTTTACTCCCGTGGGAACGATTGGAGCCGCCGGTTGGAATGGCGTAACCCATCTTTATTACATCCCTTCAACAGATGGCAGCTTAATGGCTATCGGCGACCCCGTTAAGGTTGGTTCTGGTAGCGATGCAGGCGGCGTTCCACTGGTCGTCAAGGCTGGCGGTACTGATGCGGTTCGTGGCGTAATTACAGGATTCCTCCTGTCCGCCCCAAACAACATCTCGCTGCAAGGTACTGTTCTGGATAACACCACAATCAGCATCCCTGCAACTAAATCCCGTGACTACTATGCACTGGTATCCGACGACCCCAATACCGTCTACTCGGTACAGGGCGACTCCACTGCTACTCTTCAAGTAGCCGCTTCGTCAAACCTGAATGCAAGTTTCACTGTTGCGACTCCGGCGAATACCTATTCCCCGTCCGCTTCGGTATTGACCAGCTCTACATTCCTCGCTTCCAACACGCTTAATCTGCGTTGTTTGGGTTTGGAACGTGTTGCAGGTAACACATTTGGCGCTTACGCACGTTGGCTCGTCAAATTCAATTTAACCGATCTCGCTAACGGCGCTACAGGAGCATAATCATGGCTATTAACACAGGAAATTACCCAAAAGCCCTTACCGAGGGCGTAAAAATCTGGTGGGGTATGGAAACAACCCCTCTCGCTCCTATCTATCCGAAAATTTTCTCAAAAGTATCGTCTGACGGCGCGTTTGAAGAAGGTGTTCAAATTGTTGGTGGCGGTCTTGCCCCGCAGAAGCCAGAAGGTCAAGCGACGACTTACACCACAATGAACCAAGGATACACCACACGTATCAACAATATTGCATTTTCCCTTGGCATCATCGTTACCCACGAAGAAATTGTCGATAACAAGTATCCGAAGATCGGCAAAGCTCGCATCATGGGTCTGAAAGATTCGTTCCGTGAAACACGCGAACTGAATCACGCCGCTGTTCTGAACAATGCGTTTACCGCATCTTACATGGGCGGTGATGGTGCGGCTTTGTGTAGCTTGTCTCACGTCACACCAAAAGGTGGAACTCAAGCGAACATGGCTACGGTATCTGCTGGTTTGAGCGAGAAATCAATCGAAGACATGCTGATTCTAATTGGCGATGCCAAGGATGACACCGGATTCCGCCAGCGTTTGATCGGAATGAGTTTGGTTATCAACACGGCTAACCAATTCCGTGCTACCCGTATTCTGAAAACAAGAGGTGAAAATCGCAGCCAATCAGGTACTGGTAACAACGATCTGAATGCTCTGGTCTCAATGGGCATGTTGCCCGAAGGTATCATCGTCAATAACTATATGTCCAACGTGTCCAACTGGTTCATCAAGACCAGCGTGCGTGCTGGCGAAGGTCTGGTTACTCAAGAGCGCGAAGCCTTGGATTTGTTCGAGGATAATGAGTTTGATACACGTAACTACAAGACATTTGGTTATGAACGCTATGGTATTGGCTGGTATAACTGGCGGTGCTTGTTTGGATCGAGCGCGGCGTAATTGATTATGAGTTTAACCTCTGGCACAGGTGTGCGCGGGGTTAAACGACATTTATCTACACATAAAGAAAGGTAATAACATGACAACTTTTGCTGATGGATTGGCTCAATACGGCGGGATGCCAGTTGGCCCCGCCGGTGTACCTGTTCCGTTTGACGGAACTTGGTGGTTTGTTGACCCCATTGCAGGCCGCGATGGTAATGGCGGCAATTCCCCTCAAGACGCTCTGGCTACGCTGTATCAGGCTCATAGCCGCGCTGCGGATAGCAACAATGACGTAGTTGTTCTGCTGTCCAACGGACTTTCGACAGGTTCATCACGTCTGTCAACCGCATCGGCGCAGACGATTGACTCGACCGTAACTGCGGGTACGCTGGTATGGTCTAAAAATGCCTTGCACCTGATAGGCGTTTCATCCCCGAGCAATAACAGCCGCGCCCGCATTGCGCCGCCTACCGGGACATATACTCAAGCTACATTCGGTTCGGGTAATTTTGTAACCGTATCTGGTTCTGGTTGTTATTTCAGCAATCTCTCGGTATACAACGGGTTCTCGACTGGCGGCACAAACCAGATCGCGTGGACGGATAGCGGCGAGCGCAACGTTTACCAAAATTGCCAGTTCCAAGGCATGAACGATGCAGCATCGGCAGCAAATACGGGTTCGCGCAGTTTGAAAGTCGGCGGTGCGGGTACTGGCGAAAATCGCTTCATCAATTGCATTATCGGCGATGACACAACTACTCGTACCGTTGCCAACGCATCGCTTGAATTGACCGGAGGCACTCCACGGAACAGCTTTGAACGTTGCATTTTCCCCGTTCAAGGATCTGCCGCTGGCGTGTTGGGTATTTTAGGCACGGGCGCTGCATGTATTGACCGGTGGAATCTGTTTGACCGTTGCGTGTTCATCAACAACATCAAATCTACCTCTACACAAATGACCGTTCTGGCAAGCCTTACGTCGGCTTCGTCTGGCGGCATGTTGGTGTTTAAGGATTGCGATACAATCGGCATGACCAAAATTGGAGACACCAACGCACTGGCTAACAGTTATGTTAGTAACGTAGGCGGTGCTGCAACTGGCGGTCTGGACGTAAATCCTTCGTAATATTATGGTTGGGGGCGTGATGCCCCTGACCGCTGGAGATTTGTATGTCTAACTCATTAAACTCGCAGGTTATTCTTGATGGCCCTCGCAATTTCAAGGTGAAAATAGTCGGAATTCTCGACACGTCTGACCTTGCATCTACAACGATTATAGACCCATCAACGATGAGCGTGATGAGTCAAAACTTCCAACCTGACAGGGTTCGGATAGAACGAATTGTTGGTAATGTTGAAAATGGCCTCGAAGCAAGGTTGTTTTGGGATGCAACTTCTCCAGTTTATATAGGTACGTTTACTGGGCATGGGCATGACGAATACGAAAAGGCAGGCGGTTTACCATTGCCAAATCCCGAACCTGTAGGAACAACGGGTAAGATTTTACTGACCACTCAGGGATGGAATACTCCCGGAGATGTATTGAGCTTCACGCTAGAAATTGAGTGCGTAAAAACTCATGGAATAACGGTTTGATAATGTGTCTAGGAATAGCCATTATCTAAAGGGTGCATGGAACGTAACGTGTGATCGTTGCGGGCTGAAAATAAAATCCACCGAAGCTAGAAAAACGTGGGATGGGTACTACGTCTGCCAACGGCATTGGGAGCCGCGCAGCCCTCTTGATTTTCCGGTATCGGTGCGAGATGACACGTCAGTACCTTACGTCAGATCAACCCCTTTGGTAATCTCGGTGCCGGATGCGCCTGGGAGTCCAAATGTAAATTTCACCGACTTCCCAAGCCGTCCAATTGCTGTTCTTTATAACTATCAAGCATCAATTTCGTTCAGCACCCCCAATAATGGAGGCAGTCAGATAACTGGATTTACCGTTAAAGCCTATGAATCTGGTGTGTACACAGGACATTACTTTAACGGGTCATCCTCACCTATAAATACAACAGGGCTTGCAGGCATGTATACATTTACCGTAACGGCCACAAATGGTGTGGGTAATTCGCTGGAGTCGGCTGCATCGAACAGTGTCACGATTGCCGCAGTTCCAGCTACACCCGCCGCGCCTGTTGCGGTGGGCGGCGACGGGCAGGCCGTGGTCACATTAACCGCTCCATCATCGGATGGCGGCAGCGCGATCACCGGGTACACCGTGACCTCGATACCGGCTGGCGGCACAGACACGAATGCAGGACAGTCCGTCTTGACCCACGTCATCACCGGTCTGACCAACGGCACGCCCTACGACTTCACCTTCCACGCCACGAACGGGGTGGGCAATTCGCTGGAGTCGGCTGCATCGAACAGTGTTACTCCTGTTGGTTTGTTAATAGGTACAACGAGTTTAGTTGGAACAGCTAGAGCTGCTGCAATTGGAGATGTATGGGCAGCATTATTTATAGCTCTGACTACAGGTAACATGGTTGAACTCCATCACCTGACTACAGGATCTGGTAACTGTAAGTACGCAATTTATAGTGATGCTGGTACGGGAACCCCGATTAATCTATTAGCGCAAACGGGTAGTATTGCCGTTACAACAGGAATAAACATAGTACCATTCCCAAGTTTCCCAATAGTTAGCGGTACTTCATACTGGTTAGCTATACTATCTGACTCGGATATTTATGGAGCGATTCAAGGTGGTGGTGGAAATGGTGGCTTCGCCGATCAAACAACATCATTTATCGGTGGTTTCAACTCAGTATTTGCTAATTCATTGGGTTCAAGCAGAAGCTTCAATATTGCCGGATATGGCGGGGTGTAAGACAAAGGATTTATTAGGTATAAAAAATGACAACCAGCGGAACCACAACATTCACGGTAACAAGAGATGACTTGATTGCAGCGTCATTGCGCAAACTCCAAGTCTACGGTTCTGGCGTTGCGATTCCATCGCAAGACATAACGGATTGCGCATTCGCATTAAATATGTGGGTGAAAGCAATCGCTAAAAAAGGATTGCTTATTTGGTGCGTGAGCGACTTGGTGCTTCCTACCGTCGCTGGAATTGCTACTTATCCGATAGGCGAGACTGCGGCGTACCTGTATTCTTTCGCTATTACCAACGTCGGTTCTGACGGCACACCCGGAACTTATGCTTTGACAATAACAGGCGGTGGTGGTTCTGGTGCAACGGGTACTTACACAATCGCTGCTAATGGCACTTTGGGTTCGATTATTATTACTGCTGGTGGTAATTCGTTCACCTCCGCACCCGCTTTATCATTTTCATCCGGTAGTTTAGTAGGTGCTGCTGCCACTGCTGTCATCGTCGGTCTTACAACCCCCCGTCCGATGAGAATAACTGATGCTTATTTGAAAGACCAGTACGGCAATAGCACGACACTGATAATTGAATCACGCTCAGATTATAACTCGCAAGGCAGTAAAACGACTCAAGGAACGCCAAACCAACTTTTCTACGACCCTCAGTTAGCCAATGGCATAGTCACCATGCTTAGTGTGCCTTCGGATAGCTTGTCGAGCCTTATACTGACCTCTCAGCGCCAGGCGATGGATTTTAATTTGGCTACTGACAATCCCGATTTCCCGCAAGAGTTTTATCAGGCAATCGTTTATGGTCTGGCCGATGTAATTTCTTTGGATTACGAAGTTAAGGCGAGCGTCAGGCAAGAAATAAAACTTGAAGCGGCCAGATTCCTTGCCGATAGCGTCAACTTCGAGCAAGAGCAAACATCCGTCAGATTTCAGCCAAGGTTCCAATAATGCCGACGATAAGACTTCCCCTTGTTGAAACGCTCGAATCGCGCGACGGTTCTCTCGCCGAGGACACGCTTCTGACGAACTGCTTTATTGACCCAGATCAGACGCGAAAATATGTCGCCAAGCGGTTCGGTACGTCCTCTATCGCGTCTCTGGACGCTGGTGAAGCTCAAGGCATGTTCAGCCTATTAGGACAAAATTACGCCATTCAGAATGACGTTCTGATTAACATTCTGTCTGCGTCTGCGTTCACTTATACACCGCCAAATCCAGCGCTGCTACTGTACCATAGCTTGAACACGCCGAACAACTCTAGCTCTAACGCCAATTCCACCATATTCAAAACGGCTGGCGCTGCGTATATTTTCAACGGATCGACGGTAACGCAAATACCTCCGAATGGAGGGGTATCCAGCCTATCCTTCACGAATTACGGCTCTGCCGGTACGCCGGGGGTTGATTATGACATCATATTTAATCCTGTCGGTAGTGGCGCTGACGCAGCAGGGAAATTCACCGTTGGCGGCGGAGTTGCTGGCACCGGAGTTGTATTCACCAATAGAATGCTACCGACAACAGGATCACCGGATGTAGCCGCATGGTCTGCGGTCGCATTCAGTCCTACTCTTGGCACTGCCGCACCTAATGGGTTTGGGTTGTACGTTGCGATTGCGTCAGGTTCTCGCGACGTGATGACATCAGTTGACGGTGGAGTGACTTGGGTTAAAACAGCGACCGCGCTACCTGCGGCGGTTGCGTGGGGTGCTATCGCGTGGAACGGGTCGGTATTTTTAGCCACCGCATACGGGACAACTCAATCGGCTACATCGACAAATGGGACGACATGGACATCAAGAAGCTGCCCATTGTCGGCTGCTTATTCAATCCAATACGGTATTGGAATGTCGTTGCTAGCCTTCGGGTCTAGATTTGTTATTGGCTCCTTTGGGACGAATTCCATTTCTGGTGTGTCTATAGACGATGGGGTAACGTGGATTTCGGAGTTGCCAAGTGGGGGTTTTTATCCAGTTACAGGCCCTTGTTTTGCATGGAATTCGTCGCTTAATTATTTGCTTTATATCAGAGGCTCGTTTTGCTATACGTCTGACGATGGTGTTACTTGGACGAGAACCAGCAATACCCTGCCAAGCGTTGCCGTGGGCTACATATCTATGGCGTATTCTCCAACCGCCGCCGTATTCTGCGCCATATCAACAGGAAACTCCAACGTCGCCGCCACATCTCCAGACGGGATAAGCTGGTCGCCGCAAACCCTTCCTTACACGACTAACTGGAAGTCAATCAAATGGAACGGCGTAGTATTCTGCGCAATATCTTCGCTGGGTGGCATCGAGGCGACATCGCCGGACGGCGCAACATGGACTGCTGGCGGAGTAAGCGGGCTGAGTTCAAACCCGTGGGGCGGGATGACATCAAGCTACACGCAAGGAACAATATCGGCGACTCTGCAAACGTCAACTACCGTGCTTTACACTGGTTCAGTACCGCTGTTCAACGACATGGGCGTGACAGATGCGTCGGGCGGAATTCCTGCTGGAACAACAATCGTAGGCGTGGTTACGGGTGTAAGTTTTACCCTGTCTAATGCAGCAACAGTTTCCGACACGCGAACCTTGAACATTGCAGGCGCTTTCTGCGCAGTATCTTCAACGGCATCGCCAAACGCAAGTCAGGTGGCTATAGGACTGATGGCTGGCGCATCCGGTTCCGTCACTTCCTCGCGGATCACTAACCCCGGCACAGGATACCAAGACGTCGCACCAACTCCAACCTTCACCAACGACGCTGCGTTGTCAGGGGTTGTCGCCACAGCGAATATATCGGCTTACCCGGGAACTACCGTCCCCGGCATCGCGTACCTCGACGGAGTGTACTACGTTTTGGAAGCTGGAACTAACCGTATATACGGTTCTGGCAATAACTTCGGTTCTCTGGAAGACCCGACACAGTGGACTGCGCTAAACTACATTTCCGCTAACTCGGTATCCGGTAATGCGGTTGCGATTGCGCGCCACCTGAACTACATCGTGGCCTTCAAGGAAAACTCAATCGAGTATTTTTATGATGCTGGAAACCCGCCGCCAGGTTCGCCGCTGCTTAGCGTACCTCAGGCGGTGACGCGCATCGGGTGCGCCAGCGCTGGCTCAATCTGCTCGGTCGGCGACGAGATATTCTTTATGTCGAGGTGCGCGACAAAAGGCATTCAAGTATCGGTCATAGCTGGGCAAGGTACGCAGGCTATTTCCACCCCATCGGTTGACCGTGTGCTGAATTATCCAGGCGCTACCGATACCGACGTGTACTCATTCTATATAAAAATCCAAGGCCACAGCTTCTATGTGCTGTCGCTGAAAAACATTAACGTCACACTGGCTCTTGATCTAACCACGAAGTCGTGGGCGCGATGGACGTTCAGCGTACCGTCTGCGGCACTCCCCGTCACCTCGATCATCCTTGCGAACGGGCTGGCAACGGTGGTATGCGCTGGTCACGGATTCGCTGACGGCGACCTTGCGGTAATCGCCGGAGCGAACCAGTCTCAGTACAACGTCACGGCGAATATCAGCTACATCAACGTCAATTCGTTCGCTTATCCAGTATCCGGCAATCCGGTCACGCCAGCGACCGGCACGATCACCGCGCAAGGCTGGACAGAGGGATTTTTCCCGATGAACAATTACCTGAACGGCGGCGCTCAAGATTTATTCCAGCACGAAACGAATGGGAAGATTTATCAGGCGCTTCCTTCACTTTATCAGGATGATGGTTCGCCGATAAACACGAAGGTTCGCAGCCCGATATTTGACGGCGGTAACTCAGACAGGAAGCGCATCTCTGCGGCTGAAATAATCGGGAATAAGGTTGTTTCCACAGCGAATATAAGGTATTCTGACGACGATTATGCAACTAGCAGTCAGTACCGCAAAATTGACTTAAATGCTCAAAGAGCAAGAGTGATTAGATTGGGTTCAACAAGGGCACGTTCTTTTGAAATTCGCCACACCGACAACACGGCTTTTAGAATAGAAAGTTTGCAGCTTGACGTAGATAGCTCGGAAGGATAAAGATGAGAATGAATGATTGCCCGATGACCGCTACACCTACTGTGCAAGTTACAGAGGCGATGATACGCGACCAGCTTGCCGCGCTGGAGTCAGGACTGCGAGAAGAAATAGCAAGTGGTCGAATGGAAGAGGCAAAGCTGGTTGTCGAACACACATTTGCGCCGGGAGTTTATATCAGGAAAATGTATATCCCCGCTGGATCTCTTATCGTTGGGAAGATACACCGACATTCTCACTTCAATTTCATCTCAAAAGGCAGTGTTATCGTTTACACAAAAGACGGCAGAGAAGAACTTACTGCTCCTTGGGATGGCGTATCAACAGAAGGAACGAAGAGAAGTGTGTACGCACTAACAGACGTAATTTGGAGTACAATACACAGCAATCCTACAAACACTCAGAACTTGGAAGAAATCGAAGCATTTACGATTGCTCCGAGCTATGAGGCATTATCCGCGCCAATAGAGAACGCGCAAATTGAAGAGGTGACACTATGACCTGGTCGGCAATCGGGGGCGCTGTAGTCAGCTACGGGCTGAACAGTATGAACAATACTGCGGGAAACAACGCGGCGGCGGCGGGCATGGCCGACCCGTTCGCAGCTCAACGTCCTATGTATCAGTCCATGTTGAGCGGCGAGATGAATGGCACTCAGTTGGGCACTGTCGGCACGACGGCATTTAAGAATGCGGAGTCGAATTCGCTTGGTAGCGTTGATCGGTCTCTGGCTGCGAGTGGCGGTGCTGGATCGGGCGGCGAGAGAGCCGCTTTGATGCAGACTGGCGCTGGCATGGAGCTTGCGCAACACAATCAGGACATCAATCAACTTACAACTCTGTCCGGCGCGAACCAAGGAAGCCCGGCTGAAGCAGGTAAAATAATGGCTGACTACAACAACAACACTGCGGCGGGGCTTGGGCAGCTTGGGAATACGATTGGCGGAGGTTTGGTGAACTGGTGGTCAACCCCAAGCGCCACCCCCACCCCCACGCTTAACATCTGACAATGAACCTCTCTGGAGCAATGGGCGGTCTAGGTCAAGCAATGTTTTACTCCACCC
>OCZU010000577.1_pt1 | contig 25102 bp, 24 predicted proteins | sample 1539001 | NCBI WGS metagenome assembly OCZU01 (sample SAMEA3539306, study PRJEB22396) | soil metagenome | biome: tundra; feature: field; material: soil | place: USA | collected 2010-05 | depth 0.15 m | reverse complement strand
TGGGGCTCGACCTGGCTGGCGATCAAATACCAACTCGGTTCCGTCGCGCCGGAGCTTTCCGTCGCCTATCGCTTCGCACTCGCCTCTACGGCACTCTTCATCTGGTGCGCGGCAACCAAGAGATCGCTTCGCTTTCCCTGGCGCGAGCACCGGTACCTCGCCGCGTTGGGCTTCACCCTCATGGGCATCAACTACATCGGCATCTACTGGTCCGAGCGCTTCGTCACCTCCGGGCTCGTCGCGGTGCTGTTCTCCACCCTCGTGTTCATGAACCAGGCAGGCATGCGGATCGCGTTCGGCACGCCGCTTTCGCCCCGCACGCTGATTGCCGCGACGCTCGGCGTTGGCGGTGTTGCGTTGCTCTTTTTGCCGGAGCTCGACCACGCGAGGCACGGCGGCGCCACGGGCTACGGTGTCGCGCTCGCACTCGGCTCGACGCTGTTCGCATGCGTCGGCAATCTGATCGCAATGCGAAATCACAAGGCCGGCATTCCGATTTTTCCGGGAACGGCGTGGGGCATGGCGTACGGTGCATTGACGGCGGCGATCGCAGCCATCGTGCGAGGCGTGCCGTGGACGTTCGACACCGGTCCGGCGTATCTGCTTTCGCTGGCGTACTTGTCGGTGTTCGGCAGCGTCGTCGCCTTTGGCGCCTACTTGACGCTGCTCAAGCGCGTTGGCGGTGGCCCGGCCGCGTTCACCAGCATCGCCACGCCGGTGATTGCGCTTGCGCTCTCTACACTATTCGAGGGCTATCGCTGGACGTGGGTGGCAGGGCTCGGCGTGGTGTTGGCGGTGGCGGGGAATTGGCTGGCGTTGCGGCCTGGGGGAGTAGACACGCGCAGGTAGGGCGCTGACCGGCCCTGGTACAAGCCCCGGTATCTCGCGGGGCTTTTTTTGATCTTCGACGCTTCAGGCCCGTTGTATACTCGGCGCCCGCGGCAGGGCAACCGAGGGCCGAAATGAGACACAAAATGCGCGACTGGGCACGGCAGCTCGGCCCCGGGTTGATCACCGGCGCGGCCGACGACGACCCGTCGGGTATCGCCACGTACTCGCAGGCGGGGGCGCAGTTCGGCTTCCATACGCTATGGGCGATTGTTTTCACCTATCCGCTGATGGTCGGCATTCAGCTGGTGAGTGCACGGATCGGGCGGGTCACGGGCCACGGTCTCGCGTCGAACATCGGGCGCCACTTTCCGCGGCCTGTGCTCTACGGCGTCGTCGGCTTGCTGGTCATCGCCAACACCGTCAACATCGCCGCCGATATCGCCGCGATGGGCGATGCGGTGCGACTGCTCGTCGGAGGGCCACCGCAAATCTACGCGGTCGCGTTCGGCGTCCTTTGCCTGGGCCTGCAAGTGTTCCTGCCCTATCAGCGCTACGTGCGCTACCTCAAGTGGCTGACGTTGGCGCTGCTTTCCTATGTCGTGCTGGTGCTCACGATCCATATTCCGTGGCGCGAGGTTGCTGCGCGAACGGTCACTCCTCATTTCGCGCTCACCGCCGAATATTTGACGGTCGTGGTCGCGGTCTTCGGCACGACCATCAGCCCGTATCTGTTTTTCTGGCAGGCGTCGCAGGAAGTCGAAGAGCTCGATGCCGATCCTGCGGCCGGAGCGCTTACGCACGCACCCGAAGGCGCGGAGGAGCATCTGCGCCGGATAAAGGTCGACACTTATCTCGGCATGGCATTTTCGAACATCGTTGCTTTTTGCATCATCCTGGGTACCGCGTCGACGCTCAATATCGCAGGCATCACGGATATCCAGACTTCCGCACAAGCGGCTGAGGCGTTGCGACCGCTGGCGGGGGAGTTCAGCTTCGTACTGTTTGCGCTCGGCATCATCGGCACCGGCATGATTGCCGTGCCGGTGCTGGCGGGTTCGGCTGCGTACGCGGTCGCGGAGACGTTCGAGTGGAAGCGCGGCCTGGATCTCAAGCTGCTCGAGGCGCGGGAGTTCTACGCCATTATTGCGCTCGCGACGCTCGGAGGCGTGGCGCTGGATTTTTCCCCGATCAATCCGATACGGGCCTTGTTCTGGGCGGCCGTGATCAACGGCGTGATCGCCGTGCCGATCATGGTCGTGATGATGCTTCTTGCCGATGATCCCAAAGTCATGGGCGATTTCGTCGTCAGGCGCCGGCTGAAGGCACTCGGATGGCTCGCAACCGGAACGATGGCAGCGGCGGTCGTGGCGATGATCGCGACGTGGTAAACCTTAGGGCCGGTGCGACAGTAAAAAGGGGCTAGCAGACCGTCTGGTGCCGGTGTACGCAGGTGCGCAGCACCTCGACGGGGTCGCGCTTCCACCAATCGTTGGCCGAAAAGATCTCCACTTCGTGTGCGCCGCGATAGCCGGCGCGCTCCATCCACGATCGGATCAGCGGCAGATCGATGACGCCATCGCCCATCATGCCCCGATCGAGCAGCAGGTCGCGCGTGGGAACGAGCCAATCGCAAAAGTGGAACGCGAGCAGTCGCTTGTCGCCGGCGCGCTCGATTTGCGCTCTGAGTTGGGGATCCCACCAGACGTGATAGACATCGACGGCGATGCCCAAGCCGTCGTCGCCCAATTCGTCGCACAGGTCGTTGGCCTGGGACATCGTATTGACGCAGGCGCGGTCCGCGGCGTACATCGGGTGCAGCGGCTCGATCGCAAGCGGCATGCCGGCCGAGCGCGAATATTCGAGCAGATCGCCGATTCCGTCGCGGACCATCGAGCGCGCGCCGGCCAGGTCTTTCGACACGACGCGTCCTTCGCCATCCTTCGGTAAACCGCCGACGACCAGTACGAGACACCTGGCCCCGACGGTAAGCGCCTCATCGACTGCTCGGCGATTGTCATCCCGTGCTGCGCGCCGACCGGCGCCGTCGATCGCGGGAAACATGCCGCCACGGCAATAGCCGGAGACGAAGAGGCCGGCGTCACGGATACGTTGCGCGGTCTCCTTGAGGCCGGCCTCGGCTACCTGGTCGCGCCATGGCGAGATACCGCGGATGCCGAGCGCCGCACAACCGCTGATGATGTCGGGCAGTCGCCATTGCTGACGCACTGTCGCGGTGTTGATCGACAGCAGGCCGGGATCCGGCGTCGGATACGATTCAGCCATGCTTCATCCCGGATGCGCCAGGCTCGATTCGCGCGCGATTCATGCATCGACTCCGTTGAGCGCCAGGAGCGTGCGCATCCGACCGCTCGCGAGCTCGGGCTGGCCGAGCAGGCCCGCAACGTCCGCTAGCCTGAACAGCTCGACGAGGTGGAGAAGGTTGCGTGCGCTCTGCTGGCCGCCGACCATGATGAAATGCTCTTGCATGCCGTTGAGCCAGGCGAGAAATACCACTCCGGTCTTGTAGAAGCGGGTCGGCGCGCAAAACACGTGGCGCGACAGCGGTACGGTCGGCGCGAGTATGGCATCGAAGGCGGCGCGATCTCCGTGGCTGAGCGCAGCGAGCGCCGCCGAGGCCGCTGGCGCGATCGCGTCGAAGATGCCGAGCAGCGCATCCGAGTAGCCCGTTTCGTCGCCCGCGATCAGCTCGGCAAAATTGAAATCATCACCGGTATACATGCGCACGCCGCTGGGCAACCGCCCGCGCATGGCGGTTTCCTTGTCCTTGTCCAGTAACGAGATCTTGATGCCGTCGACTTTCGACGCAAACCGCTCGATGACGCCGAGGCAAACGTCCATCGCGCGATCGGAATCGGCGTATCCCCAGTAACCGGCGAGTGCCGGATCGAACATGTCACCCAACCAGTGCAGGATCACGGGTTCGCGCACCTGTTGCAGAATGCGTGCGTAGACCTTCGCGTAGTCGTCCGGGGACTTGGCGCACGCCGCCAGTGCCCGGCTGGCCATGAGTATGATGCGGCCGCCGCGGCTCTCGACGGCTTCGCATTGAAGCTCGTATGCGGCAATGACATCGTCGACCGTCGTCGTGGGTCGCGGCTCCAGGTGATCGGTTCCGGCGCCGCTCGCGATCAGCGCTCCGGGCGTCGCACGCGCGAGCGAGAGCGAACGATCGATCAGCTCGAGCGACGCCGGCCAGTCGAGGCCCATGCCGCGTTGCGCGGTGTCCATTGCCTCCGCGACGCCGAGGCCAAGCGACCAAAGATAACTCCGGTAGGCCAGCGTCGCGTCCCAGTCGATCGCCGGCTGCAGCCACGGGTCGGCCGATGAAAGCGGATCGGCGACGACGTGCGCGGCCGAATAGGCAACGCGATTGAAGCGTGTGCCTGGTGCCGGGACCTGAAAGTCGCCGGGTCCGCGCAAAGTGTAGTCGTGCGAGGTGCCGTCGGCGCGAGGCAGGCGAATGCGCGTCATCGCCTTAGCCCTCCAGCGCGGGAACGTCGAGCCATCGCCGCTCGGCCCAGCTCTTGAGACCCAGCTCCGCGAGCTGGACCCCTTTGGCGCCTTCGAGAAGGTTCCATCGAAAGGGCACGTCGTCGAACAAATGACGAATGAACAATTCCCACTCGACCTTGAATGCGTTGCCGTAGACCTGGTTGGTCGGGACCTTCTGCCAGGTATCGAAAAAGTCGATCGCCTGCGGAACGTCTGGGTTCCATACCGGCTTCGGAGTATTGACGCGTGCCTGCGTCCAGCAATCGGTCAAACCCGCGACCGCGGAGCCGAGCGTTCCATCGACGTGAAAAGTGGCGAGATCGTCGCGACGCACGCGCGTCTCCCAGGAGCTGTTGATCTGGGCGACCACGCGTCCGTGCGGGCCGGCGAGCTCGAAGGTCGCGTATGCGGCGTCGTCCGCGGTCGCATCGTATTCGCGTCCCTGCTCGTCCCAGCGCTTCGGGATATGCGTCGCGCCGACACACGAAACGCTTCTAACTTCGCCCCAGAGATTATCGAGCACGTAGCGCCAGTGGCAGAGCATGTCGACGATGATTCCGCCGTCATCTTCCTTGCGATAGTTCCACGACGGGCGCTGCGCGGGCTGCCAGTCGCCTTCGAACACCCAATACCCGAATTCGCCCCGCACGGACAGGACGCGGCCGAAAAATCCGGAGTCGATCAGCATTTTCATCTTGAGCAAGCCGGGCAGCCAGAGCTTGTCCTGTACGACACCGTGCTTGACACCCGCGGCCTTCGCCGCGCGGTAGAGGTCCATCGCTTCCAGGACGGTCGGCGCCACCGGTTTTTCGGTATATATATGCTTGCCGGCCGCGATGGCCTGCTGGATGAGCTTGGGCCGCAAACCGGTCGATGCCGAATCGAAGTACAGCGCGTCGTCCTTGTTCGCCAATGCGGCACCGAGATCCGTCGTCCATCGCGTGACGCCATTGGCTGCGGCAAGTTCTGCCAGCTTGCCGGCGTTGCGGCCGACGAGAATGGGATCGGGCATCACCTTGCGGCCGTCGGAGAGGCGCACTCCTCCCTGGTCACGAATCGCGCAGATCGATCGAATAAGATGCTGGTTGGTTCCCATCCGTCCCGTGACGCCGTTCATGATGATGCCGAGTCGTTCGATGGCCATGACTACCGATTCCCTGGATGTTGGCGTTGACTGGTCGGGGGAGGGTGGGCTCGCGAGCGCTGAGCGCTGAGCGCCTCGAGCAACAGGGCAGACTGCGCGCAGGGGCAGACAAGCGGCGAACGGGTCATTGCAACCGGCTTTCTTCATGCGTCGTGGCGCGCTGATGCATGGGTTCGAGCGTCGTCCAGGTCGGCTCCGCACCCGAGGCGAATCCGGGAAGATCGAGCGAGCGCAATGCTATCGATCCATCGCGGATGGCCAGTCGCACCGAGCCATGACTCGTTGCGTAAAGATCGGGGTGCGCGGACAGAAAGCGCTGTTGTTCGGCGGCATCGGCGCCCTGGCCGGCGAAGCCATTGACGTAATGATGACCGTTGCGCTCGACGTGGGAAAGTCCAAGGACGCTGGCCAACGCGAGGTCCTGTTGTACCGCGAGCCCCGCCTGCATCGTCAGGTCTTCACCCGACAGGAAGTAACGGCCGGGTATCGAACGGTTCCAAAGCGCGCATCGCGCTGCGTTGAGAAGCGATTTGTAGAGTCCTTTGCAACTCTTGCTCGATGCACCCGAGTAGCCGAGCGCGCGCGCCGCGGGAAACGCGGCGAGCGTTGCGTCGGACTCGTCGATCAACAGAGGCTTCGCCCGCGCGGCCTTCGTAATTTCCGTTTCAAGCGCCAGCGCTCGCGGCAGGGGCTGTTCCAGATACAGCGTAGCGGCAGCCAGCCTGGCGAGCGAAGGCGTTGCGGCGACCTTGCGCCAGAATTCAACAATCGTCGCCGCGTCCGCGAACTGCTCGTTGCCGTCCAGGGTAATCGCGTATTCCGGCAACCCTTCCAGGATGGCCGCGATCCTCGCCAGGCGACGTATATCCGAATCGGGATCTCCACCCAGCTTGAGCTTGAAATAGCGGTTTCCGTAAAGCGCGATGACTTGCTCGAGCGTTTCCGGCAAACCGTCGCCGCCGCCTGTGCTCGCGTCGTGCTTGTCGATTGGGTCGAGCATTCCCACCGTGTGGCGGGCCGCGATACGGACGCGCGGCTCGAGCCCTCGCAGAAAGCAGCCGAGGTCGAAGCCTGCGAGATCGGGCGTGAGCGAGGCCTCGATACCGGGAACGTTTGCCCGAATTGCGGCGCCGAATGACATCGCCAATCCGCGGCACAGCGCGTCGAGGATTGCGCGATCGACGAGCGACGGACCGTAGCTCGCGGCAAGCGCGTTGATCCCTGCCGCTTCCGCGGTCGAGAGCAGAGCGCGATAGTGGGCAGCCGCGTGGCCAAACGCCGTATATGCCGAGGTATCGGACGAGTAGGCGTCGGCCGCGTTGCCCAGCGCCGTCCGTAAATCGGACACGTTTTCGGCATTCGATTTCTGCGGAGATTTGTCGAACCACTTGGGAATCATCAACTCGGCTGATGCTCCCTGGCTTTCTGAGCCCGCCGATGCCATGTTCGTTAGACGGATACGCGCGCGAACGAAGGCCTGTGGCGCGTGTGTCACCGTCGCCGCGCCAAAGCGGAACGGTATGCGCAGCGTCACCGGACGCTCGTAGAGCTCGACCGAAATCACGCGAAAAGTCGGTGCATTCATGAAAGGGATCGTCGCAAGCTACCGTTAGGCATCCAGTGAACCTTGCGCATAGAAATGTGCGCGGATCTTCTGTGCCAGCGCGCCGAAATCCGCGCTGCCCATCATCGAGAGCGTGCGCGGGCGGGGCAGCGGCACGCTGTAAATCGCGGCGATCGAGCCCGGGCGCTCGGTCATCACCAGGACGCGATCGGACAGAAAGATCGACTCCGGAATGCTGTGCGTGATCAGCAATACAGTCTTCCTGGCCGCCGCCCAGATGCGTTGCAGCTCCAGGTTCATTTTTTCGCGCGTCATCGCATCGAGCGCGCCAAACGGCTCGTCCATCAGCAGAATGGCGGGATCATGCACCAATGCCCGGCAGATCGATGCGCGTTGCTGCATGCCGCCGGAAAGTTGCCACGGATATTTATTTTCGAACCCTCTCAGTCCTACCATTTCGACCAATGCGCGGGCGCGCTCGAGGCCGCGCTCGCGTGGAAGCTTGCGGACCTCGATCTGCAGCATGATGTTCTCGAGAACGGTGCGCCAAGCCAATAGCACATGGCTCTGAAAAACGATACCGATGCTGTCCGCAGGACCGTCGACGCGCTTTCCGGCGATCTCGATCGCTCCTCGCGTCGCGGGAAGCAGGCCGCCGACGAGCTTCAGAAACGTGCTCTTGCCGCAACCGCTGGGCCCGACAACGGAGAGGAACTCCCCGTCGAGGATATCGAACTCCAGCGGCTTCAACGACTCGACTTCGCCGTCGCTGCTGCGATAAGACTTCGCCACGCCCAGCACGCGAATCAGCGGCGCAGGCGTGACGGCGTCCGGAGCGATCTGCACCGCGAATCGTCCGTCAGGAAAATCAGGGAAGAAAGTCGAGGACGACCCAGTCTTCGGGCTTGCCTTTGGTCGCGGGATCCATCCCGCCGTATTGCGCCAGCAGGTCGAGGGACTCGTTCACATCGACCATCGAAGCGCGCAGCGGACGGAGCTTGGCGGTCTCCTTGGTGTGATAGAGCGCGGTCGTCTGCTTGAGGCCGATGATCAGCGTTTCGCGCACGCCGGCTTTGGCGTTGGCCTTCAGCATCGCGTCGACCGCCGCCTCGGGATTTTTTTCCGATTCTTCGAGCGCCCGCGTCGTTGCACGGAGGAAGCGCTTGACCATGTCGGGCTTGGTCTTGAGCGTCTCGGTGTTGACGATGATGCCGGAGCTGATCATGTTCACGCCGTAGTCGGCAAAGCGGATGGGATAGACCGGCTTCTTGGTCGCGTCCTGAAGTTTGATCGCCTGGTCCATGACGTAGCCGAGCAGGAGATCGGCCTGGCCGCTCATGACCGCATTGAGCTTGGTTTGGGCGTCGCCGGCGACGGTCTTGAAATCGGTTTCCTTGATCCCCGTCTTCTTGAGGAACAGAGGCCAGATCTGCGACATCGAGTCGCCGGGGGTCACGGCTACGGTTTTGCCGACGATATCCTTCGGCACGCGAATATTCTTGTCGGCGAATCCCATCACCGACATCGGCGAAAGCTGCAGCGCGACGCCTACGCTCTTGACGGGCGCACCCTTCGCGGCGGCTTTGATCATGGTCGGGACGTCGACATAGCCGAAGGTGGCGGTGTTGGCCGCGACGGCCTGCACCGTCACGCCGGAGCCCCGTCCCTCCTGGATGTCGAGATCGATCCCCTCCTGTTCGTAGAATCCGCGCTCCTTGCCGAGAAAGAACGGCGCGTGCTCGCTGTACAAATACCAGTTGAGCATCAGAACCACCTTTTCCTTGGGCTGGGCATGGGCGACACCGGCCGGAAGCGCCAACGCGATAACCGCCAGGACAACGAATCGCAAAGCGGACTTCATGAATTCCTCCTTCTATCGTTGGAATGAAAACAGGATCAGGCAGTCGCGGCCATTACGTCCGCACGGCGAGACTGATGCCACGGGATCATCAGTTTTTCGACGAAATCGACGATGGCGAACAGGATGACTCCCATCATGGAAAGGACGAACAGCGCGGCGAACATCAGCGGCAGATCGAAGTTGCCGTTCGCAATCTGCAGCACATAGCCGATGCCCGAATTCGAGCCGACGAACTCGCCGACGACCGCACCGACAACGGCCAGTGTCGCCGAAACCTTCAGCCCGCTGAAGATGCTGGGCAGCGCCTGCGGAAGGCTGAACTTGAGAAACGTCTGCAGGCGGGAAGCGCGCATCGATCGGGCGAGGTCGATCATGTCGGGTTCCATCGATTTGAAGCCCATGACGGTGGCGACGACAACCGGAAAGAATCCGAGCAGGAAAGCCGAAATCACCTTGGGGAAGATTCCGAACCCGAACCAGACGACGAACAGGGGAGCGATCGCGATCTTGGGCACGCTCTGGGAGAAGACCAGCAGCGGATAGACATAGCTTTCGACCAGCCTCGAATAGGCGATCAGCATAGCGATGGGAATCCCGACGAGTATCGACAGGCCAAACCCACCCAGTGTCGCGTACCCGGTGAAAAGGCTCTCACGCCAAAGCCGCGGCCACTCTGCGACGAGCATCTTGGCGACATCCCACGGCGCCGGAATGAGGTACGGTGGGATCTTGAAAATTCTGATCACGAGATCCCAAAGGATGAAGATCACGACGATCAGAATCAGGGGGCGCGCGAGTTGCGATTCGAGAATACGCCGTGGCCACAAATGCGCGGTAGACATGCTCGCAACCTCTCTCGTTGGCATTGCCGGTCAGCCCGGTTTGGCCAGGAATCCGAGCACGAGCGAAATCATGTGCTCAAGGCGGGTTTTGCGTTGCTTCGCCGAGAAAAGATCGGTCCCGAATACCGCCGACAACGTATGGCTATTGGACAGGAAAAAATAGCTGAGGCCGGCAATCGAGATATAAAGCTGCAGCGGGTCGACCCTGGACCTGAAATCGCCCGACCGCTGGCCGCGGCGCAACAGCACGGTAAGCGTTTCGATGAGTGGCGAGTTCATTCCACGAATCTGCTGGGAGCGCTTGAGGTGGCGTGCCTCATGCAGATTTTCGCTGTTCAGCAGGGCGAGGAACTCCGGGTGATCGGTGAAATACCGCCAGGTGAACTCGATCAGCCTTCGCACGCCGTCGATCGGATCGGTATTGAGGAGGTCCAGGCCTTCTTCCGCGCGCCGGATACCCGCGTAGGCGTTTTCGAGCACGGCGAGAAACAATGCATCCTTGCTGCCGAAGTAGTAGTAGAGCATTCGCTTGTTGGACCCGGCGCGCTCGGCGATACGGTCGACCCGCGCGCCGCCCAGGCCGTGGCGTGCGAACTCGGCGGTCGCGGCCGCGAGGATGCTCGCCTCGGTCCGCTTGGCATCTCGCGTCGCGCGCGGCGGCACGGCCAACTTTCCGCGTCGCCCGCGTGGCCCCACTGCATCGACGTCTGAAAGCATCTCTGTCACGAGAGGATATTAACCAACTGGTTAGATAATTGCAACGACAGCGCCGGACCGGTGTACCAGGCGCATTTACCGGTGATCGCCGACGCGGATGATCTTCATCGCGTTGGTGCCGCCTGACTTGCCCATCGGCTCGCCGATGGTGAGCACGATGAGGTCGCCATGCTGGACTTCACCGCGCGCGATCAGGAGATCTTCGGCGGCGCGCAGCACGGCCTCACGATCGTCTCCCTGCTCGAGAAACAATGGTTGCACGTTGCGGTACAGCGCCATCTTTCGCTGCGACGCGATCTCGGGTGTGAGCGCGAAAATCGGGCAGCCGCAGTTGTGTCGCGACATCCACAACGCGGTCGAGCCGGACTGGGTCAGGGAGGCGATGGCCTTGACCTGAAGGTGGAAGGCGGTAAAAAGCGCTGCCATCGCGATTGATTGATCGATCCGGGTAAATGTGCGGTTGAGAAAATCGCGGTCAAGCTCGACTTCGTCGGATTTTTCGGCCTCGGCGCAAATCTGGCTCATCGCTTCGATGGTTTCAACCGGGAAGCGGCCGGCGGCGGTCTCCGCCGAAAGCATGACCGCATCGGTTCCATCCAGCACCGCGTTGGCCACGTCCGACACCTCCGCGCGAGTCGGCACCGGATTGTAGATCATCGATTCCATCATTTGAGTTGCGGTGATGGTGAGCTTGTTTCGCTCCCGCGCCAGCCGGATCATGCGTTTCTGCAACCCGGGCACCGTCGCATTGCCGACCTCGACCGCCAGATCGCCGCGCGCGACCATGATGCCGTCGGACGCCTCGATGATTTCCTCGAGCGCCGTGATTGCCTCCGCTCGCTCGATCTTGGCGATCAACAAGGCCTTGCCGCCGGCGGCACGCAAGAGTTGCCGCGCCATGGACATGTCTTCCTTGTTCTTCGGAAACGAGACCGCGAGATAGTCGGCATCGATTGCAACCGCGGTCTTCATGTCCTCCATGTCTTTGGTGGTCAGCGCCGGAGCCGTCAGTCCCCCGCCTTGACGGTTGATCCCCTTGTTGTTCGACAGGACGCCGCCGACTTCCACCCGGGTCGTGATTTCGCTGCCGAGCACCGATTCGACGCGCAGCCGGATCAAGCCATCGTCGAGCAGCAGGATCGCGCCGGGCATCACGTCGCGCGGCAGCTCCTTGTAGTCGAGACCGACCCCGTCTTCGTCACCCAGCTCGCGATCGGCGTCGAGCACGAAAGTCTGGCCGCTCTTGAGCGTGACCTTGCCGAGGGCGAACTTGCCGACGCGGATCTTTGGCCCCTGCAGATCGGCCATGATTGCGACCTCGCGGCCGATCGAATGCGCCGCGTCGCGAACCAGCTTGGCGCGTTGCTGGTGATCGGCGGCGGTACCATGCGAGAAATTCAGGCGCATGACATCGACGCCGGCGGCGAGCATGCGCGTGAGCACATCGAGGCTGCTGCTCGCCGGGCCCAATGTCGCGACGATCTTGGTTGTTCTTTGCATGATGCTCCTGATTTGACCGGCGCCCGGTGACTTTAGCCCGCTGCGCGTTTTTCGAGTATCTCCACCGCAGGCAACGTCTTCCCCTCGAGGAATTCGAGAAAGGCGCCGCCGCCGGTGGAAATGTAACCGATGCGGTCCGCGATGCCATACTTGGCGATGGCGGCGAGCGTGTCGCCACCTCCCGCAATGGTGAATGCCGGAGACTCGGCGATCGCCTCGGCCAGCGCTTTCGTTCCAGCGCCGAAGGCATCGATCTCGAACACACCGACCGGACCATTCCAGACGATCGTTCCAGCCTTGGCAATGATCGCTTTCAATCCGAGCACGCTCTGCGGACCGATGTCCAGGATCATGTCGTCCACGCCGATGTCCGAGATGGCCTTCAGCTTCGCTTCCGCGGTGGCGGATATTTCCTTTGCCACGACCGCGTCGACCGGCATCGGAACTTTTCCGGGATACGTCTCGAGGATGCCCTGCGCTTCGCCGACAAGGCCGGGCTCGGCGAGCGAAACGCCGATGCGGGATCCGGCGGCGAGCAGAAAGGTGTTCGCGATGCCGCCGCCGACAATAAGCGTGTCGACCATGGTCACGAGGTGAGTCAGGACCGACAGCTTGCTTGACACCTTCGAACCGGCGACGATGGCCACCAGCGGTCGCGTCGGATGCGCGAGCGCCTTTCCCAGTGCATCGAGCTCGGCCGCCAACAGCGGCCCGGCGCAGGCGATCTGCGCATGCTTGGCGATGCCGTGGGTCGTCGCCTCCGCTCGATGCGCGGTGCCGAACGCGTCGTTGACATAAACGTCGCACAGCGCGGCCATTTTCTTGGCGAGCTCGTCGCTGTTTTCTTTTTCACCGGTGTTGAAGCGGCAGTTTTCCAGTAGTACGACATGGCCGGGAGCAAGCGCATCCATCCACGCGCCTCCGTCGACCCAATCCCGGACGAGCGGCACTTCGGTGTGCAGGAGCTGCGACAGGCGGGCGGCGATCGGCGCCAGCGAGTCCTTTTCGGTCCAGAGCCCTTCTTTCGGCCGTCCGAGATGTGACGTCACCATCACTCGCGCGCCGGCATCGAGCGCTTGTCTGATGCAGGGAACCGACGCGCGGATGCGCGTATCGTCGGTGATGTTTCGCTTGGCGTCCTGCGGAACGTTCAAATCGGCGCGGATGAACACCCGCTTTCCCGCAAGCGGTGTGTCGGAGAATCGAATGAAAGCCATGGTTGGAAACGGTCGAGGACGGTCAGGCTCGGTTGATCGACTCAGTGGGTCCACTCAGTGGATCCACCGCGGCAAGCGCTGATGCATGCCGCAGCGGGCTGATGTCAGCGTTCCGGCGCGACCGAAGGACGCGCGCCTCCGGCACGCAGCGCATTCAGTGCGTCGAGAGCGCGGCTCGCGGTCGTCACGAACATAAACGGGAAAACCGCATGCACCATTGCCGCGAGCCCACCCAAGGTCATGCGCGCGCCGAATCGAAATGCAAATTTGCAATGCTGCGGGTAGGTTTCACCCACCGAGGACGGGTGTGCGGTGAAGATGTTAGTCATTTGCACTTTGCTCGCGTCGCTATCTGGCCGCCATGAAAGCCATGGTCGTGTCCAGCATGCGGTTGGAAAAGCCCCATTCATTGTCGTACCAGGAAGACACTTTGACCAATCGTCCCGAGACCTTGGTGAGCGTCGCATCGAATACCGACGAGCGTGCGTCGTGGTTGAAATCGACCGAAACCAGCGGAGCGGTGTTGTAACCGAGGAGTCCCGCCAGCGGGCCGGACGTGGAGGCGGCTTTCATGATCTCATTCACTTCGTCGACGCTCGTGTCGCGCGCGGCGATGAAGGACAGATCGACGATCGAGACGTTGATGGTCGGCACGCGGATCGCGTAACCGTCGAGCTTGCCGTTGAGCTCCGGAAGCACGAGGCCAACCGCGGTTGCGGCGCCGGTCTTGGTCGGAATCATGCTCATCGTCGCCGAACGTGCCCGGCGCAGGTCTTCGTGATAGACATCGGTGAGGACCTGGTCATTGGTGTAGGAGTGCACGGTCGTCATCAGGCCGCTGACGACGCCGATCTTGTCGTGCAGCGGCTTTACCAAAGGTGCCAGGCAGTTGGTCGTGCACGAAGCATTCGAGATGACGGTATGCGCGGCCTTGAGGGTCTGATGGTTGACGCCGAAGACGATGGTCGCGTCGACATCTTTTCCGCCGGGCGCCGAGATGATCACCTTCTTCGCGCCACTCTTGAGATGCGCGGACGCCTTTTCCTTGGTCGTGAAGAGGCCCGTGCATTCGAGCACCACGTCGACGCCGAGCGCAGCCCACGGGAGCTCGGCCGGATTGCGATGCGCGAGCACCTTGATGCGGTCGCCATTGACGACCATGGCGTCGCCGTCGACCTCGACCGTTCCGGGAAACTTTCCGTGCGTCGTATCGTAACGTGTCAGATGCGCGTTGGTTTCCGGGCTGCCGAGATCGTTGATGGCGACGATCGCCAGATCGTGCCGGTGTTTGGCGCCCGCGCCTTCGTAGTGGGCGCGCAGGATGTTGCGGCCGATGCGGCCGTAACCGTTGATCGCGACTTTGATGCTCATAGCTGTTCTCCTCGATACGCCTGGCCATTGATCGCGCGCGCGGCGCGCAAAGGTGTCTCGCTCATTGGGTTATCGCCCGTTTTACCGCCGCGACGACGTGCTGGATCAGCTTCGACAAGCCGAACGTTCCGGCCAGAGCCGCGATCGGCCCAGTGCGGGTCGGCTGGATTGTGACGAAAGTGCCTGTTCCAGAGCGCGACGGCAAGTTCAGCCATCCCCATGGGCATGCCCGGATGACCTGAATTCGCGGCCTGCACTGCGTCCATCGCCAAGGCGCGGATGCTATTAGCGAGCAGCGCGCTGTCGGCGGCCGAAGTGATCGCGGCCGGAGTGCCGCGTTGTGTTTCGGGTGATGCGCGCAGCGCCTCGGAGAGCGGGATGGGCATGAACTTACAAACGTGGGGCGCACGGCGCGGATGCGCACGGCGGACAAACGGTGGTGCAAAGAGTTAAAATTATCGCCCAGCCGTCGGATTTGGGCAATAATAGCGAGTTTAGCCGGATCGGTTCGTTGGCTCGCGCAACGCGGCGAGCTCACTGTGCAATCTTGTGCGGCTCATTGTGCACATGAGGCTGCGCAACTACTGCGGACGACCGCGCGGGAGAACGCAACAATGGACGGCATCCACCTGCTCGGAGAATGGTACGGTTGCGCGGCGGATAGCCCGGAGATGACGCGCGTCCTGCCGCTGCGGACGTTGTGCCTCCACGCGGCCGAAGCCTCCGGAATGACCATCGTCGGCGACAGCTTCCATCAGTTCGAGCCGGCAGGCGTCACCGGCACCGTCCTCCTGGCCGAATCGCATCTTGCGATTCACACCTGGCCTGAGCATGGCTTCGTGACCATCGACGTCTATGTCTGCAATTACACGACCGACAACTCGGCCAAGGCAGAGCGCTTGCTGCGCGAAATGCAGGACGCGATGAAGCCGCAGCGCATCAAATTCCAGGCGATCCATCGCGGAGGGCTCGATGCCCGATGAAGTGCCGCCTGGCGACCTTCAGCCGGGCGTGCTGACCGAATACCTCACCGAGGACAGCGGCTTTTTCGTTCGCTCGTTGCGTGAATTCGAGCGCTTCCGGACGCCGTATCAGGCGGTCGAGGTGCACGATACGAAGTCGTTCGGAAAGTTGTTCCGCCTCGACGGGCATTTGATGACGTCGGAAAAAGATGAATTCTTCTACCACGAGAACCTCGTCCACGTGGCGGCGATCACCCATCCCGCCCCCGAGACCGCGCTCATTATCGGCGGCGGCGACGGCGGTTCGGCCGAGGAGTTGCTCAAGTATCAAACCATGAAGTCGGTGACCCTCGTCGAGATCGATCTCGCGGTGCTCGACATTGCCCGCAAATACTTTGCCGAGGTCCATCGAGGAGCGCTGTCGGACCCCCGCGTGACGGTCAAGGTCGAGGACGGCCTCGCCTTCGTGCGTGCCGATACAAACACATACGATCTGATCGTGCTCGACCTTACCGATCCCAGTGGCGCGTCGGAACCGCTGTACAGCGTCGAGTTCTACCGCTCGTGCGCTGCACGGCTCAATCCCACGGGAGCGATGGCGATGCATGTCGCATCTCCGGTGGCGCACCCGGAACGGATCCGCGCCGCGATGGCCGACCTGCGCGCGGTCTTTTCGGTCGTCATTCCGTATCTCGTCTCCATCCCGCTCTACGGGGGCATGTGGATGATGGCGTGCGCGTCGCCGACGCTCAATCCGGCCTACATGACCCCGCTGGAGGTCAATCGCCGGGTCGCGACGCGCGGCATTCGTGACCTGCAGTACTACAACGGCGACGTCCACCGCGCTTCCATGGCGCTCCCGAACTTCATCCGCGACCTCGTCGCCTAAGGCCACCCGCAGTCGGCAAGCATTGCCGCGATGGTCTGGGGGGTTTGTACGATGCCGCGGTGGCGCCCGGCCCCTTGAACCCGCCAGATCCGCCCGCATCTAAGCCTTGCGGCGGCTCAACCGAGCCGCGCGGGCCTACCCGTGAAGACCTATACAATGTCACTCGCCCAAGCGATGCACGATGCCGACTTCGTGCAGCTGAACGGTATTGTCTTCGAAACCGAGTATCTGCGCGTTCCCGACGAGTCCACGGTTGCCGAGGACGTGGTCATGGAGCTCAAGTTGGGCGACACCGAGCTCGCGTTCACGCGCGGGGATCTCGACGGAGCTGAGCACGTCGGCGACGGCGTCTACCGGCTGACCTCCGGCGCGTTGTTGCGTTTTCTGGCCACGGCGACCATACACTAGGCACCTCCAGTCACGGCCGGCGGTGGGTTGTGGGGCCAGGATTCCTGCGATCGGCACGTCGATCGAACGGCGAAAGCGCTCCACCCCGGATCACCCGGTCCCGCCAGGTGCCGCGCATCGTGTCGTGCGGCCAAGAAAACCGCGGATCCCCGCGAGCCAAAATAGCGCTCGCTACGCACGCCATAGCCAACCGATCTAAGAACGCGCGGAGTCCTCGGCAATGAGGGCGTAAAATGCGCAACTGGAATTTCGGAGGAAATCGATGAATCGACGACGCAGATCGATATTGAAAACCGGCAGCGGCGTGACGCTGCTATCGCTCATCGGGGGGGTGGGCCTTCTCTGGCCGCGCGCTTCGCAGGCGGAAGCGCCTGGGTGGAACAAGGCCGTGTTCGACACCCACAATCTCGCCGACACCATGAAAGCGCTGGGAGGCGGTGAGCCTGCGCCCAGCAAGGACATCGTTTTCTTTCAGACGCCGGACATCGCCGAGAACGGCGCCGTGGTTCCCGTAGGGATCAGCAGCAACATTCCCAAGACCGAATCGATCACGATCCTGATCGAAAAAAATCCCAACATGGTGGCGGCGATTTTCGACCTTCCCGCGGGAACCGATTCGTCGATCTCGACCCGGGTCAAGATGGGACAAAGCTCGAACATCGTCGCGCTCGTCAAGGCCGATGGCAAGTACTACGTCGCGTCCAAGGAAGTGAAAGTGACACTCGGCGGATGCGGAGGATGACATGGCAGACCCGATGAAAATCCGCGCCAACCTCGTCGGAGATTCGACCGAGGTCAAGGTATTGATGAGTCACGAGATGGAGACCGGCCAGCGCAAGGACGCGCAAGGGGTCATCATCCCGGCGTGGTTCATCCAAAGTGTCACCGCGACGTCCGGCGGCAGGACCGTCCTGTCGGCGCAGTGGGGAACGGCGATCGCGAAGAATCCGTTCCTGGCGTTCAAGTTCAAGGGCGGGGCGAAGGGCGAGAAAATCACGATCACGTGGATCGACAATCGTGGCGACACGCGCACGGACGAGACGACGATCGCCTGATCGCTCGCCGAGATTGCCGGCCAGGGATGTTACTGGATCGTATCCCGTCCCGCTTCAACTCATTGAGGACAGACATGCCTGATCTTCCGCGCTGCGGTTCATGGCTCGTCGCGATGCTGGCCGTGGTTGCGATCCCCTCCGTGCTTGCGCAGGGTTCCGCGGTCGATGAGATCGCGAAATATCGCGCCGCGCTGCAGGACGGCAATCCGGCCGAGCTGTGGGAAGCGCGCGGCGAAGATCTCTGGAAGCAGAAGCGCGGCCCGAGGCAGGTATCGCTGCAACAATGCGATTTGGGATTGGGGGCCGGCGTGGTCAAGGGCGCGTACGCGCGACTGCCGAGATACTTCGCCGACGCCGACCGGGTCATGGATCTCGAGACGCGACTGGTATGGTGCATGGTCAGCCAGCAGGGATACACGGAAGCCGACGCCAGGAAATCGCCGTTCGGCAACGGCAACGCCAAAAAGTCGGACATCGAGGCGCTGGCCGCCTACATCACGTCTGAGTCGCGCGGGGTTCCGATGAATGTGTCGCTCGCGCACCCGAAAGAAGCCGCGATGTACCGCATTGGCGAGAAGATGTTCTACTTTCGCGGCGGCCCACACGATTTCGGGTGCGTCACCTGTCACGGCGCAGACGGCAAACGCATCCGGCTGCAGGATCTGCCGAACCTGACCAAGGTCGAGGGAGCTCAGAAGGCCTATACGACCTGGCCCGCGTATCGTGTTTCCCAGGGCGAGCTGCGCACCTTCCAGTGGCGGCTTTACGACTGCTTCCGGCAGCAGCGCTTTCCCGAGCTTATTTTCGGATCGGATGCGTCCATCGCGCTCACGATGTTCCTTGCGCGCAACGCCAACGGTGCGGCGTTCGATGCGCCGGCCATCAAGCGCTAGCGGGGGCGACGATGAAGATAATCGGGAACGTTCTCATGGTCGCCCTTGCACTCCTTCCGCTGGGCTGTGCGATCGCGCCGTCCAACGACGAGATTGCCGCACAGGCGACCGCGATGCTGCAGGCGTCTTTCAAGGCTGCGGGTCAGGCCGGACTGGATCGCCTGAACCAGGACCAGACGCAGCGCGCGTGCAGCGAAGTTGCGGGCAACGCGCCCTCAAAGGAAGTGGCGGAGAAAATCGAGAAGCTGAATCTGGCGACCATCCGCTATCCCGCGGACGGCAAGCTGCTCGGCGACTGGAAGAACGGCGAGAAAATCGCGCAGGAGGGCCGCGGCAAGCAATTCTCCGACGATGTCGGGGGCCCCGTGGGCGCGAACTGCTACGCGTGCCACCAGCTCGCCCCGCAGGAGCTTTCGTACGGAACCATCGGCCCGAGCCTCTATCGATTCGGCCAGCTGAGGGGGTTTACTGCCGATACGCAGCGGTATGCCTACGGCAAGATATTCAACGCCGATGCGTATGCGGCATGCTCGAACATGCCGCGCTTCGGTCACAACCAAATCCTGAACGAGCAGCAGCTCAAGGACGTGACCGCGCTGCTGATGGATCCCGAGTCGCCCGTCAACAAGTGACGCATCCGTCCAAGAGCAAGACGCGAAGCGTCGCCGCGATTGGCAACGGATGCGTCATCCCCGCGGAAGCGGGGATCCATTTTGACCTTCAAAAGCCAATGGATCCCCGCCTTCGCGGGGATGACAGCAGTGAGGGGCGCGCGACTGCGCACCGTCCAAGAGCGGGAGTTTTGAGCGGCGGTCGCCGTAAGTCCGCTTGAACCGCCGCGAATTCCTTCAAGTCCTCGCAGCGGCGTCCGCAGCGGGCTTTCCCCTCGCGGGCAGCGGCGCCACGTCGCAGAAGGCCGTAAGCGCCTACGACGTGCCGCGCTTCGGCAACGTGCACTTTCTGCACTTTACCGATTGCCACGCCCAATTGCTGCCGACGTACTTCCGGGAGCCGAGCGTCAGCCTCGGCATCGGCGACGCCGCGGGACAGCCTCCGCATCTGGTGGGCAATGCGTTCTTGCGCTACTTCGGCATTGCGCCTGGAACGCGTGACGCGTATGCATTCACGTCGCGCAATTTCGTTGCCGCGGCAAAAATGTACGGTAAGGTCGGAGGCTTCGCGCACCTTGCGACGCTGGTCGAGCGGCTGAAGGCGAGCCGCCCCGCGGCCTTGCTGCTCGACGGCGGCGATAGCTGGCAGGGCTCGGCAACGGCGTTGTGGACACAGGGCCGGGACATGATCGACGCGTCCAAGCTGCTTGGCGTCGACGCCATGACCGCGCATTGGGAATTCACGCTCGGCGCCGAGCGCGTCAAGCAGGTTGTCGAAGGCGATTTGAAGGGGCGCATCGAGTTTCTCGCGCAGAACGTGCGGACCGCCGATTTCGGCGATCCGGTCTTTGCGCCGTACATGATGCGGGAACAAAACGGCGTGCCGATCGCCATCGTGGGCCAGGCGTTTCCATATACGCCGATCGCGCATCCCCGCTACTTCGTTCCCGACTGGACTTTCGGCATCCGCGAACAGGATCTGCAGCAGATCGTGGACGAGACGCGGGCGAAAGGAGCAAAGGTCGTCGTGCTGCTTTCGCACAACGGCATGGACGTCGATCTGAAGCTCGCCTCGCGCGTTCGCGGCATCGATGCCATTCTCGGCGGACACACGCATGATGGTATTCCGCGGCCTTCCATCATTGCCAATGCGGGCGGCAAGACAATCGTGACCAATGCGGGTTGCAACGGCAAATTCCTTGCCGTGCTCGACTTCGATGTGAGGAACGGCAGCATCGTCGACTTCCGGTACAAGCTGCTGCCGGTGTTCGCGAACCTGCTCCCCCCGCGAACCGACATGGCGGCGCTTATTTCCAAGGTACGGGCGCCGTATCAGGAGCGCCTGGACGAGAAATTGGCCGTCACCGAGGGACTGCTTTACCGGCGCGGCAATTTCAACGGCAGCTTCGACCAACTGATCCTCGACGGTCTGATGGCCGAAAAAGATGCCGAGATCGCATTTTCGCCTGGCTTCCGCTGGGGCACGACGCTGCTTCCGGGACAGCCGATCACGCTCGAGCAGCTGATGAATCAAACGGCGATCACGTATCCGGCCGTGACGCTCAACGAGTTGAGCGGCGAGACAATCAAGATCATTCTCGAGGACGTCGCCGACAACCTTTTCAACCCGGATCCCTACTATCAGCAGGGCGGCGACATGGTGCGCGTCGGTGGCTTGCAATACACCTGCGATCCGACGGCCAGGATGGGCAGCCGCATCTCTGCGTTGACGCTGAACGGAGCGCCGCTGCAGGCTGACAAGCGCTACAAGGTTGCCGGCTGGGCGGCGGTGTCGGAAGAAGCGAGACAAGCCGGCGAGCCGATCTGGGAGCTGATGGCGCGCTATTTGCGCGGACAGCAAACGATTCGGCCGCGCGGGGTGAATGTTCCCGGACTCGTGGGCGTCGGCGGCAATCCGGGCATTGCATAGGCGACCTGCGGCTCCGAAGTCGTTGATCGCGGGCGGCTAGGTGACGGTTACCCGCGCGAATTTTCGCTTGCCCGCCTGCACGATGACAGTTCTTCCGGCAGCGATCATCAGACCCTTTTCCGTCACGATGTCGCCGTCGATCTTGAGGCCGCGCTGCTCGATCAGCCGCATCGCTTCCGATGTGCTCGGCGTCAACCCGGCCTGCTTGCACAACTGGGGAACCGCCAGGCCCGCGCGCGAAGTGTGCAGCACTACTTCTGGCATGCTTTCGGGCATTGCGCCGTCCCGGAACCGGGACTCGAACTCGGCGAGCGCGGCATCGGCGGCGGCGCGCGAATGGAAACGCGCTACGATCTCCTGCGCCAGCATCACCTTGGCGTCGCGAGGGTTGCGGCCCTCGGAGCATTCCTGCCGCAGTCTCGCAATCTCATCCAGCGGTTTGAACGAGAGCAGCTCGAAGTAGCGCCACATCAGCTCGTCGGAGATCGACATGAGCTTGCCGAACATCTCGTTCGGCGCTTCGGTGATGCCGATGTAGTTGTCGAGCGACTTCGACATCTTGTTGGTGCCGTCGAGCCCCTCGAGCAAGGGTAGCGTCAGGATGCATTGCGGTTCCTGACCGTAATGCCGCTGCAGCTCCCGGCCCACCAGAAGATTGAATTTCTGGTCGGTGCCGCCCAGCTCGACATCGGCCTTGAGCGCGACCGAATCGTAGCCCTGGGCCAACGGGTACAGGAACTCGTGGATCGCGATCGGCTGCCCGCCCTGGTACCGCTTGGCGAAGTCGTCGCGCTCGAGCATGCGTGCCACTGTGTAGTGGGCTGCGAGCCGGATCATTCCATCCGCGCCGAGTGCCGACAGCCATTTGGAATTGAATGCGACCTCTGTCTTTTCCCGGTCGAGGATGAGAAACACCTGGTCGGTATAGGTCTTGGCATTGGCCCCGAGTTCCTCGGCGGAAAGCGGCGGCCGCGTGATGTTGCGCCCGGTCGGATCGCCGATCATTCCGGTGAAATCGCCGATCAGAAAAATGATGTGATGCCCGAGCTCCTGCAGCTGGCGCAGCTTGTTGAATTGCACCGTGTGTCCAAGGTGCAGATCGGGGCGGGTTGGGTCGAAGCCTTCCTTGATCCGAAGCGGTTTGCCGCGCTTGAGCTTCGCTTCCAGCTCGGCTTCGACGATCAGCTCATCGGCGCCTCGTTTGAACACGGCCAATTGGTGGGATAGGTCGATGGACATGGGCTGCGGGCTGGGAAAATGATGCTCTGCTACAATCCGGCGGTCCTCGGGCGGTGCCGAGGCCGAAGACCTCGGTGGGTCTCAGTTGATCCTCGATTGAGTTATTGAGCGGAGCCGTCTTGAGCGAACGTCGGATTCTAGCGCAAAGCACCACGCTCGCCCGGCATCTCGTCGCCGGCCGTGCCGCCGTCATCCTGCTGTTGACGGCGGTGGGTGTGGTCGCGGCATTTGCGTTCGCGCCGGACTCGCTTGTTCCGGCCGAACCGGCGCGGCGAATCGTGCGTGAGCTTTCCATGCCTCTCCTGGCACCAGTGTCTCAGGCGGCAGGGTATTGGCGTGAAGAGCGCATCCAGCGCGGCGATACGCTCGGCAGCGTGCTCTCGCGCCTGGGTATCGACGACGTCGCCGCGCAGAATTTCCTTCGCAACGATGCACGCGCACGGCCGCTCTATCAGCTCAAGCCGGGGAAAGCGGTCCGCGTGCAGGCCGACGACAATGGACGGCTGCTCGCACTGTCCTACCTGGCTCAAGGCGGCGACCTTCTCAGCGTCAAACGGGCCGGTGATGGATTTTCAGCGGAGAGCGTCCCGCCGGCTTTCGCAACGCGGCTGCAACTGCGCTCCGGCGAGATTCAGTCGTCGCTTTTCGCCGCGGCCGACGCGGTCGGGCTGCCGGACGCGGTCACGATGCAGCTTGCGGAAATATTTTCCGGCGAAGTCGATTTTCTCCACGATCTGCGGCGGGGCGACCGGTTCGCGGTCGTCTACGAGATGCACGAGCTCGGTGGTCAGTCGGTGGGAGCGGGAAGGATCGTGGCCGCCGAATTCGTCAACAAGGGCAACATCTACCGCGCGTTTTCGTGGCAGGCTCCGGATGGCAGCGACGGGTACTACGCGCAGGACGGAAAAAGCCTGCGCAAGGCATTCATGCGCTCGCCGCTTGAGTTCACGCGGATCACATCGGGATTCTCGCTCGCACGTTTTCACCCGTTTCTGCAGACCTGGCGCGCGCATAAGGGAGTCGATTTCGCCGCGCCCACGGGGACGCCGGTTCACGCCACGGGCGACGGCAAGGTAGCGACCGCGGGCCGCCAGAACGGCTACGGCAACGTCGTTATCCTGCAGCACAACGGAGCGTTTTCGACCGTGTATGCGCATCTGTCCCGCTTCGCCGCGGGCATGAAGCCGGGCGCCCGCGTCGCGCAAGGCGACGTCATCGGCTATGTCGGTCAGACGGGTTGGGCGACGGGCCCCCATCTGCACTACGAGTTTCGGGTCAATAACGAACAGCGCAATCCGATGACGATCGCGTTGCCGACGGCGCAACCCCTGCCGGCTGCGGCGCTTGCCGGCTATCTCGAGCGCGTCTCCGCGCTTGGCGCCCAGCTCGCTCTGGGGCACGGCGTCACGCTCGCGGGCTCCGAATAGCCACGCAACTTCGCGCGACTGGAGTGGTGGGTCCCGAGCTCTTCGTGGGGCTGATGTCGGGCACCAGCATCGATGGCGTCGATGCCGTCCTGGCGGATTTCGGCGTCGAGCCGTGCCGCGCATTGGCCCGCACGCACGTCGCCTTCGCTCCCGAACTGCGCGACGAGCTGACCGCGCTGCAGCGAAGCGGCGCCGACGAAGTCCATCGCGGCGCGCTTGCCGCCAACGCTCTCATGGATTGTTGCGCGACCGCAGTTGCGGCGGTCCTGGCGGCGGCGCGTTGCAATGCCGGCGATGTCGCGGCGATCGGACTGCATGGCCAGACCATCCGCCATCGTCCGGAGTTGGGCTATACGACGCAGCTAGCCAACCCCGCGCGGTTGGCGGAGGCAACAGGCATCACTGTGGTCGCCGATTTTCGAAGCCGCGATGTCGCGGCCGGCGGCCAGGGGGCACCTCTCGTGCCCGCATTCCACGCTTCCTTGTTTGCGCTCCCGGATAAGCATCGGGTCGTAATCAATATCGGCGGCATCGCCAACATCACCGATCTTCCCCCGCGCGGGCCGGTGCGCGGCTTCGACACGGGGCCGGGGAACACCTTGATGGACGCCTGGTGCGAACGGCACACCGGCCAGCCGTATGACCGAAATGGCACATGGGGCGGCGGCGGCAGGGTGATTCCGGAGCTGCTGCGCGCGATGCGAGGCGAGTCCTACTTTGCAATGCCTCCGCCGAAAAGCACCGGGCGCGATCGTTTCCACCTGCGATGGCTCGCCAAATACCTTAATGCGTCGTACGCAGCGCAGGATGTGCAGCGCACGCTCGTCGCTTTGACTGCCCAAACCATCGCCGCGGCGATCATCGAGCATTGCGCGCAGGCGGACGAAGCGCTCGTCTGCGGCGGTGGCGCGCAAAACGCCGTTCTCATGCAGGAGCTCGCGGCGGCGCTCGCGCCGACGGAACTCTCAACCACGGCCGAGCACGGGATCGCGATCAACGAGGTCGAAGCGCTGGCCTTTGCCTGGCTCGCGCGCGAAGCACTTGCCCGGCGGCCGGGAAACGTTCCGACAGTCACGGGCGCTCGCGGCCCGCGCATTCTGGGGGCTATTTATCGAAACTGAGATCGAA
>OCZU010000575.1_pt1 | contig 25120 bp, 20 predicted proteins | sample 1539001 | NCBI WGS metagenome assembly OCZU01 (sample SAMEA3539306, study PRJEB22396) | soil metagenome | biome: tundra; feature: field; material: soil | place: USA | collected 2010-05 | depth 0.15 m | reverse complement strand
GCGCTGGCCCTGCTCGGTGACCGGACCTGGTACCTGCCGCGCTGGCTGTCCTGGCTGCCCGGCCGGCCGCTCAGCGCGGCGCGGCCATCGGGCGGTGATCAGGCGGCCAGTACCGTCCCGGCGTCCGTGCCGAGCGCGAACGGCTCCGGTAGGGACAGAGCATGGCCGGAGCCTGCGCGCTCGCAGGAACGGTAACCTTCGTCGGCCGGATCGCTGAACAGGACCGCCGCAGCAGGTTCAGCGATCTGGTCGATGCGGAGGTAGAGAGGGGACCCGGCCTTGGACGTAGGCCCGCGGCTTGGCGACGTGCACAGTCACGGAACGTAACGACGAGGGGTTTTTGGGCGGGAAGAGCGCCGACAAGGCCGTCTGTGCGGCAGAAAGCCAGGCCCTTTCGGGTCGGCAACGTGGTCGCTCTTCCCGCTGGAGCAAGCATCGCAGGCGCGCGAGATGACCGCAAGCGGTCGCCCTGCACGCTGTTCGAGCCGGTCGAATGTCATAGTGCCAGCTCCCGCCGGCCGTATGAATCAGGGCTGTCGGAAGTGCGGAAGTAGTGGATGAAGAGATCCGCTGCTTCACTGGCATTAAATATCTCGTTGGAGCGAACCGTCGTCTGGACGCCGTCCCAGGCGATGGTCTCCTCCGGCGGTTCAGCACTCGCCGTGACCGGGTGCCCGAGGACATACTGGTGCCCAACTCCATCGATGAGCCGCCGGATCTCAACGGTCATTCGCTCGGCAGATCCCGCGCACTGGATGTACTCCTTCGGCCAGTTCCGAAGATCGAGCCGGTCGAAGGGCATGCCTGGTGGCACCGCCCATAGGCTCAGCGAGTACCTGTCCACGCCATCGAGGAGCCGCACTCGGCGGCGAATCTCCTCGTCCTGCGGGCCGTGCGTGTCTTTCAGCTCGCCGCTGATCCGGCCGTTCATCGTCAGCACGTGAGTAGCGCTCATTAGTCTGTCCTCACTCTCATCAAAGCCGTGGAGGTAATCGAGATCTCCCGCCCGTTGACATACGCGGTCGCCGGAGTGCCGGAATTCACCTGGCCATCAAAGTCACGCTGTCCGCCGGTAAGGGAGGCAGAGTTAGTCTTGACCTCGATACCTTCATAGTTGTTACCAGAGATGTGCGCCAGGCCGTCGTAGTACCTGGTCGATCCGTCCGGCAATGTGGCTCTGACCTGGTCATCGATCACCGGCCGACCGGTTGCGTCCGTGTAGTTCGCAAGGCCCTGGGTTTCACCCGACTTACCGTAGCCGTCCGCACCGGTGAACTGACCCAGCGCGTTGCGACCGTCGCCCCGATCCTCCAGCCGGTGGTCATCAGCGGAGTTGGTTACCGACTCCGCCGGCTGGGCTGCCGACTCCGCCGGCTGGGCTGCCGTCTCCGCGGGCTGGGCTGCCGTCTCCGCGGGCTGGGCCTGATCGCCTGCCGTGCTAGCGACCGTTTCCGGCGGCTTGCCCTCACCGTCAGTGCTGACCTCAGTACTGACCTGCGCCGGTTCGGCCGGAAGGCTCTCGCCAGGTTCCGAGGCGGACTTGGTGTCCTGCTCGGCGCTCACCTCGGTGTGCTCCTGGCCGACATCTCCCTGGCTGCTGGCGAGCGAGGTTTCCGCCTCAGCTCCATGGCCGTCGACTACGTCCGTTGTTGTCTGCTGGGGCTGCACGGTGCCGTCGGAGGCCGTGCCCGTGGTTTGCTGCTCTGGCTTCTCGCCCTGCTGAGCGGCATTGACGGAGGCCGGCTCGGCCGGAGTCCGCTGGCCGGCCTCCAGATCGGACCGGCCAGCATCTGCCTTGGTGTCCTGCATGGCCGATGTCTGGGTGGTGTCGGTCTGGGTAGTGTCGGTCTGGGTGCCGGTCGTGGTCGGCTGGGCGGTGTCCGTCCGGCTGTTCGCGACAGCGGACTCCTGCCCTGCCTGAGCGGCCGCGCCTGACTGCACGGTCGCGCTGGCACCGTTCGCTGAGTCGGCTGTCTGCGGAGGCTGCTCGCCTGGTTCAGTGCTGGCCGCTCCTGCCGCGCTGTCGGAGGCTGCCGCGCTGCCCCGCTCCGATTCGCCGCTCGCGCCGCTCGCACCGCCTGCGGTATCGGCGGCAGGCGAGCTGTCCAGTTCGCTCATCGCGTCGCCGGCTCGGCTGGGCGCGCCGGTATCGACAGGCGCGCCGCCACGGCGGCTGGCCAGGCAGGCTGATATCGCATCGTTCGGACGGCGAGTGAGTGCAGGAACAGGCAATACGCCGCATCATCAAGATCTGGGCCATTGTCCGGCAGCGCGGGGAATGAACGGACATGCCTGCGCAGCCGGTCGAGCAGACTGGCCCAGCCGCGCTCGAGATCCGCGGCTGACTGGCCGGTGACCTCGAGCGCGGCGATGTCTTTCTTGATCAGATCCACGATAATCGGGTCCCTGACCATGGCCAGCCCGGCACCGCGGTACGTGCACCGCGACCGGCAGGTGTCGCACGCCGCAAACGGAGGTACGGACGCCGGACTGACTGGACCTGGTGATGATGGCCGCAGCAGCGGGACTATCTTGACGTGCGATGCCTCGGCGAACTCGTCGCTGTAGACCAGTGCCTCGCCAGTCTGCAGCCGGGTGGCGAAGCGCATCTGCGGCTCGTCCAGACCCATGGTCTGACCCAGGTAACGCCGGTCGTCTTCCGCCGTCAGCCGGTGCATTATCTTCAGGTTCGTATTCTTGACGGCGTCCTGGACAAGCTTGGTCGGAAGCTGCTCCGCGATGATGACGCCCTCGCCGTACTTGCGGTTCTCAGCGAGGGTGTTCGCGAATGCCTCTGCTGCTTTTTCTTTGGCCTGAGCATCCTCGGCTCCCCGGTTGCCCTGCGGCCTGGCCAGCAATCGGTGTGCCTCTTCCACGAGCGTGACATGCACCAGGTCGGCGGATGCTCCGCGCACCGCCTGATAATGCTCGGTTACGGCGTTGAGCAGCAGTGCCATCATCAGGGCCTGCTCGTCTCCCGAACCGAGTGACTTGAGTTCGAGTATCACCGGGTGATCGAGCAGGCCAGCGATGTTGTTGGGACGGCTGGTCAGGAACGCCGACGCGGTAACTCCCCGGACCAGTTGCTGTGCCCGCCGGATGGACGCGGCCTCGATGTTGGCCCGCACCTCGCCGGCGTAACCGAGGTCCGCGGTGACCTCCCGCATGGCGCGCATGAATTCCACGGCAGTGGGCCAGTCCCGCTGCACATCCGGGCGTTCCGAGGCGAGGAACCCGGCTCGCAGGTAGGTGAGGCTGAGCGCGTCGGAGTAGATCGACGGCAGTGGCTCCCACAGTCCGAAGGCGGCCTTGAAACACGCGAGCAAGTTGGCCAGATGCTCACCGACCAGCACGCCTATCGGGACCTCGAACGGGTTGAATCGCAACGGCCGACCGGCCTCGTCGCCCACCGTCACTACTTCCAGCTCTTCGAACCCAGGTTCGCCGGCCAGCCTGCGGTAGTCGTCGGCGTCAGAGTTGACCGGCTCGATGACCAGGAACGGTATCCGGTGGTCCAGCCATAGCTGCCGCAAGATCTCCATCGCTGTCGTCGTCTTGCCGCTGCCCGTGCTCCCGGCCAGCAGCACATGCTTGGTCAGGCTGCGCAGCGGCAAGGTGACCGGCTGATCCGACCCGGAGAGTAGTCCGACCCGGATCGACGGGCCATCCGACTGATAGGCCTCGGCGTGCCCGAAATGCCCGCGCCGAACCCGGAATCCCGGTACGACGCCGTCCACCGCGATCGGCAGCCGGAAGGCGCAGCTCGCGTCGCGGGCGTCACCGAGCACGCTGAGCAGTCGCAGTTGCTGGTCCGGCGGATCGGGCCTGGCCCAGATCTCAGCCCTGCCAGGCAGCAGGCCGAAATCCACCGTTGCCAGATTCCGCTCCGTGATCTGGTGCTCGGCCAGGTTCGTCGGCCGGCGGACCTCATAGGCGGAGACCGCGCGCTCGTGTTCCAGGTGACTGCCCCGGCCAGGGTCGGCCGGCGAGATCGCGGCCGCCACCGCCTCCACGATGCCAGGCGGCAGCCGTCCGGCCGCTGTCACCTGGATGCGCAGTGCGAAGGCCTTCTGTCCCAGGCGGCGAGAGAAGTCACGGAAGGCTCGCTCGGCATCGACGGCGAACGCGTCAGGGGCGAGTTTCTGCCGCCCGAAATAGAGCCCGCCTTCTTGCTCGTCCTCGCGTGCCAGCCGCCCGTAGAAGGTGGCGAGTTCGTGCAGGCGCTGGCCGAACGTGGCCGGCATGCGCACCGGCAGGACAGCCGCGGATACCACGAGCGGAGTTGAACTCGCGGCAAGCGCCGAGTACACCGCCGACCAGTCGCTGTCGGCCCAGTTGAAGGGAACCGCGGAGAAGTAGTAGGCAACCTGGGCATCTGGCCGGGACGGTCGGCCAAGCAGTTCGTGCCGGGTGATCACCGCCGACTCATTGACGCCGTCGGGAAGCGGTGTCAGCAGCGCGCGGATGCCCGCCTCGTCGCCGACCGGAGTTCCGGTCACATGACGGGGGAGTGAGGCGTGCAATTGCGCGCAGAGCCGTCCCGCCCGGTCGGCCACCTCGGCCGGATCGTCCCCCCAGACTCGCCCGATCAGGCCGATCACGACCGGAGTCGCCGATCGCTGCTGCACCGCGATCCGCAGGTCAAGCGCCGCCCGCAGATCAGGGTCGAAGAATCCGTTCAGGAACCCCTGCTGCTCGCCGAGCGCCTTCGCCAGTCGATCCGGCCGCGGCAGCCCTTGGTACTCCCGCGCCTCAAGCAGATCTACCGCCGAGTCGATCGCGATCGCGAAGTAAGCATTCGGAACGCCGCGTCGCTGGGAGCCGGACAGGAGCTCAGGCGGCGGACCGGTCGTGATCAGCAAGGCCGCCATGGCGCGAGCGCTACCTGCCTACGTCGGCGACGACGACCTGGTAGTTACTGCTGGCGGCGCCCTGGCCCTGGGGGCGCACCTGACCGACAGCGACGTCGACGCCCTCACGGGTCGCGCTGTGCATGACCTCCCGCATCGCGCGTGCGTAGTCATAGCGCAGCTTGACGTACATGTCATTGCCTCGGTGCGCCACCACCTGCCAGAACCTGGCGATGAACATGAAGATGTATCGCGCCAGCGAGACCCGCAGCCAGAACGTCCAGCCTAGATACAGGTCGCGGCCATATGCGAAGCAGGAGATGAGACCGCTGAACATGCCTCGGCGCATTTCCAGGTAGTCGCGGCCCTCGCCGCCTGCGAGGTTCAAGCGGCATATCTGGACCAGTTCCAGCGGTGCCTGCCGCTGCGCGAGAGCCCACGCGATGTGGTCGAAAGCCACCGGTGCGACCTCTGCTTTGCCGTCGACAAAGAACTTCCACTCCGAGATCTGCACCGGCATCGGTACAAACAAGGTTAGGCAGACAAGGAGCAGCCAGAAGATCGCGCCGCCGATGTACCAGAGCGCCACCGCGCGTCCGAATCCGAGCCCGGCGAACGCCGCGAGGCCCAGGATAATCGCGGCCACGATGCCGGCCAGGCAGTAGATGAGCCAGAGCACGAACCCGCGCAGGAGAAGCTGTCCGAGCAGCCGGTTATTGTCCAGCGGGTCAAACGACTGCTCGGGCTGAAGGTCGTACATCAACCGCCGGCCCAGGTACTGCGCGTTTGGCGTCGCCTGCCCAAGGGCCGCGTCGGTGGGTCCGGCTGCGCCGCTGGCAGCTGGCCAGGTCTGGTAGCTCGGCCTAGGCTGCTGGGCGGTCACCACAGGCACGACTGCCATTGACCGACCGCAGTGACCACAGAATGCGTCTGCCGCTAGTACCGGCCGGCCGCAGCTCTCGCAGGTTCTATCCACCGAATCCGTCCCCTCCTTTTGACTGGCAACAAGATTTCACCTGGTGCGTATGACGTCAATAGCCGGGCGAGCCGCCGCCGGCTGTCCGTGGGCCTAAGAGTCATCCCTCCTGTCTGAGCAGGCGCTTAAGCGGCTTTCCTGCCGGATTGCGCGGCAGTTCGGTGCGGAACTCGACCTGCCTGGGCACTTTGTAATTGGCGAGCTGGGTGCGGCAGAACGTGATCAGATCCTCGGCGGTGGCGTCCTGACCGCGGCGTCGCAGTACGTATGCCTTGCCGACCTCGCCCAGCCGCGCGTCAGCGACCCCGATCACGACCGATTCGGCAACGGCGGGATGGCGGGTCAGGACCTGCTCGACCTCGGCCGGGTAGACGTTGAAGCCGCCGCAGATGTACATGTCCTTGAGCCGGTCGGTGATAGTCAGGTAGCCGCGGGAGTCAAGGTGCCCGATATCGCCGGTGTGCAGCCAGCCTTCTGCGTCGATCGCCTCGGCGGTGGCAGCGGGGTCGTCGAGGTAGCCGAGCATGACGTTCGGGCCGCGCAGCAGTATCTCGCCTGGCTGGCCCGGAGCGCCCGGGACCTCGGCCGACTGCACCGGGGCCGGGCTGGCCGGGCTGGCCGGGCTCGGGCTAGCGGGAGCCCCGATCCTGATCTCAAAGCCGGCGGTTGCCCGGCCCGAGGTGCGAGCGACCGTCTGTGGGTCATCGCCGGGGCGGCACATGGTAACCACCACCGCCTCGGTCAGCCCGTAGGCGGTCAGCACCTGGTCGAAGCTCAGTTCGCGGCGCATGCGCTCCACCAGTGCGACCGGTACCACAGCGGCTCCGGTGACCGCGAGCCGCAGGCTGGACAGGTCATACCCGGCCTGGTCGGGATGGTTCAGGATCGAGGAGTAGATCGTCGGCGCCGCGGGGAAGACGGTGATCCGTTCGGACTCAATCAGGGCCATCGCCGCCCCGGCGTCGAAGACCAGTTGCGGGACCATCGTGGCGCCGGTCAGCAGGCACGCCAGGATGCCGGCCTTGTAGCCGAAGCTGTGAAAGAACGGGTTGACGATCAGGTAACGGTCATCGCGGCTCAGCTCGGCGCACCGCGCCCAGGCGCTGGCCACGTCGAGTGCCTGCCGGTGTGCGCTCATCGCGCCCTTGCTGCGCCCTGTCGTCCCCGAGGTGAACAGGATGTCGCTGACATCCCCGGGTGCGACTGCGGCGGCCCGGTCATCGGCGGCGGCCACGGGAACGGCGGCGGCCAGTTGCTCGAACTGCGCCCAGTCGAGCGCCTTCCCGATGGCCAGGGCCTGGCTCGTCGCCTGGCCGGGGCCTGCCTGGCCGGTCGTCGCGGGGCCGCCCACTGCCCGGTCAGCCGCGTCCTGCTTAGGCTCGACCGGGACCTGAACGATCAGCTTCGGCAGGGCGCCCTGCTCCGCGGGTTTTTGGGCCGCTGCGTGGTTTTCGTTCTCGGCAGCGTCGGCGAGCATGGCCAGCCGGTCGGCACCAAGGAAGCGCCCGGCGACGATCAGGGCTCGCGCCCGGCTCCGGGTGATCACGTCGAGCGCTTCCGGTCCGGTGTACCTGGTGTTCACCGGGACGAGAGCGGCTCCGGCATACTGCGCGCCGAGCGCGGCCAGGACCCAGTGGTGGGTATTGGGCGACCAGATCGCGATCCGGTCACCTGGTTTGATACCGCCCGCGATCAGCGCTCTGGTTACCGTCCGGACGCCCTCGTGCAGCTCGCGGTAGCTCAGCCGCGGGCCGTTCGGCTCGGCGACCGCCGTCAGGTCGCCGAACTCTCGGGCCGCGCGCCGCACGGCCGCCGGGATGGTGAAATCCACCGGCTCCTCCAGCAAGCAAGTGCTTGGTGGGCTGAAGCCTACGCTACGCCTCGCGCGGATCCCGCGATCCCCGCAGAATCTGGAAAAGCGTGATCACCATGAACTTTTGGCATTAAATATGGCGTCGCGGAGACTCTTTTCCCGAGCGGTATGTGATACGGTCAGCTCTTTATCAATCCGGACCTGTTCAGAGGTATCACAATGAAGTGCATGCGCACCATTCTTGTGCTGTCAGGAATGCTATCGGCCCAAATGGCTGTCGGCGGGCTGATTTCCGGCGATCATGCCGTCGCCGATGCCGTCGGAGGCAGTTGCCAGAGCATCAGGCTGCCTGTCGCGCTTGCGCTCGGCCAGCCTGTCGGTCAGACGATCGCCGGGACCTACTGCCAGCCGGCGGTGTGGGCGCCCGGGCTGCATGAGGCAGACGTGCTGACGCCCGGTGCCACCTACGACAGCAGTTACTGGAACTGGCCGCAGGATCCGGGGCTGTACTCCTACGTTGACAAGACGCTGCAGGCCGGCCGGGCCACCTTCGACTACGACCGGGTAGGCACTGGTAAAAGCAGCCACCCGCCGAGCGCCGAGATCGTGATCAGCGCTGAGGCATATGTGCTGCACCAGATCGTCACCTGGCTGCGGGGCAGCATGGGCTACGGCCAGGTGAACCTGATCGGGCATTCACTCGGCTCGGTGATCTCCATCGCCGAAGCCGGGCTCTATCAGGACGTCAGTAGGGTTGTGGTGACCGGCCTGCTGCATGTACCTAATGTCGGCGTCGGGTTCGTCACGACGCTGGAGTCACTGATGTACCCAGCCCTGCTGGACCCGCAGTTTATCGGTGTCAGGCTTAGTCCGGGATACCTGACGACCCTTCCTGGCGATCGCGGCAAGGACTTCTACTCAGCCGCCGCGGATCCAGCGGTCATCGCGTACGACGAAGCGCACAAGGACGTCGTGCCACTGGCCGACCTGGCGAGCCTGGCGACTAGCTGGGCGCTGCCGCCCGGGCTTAACGCCTCGGACAGCATCACCGCTCCGGTGCTCGTCGTCATCGGTCAGCGGGACGCCATCTTCTGCGCAGACCCGCCGGTGCTTGACTGCTCGCAGCCGACCGAGTTGCTTGCGTCTGAGGCGCCGTACTACACCGGCGCGCCGAGCCTGGTCATTGGCTCCATTGCCGATACCGGTCACGACATCGCGCTGCATCCGTCGGCCGATCAGTCGTTCGGGCTGATCAGCCAGTGGATCATGACGCACTAGCCGGGCAGCTCGCACCACACGATCTTGCCGTGCGGGGCAGGCTGCCAGCCCCATCTGCTGCTCAGGGTCTCGATCACCGTCCGGCCCCGGCCGGACTCGGCATACGGTCCTTCCTGCTGCGACGCCGGAAGTGACCCGCGCACGCTGTCGTGAACCTCAATCCTGATGGTCCCGCGCAGCCGGGTGACGAGCAGCAGGATGAGGGCGCTGTCGCCAGGAATCCTGTCCAGGTCCGAACTGGGACCGAGCGCCCTGATGGCGTTGGTGACCAACTCGGAGACGAGCAGCGCGGCGTCGTCGATCGCGGCCGCGGCGGGCGGCGGCTTGGCGCGGGCGAGCTGGTCGGCGGTCCAGCGCCTGGCGGACCTGACGGCCGAAGGCAGCGCGGCGAGCTCGATGCCTGCGCAGCGGGCCGAGGCTGCTGCCAGGACCAGCGGCGGTGCCGGTGCGCAAGGTGGTGGAAGTTCCGGGGGCGACGCCAGTTCCAGCGGCGATGCGGCGACTGCCGTGTCGCCGGGAGATGTGTACATCACGAGCCACTTCCGGCGCAGTTTAAAGCACAAGCAAGAAATATCAAGTGGTGCATATCGGGCTCCTGTTTCGCCTCACTGACCACGCGTTGGTCCGCGGCACGTCCAGCGATGCGCTGGGAGCCATGGTTGGCAGTTCCGCAGATGAGATGGCAAAGTTCACGGATTCTCCCATGCGTCCGAGGAGAATGCGTGCAACAATGAGTTACGAGCCGTTACGTTGAGTTAAGTTCAAGCAAGCCGGTTGGATCGATGTTGGCAGCGTCGTAGCAACGGCGTGCCGCGAGGGAATGGCCAGTGAGCGGGAAACCACGGAGTATGCGACAGGCGCAGGCGCTGCAGGCGGCTCAGCTGCGAAGCCAGGGGCGCACCTGGACCGAGATCGCGGCCGTGTTCCGGGCGACTTACCGGATCAACCCCAGAGTGGCGCTGCGCCAGGCTCATGGCTGGAGCCAGCCGCAGGCGGCGGAGCGGTGGACGGCTCGGTGGCCGGACGATCCGAAGACCTTTAAGAACTTCTCCTACTGGGAGCAATGGCCTAGCCAGACCGGTCATGCGCCGTCACTGGAAACTCTGGACCGGCTTGCGCAGCTCTATGAGTGCAGGGTCACCGACTTGCTCTCCGACTGCGACGACTACGGCGCCAGGCTGGGCCGGCCGGTCGCAGGCCAGTTGGGAGGTAGCGGCTATCGCACGACCGTGCAGCCTGACCGGGCACGGGAACTTTCTCGTCCTGCGGGACCGGGCACCGGGTCGGCTCCTGCGGTTGCCTTCGGCACGCTTCAGGCGGCGCTTGAGACAATCAGGCAAGCGCAGATCGGCGAGCTGATCAGCGGTGGCGGCGATCTGATCCAGGTTGGCGCCGAGGCGGACGAGCCAGGCGGAAGGCTCCGCCGCAGGACGCTGCTGCTTGAGGCGAGCACCGCCCTTGCCGTGATGGCGGCGGCACCGGTTCTTGAGGTTCCGCGTCTGGTCAGTGGGACTAAGACAGGCCGAATCCGCACCGACGCCGCCATTGTGGGCTATGCCGGTGAGGTCGTGGCCGGCCTGCGCCGCCTCGGTGGCGCGGTGGGCCCGCGGATCACCCTGCCACCGGCCATGGCGCTGCGCTCGGCAATGGCGGCCATGGCGCGGAATGCACCGGAGATGGTGACCAGCCAGGCGCTGACCGCTTATGGCGACCTGACTCAGTTGATCGGGTGGCTGATGTTTAATCTGGGTGAGCATAAAGCGGCGGATTATTACTACGATGACGCACGTTCTGCTGCATATCGTGCGGGTAATGATAATCTTGTGGCCTATACGCTGTGCACGTCCAGTCATCTGGCGATTTCGCTGGGCCGCTCCCGCAGTGCCATCGACCACGCCCAGGCAGCGCAGCAGGCAGCCCGTGCTAGCGATAGTCCGTACGCGGTCGCTTATTCCGCGGACGTCAGCGCTCGCGCCTACGCCGCGGCCGGCCAGGTGGCGCGCTGCCAGGCGGCACTTGACCGGGAGCGCAGCGCGCTCGGAAAAATCAGTGATCAGACGCCGCGTGCTCCGTGGTGGTATTTCTACGACCGGTCGTTCTACTGGGGTACCGAGAGCGAGTGCGCGCTCCGGCTCGGCATGCCTGTCGATGCCTCCGATGCGGCCGACCGGTCGCTTGGCCAGCTCGGCCCGCCGAACCTGCACGCTATGGCGCTGACCCTGGCCTTCCGGGCTCAGGCGCTGATCGAGCAGCGTGAGATCGAGGCTGCCTGTGAGGTGCTGGCCGACTCGGCCAGACTGTCGACGCTCAACAGCTCGCGGCGAATCTCGCGGCGGATCATCTCGCTGCGCGGTCAGCTGCGCGGAGCCGACGAGACGGCTGCAGTACGCGAGCTCGATGAGAAGCTGGCGGAATACGAGCGTGCCCGTGCGGCTGCCGAGCCGGCCCAGACGGGTGCGTCATAGTCGGAAGGCGGGTGCCGTGATGGCGGGAGCTGGCTTAATCCCGGACGGCGTGGAGTCAGAGCGGCCGAGCGTCGCGCGGTTGTACGACTTCTTCCTCGGCGGGCATCACAACTTCGCCGCTGACCGGGAGCTGGGCCGTCAGCTGCTCGCTGCCGAGCCCAACGCCAGGCAGATCGTCGCGGAGAACCGAGCCTTCCTCGGCCGGGCCGTCCGCTTCCTGCTCTCGGCGGGCATCCGCCAGTTCATCGACCTCGGTTCCGGCATTCCTACCCAGGACAATGTGCACGAGATTGCGCAGCGCGAGGCGCCTGAGGCTCGGGTCATCTATGTGGACAACGATCCCGTCGCTGTCGCGCATAGCAGGCAGATTCTGGGCGGCAACGCCCTGGCCAGTGCGATCAGGGAGGATCTGCGGCGGCCTGAGGCCGTATTGGCCCACCCGGACGTGCGTAAGCTGATCGACTTCAGTCAGCCGGTCGGACTCCTGATGGTTACCGTGCTGCACTTCGTGCCCGACGCGGACGACCCGGCAGCGGTGGTCGACGGGTTCGCCAGCAGGCTCGCGCCCGGCAGCGCCCTGGCGATCTCGCATGCGACCCACGAGGCAGCACCGGACACGGCGGCACAGGTTGAAGAGCTGTACACCAGTACATCCGCTGCGGCCCAGACCCGTAGCCGCGCCCAGATCCTGCGCTTCTTCGATGGCTTCGAGCTGGTCGAGCCCGGGCTGGTCTACCTGCCGCTATGGCGTCCCAGCGGGCCAGTGCCAGAGCACCCGGAGCAGGCCTGGTTCTACGCCGGAGTCGGCCGCAAGCTGCCGTGACGCCCGTCCGCAAGCTGCCGTGACAGCCGGCCGCTAACATTGGCGGGTGGCTGGTCACTCGCGTCGCGCGGTGCACGCCAGGCAGGCCGGATTCCGGGAGCCGGCGGCTCCGGCGTTCTCTGAGCCGCTGACTTCGGCGGCCCTTCCCGACGATGACCTGCTGGACGGCGGCGTCCTTGAGTCCATGCGGTTCGATGACCTCGATCTGTCTAGCCGCGAGGCGCACGGCGCGGAGATCGATCAGTGCACGTTCAGCAATGTCAGTTTCAGCGGGGTCAGGCTACATGGCGCGATGATCCGCGACACCGTGATGGACCGGTGCGACCTGGCGAATCTGCGCGCCCGCGACAGCGCCCTGAACCGTGTCACGCTTACAGCCAGCCGGATGACTGGCCTGTCGTGGCTGGTCGGCAGCCTCCGCGATGTCACGTTCGACGCCTGCAGGATGGACCTGGCGTCGATGCGGGCCAGCACCTTCAAGAACGTAGTCTTCACTGGCTGCAGGTGCGAGCAGGCCGACTTCGGCGAGGCCGACCTGCGCGGCGCGATGTTCGAGAGCTGCGACCTGACCGCCGCGCAGTTCTCCGGCGCGCAGCTAGCGGGAACCAGGTTCGCGAACTGCAACCTGGCCGACATCAGCGGCGTGACCAGCATGCGCGGAGCGATCATCAAGAGCACCGATGCCCTGGCGCTGACCTTCATCCTGGCCAGCGCCCTGGGCATCACGATCGAGGATGGCTAATGGCCCGGCCGTCTGGCCGGGCCGGCTGGCGTGGCCGGCTGGCGTGGCCGGCTGGCACGGCCGGCTGGCACGGGCCAGCCGACCGGAATCGGCCAGGGCAGCATCGCGGACGGTGCCGCAGGCGACTAAGCAGGAGGTCTTGTGAAGATAGGCGTGGTGTTTCCGCAGACTGAGATCGGCGCGGATCCGAGGGCTGTCCGCGACTATGCCCAGCAGGCGGAGGAACTCGGGTTTGCCCATCTGCTCGCCTACGACCATGTCCTCGGCGCCGACCCCGCCGTGCACACCGGATGGAGCGGCCCCTACAACGTCCGCTCAACATTCCACGAGCCGCTGGTGCTGTTCGGCTACCTGGCGGCGGTGACATCACTGGAACTGGTCACCGGCGTGATCATCTTGCCGCAGCGCCAGACCGCCCTTGTCGCCAAGCAGGCGGCGGAGGTAGACCTGCTCACCGGCGGCCGTTTCCGGCTCGGGATCGGCCTCGGCTGGAACGCCGTGGAGTACGAGGCGCTGGGCAAGCGATTCGAGGACCGGGGCGCGCGGCTGGACGAGCAGGTGCCGCTGCTGCGTCGGCTGTGGACCGAGCCGACGGTGACCCACGAGGGACGCTTTGAGCGGGTGTCCGGGGCTGGCCTGGCGCCGCTGCCGGTTCAGCGGCCGATTCCGGTGTGGTTCGGCGCTCAGTCGCCTCCGGCCTACCGGAGAGCGGGACGGCTGGCTGATGGCTGGTTTCCCCAGGTGCCGCCGGGTCCGCGGCTGGAGGAGGCGAAGTCGGTAGTCGATCAGGCGGCGGTCCAGGCGGGGCGCGACCCCGCGGCACTCGGCATGGAGGGACGGGTCAGCTGGGGTGCCGCCGGAGCGCGGGATGTGGCCGACCGGGTGGCCGCGTGGCGCGACGCCGGGGCCAGTCACGTCTCGGTCAGCACCATGGGCGCTGGCCTGGAGTCGGTCGATGACCATCTGGCCGCGCTAGCTGGCGCCGCTGCGGCCCTGAGCCTGCACGGGTAAATCTCCGCCTTCCGGCGTGCGATCCGCGCTACTGAACGTCATTGCCGATGCGGTGCCGACCCGCGAGAATGATGTACAGCTACGATAATCCGAGGCGTAAATGAGCGTTCTTTCGCACCTTGTCGGCGATCCCGGTGTCCTGATCGCGAACTGGGAGGAGACGCCGTTCGTCAGCACGGGGCTGCCTGATTTAGATGCGGTGTTCTCCCTGGAGACCGTGGAACAGCTGATCGGCTCCGGCACACTCCCACTTGCGTGCGTCCGCATGATCCATGAGGGTGTCACGCTGCCTTCGCAGCGGCTGGGCCGCCGCGCGGAGCGCAAGCAGGCGGCTCAGGAACGCGTGGTCGACGGGGCGGCGGTGGCTCGCGAGGTCGTTGCCGGGGCGACGCTCATCGTCGAGGATCTGCAGACATACAGCCCTGAGGTGGCGGCTTTCGCCGGCGCGCTAGCCGCCGAGACCGGATATTGCACCTACTGCGCGGCTTTCGTCACCCCCGGTGATGCGCGCGGATCCGCACCGCATTACGACCAGATGAGCGTCTTCATCAGGCAGGTGCACGGCTCGAAGCGGTGGCGGGTTACTCGCCCGGTGCAGCGCTGGCCGGGGCGGGCCTGGTCAGCGGATCAGGACGTCGAGACCGACGTCGTGCTTGAAGCAGAGCTTGAGGCCGGGGACTGCCTGTATATTCCGCGCGGATATATCCATTCGGGCACCGCGTCCGCCCGCGCCTCGGCCCATCTGTCTATCGGGCTGATCCCGCCGACATGGGCTGCGATCCTGCGCCGGCTGACCGACTCGGCGTTGGGTGCGGAGTCTATGCGCGAAGCGCTGCCTTACGGATTCCACACGATGGACCAGGCGTTGCTGCTGACCTTGCTCACCGACCGCGTCGCTGCCTTCACCACGGCGCTAGCTGGGCTCGCGCGCAGTGCCGACGCGGATCTCGCGCTGGCGAAGGTCCGGCCCCGCGCAGCGCAGTTGCCTCCGGCAGCGGGATCGCTGCGCTCCGCTCTGACCGCCGCAGGTCAGATGAGGGAAATTACACTGCTGTAATTCGCCCTTTCGGACGCTGGGCTGTGGTCTGCATTCCTTGGGAGGCCGACCCGAGGCGAGCGGGCCCGCTGGCTCTCGCCGCGGCCTCGACGCGATCGGCGGCCCGTGCGGGCCCGTCGGGCGCGAGCGCCGTGGCAAGCTGGCTAGCGCGGGCACTCAGGCCAGGGTCGCCTGCGGCGGCGTTCAGCAGCCGCACGGCGGCATCGGCTGGCTCGCCGGAGAGCCTGACCGCGACGCCGGCCCGCACGCAGGCCTCGGCCAGAAGCGGCTGCTCCGAGCCGGCCGGCATGACGGCCAGGGGCTTGGCCAGGCTGAGTGCGCCGAGTACCGGCGCCGATGTCGCGCTGGTCAGGACAAGTTCGGACCGGTCCACCAGCGGGCCGAGCCAGGGTTCGCGCACCGTCAGCAGGTCCGCGCCGGCGGTCGGCTGCGCGTCGTCCGAGCGGCCGAGTTCCACCACCGCTTGCATCGGGCCGCCGGTAAATGCTGAGTTCAGCAGCGGCCACGGGCTCGTGCCACCGAAGATGCGGCCGAGGTGGGCGTACACGACCGGCTTGCCGATCCGGCGCAGGTGCCGGTCGATCCGGTCAAGCTCCGCCGAGTCGGCTTGAGGTTCCCACCGGCAAGGCCCGACGTGCGTCACCGCGTCGGGCAGCACGGCGCCTGGATACTCGAGTTCCGCGCAGCCGCGCAGCAGCAACTCCGTACCAACCAGTCGGCGGTGCGACGGCTCGGCATGAGCCAGGGCGGGCAGGCCGGCCTCGGCGCGGGCGTCCAGGTAGTGCCTGAACATCCCGGCTAGCCGCCAGGCACGGGCTGCGGGCGAGACCGGCTCGGACTGCGCGCCACCCGCGTACGGCCACAGGTAGGCGGCGAATCCGAGCGTCACTACCGGCAGGTCAAGCACCTCGCCGGCGAACAGCGCGCCGTGGCAGAGCAGCGATGTGAGCAGCACGTCGGCGTGCACGTCGAGGGCAGCGCGGCTGATTGTCCGATACTGGCCTGCCGCTACGTGGAACCAGCGTCCGACCGTGAAGACGGACGGCTCGCCATACTCCTTGGCGGATATGTAACGCAGCCCAGCCGCAGTGGCAGGTCCTGCCGCGCTAGTCCGCCCGAGCACGTGCACGTTGTCTCCGCGCCGCTGCAGTTCCAGGCCGACGGCAATAGCCGGATACAGGTAGCCGGGATCACTCAGCGGGCACAGCAGGACGTTCACGGTGGCTGCGGACCCAGCCGGAGCCCGACCGCGCAAGCCAGGAAGGCCAGGCAGTCTCCGAATAGCCCGGTCTGGCTCGACCTGGCGCGCGCGCCATGGCCGACCGCACGCTCCAGGCGCAGGAGCACGCGGCCCGGCCCGGTGGTAGCGTGCTGCAGTGCCGCGCACATTTTGCGCGCATGCGCCGGATCGACCCTGGTGTCATTGTCGAACGTCGCGAATAGCACCGGCGGGTACTTAGTGCCTGGCACGACATGATGGTAAGGCGAGTAGGTCAGCAGCGTGCGCATCTCCTCCGGGTCGGCGGTGCTGCCGTACTCGGCGCGCCAGCTCGGCCCGAGGCCGGACAGCTCGTAGCGAGCCATATCGAGCAGCGGAGCGAGGCAGGCGACCGCCGCGTACCGGCTGGGGCGCCGGGTTAGCGCGGCCCCGACCAGCAGCCCGCCATTGGAGCCGCCAAGCAGCGCCAGTCGTTCCGGATCAGCCCAGCCAGCGGTCACCAGGTAGTCGGCGGCGGCCTCGAAGTCCTCGAATACCCGTGGCTTGCCGTGCAGCATCCCGGCCCGGTGCCACTGCTCGCCCTCCTCACCGCCGCCGCGCAGGCAGGCCACCGCGTACACGCCGCCGGCCTGCACCCAGGCGATCGCCTCGGGAGAGTACCTAGGGGCCATCGAGGCGCCGAACCCGCCATAGCCGGTGAGGATGGCCGGACGCGGCCGGTCGGCGCGGCCGGAGGCGGAGACCACGAACATCCTGACCTCGGTGCCGTCCAGGGAGGAGAAACTCACCAGCGTTGCCCGGACGGGTGGCGACGACAATGCCGTACCCGCCTCGCGGGCCGCCTGACCGGAGGCCGCAGCGCCGCAGGCGGGCCAGATCCTGGTGCGGTCGATGCTCGCGTCGTAGTGCAGGATCTGGGTCGGCCGCGCGTGGTCAGTGTAACTGAACCACGCGTCGTGGCCGCCCTCTGGCCTGGTGGAAAGCCGGCCGATCGTGCCCTCGCCGGGCACGGGGACGGTAGTGATTTGCCGGCCATCGGCCAGGTCGTGCACGGTGATCTCGCCGATCGCGTGCCGGGTCCACCGGACCAGGGCGAGCGGTCGCGGCAGACCGGGGCCGCCGAGCGGTGCGAATTCCTCAAGGACCGCGTCGGAACGCGGGGCGATCAGCGTCTGCCAGTCCGCCGGATCCTGACCTGCCGATGCGGCCAGGACAATCCGGCCGCGCGGGGCATCCAGCGTGGTGCGAAGCCAGATCGGATCGCCTGGGCACGCCGAAGGCGGGAGGATCGCAGTGGTGCGGGCCTTGATCTGCTGCTGGATCGGGCGCAGGCATGGCCGGTCGATCGGACCCCGGTGCAGGTCGGCGAGGTACAGCTCGGTACTGGGGTCAGTTCCGGCGGTCGCGGTCACGGCGAGCATGCGGCCGTTAGGCGTGCTGGCCAGGCTGTAGAACTGGGTCTTGTCCCGGCCCGAGCCGAAGACCTCGACGTCTCGGGCCGGGTCGGTGCCGACCTCGTGCAGCCAGACCCTCCGGTGGTAGCGCTCCTCACCAGGGTTCAGTTCTGGCGCTAGCCGGCGGACGTAGTAGAAGTGTCGGCCGTGGGGCAGCCAGGCGATCGCGCTGCGCCGGACCCGATCAATCGGGCCGTCCACCACCGTGGCGGTGTCAACGTCGAGCACGCGCAGTTCGCAGTCCTCGGTACCCGCGACGGAGAGCTGGTAGGCGAGCAGCGCGCCGTCCACGGAGGGCTGCCAGGACTGCAGCACGGTCAGCCCGGCCGGGTCGATGGTCAGCGGGCTGATCAGCGGCCGTTCCGCCCCGTGCTCGGTGACCATGAGCGTAGGCAGTTCCGCGCCCAGTTCCTGGCGACTGTGAAAGAGTCTGGCACCACACGGCACCGGGACACCGGGCAAGCCGATCGCGCTGAGCTCTGCTAGCCGGGACCGCCAGGCTTGTGCGTCCGGCCACCGGGCCCGCTCGGCGGTGAATAGTTCGTCCTGACCGGCGGCCCAGGCCACCGTCGCCGGGTCTGCGAGATCCTCAAGCCAGCGATAGGGATCCGGGACGAGCAGGCCATGCAGCAGGTCACCGGAGTCCGAGCGGGGAGCATCGGGGTAACGCTGGTGGCAGGTGGTCACGATGTCTCCTCAACAGGGTCTCGGGGCGGCACGCCGGACGGGCGGCGAGCAGCGGCGCCGGCTATAGCTTGGGGACGGGGTCCGCGGCTGGCTTGCTCGCCGGGTCAGCCAGGTCCGAATCAGCCAGGCCGCCGTCCGCCAGGCTCGGGTCCGCCACGCCACGGTCCGCTGGGCCTGGTTCAGCTTGGCCGGGATCGAGTATTGACTGAGCGCGCAGCATCGGCCCGCTCGCCGCTACCGTGGCAAGCAGGCTAAGGCCAGCCAGGGCCGCCCACGCGGCGGAGACTCCGGCTCGCTCCAGCAGCAGCCCGACGAGCAGCGGGCCAAGCGAGCCGAGGCCCGAGGAGATCGTGGTCTCCGCGGTAGTGATCCTGCCGAGCAGCTCACGCGGCGCTTCGCCGGCTGTGATCTGCGACATCCTGATGCTGAGCGGCGGGGTAAGCAGCACGAGCAGGGCCAGTACAGGACCGATGACCGCCGGAATCGGCAGTACTGCGAATACCACCAGGCCAGCCGTCCAGATCGTGCCGACGCTCAGGTAGAGCATGACCGGGCGGAACCAGCGCAGGATCCGCTCCGCCAGCACGGCCCCGATTATGCCGCCGACGCCCGCGCACGCGATGACCAGACCGATTACCGAGCTGTGAGCACCGTCCACGCGCAAGCCGACGATCACGACCACTTCCATCCCGGCCGCGACCAGGTTCATCACGCTGCCGTAGATCAGCAGTCGCATCAGCCCTGGTCTGCCGCGCAGCCACCGCAGGCCTGCAGTCAGTCGCCGGTCCTCCGCCGCCGTAGGTGTTCGCTCCGCCGGGCGAGTCCTGATGCCAAGCACCAGCGCCGCGGACAGCGCGTAGGACGCCGCGTCCAGGGTGAATGGCAGCACTCTGTTGACGGCGAAGAAGAGTCCGCCGAGCGCCGGGCCGACGATCGCGAAGGTCGCTGCCTTCGCCTGGTTTCGGCTGAACGCACGGGTCAGTAGTTCCTTGGGCACGATGTCACGCACGAGGATCGAGGCTGCTGGCCCGAACAGAGCGGTGCCGGCCCCTTCCACGACCGCTACGCCAAGCAGTTGCGGGACGCCGAGCCAGCCGCCAGCGTCGGCCACCGGGATGCTAGCGAGCCCGGCGAACCGGATCAGGTCCATAACGAACATCAGCCGCCGTCGGCTGACCCGGTCGGCGATCTGGCCCGCCGGCAGCCGGAGTACCGTGCGGGTGATCAGCGAGCAAGAGACGACCAGGCCCGCCTGCGCCGCCCGGCCGCCGATGCTCAGCACCAGCAGCGGATAGGCGATCACCGATAGCTGCGACCCCAGGCCGGAGAGCATGCTCGCAGACCAGTAGAGCGTGTAGTCGCGATTGCCGCGCAGCCCTGATGGCTGCTTCGCGCTGCGCTGCGGCCCTCTCATAGCCTGCCGGTCGCGCTGAGATAGTCCAGGAGCGCGCCGTCCACCGAGTCCTGAAAAGAGGTCAACGCGCTGCGGCCGTTCTGATAGTGAAAGCGCCAGTCGCAGGAGACCCAGCGGCCGCTCGTCTCCTGCGGCGGAAGGTAGCCTTCGCGCACCGTACCCACCTGCCACTCCGGGCGGCCAGCGGTATCCCAGCAACTAGACAAAGTCCCGTCCGCGCCGGCCACCGCGCCGTAGCGGCCAGCCGGGACCGTGCAGGTCTGGCAGCTGTTCGCTACCCGCGGTAGGGCGACGGAGAAACCGCGGTCGAGGGCATTGCGGTGCCAGCGGGCGAAGCTGGCCGTCAGTTCGCTGCCGTGCGGCAAGTCATTGCGGTATCCGATTCCGATGTCGCCGACCCGTGCGAAATGGATCGCACATCGCGCTGGGTCGAGTCGGTCGGCTAGCCGCTCGATGAGCGCGTCGATGCCCGCATGATTGTGGTGCGAGACGTTTACCCGCAGCTTCCAGGCGAACGTGGCGACCTGGTCGGCCCGGGTGATATTCCGGGTGATCATGTCGAAGGTACCGCCGCCGGCCCGGCGAGCCCGGATCTGATCGTGGTCAGTCTGGTCACCGTCGAACGTGACCTGGACCCAGCGCATCCCCAGGCCGGCCAACTGGCTGGCCAGTCGTGGAGTGAGCAGCGTCGCGTTGGAGATCATCCCTGCAGACGTGAGCCCGTACTCTGCCGCCTTGGCCAGCAGCGCGACGCAGCCGCGCGGGTTGAGCAGCGGCTCGCCGCCGAACAGGAGCACGGACAGCCGAGTCAGCCCGGCCGCCTCCATTCGCCGGCTGGCGAACTGCAGGATCTCATCGATCGTCTCCTCAGTGAGCCTGGCGTGCGCGATTCGGGACGGACGCGTGCCCCCGGCCGGATCCTGGGCCGTGTTCTGAAAGCAGTAGCCACAGCCGAGGTTGCAGTCGGTGCTGGTCAGCACCGTCAGGGCGTAGGTTCGCAGAACCTGGGTCCGGAACAGGCCTGCTTCGCGCAGGTGTCGTTCGGCGCTCGGACGCAGCGATCCGTCGGTGGTCAGATGTCCGGGCTTCAGCCTGGCCACCCCGCCAGGGCCGATAAACCACCAGGCATCCTCGCCGGGGATGACGCGCTGCGAGATTTCCTGCGGCTGCGCAGCAGAAACCGCTGCCAGGCTAGTCGACTTCATGGCACTCCCAGAGACTGCGTCGCGGCCACCAGCCGATACCGGCCCTCGATCCGGAGGGATCGAGGGCCGGATCGCGTTATCTGGGCATCAAGCCGAGTTGTGGTGGAAGCAGATGAGGTCCGGTAGCTCTTCGTCGTCGACGCTGTGCGCGACGACCTCGGGGGCCTCTTCTTCCTCAGTCTCGACGGTCTCGCTTAAGTCCTTCTCCTCAGCCATGCTGTGCCTCCCAGAGAGCTTCCGGTGCGCCGACTGCGCCTTCCTCTCGAAAGTGCCAGAGAACTAATGCCGACGCAAGACCTGAATTTGGCCGAGGCGACAGGCGTTGCCAAAGTGGCGAATAGGTACCCGCAACTGCTCCTTCGCGCCTGGTGGCCATTTCTCGCGCCGATCTGGCCCGACCCGCCGAAGGCTCAGATCCGCTCGATTATGGTGGCCGTGGCCATCGCGCCGCCGGCGCACATCGAGATCAGCGCGGTGCTGGCATCGCGGCGTTCTAGCTCGTGCAGGGCGGTCGTGATCAGCCGGGAGCCAGTGCTGCCCACGGGGTGGCCCAGGGCGATCGCGCCGCCGTTGACGTTGACCCGGTCCGGATCGGCCCGGTGCACGCTGAGCCAGGAGAGCACGACGGAGGCGAACGCTTCGTTAATCTCGAAAATGTCTATGTCAGCGATCGACATGCCGCTGCGCCGCAGCACCCGCTCGGTGGCGGCAATCGGGCCGTCTAGGTGGTAGTACGGTTCGTCGCCGATCAGGCACTGAGCAACGATCCTGGCCCGTGGCGTCAGGCCAAGCTCGCGGGCGCGGCCGGAGTCGGCCAGCATCAGCGCGGCGGCGCCGTCCGAGATCTGCGAGGACGTGCCCGGCGTATGCAAGCCGTCTTCGAGCACCGGCTTGAGCCTGGCTAGTGCCTCCGGACTGGTCTCGCGGATGCCCTGGTCGGTCTCGACGGTCGCGGATTCGCCGGTCGGCTGCCGGTCGGCGCCGAGCACCGGCGCCTTGACCGGGGCGACCTCCCGGTCGAAGTGCCCGGCCGCCCAGGCCCGCCCGGCTGCCTCCTGCGAGCCCGCGCCGAACGCGTCGACCTCCGCTCTGGTTAGGCCGCGTCGCTTGGCAATCCGTTCTGCCGCGAGGAACTGATTCGGCATGTCGATCGACCAGCCATCAGGGCGGGGCCCGCCATCGCCGGCCATCGCCGCGGTGCCGAGCGGGACCCGGCTCATCGCCTCCACCCCGCAGGCGATCCCGACTTCGATAGCGCCGACCGCGATCAGCCCGGCGATCAGATGCGCAGCCTGCTGCGCGGATCCGCACTGGGCATCCAGGGTCAGGCAGCCGGTCTGGTAGGGGAGCCCGGCGTGCAGCCAGGCGGTCCGGGTGATGTTGTTCGACTGCTCGCCGGCCTGGGTCACGCAGCCGCCGGCGATCTGCTCGACCAGGCCCGGCTCGATCCCGCTCCGCTCGACCAGCGCGAGCTGTGCGGCGCCCAGGATCTCGGCGGCGTGCAGCCCGGACAAGCTGCCGTTGCGCTTGCCGATCGGGGTGCGTACCGCGCCGACGATCACGGCTGTGCTCACTGTGCCGCCTCCCTGCCGCCTGGCCTACTGCCGCCGCCAGTTCGCGCAGGCAGACCGGCCTGTCCAGTTCCCATACTAGAACGTGTTCTTGATTTTCGGCCCTAGAGGTTCTCGGGCGGTATCGTGCGTGATTGAATCCAAAGCTAGAACGCGTTGCAGTCGGAGGGCAGCCCATGGCCGAGCCGCGGATCCCGCCCGGATTCGATTTCACCGATCCGGACCTGTACGCGCGCCGGGTGCCCGCAGCCGAACTCGCCGAGCTGCGCCGCGCTGCCCCGGTCTGGTGGAATGCTCAGTCCCGTGGTGCCTCCGGGTTCGACGACGAAGGCTACTGGGTAGTCAGCAAGCACGCCGACATCGTGGAGATCTCGAGGTCCAGCGACCTGTTCGGCAGCTGGGAGAATACCGCGATCATCAGGCTCGGCCAGCCGCAGACCCCAGAAAGCATGGAACTGCAGCGGCTGATCCTGCTGAACATTGACCCGCCCGAGCACACAAAGCTGCGCGGTATCGTCTCCCGCGGCTTCACGCCGCGAGCGATCGGCAATCTCCGCGACGCGCTGACCGAGCGAGCAGAGCGGATCGTGCAGACCGCCCTGGCGGAAGGTACCGGCGATTTCGTTACCGATGTTGCCTGCGAGCTGCCGTTGCAGGCGATCGCCGAGCTGCTCGGCGTTCCGCAGGAGGACCGCAGGAAGATCTTCGAGTGGTCGAACACGATGATCGGCTATGACGACCCTGATTTCGGCGGCGACGGACAGGCGGCGGCGGGCGAACTGGTCGGCTACGCGATGACGATGGCCGAAGACCGCAGGCAGTGCCCGCGCAACGACATCGTCACCAAGCTGGTCCACGCTGAGGTAGACGGCGGTCAGCTCGGGTCGGACGAGTTCGGGTTCTTCATGATCTTGCTGTCGGTAGCCGGCAACGAGACCACCAGGAACGCCATCTCGCACGGCATGCTCGCCTACTTCGAGCACCCGGAGCAGTGGGATCTTTACCTGGCGCAGCGGCCGGCCACGGCGGCCGATGAGATCGTGCGGTGGGCGACCCCGGTGACCGTGTTCCAGCGGACCGCGAAGGCGGATACCACGCTGGGCGGCCAGCAGATCAGGGCAGGCCAGCGGGTCGGCCTGTTTTACCGGTCGGCCAATTTCGACGAGGATGTGTTCGACGCACCGGAGCGGTTTGACATCACCAGGAACCCGAACCCGCACCTGGGCTTCGGCGGTACCGGCGCGCACTACTGCATCGGCGCCAGCCTGGCCCGGCTGGAGATCGACCTGATCTTCAATGCCATCGCCGACGCCATGCCGGGAATCAGGCTGGCCGGCGACGCTGAGCGGCTGCGATCCGGCTGGCTGAACGGCATCAAGCGGCTCCCGGTCAGCTACCGCTAGCGGACCCGCGACGGCCGGCCGGACCGCACGGTCGGCGCGAGTGCCTGGCCGAGGCGGACGCCCTACTGGCTGGGGCTGGCCACCTGCCGCCAGGTGGTGCCATTCCATACCGCGATCAGCGACTTCTGCTCGGTAGTGCCGAACGATTCGCCGACCGCCCAGATTCGTGACCGCGAGACGACAGCCAGTGCGTAGAACCGGCCGCCCAGAGCGGGATCGGGGCTCGCGACCTGGCTCCAGCGCTTGCCGTTCCAGTGCTCGACCAGGGTGCGGTTCGCTGTCCCCTTCTCGAAGTAGCCCACCGCCCAGGCATCGGTGCGGGACACCGGAGCGACCGCCGTCAGCGTGTTGAAGCCGGCCAAGCCGGCCGGGTCCGGGCTCGCGACCTGCTTCCAGATGTGACCATTCCAGTGCTCGATCAGGGTCCGCTCTGCCGTGCCGTGGCCGAACTCGCCCACAGCCCAGGCGCTGGACGGCGACAGGGCTGCGACCCCGACGAGCGCGCTGCCGTCCGCGCCGCCTGGATTCGGGCTAGCGACGTGCTGCCAGCTACGGCCGTTCCAGTGCTCGATCAGGGTTTTCTCGGTAGTGCCGCTGAAATAGTCACCGACCGCCCAGGCGCCAGCGGCCGAGACGGACGCGACCGAGAACAGCTGGTTGCCATCGGCACCGCCTGGGTTCGGGCTGGCGACCCGCTTCCAGCTGGTGCCGTTCCAGCGAAAGATCATGGTAAGGCTGGCGAGGCCAGGGCGGGAGGACTGGCCCACGGCCCAGGCCTGGGATCGCGATGTGACGGCGACGGCGGTCAGGATGTTCCTCCCGGAGTTACCGCCCGGGTCCGGGCTGGTCACTCGCCGCCATCTGGTGCCGTTCCAGTGCTCGATCAGAGGCTGCCAGTTGGTGCCGTCGAAGTACGTGCCTACCGTCCAGGCCCGGGCTGCCCCCGGCACTGTGGCTATCCCGATGATCTCGTTGTCCCCAGCCGATCCTGCCGGGTCCGGGCTCGGCACCAGGTTCCACCTGGTGCCGTTCCAGCGCTCCATCAGCGCCTGCTCGGCGTCAGCCTGATCGTGCGACATTCCCCCAGCCCACATCGATGTCGGCGAGAGATCGGAAGAGCACACGTCTGAACTCCAGTCACCTTGTAATCTC
>OCZU010000574.1_pt1 | contig 25158 bp, 17 predicted proteins | sample 1539001 | NCBI WGS metagenome assembly OCZU01 (sample SAMEA3539306, study PRJEB22396) | soil metagenome | biome: tundra; feature: field; material: soil | place: USA | collected 2010-05 | depth 0.15 m | reverse complement strand
GTGTACGGGCGCGGAGCCGGGCCACTCGCTCGGCGCTGGCGGCGAGGGCGACGCCGGGCGAGCTGCCGCCGACGCCGCGGTCCGGCGGTGGCATGCCGAGCTGGCCTGGCTGCCGGGGGTCGGGGTGCAGCCGGACGTGCTGATCGAGGCTTCGGGCGATCGCTTTACCAAGGTGACGGCCAGGGTCGGCGTGGCGGATCGGCCTGCTGGTACGGAGCGGCTGGCGGGGATGACGCTGCCCGGGCTGGCGAACGGCCACTCGCACGCGTTCCACCGCGCGCTTCGCGGCGTCACGCAGGCGGGGCGCGGCACGTTCTGGACGTGGCGGGAGCGGATGTATCAGGTAGCGGCCGGCCTGGAGCCGGACAGCTACCTGGCGCTGGCCCGCGCGGTCTACGCCGAGATGGCGCTGGCCGGGATCAGCTGCGTGGGGGAGTTTCACTACCTGCATCACCGGCCGGGCGGCGGACGGTACGGCGATCCGAACGAGATGAGCCTGGCGCTGATCGAGGCGGCGGCGCAGGCCGGCCTGCGGATCACCTTGCTGGATACCTGCTACCTGTCGGGCGGCCTGGACCCGGCCGGTGCGTCGATCCCGCTGACCGGACCGCAACTGCGATTCGGCGACGGCAGCGCCGAGGCCTGGGCGGCGCGGGTCAGCTCGCTCGGCGCGGACCAGCGCGGAATGCTCGGCAGGTATGCGAGGGTCGGCGGCGCGATTCACTCGGTCCGGGCCGTACCGCCGGACCAGATGGGCCCAGTGGTGACCTGGACCCGGCAGGTGGGCGCTCCGCTGCACGTGCACCTGTCCGAGCAGGTTGCCGAGAACGCGGGGTGCCTGGCCGCCTACCGGCGCACCCCGGCGGCTGTGCTCCACGACGCTGGCGCGCTCGGACCGCGGACGTCCGTAGTGCACGCCACCCACGTGACGCCCGCCGACATCGAGCTGCTCGGTGGCAGTGAGGTATTCGCCTGCCTGTGCCCGACTACCGAGGCCGATCTGGCCGACGGGATCGGCCCGTTCGGCGCGCTGGCCGCGGCCGGCTGCCGGCTCACCGTCGGCAGCGACAGCCAGGCGGTGGTCGACCTGTTCGAGGAGACCAGGCGGATCGAGCTCTATCAGCGGCTGGCCAGCCGGGAGCGGGGTCATTTCACTGCCGAGGCGCTGGGTACGGCGGTGACCTGGGACGGGCACGCCAGCCTTGGCTGGCCCGATGCGGGAGAGATCGCGCCAGGATCGCTGGCCGACCTGGTCACCATCTCGCTAGACTCGCCCCGGCTGGCGGGCGCCCCCGGTGCCGTCGGTGCGGTGCCCGGACCCGGCGATGGCCCGGACCTGGCGGCACTTGAGGCAGTCATCTTCGCGGCCACCGCCGCCGACGTGCGCAATGTCGTGATCAGCGGTCGCGACGTCGTCGCCGACGGGCGGCACCTGCTGGTGCAGGACGTTCCCGCCGCGTTGTCAGCTGCCATCCGAGCAGCCGTTATCACACGATAACGAAACCACTCTTCGTGCAGCCTTACGTGCTGGCTGGTGTGTGGCCGGCCTGGCGGTAGCCCTCCCAGAGCCGGCCGCCGGAACTGGCCAGGACCTGATCGGCGAGCCGGGTCAGCTCAGCCGGGTCGTCCAGCGCGGCTAGCAACTCGTCGGCGAGACCGGAGTCAAGGTCCCTCAACTCGCGCAGCAGCCACTTGCCGCCACCGAGCCAGTGGGCGCCGAGCAGCAGCGCCAGCCTGGCGGTGGCCGCGAACACGTGCCAGCTGATCACCAGTGACTCGCCCGGGTCAGTGCTGCCAGCGAGATCGTCGAGCAGGTCGCATAGGTCGTACCGGCAGTCGTCCAGCTCCCAGTCAGGAACCGGCGGCGGTCCTGCGGCGAGCAGTGCGGCAGCGCGCGCCCGGATCTGGCCGGCCATGCCGCCGTGATCGATCAGGACGGCTCCGTTGGCGCACAATCGCGGCATGATCGGCGCGCGGTCGGAGATGTCCTTGGCACAGTAGTGCGCCAGGCTCTGCTCATCCTGGACGAAGAGTTCCACCGGCCAGCCTCGGAACTGCAGTGACTCCCGGTACGGCGCTGGCGGCCCGGCCAGCAGCACAACGATATCTAGGTCCGAGGTCGCGGTCCGGCGTGCCGAGAGCACGCCGCCGCCGAGAAACGCTGCGAGTGCGTCAGGGAACCGATCGCGTACCAGATCGGCGGCATCAGCGACCGGATCCATGTCGGCCATCATGACTGCCCGGTCGACACAACGCATCTGATTATCCGGCGGCTCAGCCTGACGGGCTGTGGCAGCATACCCGGGTGAGCACGCTGATCACGAACATCGGTGAGCTGGTAACAAACGCGGCACCAGGCGATGGCAGCCCGGCTTCGGCGGGATCGGCTGGCTCCGGCCTGACCGGGCTGGAACGATCCGAGGGCTACCTGGCCATGGCCAGCGCGGCGCTCGTTATTGACGCCGGGCGGGTGGCCTGGACGGGACCGGCCTCGCGGGCGCCAGCGGCCGATGAGATGGTCGACGCCGATGGCCGGGCTGTGCTGCCCGGGTTCGTCGATTCGCACGCGCACCTGGTGTTCGCGGGGGAGCGCGGCGCGGAGTTCGAGGCCAGGATGGCGGGCCTGCCGTACATGGCGGGCGGGATCCGCGGTACGGTCGCTGCCACCCGGTCGGCGACCGACGCTGAGCTGAGCGCCAACCTGCGCGCGCTCGCCGCGGAGATGCTGAGCCAGGGCATCACGACCTTCGAATGCAAGTCCGGCTACGGCCTGACCGTCGCCGACGAGGCCAGGAGCGTGGCACTGGCGGCGCAGGTCACGCCGGAGGTTACCTACCTCGGCGCGCACGTGGTGCCGCCGGAGTTCGAGCGCGATCCCGCCGGTTACGTCGATCTGGTCTGCGGCGAGATGCTGGCGGCGTGTGCGCCGCATGCCAGGTGGGTTGATGTGTTCTGCGAGCGCGGCGCGTTCGGAGCGGACGAGGCCCGTGCCGTGCTCAGGGCCGGGCAGGCCGCGGGGCTGCAGCCACGGGTCCACGCGAACCAGCTCGGGCCCGGTCCCGGCGTCCAGGTCGCGGTGCAGGCCGGCGCGGCGTCGGCCGACCACTGCACCTACCTCAGCGATGCCGACATCGACGCGCTGGCGTCGTCAGCGACGGCAGCGACGCTGCTGCCCGGAGTCGAATTCTCCACCCGCCAGCCCTACCCCGATGCCCGGCGGCTACTGGAAGCCGGCGTCACCGTGGCGATCGCCACCGACTGCAACCCCGGATCGTGCTTTACCTCCAGCATGCCGTTCTGCATCGCGCTAGCGGTGCGGGAAATGCGGATGACAACCCGGGAGGCGGTCTGGGCGGCCACCGCCGGCGGCGCCCGCGCGCTGCGCCGGGATGACGTCGGGCAGCTCGGCATCGGCGCCCGCGCCGACCTGATCATGCTCAGCGCGCCGTCGCACGCCTACCTCGCCTACCGGCCAGGCGTCCCGCAGATCGCGGCTGTGTGGCAGGCCGGTCAGTTCGTCGCGGGCCTCCGATCAGGCTAGAGGTTGCTGGCAGTTGGCCAGGTAGAGCGGGCAGTATGGTGGTGCCCCGGTGGACCGCCGAGGCTAGGGAGGAAGCTGTTGAGCGAGACGCTGCCGCTGTTTCCGCTCGGAATGGTCCTCTATCCCGGGCTGGTACTGCCCCTGCACATCTTCGAGGAGCGGTACCGGCAACTCGTCCGTGACCTGCTGGAAGGGCCGCGGCCTGGCCAGTTCGGCGTCATCGCGATCCGCAAGGGCCGTGAAACGGGGATAGACGGCATCTCGGCGCTGCACGATGTCGGCTGCACCGCGACGCTGCGCCAGGTCACCAAGCACGAGGACGGGAGGTACGATCTGGTCACCGTCGGCACCCAGCGATTCAGGCTGATCAGGGTCGATGGCTCCCGGCCGTACCTGCGGGGCGAGGTGCAGCTGCTGGATGAACAGACCGGTGACGAGGCGGCGGCCGCGGTGGCCGCGCAGGTCGTGCGAGCTGCGTTCCGCAGCTATCTTGACCTGCTGACGGAGCAGGGAGCGGCCGATGTCAGCGTGCCCGAACTGCCCGATGAGCCGGTGCTGCTGTCCTATCTCGTGGCCGCGTCGATGATCATCGATCTGCCGGACCGGCAAGCGCTGCTCGCGGAGCCTGACGCTGTTAGTCGGCTGGCCGCGGTGCGGGCACTGCTGTCCAGGGAGACCGCGATGCTGCGGTCGCTGGGTTCGGCGCCAGCCCCGGAGCTGCGATCCTCGCCCTACAACCCGAACTGACTCCTCCAGTCCGCGTGTCCCGAGCACGGGCAGACTAGTGACCGGGTTTCCGTGCTGACTGCTCAGGCAGCCCAGTTCGACCACCATCGGGATCGGATCTGGCCGGACCAGACCGTCGCCGACGATCTTGTACTAGAGCACGCCCGGCTGCGGATCGAGGCGGAGCTGGCCTGGCACCGGCTGGTACTTGATCGGCTCGGCAAGCTGGCGGCCGACAGCGAGCACCGCGAGCCGCGGTGACGGTCCGGCCGCTGCGGCTGACGGGGATCCGGCGCTGCGGACGCCCACCGACCCGGTCGTGCGTCCCCAGAGCTGTCGCCGGACCGGTCGTCGCCGTGGTCCCGAGGGAGCGCTCGGCCACTACTTCACCCTGCTTGACTTCGCCCGTGGGGCGGAAGCCCAGCCGTTGGCAGAAGCCTGCAGGGCCGTTCTCGTCAGGTGCGTAGGAGACTGTCCTAGTCGCAGGCCTGACAGCACGGCTCCACAGTATGCCCGACCCGGCTAGGGCGGGTCTCCGCCGATCCAGTACCGCCGTTTCGGCGTCCCGTCCGCGGCCGAGATGACCGAGTCCAGGCGGCCGCCGCAGGTCTCGATCACCGTGGCGGAGCCAGTGTTGTCGTCGTCGCAGGTGACCAGCACGCGATCGATGCCAATCGCCCTGCCGACGATCAGGCTCTGCCGCAGGATCTCGGTGGCATAGCCGCGTCGGCGCCGCGCGGGCAGGACGCCGTAGCCGATGTGCCCGGCTTCGCGGGCCAGGAAGTCGTTGAGCACGTGCCTGATCGAGGTCCGGCCGACGATCTCGCCCGCGACATCGGCGACCAGGAAGGTTGACGGGACGTAGTTCTCTGGCAGGCTGACGCCGTGTCGGTGTTGTTCCAGCGTCGTCAGGTAGCTGCTCCACGGCATTTCCTGCTCAAAGCCAATGCCGAAGTAGAACCCTTCCGGCAGCATCTCCTCGTGCGCTCGGCGAAAGGCAGCCTCGTCGCCGGTTCTGAGCGGTCGGAGGCGAAGCAGCGCGGACTGGCCCTGAGCGGGAGCTGACGGTCCGGCAGGCAGCCGAACTGAGTCGGTGGGTGCCTGGTGGTCTGCGGCAGTCATTGATGGAGGGTAGCCATGGCAGGCGGGCCGGTTCCAGCCAATATTGGCGGAGTCCGGTGAGTTGGCGGGAGCCGGAGAATCAGGCGCTGGCTAGCGCGGGATAGCGGCCGCGGAACCTGATCAGCGGGCCAGCCGGCTCGGCGCGGGCTTGCGCCGCCCGGACGGCGGCGATCACGACGAGGTGATCGCCGGCCGGTATCCGCTTGGTGACCTCGCACTCCAATGCCGCCAGCCCGTCATCAGCGATCAGTGCGCCGGAGGCGGCGCCTCGATGATGCGGAACGTCGTCCAGCAGCAGCCTGGCACCAGGCCGCCCGCTGACCGCGAACCGGCCAGCCAGCGTCCGCTGGCTGGCCGCGAGCACGGTGACCGCGAACATGTCCAGCCGCCCGAGCAGCTCGGCCGGGTAAGAATCGGCGATTAGCGAGACCAGGACCAGCGGAGGTTCCAGTGACACCGGGCAGAACGCGCTGACGGTCAGGCCGACATCGTCCCGGCCGTCAGCCACGGTAACCAGGCAGACGCCGCTGGCAATCGCCCCGAGCGCGTCGGCGAAAGCGGCAGGCCAGTCAGCGGCGCCGGTCCGTTTCGTCAATGAAATGTCCAGCTCCCCGGGAGCATCAGCGGCCCTTCCTGCGGGAGGCCGCACTTCAGGGCCAGCCGCCAGGCCGGACCCCAGCTCTCGGCGAGCAGGTCAGCGCCGAGCGCGCCGGCGACAGCGGCCATGCCGCTGGCCCCGGCCGCGCCAAGGGCACCGGCCCCGGCGACGCTTGCCGCCCGGCGATCCTCACTGCTGGACGCCGGCCAGAGGCGGTCAAGCGGGCTCGTTCTCGGATACGGGACCAGCGGTGCCGTGCCTGGCAGGCCGGCCCGCCGGCGGGCGATTTCCGCCGCGGTCTCTACCCCGCCGAGCTCGTCGACGAGGCCGCGCTCAAGAGCGTCGGCGCCGGTCCAGACCCGGCCCCTGGCCAGCTCGTGCACCCGCTCGGCCGACAGCCTGCGGCCGGCCGCGACCTTGCCCGTGAAGTCGGCGTAGATGTGATCGAGCCAGCTGTTGATCAGTGCCCAGTCCTCGTCGGTGAACGGATGCGAGGTGCTGAACATGGCCGCGTGCTGACCGAGAACGATCGAGTCGGTCGATACGCCCGCCTTGCCGAGCAGCTCGCCGAGCACCGCCTTGCCGACCACGACGCCGATCGAGCCGGTCACGGTGCCTGGCTGGGCGACGATCGCGTCGGCGGCCATCGAGATGAAGTAGCCACCGGACGCCGCGACGTCGCTCATCGAGACAACGACCGGCTTGCCTGCGCCGCGGACCCGGACCACCTCGCGCCAGATCGAGTCGGATGCTACGTACGAACCACCGGGGCTGTTCACCCGGAGCACGATGGCACGGACGGTCGGATCGGCGGCAGCGGCGCGGATCGCGGCCGTGATGCTGTCCGAGCCCATCGCGCTGCCGGACATCGGGCTGCGCCCGCTCCGGCCGCGCCTGATCGCGCCGGTCGCATGAATCAGCGCCACCGCGGGCTGCCGCGGCGCCGTCATCCGCCTGGCTCGCTGCACCAGCTCCCTTGACCGCTGGTACCGGCTCAGGTAGACGAGCGTGGCCTCGCTGCCGGCCCGCTTGCGTACGTCGGCGTAGACCTCGTCCCGGTAGCCGAGCGCATCGACCAGCCCGGCCGCGAGAGCCTGATCGGCCAGGTACGGCCCGCTGCCGACCAGTCCTGCGGCGTCTTCGGCGGAGATCTGGCCCCGTTCGGCGACCGCCTCGGCGAGCTGCGCGGTGATCGACTCCGTCATCCGCTCGGTGGCCTCACGGGCCGGGACGGAGAAGCCGCGCTCGGTCAGCTGCTCGGCCGCGCTCTTGTACTCGTGCCTGGCGCCGACCTCGAAGGTCACGCCGAGCTTGTCGAGCGCGCCGCGCAGGAAGACCCGCTCGACAGCGAGACCGGTCAGCCCGAGGTCGCCGGATGGCTGCAGGTAGATCGTCTCGAACGCGGTGGCCAGGTAGTAAGGAACGTTGCCGGCTGAGAACTCGCCGAACGACTCGGCCCAGGCGACCGTCAGCTTTCCGGCGGCGCGGAATCGCTGGATCGCGCCGCGCAGTTCCTGGACCATGCCGAGTCCGATCGGGCGGCCGCCGACCTTGACCACGAGCGCCTTGACCCGGTCATCGGCGCGAGCCTGCCGCAGCCCGCTGACGATGTCAGCCAGCGAGAGCTGGTGCCGGCTCAGCACCGCCGACAGCGGATCGGCTGGCCTGGCCTCAAGAATCCCCTCGGTCAGGTCAAGTTCCAGGATCAGCGGCGCGGTGCGCATCCTGGCGAGCCTGGTGACGGTACCGGTCAGCGCTGATTCCATAGCCTCAGCCTAGGTCAGCTATCGTCAGCCGATGACCGCCAACGATGGCAATGGCTGGACCCGCTGCAGCCAGGGCCATCGGCACTGGGGCAGGCACGGCGCCGCCGGGCTGCTGGTGTCCGCGCCTGACCAGGCTGAACGGACCACGGTGCTGCTGCAACAGCGGAGCATGTGGGGCAGCCATAGCGGGACCTGGAGTCCGCCGGGCGGTGCGCGGGATAGTCATGAATCCGCGGTGCATGCCGCCCTGCGCGAGGCAGCCGAGGAGTGTGCCGTCGTCCCGGCCATGGTGAGCGTGCATGGCCTGATGCAGGATGATCATGGTGACTGGACCTTTATGACCGTGCTGGCGAACGTGGCCGCGCCGCTGGCCGTCACCGCCGCCAGCGGCGAAACCAGGGCCGTGGCCTGGGTGCCGGTCGACGACGTGAGCAAGCTCATGCTGCATCCCGGATTCGCCGCGCAGTGGCCGGCCCTGCGGGAGGTGCTGGCCCCGCTGACGATCATCGTCGACGCCGCCAATGTGATGGGCGCCCGGCCCGATGGCTGGTGGCGCGACCGGGCCGGAGCAGCGGTGCGATTGTGCGATGAGCTGGCCGGCGTGGAGTTGCGCGGCGTGCGTGAGCTGCCTGGGTCCGTCGGCCTGCCTGCGCTTGAGCTGTGGTTCCCGCAGATCGTGGTGGTCCTGGAGGGCGCTGCGAGGGCAGCGGCTGATCACTTCGAGAGCGCCGCCCGCGACCAGAGCGCGGCGGCCGCGGGGCGTGGCGCTGCTGAGCGCCGCCTCATGATCGAGCGTCAGGCAGTCGCCGAGCACCGGATCGAGGTCGTTCGGGCGCCTGGATCCGGCGACGACGAGATAGCCAGGCTGGCCGCCAAGCTGGGAGGCTACTGCCTGGTCGTCACCGCTGACCGGGACCTGCAGGCGCGGTGCCTAGCGGCAGGCGCCTCGGTCATAGGTCCCCGTTGGCTGCTCGACCTGCTGTAACGCCGCTCATCACCGGAGGAGTAACCGATGGCCAACGTTATTTACCAATACATCCCGCACCACCGGACGCAGAAGAAGCTCGAGGGATCTGCCGATGGACCCGTCAAGGTCGCCGACCAATTGCCCAGCGGCACAGCCGCCGCTCGGTTCAACACATGGTTCGCTGTGAAGGTGACGGGCGGGGTCGGCACCATGTGGTGCGCCTACGCTTTCGCGGCCCTGGCCCTGGTCAGCCTGCCTGAGGCGGTGTCCTCGGGAAGCGCGGTCATACTCGTGTCCTGGGTCTCCCAGACGTTCCTCCAGTTGGTGCTGCTCAGCGTCATTATCGTGGGCCAGAACGTGCTGGCCGCCGCTGCGGACAAGCGATCTGAGGCCACCTACAAGGATGCCGACGCGGTGCTGCATGAAGCGGTGAAGATTCAGGAGCACCTGCTTGCTCAGGACCATGTGCTTGGTGTCCTGGCCGACAAGCTGGCGGCTATGGAGGCGCGGTTCGGCTCCTCCTGACGGGCTACGCTACCTGAACGACCCTGTTCGCCCGCCAGGCAGCGGGCTGCAGGTAGCTCAGCGGATCACGGCGGGCTGACTAAGCCACCTGGAATGACCTCTTGGCGAGCCCGAGCCAGTAGCCGGTGATCGCCGTGACCGGAGCGGGCGACTCGGCGGCGCCGAGCGTGACGAACAGCGGTGCGAAATGCTCGGTGGTCGGGTGCGCATACCTGGCTCCCGGTGCCCCTCGGAACGCAGCGAGCGCGTCCACGTCGCCCCGGTCGAGTGCCTGCGCTGCCCAGTGGTCGAACTCGATCGACCAGGCCGGCGGTGGCGCGTCGAACCTGAAGTCGCGCAGGAAAGGCAGCCCGTGCGTCAGGAACCCGCTGCCCATGATCAGCACGCCCTCGTCGCGCAACGGCGCCAGCGCGGCGCCGATCCGCAGCAGCCGGCCTGGGTCCAGGGTTGGCATCGAGATCTGCAGGACGGGAATGCCGGCGTCCGGGTACATGACGGTCAGCGGCACGTACGCGCCATGGTCCAGGCCGCGATCCGGGGCACGGGTGACCGGCTCGATGCCGGACAGCAGCGCGCTGACCTGGTCGGCCAGCGCAGGGGCACCGGGCGCCGGGTAGGTCGCCTCGTAGTACCGGTCGGGGAACCCGGAGAAGTCGTAGATCAGCGGCGCCGCGTCGGCGGTCGCGCCGATGGTCAGCGGCGCCGACTCCCAGTGCGCCGAGACGACCAGAATCGCTGATGGCCGCGGCAGCGCGCCCGCCCAGGCAGCCAGTTGCGTCGTCCACAGCGGGTCATCGACCAGAGGCGGCGCGCCGTGTCCCAGATACATCGCCGGCATTGTTCCGGCAACGGCGCCGACCCCGCCTTCGCCGTCCGTGCCGCCTTCGCCGTCCGCACCGCCCTGGCCGCCCTGGCTGCCCGCGCCGCCCTGGCCGCCGGCCAGTCCAGCCGTGACTCGCCTGACCACCTCTGCAGCCGCCTCGGCTGGCACCGGCTCATGCTCAGGCAGGTCCGAGCGAAGCTCCTCATCCATTGCCGCTCCCGTTCCCCCGATTGTCCATATCAGTGACGTTAACGGAGCCCGCGCCGCCGTGCCGAGCTCACCGGGCGGGGCCAGCTGAACGCTCGTCCAGAGCGAGCCAGAGCACGGCGAGCGGCGGAATCGTGAGCACAGCGGACGCCGGACGGCCGTGCCACGGCTCGGCGACGGACTTGACCGACCCTAGATTGCCGACTCCGCTGCCGCCGTAGACCTCTGCGTCAGTGTTGATCAGCTCGCGCCAGTGCCCGGTGGTCGGCAGCCCGATCCGGTACTCAGAGTGCGGGTCCCCGGAGAAGTTCGCCACGCACGCGACCGCCGGCTCACCGTCGGCGGACCGCAGGAAGGAGACCACATTGCCGATCGCGTCATTCGCGTCGATCCAGCTGAACCCGGCCGGCGAGAAATCCTCCCGCCAGAGCGCGGGCAGGCCGGTGTAGGCCCGGTTCAGGTCATCGACCAGTCCGCGCAGCCCGGCATGGGCCGGATCGCTAAGCGCTGCCCAGTCAAGGCCGTGCTGCTCAGACCACTCGGTCTCCTGGCCGAACTCCGACCCCATGAAGAGCAGCTGCTTGCCGGGATGCGCCCACATGTAGCCGAGTAGTGCCCGCAGCGCGGCGAACCGCTTGCAGGTGTCGCCGGGCATCTTGCGCAGCAGCGACCCCTTGCCGTGCACCACCTCGTCGTGCGACAGCGGCAGCACGAAGTTCTCGCTGTAGGCGTACATCATCGAGAACGTCAGCTCGTTGTGGTGGTAATGGCGGAAGATCGGGTCGTGCGCCAGGTACGACAAAGTGTCGTGCATCCAGCCCATGTTCCATTTCAGCGCGAATCCGAGCCCGCCCAGGTGCACTGGCCTGGTCACGCCCGGCCAGGCGGTGGATTCCTCGGCGATCATCACGATGCCTGCGGATCGCTTGTAGCAGGTGGCGTTCACCTCCTGCAGGAACGAGACGGCATCCAGGTTTTCCCGGCCACCGAGCACGTTCGGAGTCCACTGGCCGGGCGCGCGGGAGTAGTCGAGGTACAGCATCGAGGCCACGCCGTCCACCCGCAGGCCGTCGATATGGAATTCTTCAAGCCAGTACACCGCGTTAGCGACCAGGAAGTTGCGCACCTCCGGCCGGCCGAAGTCGAAGATCAGGGTGCCCCAGTCAGGGTGCTCGCCGCGGCGCGGATCAGCGTGCTCGTACAACGGCGTGCCGTCGAACCTGCCCAGCGCCCACTCGTCGGTGGCGAAATGAGCTGGCACCCAGTCAGCGAACACGCCGATCCCGGCCTGGTGCAGCCGGTCGACCAGGTGCCGGAAATCGTCCGGCGTGCCGAACCTCGCCGTCGGCGCGTAGAAGGACGTCACCTGATAACCCCAGGATCCGCCGTACGGGTGCTCGGCGACCGGCATGAACTCGACATGCGTAAAACCGCGGTCAAGAACATATGTAACGAGGTCATCGGCGAGCTCTCGATACGAGAGCCCGGGCCGCCAGGAGCCGATATGAACCTCGTAGATGCTCATCGGCTCGCGCAGCGGATCGGAGTTCGCACGGGCAGTCATCCAGCGCTGGTCGGCCCACCGGTAACCAGACTCGAAGACAACCGAGGCGGTGGCCGGCGGCTCCTGGGCGAACATGGCCATCGGGTCGGCCTTGCGGCGCCAGTTGCCGTCCCTGCCCCGGATCTCGAATTTGTACCTGGCGCCTGTGCCGACTCCGGGTACGAACAGCTCCCATACCCCCGACGAGCCGAGTGAGCGCATCGGGTGCGTCCGGCCATCCCAGTGATTGAAGTCGCCGATCAGCCGGACGCCGGTGGCGTTCGGCGCCCAGACCGCGAACGACGTTCCTTCCAGGTGCGGCCTGACCCTGGCGCCGAGCGCCCGCCAGAGTTCCTCGTGCCGGCCCTCAGCGATCAGGTGCAGGTCCATCTCGCCGAGCGTGGGCAGATGCCGGTACGGGTCATCGATGATGAGCTCGGGTCCATCGGCGGAGTAGCCGACCGCCAGCCGGTAGTCATCGATCGTCTCAACCGGCAGCGTCACCGAGAAGATACCTTCATGCAAGTGCCGCATCGGATACCTGGTGCCGTCTGGCAGGAGAACCGCGACCGCCCTGGCCAGCGGCCGTAGCGCCCTGACGATCGGTCCGTCCGGCCCGGGATGGACGCCGAGTACGGCGTGCGGGTCGTAGTGCTGCCCGGCCAAGATGGCGATGATCTCGTCAGGGCTGACCGGATCGACTGCCGGGACCGACGGGCTAGCCGGTGCAGCCGGTTCTTGCGGGCTAGCTGGTGCTGGCGGCTCCGCCGGCTCTTGCGGGCCGGCCGATTGTGGCGTACTCACCGGTTCGGATGATTCCGGCTGGTCGGCAGGCTTCGCCGTGCCCGTCATGACACTTGCCTCCGCGATGGCCGATAGCGGGATCGGTAGCCAGCCAGGCCGGTGCCTGGCTTCGTAGACCGCCTCATATACCGCCTTCTGATAGGTCAGCGCGCGCAGCAAGACACCGCTTGCGCGCGGGTCAGTTCCGCTCGCCTCCGCGTAACCGGCGCAAAACGCGTCCGCGCAGCTGCTAGCCCAGTCAAGCATCTTCTCGCCGAACTCCTGGTCCGCCGAGCCGTCAAGCAGCTGATGCCGCGCCGCATAGTCAAACGAGCGGAGCATGCCCGCGACATCCCGAAGCGCCAGGGCGTGTGCCCGGCGCTGTGTCAGCGGAACTGACGGCTCGCCCTCGAAGTCAAGTACCACCCAGCCGTCGTCGGTGCCTAGCACCTGGCCGAGGTGATAGTCGCCGTGGATCCGCTGGGTCCGCGCCGCGCCGGTGAGCTCGGTCAGCTCCGAGTAGCAGGCCCGCAGCCTGGCCTGATAGGGGCGCAGCTCGGGAACCTCGGCGACAGCGAGATCCAGTTCGGCGTTCATCCCGCGGGTCAGGTCGATCAGTGCCTGACGGCTTAGCGGCTCGGTGCCGAAGGCCGTCGCGAGCTCAGCATGCAGCCTGGCCGTAGCCCGGCCGAGCAGGTGAGCTTCGCCGGCGAAGTCCGGGTCAGGCGCGCTCAGGCTGGCCAGGGCCAGCGACCAGCCATCTGCGGCACCGGCGAAGTACTCCGACAAGATGGCCAGCACGGTCGGCTCCACCGCGCCACTCGCCGGTGCCGCTCCGCTCGCCTGAGCCGGCACGTCCGCTAGTGCCGGTCCGTCCGCCTGTGCCGGCCTGCTCGCCTGAGCCGGCACGTCCGCCTGTGCCGGTCCGCCGGACTGGCCCGAATCGCCGGGCATCTCGATCCAGCCGAGCGGCGCGGCAACGAGGCTGGAGCCGTTAGCCGCCAGTGCACCCGGCAGTTCCAGGTCAGGGTGGCGCCCCGGCGACGGCCGTCGGAGCACCTTCAAGATGGCCCGGTCACCGTAGACGATGCTGGTGTTGCTCTGGTCGGCCCCAAGAGTGCGGGCGTCGGCCGTGCCGTCGATCACGGCGCCTGTCCTGGCCGTGAATCGGATCGGACCGGCCAGCCGCTGCCCGGCGATAGCGCGCAGCAAGACGGACGTCAGCTCAGGGTCGCGGAGAGCGTCATACGCGATCCGGCCGTCTCCGGCAGAGCCGATCACTGCCTGCGCCAGCGCTGGCGGCAGATCAGACCTGAAGCCGACGAGTACCTGGTAGCTGACCACATCGGCACCGGTTCCGATGGCGACGATCAGGTGCCGCAGCTCCGGGTCCGTGGCGAGCACGACATCGGAGGTGATGGCAAGATCTCGGATCTCGGTGCCGTTGCCGGCAAACCATCGCTGTGCCGGAAGCCACGACGCCAGCAGATCAGCGAGGGCGGCATGGGTCATCACATGAGTCAAACAGTCGCCTAATAACCCTTCGTACCCGGGGTACCAGCCAGCTCGTTCGGCACGGGCGGGTGACGCGAGACCGGACCGATTCCCGACTATCGGCGTATTCCGGGCTGCCGCGCCTGTACGCAGCTTCGGAGAGCGATTTTCGCCGTGATCACATGGTTCTGTCAGCACCTGTCACTGACAGAACCATGTGATCATGAGGCGACGGGACCATGTGATCATGAGGCGACGGGACCATGTGATCATGAGGCGGCGGGTGTCAGCCGGCCGGGGCCGACGGTGGTTCGAGTACGAACCAGTAGAAGCCGTGGCCAGGCAGGGTCAGCAGGTAGCTGAGCTCGCCCACAGGCGGAAATGAGACCCCGCCCATGCATTCCACCGGCGAGTAGCCGGTGTACCTGCTGAGGTCTAGCTCAACCGGCTGCGGGAACCTGGAAAGGTTGTTCACGCACAAGATCGGGTTCGCGGCGGCCTCGCCGTCCCCGGCGCCCGTGTACTCCCGCACGAAGGCCAGCACGCTCGGGTTCGAGCTGGTCAGCTCGGCGCAGCCGCCCAGGCCGAACACCAGGTGCCGTTTGCGGATCTCGATCATTCGGCGGGTCCAGTGCAGGAACGAGCCGGTGTTCTTTTCCTGCGCCTCCACGTTGATGGCCTGATAGCCATAGATCGGGTCCATGATCAGCGGCAGGTAGAGCCGAGCGGGATCGCAGAGCGAGAACCCGGCGTTCCGGTCCGGCGTCCACTGCATCGGGGTACGGACGCCGTCCCTGTCGCCGAGCCAGATGTTGTCGCCCATGCCGATCTCGTCGCCGTAGTACATCACCGGCGAGCCGGGCAGCGACAGCAGCAGTGCGGTAAATAGCTCTAGCTGATTGCGGTCGTTGTCCAGCAGCGGGGCGAGCCGGCGCCTGATCCCGATATTGGCCTTCATCCTCGGGTCCTTGGCGTACTCAGCCCACATGTAGTCACGCTCGTCGTCGGTGACCATTTCCAGGGTCAGCTCGTCGTGGTTGCGCAGGAAGATGCCCCACTGGCAGCCAGAAGGGATCTGCGGCGTCTGAGCGAGGATCTCGGAGATCGGGTAGCGCTGCTCGCGCCGGACGGCCATGAAGATGCGCGGCATCAGCGGGAAGTGGAACGCCATGTGACATTCGTCGCCGCCGACGCTCGTGTCGCCGAAGTACTCAACAACGTCGGCCGGCCACTGATTCGCCTCGGCGAGCAGGACCCGGTCCGGATAGAGCCGGTCAATCTCGGCGCGGACCCGGCGCAGGTACTCGTGTGTTTCCTTCAGGTTCTCGCAGTTGGTGCCCTCACGCTCATACAGGTAGGGGACCGCGTCCAGCCGGAAACCGTCGATGCCGAGATCGAGCCAGAATCGCAGTACCTCCAGCATCGAGTCCTGCACGAGCGGGTTCTCGTAGTTGAGGTCGGGCTGGTGGCCGAAGAAGCGGTGCCAGTAGTACTGGCCGCGAACCGGGTCGTATGTCCAGTTGGACTGCTCGGTGTCGACGAAGATGATCCGGGCTTCTGGATACCGGTCGTCGGTGTCGGACCAGACGTAGAAGTCCCCGTACGGGCCGTCGGGGTCGGTCCGCGATGCCTGGAACCACGGATGGGCGTCGCTGGTGTGGTTCATCACCAGGTCGGCGATCACCCGGATGCCCCGAGCGTGTGCCGCCTCCACCAGTTCGACGAAGTCGCCGATCGTGCCGAAGTCAGGCAGGATCGCCATGAAATCGGCGATGTCGTAGCCGCCGTCGCGAAGCGGCGATGCGAAGATCGGCAGCAGCCATAGGCAGTCGATGCCGAGCCACTGCAGGTAGTCAAGGCGGGAAATCAGGCCGCGCAGGTCGCCGGTGCCGTCGCCGTTGGAGTCATGGAAGCCGCGGACCAGCACCTCATAGAAGACGGCGTGCTTGAACCACTGCGGGTCGCGGGGTTTGTCGAACGAGAACGAGTCGGGCACCGGCTCGGATGGCGCTGCCGAATTTGCCCGGAACGGGCTCAGGGATCCGGCGCCTCCTGGCGCTGGCTCCGGCTGTGTGGTCACTGCGGTATCTCCTGACTCCCTCGCGTGCCCGAATTGCCTGGCTGCGCCTGCTCGGTGCGCTGCCTGACTGTTGCTGCGCTACCCCAGGCCACGGCCTGTACCCGGCCGACCTTGGCTGGGTTGCATGTTGTTCCTGTTGCGCCTGTCGCAGTATTGTGCCTTATGCGCCGTTATGGTGACGCCCTAGGTAGGCTGGTTCCCGCCGCCTGGCTGGTCGGTGGTCACCTTGAAGATATGTGCTTGCGTGCTATCCGGATCTAGCCGGACGTAGTTCGCCACGCCCCACCGGTAGGACGAACCGGTCAGTTCGTCGGTCACCGTGAACCCATCGCTGACATCGATTCCGAGTGCAGCACCGTCCAGCCAGACGGTTGCCTCACGCGGCTGGTGCGGGTCAAGATTCACTACGACGAGAACCGTGTCGCCGCCAGGAGCCCCGGTGGTCGACGCTCCCGCGCTCTTAGAAAAGCACAGAATCTCCGGCCGGTCCGGGAAATGGAAACGCAGGTTTCGAATTTGCCATAGAGCTGGATGTGATCGCCTGATCGCATTGAGTTGAGCGATAAAGGGCGAGATGCTCTGGTTCCTTCGCATCGCGAGTGCCCAGTCGCGAGGTCGATACTGGTATTTCTCCGAGTCCAGGTAATCTTCGCTGCCCGGGCGCAACGGGGAGTTCTCGCACAGCTCGAAGCCGGAGTAGACACCCCACGACGGGGACAGCATCGCCGCGAGCACCGCTCTGACCTTGAACGCGGCCGGCCCAGCGTGCTGCAGATACCCGCACAGGATATCTGGCGTGTTGACGAAGAAATTGGGCCGCATATAGGCGGCCGCCGGGCCAGCCAGCTCCTTGAGGTACTCAGTCAGCTCCGCAGCGGAATTGCGCCACGTAAAGTACGTGTACGACTGATGGAAGCCGACGAGCGCCAGGGCATGCATCATCGCCGGCCGGGTGAATGCCTCGGCCAGGAAGAGCACGTCAGGGTTGCTGGCGGCTATCTCGGCGAGCAGCCGGTCCCAGAACGGCAGCGGCTTGGTATGCGGGTTGTCGACCCGGAAGATCGTGACGCCGTGACTGATCCAGTGCCGCACCAGCGCGAGGACCTCGGCGTAGATGCCGTCAGGATCGTTGTCGAAGTTCAGCGGGTAGATGTCCTGGTACTGCTTCGGAGGATTCTCCGCGTGGGCGATCGTGCCGTCGGTGCGGGTGGTGAACCACTCCGGGTGCTGGGTCACCCACGGATGGTCCGGTGACGCCTGGAGCGCCAGGTCGAGCGCGACCTCAAGGCCCAGGGCGGCGGCCCTGGCCACGAAGGCATCGAAGTCGTCCAGGGTGCCCAGGTCGGGATGGATGGCGTCATGCCCGCCGTACGGTGAGCCGATCGCCCAGGGTGAGCCAGGATCGCCAGGACCGGCCAGCCGGGCATTGTTCCTGCCCTTTCGCGCGGTTGTTCCGATCGGGTGCACCGGCGGCAGGTACACGACGTCGAACCCCATCGCCGCGATCGCATCCAGCCGGCTGACTGCGGTTCGCAGCGTCCCTGAGACCGGCTGGCCGCCGGGGTCGACCTTCGCACCCTCGGAGCGGGGAAAGAACTCATACCACGAGCCGAAGAGAGCGCGCTGCCGGTGCACCATGAGCGGGCACCAGGCCGAGTGAGTGGTCAGTTCACGCAGCGGGAACCGCAGCAGCGCCTGCGTCACCTCGGCGGTGTATGCCGCGCCGAGCCGGTCGACCGGCGGACCGGCTGCCTCGCGCAGCCTCGCCGCCACCAGCTCGAACAGTTTCCTGGCTGCCTGGGCTGCCTGGGCAGGTGTCTGCTTCGTGCTGGCCGGGGTGCGGACTGCGGCTCGCTCAGCGGTCGCTGCCTGGCGCGCGGCCCGGTCGAACAGCAACGCGCCCTCGGCGAGCATCAGTTCTACGTCCTGGCCGATTGGCACCTTAATCGCGGCATTGTGCCGCCAGTGCGCGATCGGATCGCCCCAGGCCTCGATCCGGAAATGCCACAGGCCCTCGCTGGTCGGCGTCACCTCAGCGCCGTAGCGATCAGTTCCCTCGGCGAGCTCGCGCATGCTGACCGGCGGCCGGCGGTTGCCCGCAGGATCGCGCAGCACGACGCCAGTTCCGAGCCGCTCATGGCCCTCGCGGAACACGGTCGACGTGACCTGCAAGGTCTCGCCGGTCACTGCTCTGGCCGGACGTCGCCCGCAGTCGAGCACAGGCTGGGGGTCAAGGATAGGGATCCTGCCGATCACTGAAGAAAACTACCCAGCTGGCCGCGGTCGCATGCAAGAGGGTGCCAGACTCGGTTGAGGTTGCCTCGTGCAAGTCCAGCCGGCGTCCTTACCTCGACGGATTGGCACACTGGCGGGTCGGTGGCACCGGTAGCTCTAATCACGCATTAAGGTCACTCAGCGTGAGAGCAATCCGCCGGTTCATCATCCATCCCGCCCTGCCTGAGGCGCTCGCGCCGCTGCGCACCCTGATGCTCAACTTGCGCTGGTCCTGGCATGCGCCAACCCGCGACCTATTCGCCGAGATCGACCAGAGCGCCTGGGAGGACTCGGGACAAGATCCGGTGGCGCTGCTTGCGATGGTCCCTCAGCAGCGGCTGGCCAGCCTGGCCGCGGATGCTGACTTCCTGGCGCGGCTCGCTGCCGCGGTCGATGACCTTGACGTGTACCTGACCGGGCCGCGCTGGTACCAGTCGTCAGGTCAGCTGGCCGACGGGCCTGCGGCGGTCGCCTACTTCTCGCCCGAGTACGGGATCACCGCGGCGCTGCCGCAGTACTCAGGCGGGCTGGGCATCCTGGCCGGAGACCACCTCAAATCGGCAAGCGACCTGGGAGTTCCGCTGATCGGCGTGGGACTGCTGTACCGGCATGGCTACTTCACCCAGACGCTGTCGGCCGAAGGCTGGCAGGCTGAGCGGTATCCGGCCACCGATCCCGCGGGCCTGCCGATCGCGCTCCTGCGAGACGAGGCGGGTGCGCCGGTGCGGGTCACGGTCGGGCTGCCGGACGGTGCCGAGCTGATGGCGCACATCTGGGTCGCCAGCGTGGGCCGGGTGCCGCTGCTCCTGCTCGACTCCTACATTGAGGACAACGATCCGCGGCTTTGCGAGGTCACCGACCGGCTGTACGGCGGTGGAAGCGATCACCGGCTGAGTCAGGAGCTGCTGCTCGGTATCGGCGGTGTCCGGGCGGTCAGGCGGTACTGCGCGATCACGGGTCACCCGGAGCCAGAGGTATTCCACACCAACGAGGGGCATGCCGGCTTCCTCGGCGTCGAGCGGATCAGGGAGTACCTGGCCGCCGGGGCCTCCTTCGCCGAAGCCATCGAGCTGACCAGGGCGGGCACGGTCTTCACCACCCACACGCCCGTCCCGGCCGGGATCGACAGGTTCGCCATCGAGCTGGTGCGGCGGCAGTTCGGTCCGGACGGTGGCGAGTCGGCCCTGCCCGCGGACCGGCTGCTCGCGCTCGGCGCCGAGACATACCCTGGCGGTGACCCGGAGATCTTCAACATGGCCGTGATGGGGATGCGGCTGGCCCAGCGGGTCAACGGCGTCAGCCTGCTGCACGCCGTGGTGAGCCGGGAGATGTTCACCGGCCTGTGGCCCGGATTCGATACCGCTGAGGTGCCGATCGGGTCGATCACCAACGGCGTGCACGGGCCGAGCTGGGTGGCATCGGAGATCATGAGCCTGGCCGAGTCCGGTCACGAGGCCGGCGACGCCGACTGGCTCGCCGACGACGGCCCGGCCTGGGCCGCCGTCGGGGCAGATCCGGCCAGGATCTTCCAGATCCGGGCACTGCTCCGGGGCCGCCTGGTGCACCAGGCCCGGACCCGGCTGCGCGTTTCCTGGCAGCAGCGGGGCGCGTCGGACGCTGAGCTGGCCTGGATCGGCGGCGCGCTGGACGAGAACGTTCTGACCATCGGGTTCGCCCGCCGGGTCCCTTCCTACAAGCGCCTGACCCTGATGCTGCATGACCCGGAGCGGCTGAAGGCGCTGCTGCTCGACCCTGACCGGCCGGTGCAGATTGTGATCGCCGGCAAAGCACACCCGGCGGACGACTCCGGAAAGGCACTGATCCAGCAGATGGTCCGGTTCGCCGATGACCCGGCGGTGCGGCACCGGATTGTCTTCCTGCCGGACTATGACATGGCGCTGGGCAGGACCATGGTCCAGGGCTGCGATGTCTGGCTGAACAATCCATTGCGGCCGCTTGAGGCCTGCGGGACGTCCGGCATGAAGGCCGCCCTCAATGGAGCGCTGAACCTGTCCGTGCTTGACGGCTGGTGGGATGAGTGGTTCGACGGCGAGAACGGCTGGGCGATCCCGTCGGCCGATTCGGTCATCGATCCCGAGCGCAGGGACGGAGTCGAGGCCACCGCGCTGTACGACCTGCTCAGCCTTTCGGTCGCACCGATGTTTTACGACCGGGGCAGCGATGGCCTGCCCCGGCGCTGGCTGGAAATGATCACGCACACGCTACGGACCATGGGGCCGAAGGCGCAGGCCACCAGAATGGTGCGGCAATACACGACGGAGCTCTATCTGCCCGCCTCGCAGGCATCACGGGCGCTGGCAGTCAGTCCTGATGGCGCCTTCGCGGGTGCAGCCGAGCTCGCTGCCTGGAAGCAGCGGGTCGCTGCCGCGTGGCCAGGCGTGCAGGTACAGCTTGTGGAGACCGACGACGGCGAGCTGCGCCCGGGTTCGAAGCTGACTGTCCGGGCCGGTGTCGCGCTCGGCGAGCTTTCGCCTGACGACGTGACCGTTGAGGTCGTGTACGGTCCGGCCGGCGAGGATGACGAGATCTGTGATCCGGTCCGTGGTGAGCTGATGCTTGAGGCGCTGCCCGGCGAGGGATCGGTCGCGTGGTACTGCGGCGAGGCCATCTTGGGCCGGCCGGGGCCGTTCGGATATACGGTCCGGATCCTGCCGTCGCACCCGCTGCTGCATGGAACTGCCGAGATGGGCCTGGTCTGCGTACCTCTCGCCCCCGCTGGAATGGTAAGCGGCGATCTGCGGTAAAGGTGCAGGTCAGAGCATGTTGCCCTCGATCGACACGTGATGTAGCGAAGAAGTTACGGTGTGCAGTAAACCGCAATGCTCCCTTTAACGTCTTTCAAGGGAAGACATCAGACGTGCCCGGTGAAATTTGTCGTCTTGCCGGTCAGAACGCAAGCAAAATCTAGGGTCATGTGACATCCTGTGATTCGACGGCTCCAATAAGTAGTGGCCTAGGTGGTCACTGTAAGTCACAACACCATCACCGCCGAAGTAAATGAGAGGAACCGAAGCCGTGAGAACCCAGATTAAGCCGGACAATCGACTCCTTACGCCCGCTGAAGTCGCGGCGATGCTTCGGGTCGACCCGAAGACCGTGACCCGCTGGGCACGAGGTGGCAAGCTCTCCTCGATCCGAACCCCCGGCGGCCACCGTCGCTACAGCGAGTCAGAGGTCCGGGGATTCCTGAACAGCTGGCAGGGAGTGACTCTGCCGCGCGCGGTCGGTGAGTAACCGAGCAGCCGATCTCGCGGCCAGGAGGCAGGAGCCTGCCCGGTTACTCACCGGGCAGGCTCCCGTGACTAGCCGCGGCGTGCGTATGATCGCCGGTGCGCGGGCGTGAGCCCGCGCGATTCGAGTCACTGCGGAACTTCCCGAGTGACTCGAGGACCTCAGCGTGGCGCTCTGGCCAGTGGGTCAGCTACCGGCGGATCGGCGGACGTACTACATGGGCGAATTCGTGCGGGTGGAGATCGATCAGGCGATCGCGACGATCCGGCTCGACCGGCCGCCGATGAACGCGCTGAACGCCCAGCTGCAGGTTGAGCTCGCGGCGGCCGCGGCACAGGTTTCGCAAGACCAGCAGATTCGCGCCGTCGTGCTCTACGGCGGCGAGCGGCTGTTCGCTGCGGGCGCGGACATCAAGGAGATGGAGCAGGCCAGCTACGCGAGCATGGCCATGACCAGCGGACGGCTGCAGCAGGCGCTGACGGCCGTGGCGAAGATCGGGAAGCCGGTCGTCGCGGCAGTCACTGGCTATGCGCTGGGCGGCGGTCTTGAGCTTGCCCTGTGCGCGGACTTCAGGGTCCTGGGACATGGCGCGAAGGTCGGCCAGCCCGAGATCCTGCTCGGCGTGATCCCTGGCGCCGGCGGTACCCAGCGGCTGCCGCGGCTGATCGGGCCGGCTAGAGCCAAGGACATCGTTTTTACCGGGCGGTTTGTCGGTGCTGACGAGGCGCTTGCGATCGGCCTGGTCGACAAGGTCGTGCCCGATGGGCAGGTGTACCAGGCGGCGAAGGATCTCCTCGCCCGGTATGCGCACGGTCCGGCGATCGCGCTGCGGGCCGCCAAGCAGGCGATTGACGATGGCCTTGATGTCGACCTGGATACCGGGCTGGAGATCGAGAGACTGCACTTCGCCGGCTTGTTCGGCACGCAGGACCAGCGGACAGGCATGCGCAGCTTCGTGGAGAATGGGCCGGGGAAGGCTACGTTCGCCGGACGGTAGCCTGTGCCCGCCCTGGGCGGCGTCTGGCGCGGGCGGACATCGCCCGGGATTGCAGCCGGTGCGGACGGGGCAGGACGGAACTACAGATGACTGATACGAGTGACAGCATGCAGGACGATCCCGGCCTGTCGCTGGAGATGGTGTCCGCCGCGCTGCGCGCCGACAGCGCTGACATAGCCATTTACGCGAAAGTGCTGACCGAGTCTCTGGGTGAGTCCCTGCCGCCGGGCTGCGTCACTGTCGAGCGGTCCAGGACCATGTCGGACCGGGCAAAGAACCGCCCGGGCACCGTCACCCAGATCGCGGTCCGGCTAGGTGAGAAGACGATGACCCTCGGCGTTCAGCGCGGTGCACCGGTCGCCGAGATCTGCCACGAGGTCCGTGGCATCGTGCTCTCCAGAAACGCCGTCCCAATCGGCGAGTGGACGGCGGAACTGGCTAGGGGACTGGTCGCGCATGCCGAGCAGAACGCCGCGGCTGCCACCGCGCTGCGCCGCCTGGTGGCAGGGACCTAGGCCGGGCCGTGCACCAGGCATACCGGTCCGCCCTCGTCACCGGAGCCTCCAGCGGGATCGGCGAGCAGATCGCCAGGCTGGCCGCCGCGGACGGCACCGATCTGGTGATCGTGGCGCGGCGGACCGACCGGCTCGACCGGCTGGCCACCGCCATGCGGCAAGCGCACCAGGTGAACGTCGAAGTGCTGACCGCCGACCTAAGTACCGAGACGGGGGTCACTGCGGTCGCCGGCCGGCTCGCCGACCCGGCCAGGCCGATCGAGCTGCTGGTCAACAACGCCGGATTCGGCGTGCCCGGCGAGTTCGCGGCGCGGGGCGAGGATGACGCCATCGGCCAGGTCATGCTCAACGCGCTCGCCCTGGTCAGGCTCACCCATGCGGCGCTGCCCGCGATGCTGGATGCCGGGCACGGCGGGGTGCTCAACGTGTCATCGGTGGCCGGGTTTTTCGCGCTGCCAGGATCGGCCGTGTACGGCGCGACCAAGGCGCTCGTGACCTCGTTCAGCGAGAGCCTGCACGCTGAGGTGAGTCACCGTGGCGTGCACGTCACCGCGTTGTGCCCTGGCTTCACCAGGACCCAGGCGCATGACGGGCAGGATGAATCTGCCCAGGTGCCGGGATTCGCCTGGCTGGACGCCGGCCGGGTGGCCAGCGCCGGGCTTGCGGCGGTCGCTGCCGGACGACCGCTGTGCGTACCGGGGGCGCAGTACCGGGCGATCACTGGCGTGTCGCGGATTGTCCCGCGCCGAGCGATTCGTTATGCCATGAAATCCGCGGGGCGCCGCTAGCTGGCCTCCTTCCGCAGCCACTATGAGCAGCCGGGCCCGATGCGGTCCGTAAGCTAAGAGGTCATGAGGGTGCAGGACCGGACGACACCGGAGCGGCTTGGGCCGTACCGCCTGCTCAGGCGGCTCGGCGAAGGCGGTATGGGCGTCGTCTATCTGGCCACCGCCAGCAACGGCAGGCTGGTCGCGGTTAAGGCACTCCACCCGGCCATGGCCGCCGAGGAAAACGCGCGGCGGCGGCTGGCCCGTGAGGTCGAGACGATGCTCCGGGTGCGCAGCCCGTATGTAGCCGAAGTGATCGATGCCGACGTGAACGGTGATCCGCCCTACATCGTCACCAGGTACGTCCCGGGGCTGACGCTGGATGCTGTCGTCAGCGAGCGTGGTCCGCTGACCGGGATCGCACTGGCGAAGCTGGCGCGCGGCCTGGCTGACGCTCTTGCCGCGGTGCATGCCGCCGGTGTCGTGCACCGCGATCTGAAGCCGGGCAATGTGATGATCGCGGACGGTGAGCCGGTCGTGATCGATTTCGGGATTGCCCATATGCCCGAGACGACCAGGCTGACCATGACCGGCATGTTCATGGGGACTCCCGGATACCTGGCTCCCGAGGTCATCGAGGGCCAGGAGAGCGGCAGCGCGGCCGATGTGCACTCGCTCGGCGCCACGCTGGCGTTCGCCGCCACAGGCCGCGCTCCGTTTGGCTCCGGAACGTTCGAGACCATCTTTTACCGGATCGTGCACGGCCAGCCGGACCTGGGCACCCTGCCGGTGCCGCTGCGCTCCCTAGTGCTGAGGTCGCTGTCGCGCGACCCCGCTGCCCGGCCGTCGGCGGCGCAGCTCAGCCAGTGGGCGGCCACGCTGGATCCGGCCATGCTCGTGCCGAGCCCGGCGATGCTGGTGCCCGGCGGGGCGCCGGCCGGAGCCCCGCCCTCGAACACCGTAGTCGATCGGCCGGGCGGGCAGGTCCTGCCGCACTCCACCCGGCCGCTTGCCCCGGCAGGCGCTAGTGAGCTGCGGGATCTGCTTCCTCCGGTGACCTACTGCCCGCCCGGCGCCGCGGTGGCCGGCGGGGGAGGGTTCGCTGGCGTGGGAGGGTTCGCTGGTGGAGCCGGGCTGCCGGCTGGCGGGCCTGGCTGGGTCGGCGGTGCCGGGGCCGG
>OCZU010000573.1_pt1 | contig 25162 bp, 21 predicted proteins | sample 1539001 | NCBI WGS metagenome assembly OCZU01 (sample SAMEA3539306, study PRJEB22396) | soil metagenome | biome: tundra; feature: field; material: soil | place: USA | collected 2010-05 | depth 0.15 m | reverse complement strand
CCACCGAGATCTACACTCTTTCCCTACACGACGCTCTTCCGATCTAGGCTATGTCAATGCCGTCGAAGCCACGCTGCGGGAACTGGCCAAAGCACCGGGAATCGGAAGGCTCCGTTTCAGGAAGTGGCCGGAGCTTGCGGGGATTCGTTCGTGGCGCGTGCAAAACCCTTACCATCGCCATCTGATCTTCTACCGGTTCGACGACAAGAAATTATTTGCCGAACGAATTTTGCATGGCGCCCGCGACCTGCCTCGCCGTCTGCTCCAGCCGCCGCACGCAACTGAAGAGTGAATCGTCCTCTCCGGCTAAGCGGGCAAACCGAAGTTTGGATTGCAGCGCAGCGTCGCCATCCTTCATTGCGACGAAAAACAAATCAGGCCGGAGGTTGTGGCGCGTTGATTCGCTTTTTCCGGGAACTAACCATCAACCACACGACGAAAGTTCCGGTCACAAACACCGCCAAAGGTGCGAGGTAACGATCCAATGGCAACGATCCTTTGTGGCTCAAGTTCACGCCAAAGAAAATCATCTCACCCTCGCCTGGAAACGGCGCGGACGCGAAAACCCGTCCAGACCGGTTTACTCCTTGTGAAATGCCCGAGCTCGCCAGTCGGAAAATCGGGATGCCGTATTCCGCCGCGCGCACCGGCGCGATGCGCGCGTGCAACTCATGTTGATGCCTGCCCCAGTCCGCCACGTCCATCGTCGGCACGATGAGCATTTCCGCACCCTGCCGCACCAGTTCGTCGGTCACGCGTGTGTAGCTCAAGTCGTAGCAGATGCAGATGCCGATCTTGCCCCACGGCGAGTCCCATAACTTTTGTTCTGTCGCGGGGAGGCCGTCCTTGAATAATTGCACGGGTACGCTTTTGACCTGTTTGAAAACCACGTCGCCATTCGTGCCGATGACGAAGGCGGTGTCGTAAAAATTTTTGTTTGTCGTGTAGTCTTTGCCGCCGACGATGAGAAATTTTTGATTGTCCCGGCACCAGTTCTTCAGCACGTAAGGCGGCGGTCCGGCGAGCGTGTATTCGCTCAATACGATCAAGTCCACGTTGGTATTGGTGATGATGACCCTATCAAGTGCCTGCAGGAGTGGGCTGCCGTCGGGGAACTCCAGTTGGACACCGGCGATTTGCAGCCTCCGGGGCGATTCGTCGAAGTAAATAGAAAACAAAGCGAGCAGAATGACGGAAGCCAAGAGCAAGCCGACGAAAAGTATTCGTTTGGCTCGGACTACAAAAAACAAAGCGGCATAGGCCGAAATGCAAAAACCGATGCCATAGACGCCGAGTATTTGGAACGGTAAGAAACGCGTCTGAGCAAACGCAAACCCCACGTTTAGCCACGAAAACTTCAAGTAGTAAAGTTCGCTGCGGAAGTATTCCAGCCCCATCCACAGAAACGGCAGCAGCAATGCGGCGCGTCTTGCACCGAGGCGCACCAGCGCAACGTGGGTGAAGGCTACGAACAGCCCGATCCAAAACGCGAGGACAGTCCACAATGCGATGGCCGCCGGGCCGAACATGCGCCAGAAACATTCCAGTTGCGGCGCGACGCAAAGCAGCCCGGTAAGCAAGCCAGTGTAAAACGATTGCCGCGTCGTCCGCAGCCGAGCTAACTGCACCAGACACACAACATAACCAACAATGAGCAAGGCGAGCGGCCCGGGATTCGCCGGCGTATAAGCCGCGTGGAAACATGCCGCCGCGCCAACCACCAGCAACACCGCCTTCGACCCGTTCAGCGGCTGAAATCCAACGGGCGATTTAGCTTCCGGCTTTTCCTCGATTGTTTCGCTCAAGACTTTGTTACTTCGTTGCTTGGTTGTTCAAAAGCGGCGGTGAACGCGCCGCAGTCCAGACGCTCCGCGAAGTTCGAGGACGCCAATGATGCGCGCCAGCGTTTGGACTGCGGTGACTTTAGCGCCGCTTTTTCCATGCGACGACTTTCAAATCCATATTTATCCCTGTCCATCCGTGGTTGAAAATGCCGCCGCCGTTTCCTTCACTTTTCGCAAATCAAGTTTGCCGGTTCCGAGCAGCGGGAAATTTTCCACGCGGAAAAATGAATCGGCGCGCGGCTTCCACAAGTTTGGCAGATCACACTGCGTGAGTTTTTCCAGGCATGGTTGCAATTTTTCGTCTGAGAGTTTGTGCAGCACGACGAGCCGTTCGCCTTTCTTTTCATCCGGCACGCTGGCGACCACGAAGGTTTGTTCCGTGGCCCCGGCCAGTTCGTGCAATTTCTCCTCGATCTTGATGTGTGGCACCATTTCACCGCCGATTTTGCTGAAGCGGCTCAGGCGATCCGTGATTTGCAAAAAACCATCCTCGTCAATCGCCGCGATGTCGCCGGTGACGTACCACTTCGCGAACGAGTTGTTCTCCCTCTCCTCCCCCGAGGGAGGAGAGGGTTGGGGAGAGGAGGCAACTTTGTTCGGGACACCCCTCTCTCCGGCTCTCTCCCCACTCGTTCCTCGCGGGGAGAGAGAGTCGAAATGTCCGCCGCTGGAGGATTGTTTGTTGGCGGCTTGCGGAAATTCGATCAACACCTCCGCCGTTTTTTCCGGGCGGCCGAGATAGCCCTGCATCACGTTCGGTCCGCGCACGAGCAGCAGGCCGGGCTGCCCGATGCCGAGCGGCGCGCGGTTTTCGGGATCAACAATTTTCACGCTCACGCCCGGAACCGGGTGGCCGATCTTGCCGCGCTTCGCGCCGATCTGCCGGAAACCCGCCGAGCGAAAATCGTGCGTGTTCACCGCCACGCACGGCGAGCATTCCGTGCAGCCGTAGCCTTCGAGCGGACGAATGCCAAAATGCTCCTCGAATGCGGCGGACAGGCGGTCGGGCAATTTTTCAGCGCCGGTCATCACCACGCGCAGGCTGCCGAAATCCTCCGGCGAGCAGCCGCGCAGGTAGAGTTGCAGGAAGGTCGGTGTCGCCAGCAGAAACGTGGCTTCGTATTCGCAGACCAGCGGGCCGATGGTTTTCGCGTCGAGCGGGTTCGGATGATACACCACGCCGATGCCGAGCATCGCGGGCAGGCAGAGCGTGCCGGTGAACCCGAACGAATGGAAGAAGGGCAAAACCCCCAGCACGCAATCGCGGCGGCCCAGTCCAAAAACCTGCTCAAGTTGTTCGATGTTGGAACCGATGTTGTAGTGCGAAAGCATCACGCCTTTGGGGTCGCCGGTGCTGCCGCTTGAGAAAATGACCGTCGCTAAATCGTCCAGCTTGACTTTGTTCGCGTGCCGGAAAGAACGCTCCAGCAGCGCGGCCGGCAACAGCCACGCCATGAGAGTTGCAATCAGCATTTCCCCGAACGGCGGAGAAGCCGGGGCGGCGTTGGGAGTTCCGCCTTCAGGCGGTTCCGAGCGCACGGGCCGCCTGGAGGGGGAACTCCGAACCACGTCTTCCAGAAACACCACCTCGCCGGAAACCTTGATTTTCAGCTTGTCCAGAAAGCCGCGCGACGTGACGACGGTTTTGATCTGGCACTGACGGATGCACGAGGCCAGCGTTTCCCCGGAGACCGTGTAATTCAGATTCACCGGCACTTTTCCCGACAGCAACGCCGCGAAATTCACCAAGGCCCCCGGCACCGACGGCGGCAGGAGCAACCCGACCATTTCCTGGCCGGCCCAAATTTCCTTCAGCCGATGAGCCAGAAAAACCGTCCTCACCAGCGCGGAACCAAAAGTGACTTTTTTGTTTTGCGCGTCGCCCATCGCAAACCGGAACGGATGCCGCCGCGCCGTTCTTATGAACGCGTGATGCAGCGGTTTCATGCCCGCCTTGCGATGCGTCCAGGCCTCGGCCATAAGTTCTTGAACAACCTGGCGCACTTGAAAGGATGTCGCCGTCGGTGGCATCGGCCTGCCAAAATTTACTGTGATTGGATACGGCCAGCGCCTGGGCCATTTCCACAGGAAGCGCTGTTTTTCAAAACTGAAGATGCTGCCCCACACGCCGTCGAGCGCGACGGGAATGATCGGCGCCTCGACGTTTTTCATGATGCGCTCGAAGCCGCGCCGGAACGGCAGCAGGCCGCCGATGCGCGTGATTTGTCCCTCGGCGAAAATGCAAACGACATCGCCCGCGCGAATCGCCTCGCTCGCGGTTTGAAGCGACTTGAGCATTTCGCGCGGGCGTTGCTCGGACGAAATCGGAATGATGCCGAGAATTTTTGCGAACGGTTTCATCCACGGCCGTTCGTAATGACCTTTGAACATCATGAACCGCACCTGCCGATCCGTCGAAGCCAGCAGCAGCAGGGCGTCCACGAACGAAACGTGATTGCAGACGAAGAGCGCGCCGCCCTTCGCGGGAATGTTGTCGCGACCCAGGACGCGGAGGCGGTAAATCGTTCGCGTCACGAACCACAAAACAAATCGGAGCAGCGCATCGGGCAGGAGCCACACAATGTAGATTGTTCCCGCGAGTGTCGCGCCGGCGGTGATCGAAAACATGGTGGACGGACTCAGATGCCAAACCACCGTGACCAGGTAATAAACGCCTGACGCCGCGAAGATGCCGATGAACGAAAGCAAATTCGCCGCCCCGAGGACGCCGCCTTTGCTCTCCTTGTCCGGACGATGCTGCAGCAACGCGGCGATCGGCACGATGAAGAACCCTCCAAAAAATCCGAGCAAAGACAAATCCACGGCCACGTGGGCAAACGATAATCCACTCCGGCCAAGCAACCCGGCGAGGATCGTCATTCCCATTGAACCAAGAGGGATGAGGCCGTATTCGATTTTGCCGCCGGAGAGATAGCCCGCCGCAAAACTGCCCAGACCGATCCCGATGGCCGCCGCCGCTTGGAGATAGCTGCTTTGCTGGGGATCGGCAATGTTCAAGACATCTTTCGCGTAGATCACGATGAGAAATTGAATCAACGCCGCGATGGCGAAAAAGTAAGTGTTGCCGACCATGGCGAGCCACAGCACGCGGTCTTGGCGGACGAGTTTCATCTGCGCCCACAAGTCCCCGAGAAAATTAAGACGGAAGTTTCTAAGCGGATCGGCGGCGGGAACCCTGGTGATGCTGAAACTTGTGAATAGTCCGCAGACCGCCAGCGCCATTAGAATAACGCCCGACCATGCTTGTTGCTTGGCGAACGTTTTGCACAGCCAGCCTCCGGCGACCGTTCCGCCGATGATGGCAATAAATGTTCCAAGTTCGAGCACCCCATTGCCCCAGGACAATTTTCTTTCCGGCAGCAGTTCCGGCAGCAAACCGTATTTGGAAGGGCCAAAAAACGAGCTATGAACGCCCATCAAAAAGACGCAGGAGATGGTGAGATAAAGATGATTCGTCGCCAGGCCGGCCAGCGCCAGCAACATGACGAAAATCTCAAACACCTTCACGCCGATGGTGACGGAGCGTTTGCTGAAACGATCGGCGAGAAAGCCGCCGGCCATCGAAAAAACAATGAAAGGCAGTGCGAACAACGCACCCACAACGCCAACCAGTTTGTCGCGTTGCTCATTGGAAAAGCCCAGCCCCGTAATGAGGAAAATGGCGAGCCACTTCAGCGCGTTGTCGCTGAACGCGCCCTGGAATTGCGTGAGGATGAGCGCCCAGAAGCCGCGGAGCGATCCGTGATCTTTTTCCGTTTCGTTCATCGCCGCCAATTTAACAGCTCACGCGCGAAACCGTGAATTGAAAAACCTTTGCGCAACATCGCTTGCGCCGATCCGCCAATCAAACTTCCGACACGAGGCCCGGTTTGGGCTGGATGACTTTGATTTTCGGATGGCGGGCGTGGATTTGTTCTTCAAACCATTGGCGCGCGACTTCGTCGCCGTGGCCGAGGAGAATGGTGCGCGGCTCGACGCGGCCAACGAAATCGAGCAGGTCTTCGCGGTTGGCGTGCGCGGTGAGGTCAAACTCCTGGATCTCGCAGTTGCGCGTCACGCGGCCGCCACTGGGGCTGAAGACAAAAGTTTCTCCGTCTTTCGCCTCGCGGAGGTGACCGCCGGGCGTGCCGGGATCGGTGTAGCCGACGAGGAAAATCGCGTGTCGTTTGTCGCCGATCATGCGCAACGCCAGATCGTGCGCGGCGGTTTTTTCACTCATCATGCCGGCGGTGATGACGAAAAGGCGTCCGCCGGTGAGCTTCATGGATTCGGCCTGGCCTTTTTCGAGGACGATGAGATTCAATGCCTCGTGCAGTTGCAGATTCGGAAGCTGGCGAGGTGTGCGCTGCGATTCGAGGTCGTAAATTTCCGTGAACACGCGGCCGAGTCCGCCGATGTAGATGGGCTGCCGCTTTAATTTTCCTTCGCCCATCATCAACGCGAGTAGCGCGAGGATTTCCTGCGTGCGCCCCAGGGCGAAGGCCGGAATGAGCACCGAACCTTTGCGTGCCAGTGCGCGTTGAATCGCCTGGCTCAGGCGTTCGATTTCGGTCTGGCGCGTGACCCCAGGCGGGACGGCGCGGTTGCCGCGCGTGGTTTCCATGATGAGCACGTTGGCGCGGACGTCCTCAAAGCGCGCGCTTTTCAAAATGGTCTGGTCATGGAAGCAAACGTCGCCGGTATAAAAGAGCGTTTCCTTTTTGCCGCGCGCCATGATGCCGGCGGAGCCGAGCGTGTGGCCGGCGTCGAAAAATTCCAGCGTGGGCGAGGGGAATCCGGCGCGGGTTTTGTGAAAGGCGGCCCATTCGATTTCGCGATTGCATTTGAAGCCTTGAAAAAGGGGTGCGATGTCGTCGAGCTCGTCGTGCGTGTAGAGCGGGTATTCCTTGATGCCGAGTTCGTCGCGCTGGCGGGTCATGACGTTCACGGAATTGTGCAGCACGCGTTCGACGATGAAGTAGCTTAACTCGGTCATCAACACGTGCGCCTGGGGAAAATGCCGCAGCGCGATCGGCAGCGAACCCACATGGTCGTGGTGGCAGTGCGAAATCGCGATGGCGTCCACGTCATGGGTCTTGGCTGCGGCGTAAAGCGGCAGGCTGGAGCGGCCTTCGCGTTTCGGGTGCGTGCCGGCGTCGAGCAGCAGGCGATGCCCGTCCATCTCGAGAAGCCAGGCGCTCGCGCCAATGTCGGTGTCAGGGTTCAGATTGGTAATCCGCATGAGAACATTCAGGCAGAAATCCGGGAAATGTCAAAGCTGGGGGTGGCACAGCGCCTCCGGCCTGTCGTTTTGGGCGTCGCGCCCAAAACCGTGGGTGTGGGCCATTTATTCCCTGAGGCCTCAGAAACCTGCTCACGCGCCCTTACGAAATCCGGCGCGACGCCGGATTTAACCCGCGAGACGCGGGTGCCACCCCCCTGCTGATGGACGCTACTTTTTTGTGGCAGCTGGAATTTTTTTTGATTGAACAATCACCAGCGTTTCGGGGTCGCTGTATTGCTTGAAACCGGCGGGCGGCTCGAATTGTTTTGCGTCCAGCCGCACAAATAGAATTTGTTGAAAGCGCATGATCGAAGTCATGTCTTTTTCCTTCGTGATGATTTGAACCGGAAAATCCTTCAGGTCGCTGGCGTTCCAGGTGGTCGCGGTGAGCATGACCTTCTCGCCGCTCTTCACGATGACTTGATTTTTCACGCACGGATGGCCATCAACCGTTTCTTTGGCCAGCGCGCTTTTTTCCACTTTCAGATTTTGATTCGCGACCGCGGTATCCTCCTTGGGCAATGGCAGGCTCACGTAGCTTTGCGCGTTGGGGTAGATGATGTACTTCAACTTTTTGTCCGTGCGCAGCAGGCTGACCACGCGGTCCATGCCGAGTTGTTTCAGGCCGGCCACGGTGGCGGGCGGCAGATCCTTGCCGCGCATCTGCGACATGTCAATTTCGACACGCAATCGGCCGTCGAGATTGGCGAACGTCATGGGCGTGCGAAGCTGTTCCACCTCCTTGGGGTCGAGCACTTGCACGTCGGCGCGGGCGGTGAAGGCGGTGGCGCTGCCGAACAGCTTCAGCATCGCCGAGTTGAGGTCCATCGCCGAACCGCCCGCGGGCAACTGGGCGAAACCGGTGAAGCCAGCCAGGAGGGAAAACAAAACCGCCGCAACGATCATTTGTGGAGAACGGATTTTATTCATCTTGAATCTGCGGGTGAGGATAAACTTTTGCGGAGAACGGGTAAACAAGGCTGGCCGGGAAGCCGAGGCAGCTATTTTCCATTTATCGGCTGCGCTACCAGGGTCACCAGATTCAAGCTCACGTTACGCCGTTCAAGAGTCGAGCCTTCGTCGAACGCAAGCTGGGCCAGCGCCACGTTGTAATTGGCGAGGGCCTTGATTTCATTCGCGCGGGCGGTGGTGAGATTGCTCTGGAGTGACAACACTTCGAAGTTGGTGCTCTTGCCATTTTCGAGTTTCTTCTGTTCGGCGTCCAAGGCTAATTCGGCGTAGAGCCGGGCCTGATGGGTGGCATCCACCTGCTCGAAGTCCGCCTTGGCGGTTCCGATGTCGTTTTCGATGGTGATCAGCAGGGTCTGCTCCGCCTGCTTCAATTGCAGCGCCAGCTGCGCCTGGCCGGCTTTGGCCGACTTTAAGTTGTTGCGCGCGCTGCTTTGTCCCAAGGGAATGGACAACTGCCCGCCGATCGTCCAGAAGGGATTGCTTTGGTTGCCAATCTGGCCGAACGCGTCGCTGAATTCCTGGCCGGATCCGTTGTACCCGTAGCTGCCGATCACATCCAACTGGGGAAATAACTGATTGCGTTGGAGGCGAATGTTGTACTTGGCGACATTCAGATTGATCCTTTTCGAGGTCAGTGACGGGCTTTTGGCGAGTCCCATGCGCCAGCTTTCCTGAAGGTCAAAATGTTGGGGGAGGGCCAGCAGCAGGTCCGTCGGCGCCACGACCACATCGGCCCAATCTTTGGCATAATTGTCACTCAACAGGTTTTTCAGGACCCGCCGTGCGGTGTCGAGGCTGGCCTGCGCGGCCAGCAGGTCGGCGCGACTGGAGGCGGCTTGAGCTTCGGCCTGTTTTTCGTCGAGCGGCGCCATCGCTCCGACTTCCACCTTCTTCTTGTTTTCTGCAAGCAACTGTTCCGCCAGTGCCAGGGCCTGCTCCTGCACCCTTACGAAATCCTGGGCGGAAATCAGATTGAAGTAGGCTGCTTCCACACTGGTCATCGTGGTCATCACCTGTGCGCGAAAATCTTCCTGCGTGATTTTGATGTTGCTCTTGTTCACGTAAATCTGGTACCGCGTTGGATCAATCCAAAAGTTTTTCAACAGCGGCTGGCTCAGGGTCAGGGCGGCGGCCTGGGCGGAAGTGTTCTCGTAGGGAATGCGAGTCTGTACTGTTCCGTAATTGGTCGAGATCAGCGTGACCGTGTTGCCGCCGCCATCGAGGAAGGTGTTCGTCGTAAAACCGGTCGGATTGTTCGGATTAATCGCGACACCGGGTTTCGTTCCCCATTGATCGGAAGCGGATGCGCCCAGGTTGTAATTCATTCCCCAAGGAAGCACTCCGTTCAGCCCGGCGGCGAAGGAGTTTATTTGCGACTCCGACCCCGCAAAAATCCGGCCTTGGGCATCAACGCCTCCGGGTTGGGTGCTATTCTCATGCTGGCCGGACAGAGAGAGAGACGGATCGTAAGCACCGTACGAGCCGGCGAGGGTGTAGCGGGCGATTTGAGGATTGAAGCGTACAATTTGCACATCAAAGTTGTGCTCAAGGGAAATCTCGATGCATTCCGCCAAAGACAGCTTGCGGGTTTCCGGCGCATTTGTTTGCGCCACAACGGTTGCAGTCGTGGCGATAAACAAAGAAACAATTCCGAACAATTTCATGGCGGCCGAAGATTGTAGTATTTGATTCACTTGGTCAAATAGACCGTTAAGTCTGGATTTCGTCATAATTTTTTTCATCAATTCGCCGCCGCCCGGTTTAACCGGTCCGCAATCGCCCGCCATCCAATCGTTTCCGGCAATGCTTCCACGACGATCAATTCCGCGCCCGCCTCGTCGCAGCGATGCAACTCCGCGTAAATCGCCCGCGCAAACGCCTCGGCATCGAGCGGAATCACGCTGACGCTCGCGAAGCCCGCGCCCGCAGGGATGCATGTGTGGGCGATGACGTGGGAATTGCCGATTGCCGATTGCCGATTGCCGATTTGCTCGTGCAAATCATCGTCGTCGCGCCAGTTGAGCACGAGCAATCTGGCCTTGGGCGAATAATGTTTTTTCAACATGCCGGGACTTCGCAAGGTTGGAGGTTGAATGTTGAATGTTGAATGTTGAATGTTCCCAATTGTCGCCTGCAGCGATTCCTCGTGAATCATTCCCGGCCGCAGCACGCGCGGCGGCGAAACCGTCAGATCGAGCACGGTGGACTCGATGCCGACCTGCGATTGGCCGCCGTCCACGATGAGGCGTAACTTTTCTCCGAGTTGTTGGCTGACGTGTCCGGCGTTTGTCGGAGAAAGGTGGTTGGACAAATTCGCGCTCGGAGCGGCCAGCGGAAAACCGCATTCGCGAATCACCGCCTGGGTAAATGGATGGCTGGGCCAGCGCACGCCAACGGTTGAACCGCCGGCAGTGACATTGTCCGGAATTTCTTTTGAACGCGGTAGTACCAGTGTCAGCGGCCCCGGCCAGAAGGCCGCGGCCAGCTTGTCCGCCAGCTTCGGCCATTCGGCCACGCAGCGCTTTGCCATTTCGATGCTGGCCACGTGAACAATAATGGGATTGTGCGCGGGCCGGCCTTTGATCCGGTAAATTTCCGACACCGCTTCCGAGTCGAATGCATTCGCGGCCAGGCCGTAAACCGTTTCCGTTGGCAGCGCGACCACTTCACCCGTGCGCAACAATTCGGCCGCGCGGCGCACCGCGGTCGCGAAGAGTTTTGGTGTGTGGGTCGGCAGAATTTCGGCTGTGGCTTGGACGGGCATCGGTGGTTGCACGGTTTATTCATAGCGCAGCGCGTCAATCGGATCGAGCTGCGAGGCTTTGCGCGCGGGGTAAAAACCAAAGAAGATGCCGACGGCGGCACTGAACACGAAGGCGACGAGGATCGAATTCGCCGAGACGAGCGTGGGCCAGTGCTTGATCAGCGTAATCAGCTTCGCGCCGCCGACACCCAGCGTAATGCCAAGGATGCCGCCGATGGAACTGAGCGTGACCGCCTCGATGAGAAATTGCAGGAGGATGTCGTGGCCGCGCGCGCCCACGGCCATGCGAATGCCGATTTCGCGCGTCCGTTCGGTGACGCTGACCAGCATGATGTTCATGATGCCGATGCCGCCGACGAGCAGCGAAATCATGGCCACACCGGCCAGCAGCGCGGTCATGGTATCGGCGGCGGCATTCTGGGTTTCGAAAAATTCCACGGGATTGCGAATAATGAAATCATCGTCGCGGCCACTCTGAATACGATGCCGCTGCCGGAGGAGCTCGCTCATGTTAGTGATGGCGTTGTTAACTTCATCGGAGCTGGCGACGGATACGTTGATCGTGCGGAGCATGGTGACCCCGGCGAAGCGTTTCATCCCGGTGGTGTAAGGCACGAGGACGGTATCGTCCTGATCCGAACCGGACATGGAAACACCCTTGGCCCTGAGCACACCCAGAACTTTTACCGGCACGTTTCTGATGCGGATGTTCTGGCCGACCGGATTTTCGCCGAGAAACAATTTGTCCGCCGTGGTTTTGCCAAGGACGCAGACTTTGGCGGCGGAGCGCACATCGGCCTCGGTGAACATCGCCCCTTCGGCGACGTCCCATTGCCGGATGATCAGGAAATCCACATCTTCGCCCATGACGGCCGTGCTCCAGTTATTTTCGCCCGCCATGATTTGCGCCGTGCTCCGGACTTCCGGGCTGACGGCGACTATGCTGGGAACCTCATTTTGAATCGCCGTCGCGTCCTCCACGGTCAGGGTTCCCGCGCCGCCAAAACCGGAAAAGACGCCGCTGCGATTGACGCTGCCGGAAAAAATCACGACGACATTCTGGCCGAGCGAGGCAATGCGCGCCTGGATTTGAGCCTTGGCCGCCCGTCCGAGCGCCACCATCGCAATGACCGCTCCCACGCCGATGATGATGCCGAGCATCGTCAACACCGTCCGCATTTTATTCCGGCGCAGCGCGCGAAAGGCGATTTTGATGATGGCGAAGTAACGCATTGTCTAATTGGCGAGTTGCACCGCCTTTTGTTCCTGTTGCAAGCGGCTCAATTCGTTCCCCGCGTTCGAGCGGTTGGCCACCGGCGCGTCGCTCACCACTTTGCCGTCGCGCATGACAATCATGCGCTTCGTAAATTGCGCGACATCGAGTTCGTGCGTGACCATGACGATGGTGATGCCCTGTTCGTTGAGCTTCTGAAACACGCCCATGATTTCGATGCTCGTGCGGCTATCGAGGTTGCCGGTCGGCTCGTCGGCCAGCAGCAGGGCCGGATGGTTGGCGAGCGCGCGGGCGATGGCGACGCGCTGTTGCTGCCCGCCGGAAAGCTGGTTCGGCGTGTGGTCGGCGCGGTCGCCCAGGCCGACGGTTGCCAACGCCTTCAGCGCCCGTTCGCGGCGGCTTTCACCTTCCAGACGATGGCGCGTGTAGAGCATCGGGAGTTCGACATTTTCCAGCGCGGACGTGCGTGAGAGTAAATTGAAGCCCTGAAAAATGAAACCAATTTTCTGGTTGCGGATGTCGGCGAGTTCGTCGCGGTCGAGTTGTGAGACATCAATGTCGTCGAGAGAATACTTTCCGCTCGTGGGCCGGTCGAGGCAGCCGAGCGTGTTCATCATCGTGGATTTGCCGGAGCCGCTCGCGCCCATCAGCGCCACAAACTCGCCCTGGAAAATTTCCAGCGACACGCCGCGCACGGCTTTCACTTCGACCTCGCCGGTCTGGTAAGTCTTGTGAATGTCCTCCAGCTTGATGACAGGTTTCATGACAACGTCTCCACGCCTACCTGCCGCCGCGACCGAAGCCACCGCCGCCGCCGCCGAACGGGCTTGCGCCTGCCGGTGGCGTGGCCGCCTGGGATTGCGAAAATTTGATGGAGGTGATGACCAGGTCGCCTTCCTTCAAGCCGTCGGTGATTTCGGTAAACGAGCCGTCGCTGACGCCGGTTTTGACGTGCACCAGTTGCGGCACGGGCACGGCCTCTCCGCCGCCGGGCGGCGCGTTCGTTATCAGCAAATAAATATTGCGGGCTGAAGGTGGCGTTGATCGGGGGCGGGAACCGCCACCACCGCCGCCACCCCCACCGCCGCGTTGCATCGCACCGCTTTGGAACAACTCACGCATCTTCGCGCGAACCTGCGGCGGGATTTCTTCGCCGCGGTCCCGCATTTCACGAATGCGACGCATCAATTCTTCCGGCGGCTCGTTGCCGGTGAGCGGCGGCTCGGTGTTGGCCGCGACTTCAATCTTGTTCGTGTCGCCGCCCTTCACGACTTGCGTTGCATTCGTCACGGACGGTCTTGTTTGTTTGCCGCCCAGACCAATTTTCGCGAGCAACTGCGCGACAAACGTCTCATTTGTCGCCGGCTCCGGCGGCCGGAAACGCAGTGCGGCGTTGGGGATTTTCAATACGCCCGTTTTTTGGGCGGTGATGAGAGAAGCGTTGGCGGTCATGCCGGGCCTGAGTTTCAAATCGGGGTTGCGCACGTCGATGACCGCGTCGTACGTGACGACATTTTGCACCGTGGTCGGAGAGTTTCGAATCTGGCGGACCTTGCCGGTGAATTTACGGTCGGGAAAGGCGTCCACCGTGAAGCTCACGGTCTGCCCTTCCTCCACGCTGCCGATGTCCGCCTCGGAAACATTGGCGTCAATCTGCATCTGGGCAAGGTCGTTGGCGATGATGAACAGCGTCGGCGCCGAGAGGCTCGCGGCGACGGTCTGGCCGACGTCCACGTTGCGCGAAATGACGGTGCCATCCACCGGCGAATAAATCGTGCAGCGCGCGAGATTGACTTTTGCGTTGTCCAGCGACGCCTGTTTGATTTGAACCATCGCCTGCGCTTGATGCAGATTGGCAATGGCGGTGTCGTGGTCAGATTCGGAAATAAGTTTGCTATTGAACAGTTGTTCGGCGCGTTTCGCTTCGATCTGTGTCAGTTCGAGGCTTGCTTTCGTGTTGGCGAGATCGCCTTCCGCCTGCGCCACCGAGGCTTTGTAAGTGGCCGGGTCAAGCTCGGCGACCACCTGGTTCGCCTTCACCGGCGAATTCCAGTCCACATACAATTTGTCGATGATCCCGGAAATCTGGCTGCCGACCGTGATGTTAGTGACGGGATTCAGCGTGCCGGTGGCCGTCACCGCGTTTGTCAAATCACCACGCGTGACCGTCGCGGTTTGAAATTGCGGCGCGGCATCTTCCTTGCCGGCAAAATACAGGATGCCGCCGCCGATCACGACCGCTGCCACAGCCAAAATGACGATCCATTTCAACCAGCGAAAACTCTTGCTTGCCATAAAATTGATGCTCGCGTCCTGACTAAGACCCGAACTGTAACCAGGAGGTTACTTAATTTTCCTTTCTTGTCCATGACTGACTCCATGCAAACCGCTTTTATTTGCACATCGATTTTTGTCCGCCACTTTGGGCTTTGGGCTTTGGGCTTCGGACTCTAAAATCGCCGCGTGCTGGAAAAACTAACCCACGATCTCGCCGCGTCGAGAAATCTCTCGGACGAGCAGGTCCGTTTCGTCGTCGAGCAACTCGTTGACGAGACTGTTCCGGTGGCGGCGAAGGCGGAATTCCTTTCTCGCCTCGCGCAAAAAGGCGAAACGGTCGGAGAAATCGCCGCGTTCGCCCGGGCGCTCCGCGAAAAATCCATTTCGCCGCCGATTGATGTCGAAACGCGTGCGCGGGAAATTCTCGATGTCGTCGGCACCGGCGGCGACCAGTTGAACACCTTCAATATTTCCACCACCGTCGCGCTTGTCTGCGCCGCCGCCGGCATCGCGGTAGCCAAGCACGGCAACCGCGCGATCACTTCCAAATGCGGCAGCGCGGACGTGCTCGAAGCGCTCGGCGTGCGCGTGGATTTGACGCCCGCCGAAGCCGCGCGTTCATTGCGCGAGCATAATTTCGCCTTTTTCTTCGCGCCCAATTATCATCCGGCGTTCAAGCACATCGCCCCGGCGCGCAAACTTTGCGCGGAGCGCGGGCAACGCACCATTTTCAACATTCTCGGCCCGTTGCTCAACCCGGCCCGGCCGAGCGCGCAACTTGTCGGCGTGCCGCGACCGGAACTGTGCGAACCGCTCGCCCGCGTCCTGCAATCGCTCGGCGTCCGGCGCGGGATGGTGGTTTCGGGAAAAACTCCCGACGGACATTTGGACGAACTTTCCACGCTGGGCGAAAATACGATTGCGGAATTTTATCACGAGCGCGGCTTTACGGTTTCAAGTTTGGCGCACGAGCAGTTTTCCATCAGTCCCGTGACGCTCGCGGATCTGGTCGGCGGCGATTGCAAAGCCAACGCGGAAATCATCCGCCGCATTTTGCGCGGCGACGAGCGCGGCCCCAAGCGCGACGCAGTTCTGATCAATGCGGCCGCGGCTTTGTTCGTGGCCGGCCGCGCGCATTCGCTCAGTGAGGGTTGGGATCTGGCCGGCGAATTGATTGACGCCGGCGATGCGATGAAAAAGCTGGATGAGTTGACTCAAAAAGACTGACACGGATTTCACGGATTCACACGGATGAATTCAATTCGTGAAAATTCGTGAAATCCGTGTCACAATTTCCCCGTGTCCGTGACGGAAAACATTCGCAAGAAACTGGGCAGTGTGCCGCACAAGCCGGGCATTTACCTGATGAAGGACCGCTTCGGCACCGTGATTTATGTCGGCAAGGCGCGCGATTTGCGCAAGCGCGTGAGCCAGTATTTCCAGCCGTCCCGCCGCTTGGGCTGGGATTTGAAATTCCGCGCGCTGGTGGACGCGATTCACGATTTCGATTTCCACATCGTCCGCAGCGAGCCGGAGGCGTTGCTGCTGGAGAGCAAACTCATCAAGGAATTTCATCCGCGTTACAACGTCAGTTTCCGCGATGACAAACGGTTCCTGATGCTCAAGGTGAATTTCAACGACCCCATCCCGCGCTTTACGCTCACGCGCATCAAGCAGGATGACGGCGCGCGTTACTTCGGGCCGTTCCCGGATTCCGGCGCGCTGCGCAGCACGCTCGCGCTGGCGCGGCGTCAATTTCATCTGCGCGGCTGCCGCCCGCTTACGCCCAACGAGAGCGATTACAAGCATTGCCTGTACGCGCATTTGAAATACTGCACCGCGCCGTGCATCAACAATGTCACCCGTGAGCAATATCTCGAGCAGGTCAATGCCGCGTGCGATTTCATCGGCGGGCAATGCGCGGAAATGGAGGAGCAGGTCGAGGTGGAAATGAAGAAGGCCTCCGCGAATCAGGAATTCGAGCGCGCCGCGCAATTGCGCGACCTCATCCGCGACCTCCGTTACATGGCGAAGAAAACGGAAAAATTCGAGCGCGTGCCTTACAGCCTCCCGCTCGCGCTCGACCCCGTAAACGACCTGGCCGAACTCGCGCAAGTGCTCGGCCTGCCCGCGCCGCCGCGCCGAATCGAGGGTTTCGATATTTCCAACATCAGCGGCACGTTCGCGGTGGCGTCACTGGTGAGTTTTAAAAATGGCCGGCCTGACCGGGCAAATTACCGGCGGTTCAAAATCAAAACCGTCGTTGGCCAGGATGATTTCGCCTCGATTGCGGAGGTGGTGCGGCGCAGATACACGCGGCTGCTAAACGAGTCCAAAATCCAAGATCCAAAGCCCAAAGAAGAGGGCGGGGAGGCGATACCTCGTGAGTTGCAGAAACTTGTGGATGAAACGAGTCGAAAAATCCGGCGCGGTCTTCCGACCAAAGACAAGAATGTGCCGAAGGAGATGGGGGAGGAATCGGCGGCTGACCTCCCAACTCCCAACTCCCAACTCCTATCTCCTAATTTTCCCGACCTGATTCTGATCGACGGCGGCAAAGGACAGCTCAACGCGGCGTGCGCGGAACTGGCGAAGCTGGGCCTGGAAAAGATTTCCGTCATCGGCCTGGCGAAAGAGTTCGAGGAAATTTACCGGCCCGGCGAAGACAAGCCGCTGCGACTGGGCTTGGATCATCCGGCGGTGAAATTGTTGCAGCGCGTGCGCGACGAATGCCATCGCGTGGCGAATTCCTACAACGCCGAACTTCGGCTCAGGAAAATTTCCGAGAGCATTCTCGACGAGTTCCCGAACATCGGCGAAAAGCGCAAGGCGGCGTTGCTGAAAAAATTCGGTTCGGTGCAACGGCTGCGGCTGGCGAGCGTCGAGAAAATTGCCGAAGTGTCCGGCTTCGGCGGCAAGGCGGCGGAGGAATTGAAAAAGTTTTTGGAAGCGCGGTCGGTTTCAGGGGTGTGATGGGGGAAAACATTGGGCGAGTTGGGAATCCTGTTTCGGGCAGAACGCGGTTTTGCGGCACATGGTCGTTAGCCTGCAAGTTTTCGTATCCTCTCTATCGCCTCCTGAAGTCGTGCTGCAATCTGCTGATTGTGCAGCCGAATCTCCGGATAGGCTGCTGATAAAAGATCCGTGACCAAATCGAATCCTTCCGAGCCAGCGTAAAAAGTCAACACTGTACTGCCGACGGTCACTTCTGCGGCATCCGCGTCTGAGCCATCGTCTCCAGCCAAGAGTGGGTGCTTGAACCTTAAGGAACAGGGTAAGCCGGCTAACTCGGTGTGATGCGAGTGCGTATCATCGCGCCGCCATGTCGCCTTTCCACTACTGGTGGCGTCAAGCAAGAGTCTGAGCAGCTCAAGCTGGCTTTGGTGCATGGGACGCGAAAGCAGACCGACTATGAACTAGTTTGGAAGCTTCCAACCAATCTCGTTTCACAATTTGAACTGTGCGCCGGGCAAAAAAGTTTGTCCAGAGCATTTCGATTTCGGTCAACCCCATTGAGCGTGGTAATGATCGTCGCGCTGCGACGATCAGCGCCGCATGCAGCGGCGCCAGGATTGGCGCGCGGGCGAGCCTTGCCGCATTCGTTCCGCCGCCGCTGCGCGGCGGGGTTGTCGCAGCGCGACAACCCCTACCAATTGCGTCACGCGCTGCGTTTCTTTAAGCCGCCGATGGATGCGCCCAAGCCGCCAAGCGTGAGAGCCGCTCCCGGTAGAAGCAGCCATACCTCGTCGTGACTCATTGCGCCTTCATGCCGGTATTGAGCGACGGCCGGCATGACGAAAGCCATGCCGACCAATATGCCGATGATGCCAAGGGTGATTAGTGCGATTCGTTTCATAAGTTTGGTGTGGTTGTTTTTGTTGAATTCTGTTTTGAGCATTTCTGCTTGTCCGATTTGCCTGACGGAAACCTCGAAAGCCCGTTCTGCGTTCAGTCCTGCGCGCATTTGCAGATCCACGTCGTCGCGCAAATGACTTTCCAATTCGTCCAGCGGCACGGGCGTTTTGATTCCGGCAACGAGCATCTGCCGCCGCCATTCCACGATTGCAGGGTCGAGGTTAAACATATTTAAGTTTGCGTTTTTTGTATTGGCAGAACGCCACCATTGCGCCGGTTATGAGCAGGGCGATGCCAAACACCGCATAACACAAGCCATCAAGCTTCACCATGCCTTCATGTCGGACTTGCGCGGCGGCTGGCATCATCAACGCAATGCCCATCAAGAGGACGACAATTCCCGCGCCGATTTTCATGGATTGTTTCACAGGAGTCATTTCGACTTTTTCAAATTCTCCCTCGAGCACTTTGGGTTGAATGATTCGCTGAAACAAGCCAAACGACCAGACAAGCAAAACCCAGCCGAGCAACAATAAACCGAGTTTGCCATCGTCCACGGCAAATTCATGTCGGAGTTGAACGGACCCGGGTATCATTAAGGCCATTCCAACCAATATGCCGATAACTCCCGTGCTGATTTTTGCGGTTCGTTTCATAAATGTTCTTTCACTTTTCTTGAATTCACTGTTGAGCATTTTAGGTTGACCGATTTGCCGGACGGAAATCTCAAAAGCTTTTTGCTCGCTCAATCCCGATTCCATCTGCCGCTCAATTTCGTCGTGCAAATGACTTTCCAGTTCCTCCAGCGGCACGGGAGTTTTGATTCCGCCGGCAACCATTTGCCGCCGCCAGTCTGCGAGTGCTTTGTCGAGGTTGAACATATCGTTTGTTTGACCAGGCTTCGATTGGTTGCTCACGAACCGGCCGTGTGTTTTTGTTCAACCAGCACCCGGATTCGTGCTCAATTCTTTTAGGATTTCTCCGCGCGTCCTTTCAATCTGGACGCCAAGATTTTCCAAAACCAGCGCGGCCACGCCACTGCCTTCGAGCAGCAAGCCCAGGAAAACATGTTCCGCGCCGACGCCGGTGTAGTTCAGGGCCTTGGCTTCCCGGGCGGCGAACGTGAGAGCTTTGCGGACCCGCGGCGTGTAGGGAAGATCGTGCGTCGTAAGTTGATCGGAACCGAAGTGAACAATCTTTTCGATTTCCGTCCTGACGGTTTGGTGATCCACGCGTAATCTTCGCAGGACATTAGGCATAGCACCCTGCTCCAATTGGAGCAGACCCAGCAGCACATGCTCCGTGCCGATGAAATCGTGGTGGAATTGATGCGCTCCCTCGTGCGCCAGGGCCAGGGATTGTTTTGCGCTGGCGTTGAAATCATCCAACGAAGGCAATGGAACATTGAGCCCGGCATGAAGCGCGTTCAATTTCGCACGGAACGCCCACTTCATTCGGAGACAGGTTAACACGAACACAACCTGCTCCGAGATGGTCTGCAGTTTCTTCTGCAGCGCCGATGCCACTCCCCCAATCTTCTTGAACTCCGTCTTGAGCGCGTCGGCTTGGCCGATCTGTTGCACGGCTTTCTCGAAGGCCTGCTGCTCGTCCAATCCCGACCGCACTTGCTGGTCCACATCCTCGCGCAGATGGCTTTCCAGTTCGTCCAGCGCCTCGGGAAGGTTGATTCCACTGGCGGCCATTTGCTTCCGCCACTCCGCAATTGCTTGGTTCAGGTTAAACATATTTTTCCTCCCACAATCCGGCCAGGACCGAGTGGACTTTCAGCCAGTGTTCGCGGTGTTTCTTGCGCGCCTTCTTGCCGTCCTCTTTGATCGCATAGTATTTGCGCTTGCGCCCGTTCTCAATTTTAACCCAGTGCGACTTGATCAAGCCCTTGTGTTCCATCCGGTGCAGCACCGGGTAAAGCATTCCGTCCGTCCATTGAAGGTGTCCGTCGGAGCGTTTTTTGATTTCCTGGATAATGGCGTAACCGTAGCTCTCGCCCTTGGAGAGCAGCGACAAAACCAGCGGTTCAGCCGAAGCGGCGACGAGTTCTTTGCGTATCATGGCAACACTATGCATATAGACACTATGTATGTCAAGCGCCGCAACAAATATTTTTGTTAACCGCTTCAATCAAGCTATCCTTACCGCCCAAACATCCCGTGTTCATTTTCTCCAGCGCCGCAATCCACGGCGGATGCTCGTTCAAACGGGGCTGACAGCCTGCTTGCGCCTTGAGTGAAAAAAAAAGTAAGGTTCCGTCATGACTGCAACATTGTCCAAGAGCCAGGCCGAATTGCCGAGGCTGGTTGAAATCGCCAGCCAAGGCGAGGATGTGGTCATCACCGTCGAGGGCAAGCCCAAGGCGCGGCTGACGCGTGCGGACGGCGCTGCCGGCAACGGCAGCAAAACTCCCGTGGACATGACCGCGTGGCTCAAGGAATTGGAAGAAGTGCGCCGCAAGTACGCCACCGGCAATGCGGGTTTGTCCAGCGAGCAAATTCTCAACGAAGACCGCAGTGAACGCATCTGAGCGATGCACTATTGGGACACCTCCACGCTGGTCAAACTCAACGTCGCGGAATCGGACTCGGCGCAATTCCACTCACATCTGGCGGCTACGGGTTCCGCCACCACGTCCGCGTTGGCGCGGTGGGAAATCTTTCGCGTGTTCGCGCGCAAGGAAGCTGACAACATGATTGTCCCTGGCGCGGCGGAAGCAATATTTGCCAAGTTTGAAGCGGATGTGGCGGCAGGCAGGGTTGTTTTGCTTCCGATGGACAGTGTGGTTGAAGAACGGTTTCGCAACTTGACGCTTCGACTTCACCGCCTGATGCCGCCGGTTTTCGCCCGCACATTGGATGCAATCCACCTTGCGACTGCGGACAATCATGCCGCGACCGAGTTTGTTGCCACGGATATGAATCTTCGGAAGTGCGCGGCGGCGATTGGTCTGAAAATCTTTCCGTAATTGGTTCTTTGTGTGGGATGGAGGAGTCGGTTAAAACAGGCGTCCCGGCCCCATTTTCGCCGCACCGAAAATCTCGTGACTATTTTTGCATTGAGTTCGCCGGCGCGCGTTCCTAGGCTTCGCCTGCCGATGAAAACATTCGCCGAACTGAATTTTCCCGGACGCCTGATCGCCGTCGAGGGTCTCGATGGCTCCGGGAAATCCACGCAGATTTATCTGCTCAAACGCTGGCTCGAAGCCGAGGGCGCGCGGGTTTATTTCAGCGAATGGAATTCTTCCGAACTCGTCAAATCCGCGACGAGCAAGGGCAAAAAGCGCGAACTGCTCACGCCAACCACGTTCAGCCTCATTCACGCGACAGACTTCGCGGATCGCTACGAACGCCACCTGCTGCCGTTGCTGCGCGCGGGTTACATCGTGTTGTGCGACCGTTACATTTTCACCGCTTTCGCGCGCGACGTGGTGCGTGGCTGCATGCCGGAGTGGGTGCGCGGGATTTACAATTTCGCCGCCTGCCCGGATCTGACGTTCTTCTTCAAGGCCGACCTCGAAGTTTCGTTGAACCGGATTTTGGAGGGACGCCCGAAGCTGAAATTTTTTGAGGCGGGCATGGATTTGCGGCTGTCCACCGATCCGTTCGAGAGCTTCCGGATTTTCCAGGGCCGCATGCTGGAGCAATACCTGGCGATGAGCACGGAGTTCAACTTTGTGGTGATGGACGCCAACCAGCGCGTGGAGGCGCAGCAAGGAATTGTGCGCCAGATTGTGAGCCGACAGATTGAGCTGGCGCGGTTCAAGCGCAAAAACATTCTGCCGCTGCCGCCACCCGCGCGGCGGGACCGGAAATTCGTGGAAGCCGAGGACGACTCTGTCGAATGAAAAAGAAAAATCAAAACCACATCGTCGTTCCGCCGGCCACGCGCCGCCGCTTTTACGGCCACGGAATCCCTGGTGTGGAACTCGACGAACTGGTCGGCAAGCTGATCGCGGTCGAAGGCGCGGACGGTTCGGGCCGCTCGACCCAGATTGCGCGGCTGGTGGCCTGGCTCGAAACCTCCGGTCACGCCACGGTGCAGGTCGGGTTGAAACGTTCGACGCTGGTCAGCGAAGAATTGGAACGGGCACAGGAGGGGAACATTTTGAGCCGAACGACGCTGAGTTTGTTTTACGCGACGGACTTTGCGGATCAACTGGAGAACATCATTTTGCCCGCGCTCAAGGCGGGTTTCATCGTGCTGGCGGACCGTTACATTTACACGCTCATGGCGCGCGACATGGTGCGCGGGATGGATGTGGCCTGGCTGAAAAATCTTTACGGCATGGCGCCCGTGCCGGACGCGGTGTTTTATCTGGCCATCGACGCCGAGGAACTGGTGCAGCGCAACCTCTCGAAAAGCGCCACGCTTGATTACTGGGAAAGCGGCATGGACATCGGCCTGTCGCGCGATGTGTTCGACAGCTTTGTGAAATATCAGACCGCGATGCAGGCCGCCTTCCGGCAACTGCAAAAGACCTACGGCTTCACGATCGTGGACGGCAACCGTTCCGTGGACGACATCACGCAGGAACTGCGAAAAAAAATCAAAGCGGTGCTCACCGGCGGCCGGTAATCAGGCCAGCCCAAGATTTTTTAAAACCCGCGTCGTCGAGTGCGCTTTGTTCAACGTGTAGAAATGAATTCCCGGCGCGCCGTTGCGCAACAAATCTTCACACTGTTTGGTGGCGTATTCGATGCCAAATTCGACCGCCGCCGCGTCGTCGTCCCCGATTTTGTCCAATTGAACTGACAGTGAAGCCGGGATTCGCGCACCGCACATCGCGGTGAACCTTTTGATCTGCGTGGCGCTCAAAATCGAAATGATGCCGGGCACGAGCGGAACCTTCACGCCGAGTTTCTTCGTCAGGTGCTCGCGAAATTCATAAAAATCCGCGTTGTCAAAAAAGAGCTGGGTCAGGATATAATCCGTGCCGGCATCGGTTTTTTCCTTCAAATGCTGCCAATCCACGAATTTGCCTTCCTGGCACGCGATGTGGCCTTCGGGAAAACCGGCGGCCCCGATGCTGAAGCCGTCCTGCTCGCGGATGAATTTTACGAGCTGGCTGGAAAATTCAAAACCGCCGGGAGTCATTTTGAATTCGCCGCCGCCGGGCGGATCGCCGCGCAGCGCGAGAATGTTTTTGACTCCGAGCGCGCGGATTTGCGCGAGCAGTTCACGGACCTGCTCGCGCGTGTGGTTGACGCACGTCAGATGCGCCACCGCTGTCAAGCCGTGCTGCGTCTGGATGCGATCCACGATCATCAGCGTTTTTTCGCGCGTGCTCCCGCCGGCGCCGTAGGTCACCGAGCAAAAATCCGGTTTCGTTTGCAGCAGCGCCGGGATGGTTTTTTCAAGCAGGTTTTTGTCGCCCTCGTCGGTCTTGGGTGGAAAAAATTCAAACGAAATCACCGGCTGGCCGGCAACACGTTTCGCGGCGTAAATGTCTCTGACTAGTTGCATGAGCCGTCTATCATGTCAGAACGCGGGATAAATTCCAAGTTTTGAAATGGTGGGCGCGACAGGGGTCGAACCTGCACGGATTGCTCCACAGGATCCTAAGTCCTGCGTGTCTGCCAATTCCACCACGCGCCCACGACCGCGAAAAGCATTGCTGGAAACGGAATATTGGGCAAGAGCCGAAGCACCAAATTCCAAGCTCCAAGCTCCACAGAAACTTCAAGCTTCAAACTTCAAACATCCCGGCACGCTCTTGGCGCTTGATGCTTCTCTGGAACCTGGATGTGGGTGCCTGGAACTTTACTACAGCCGCAACTTCTGCAAACGGCCCCTGCAAACGCCGTTGCCTTTGGCGGGGTCGCCCGATAGCCTTTGAAAAAATTCCAGTGAACACGACCGAGTCCAAATATGTTGAGAAAAAATCGTATCTCTCACGCTACTCGCATGAGCACGCGATCGTCTTGCGCGAGTCCGAGGAAAGGCTGGCAAAGGAATTCACCGATGATTGGTACCGGTCCGCGAAAGAGGAATGGCCGAAGTTTGTGCGTTTTCTCACGGAGCAATGCGGTTTGAAATTTCACGGCCGGCTCCTGGAAATCGGCGCGGGTGGGGCGTGGTTCAGCGCGGAACTTTCCAAACTGCCCAACGTCGTCGAAGTCGTCACCACGGATTACTCGCCGAAACTCCTGCAGGAACAGGCGCCGAAAGTTTTCAAACTGCTCAACGCCAACGGCGCGAAAATCACGCGGACGCCGGCGGATTTTTACCAGCTCAGTTTTCCCGCCAATCATTTTGACTTTGTCGTCTGCTCCTCGGTGCTGCACCGCGCCGCCAACATGGTGCGGGTTTTGCGGGAGGCGAAGCGGGTGCTGAAGCCGGGAGGACGGCTGGTGGCGATCCGCGAGCCGGTCTGGCCGCTGGTGCAACTCCGTTCGCGCGCCAGGGCCCGCGCGCAACTCGTGGCCGCGGGTGTCACCGATCCGTTTTACACGCTCGCCGAATACCGGGAATTTTTTGCGCAGGCCGGACTGGCACTGGAAACCCGCCGCGTCAATGTCTCCCGTGGCTTCAGATACTATGTGAACAAAATCGTCAACGGCCTGACGCACGCGCGTTATGCGTTTGTGAGTACGAAGCGGGGAAAAACATAACCGTCTCCGCTGTAAGAAGCCGGGTGTTGATTTTATTGCTTGCGGAGTATTTTGGCGGTTGCAATGGTTTCTTCCAGTGCGCGGCATGAAAATTCTGGCCATTCAATTTCGTTATTTGGGTGACGCGGTTTTAATGACTCCCGCCCTTCGTGCCCTCAAGGAACATTTTCCGGATTGCGAACTGCACGTGTTGGTGGCGGAAGAAGCGGCGCCGCTGTTGCAGCACCTCCCCTGGCTGAATCGGGTGTGGGCTTTTCCCCGAAAACGGGGAAAGGCGAAACTCAGACAATCCTGGCCCATGATCAAAGC
>OCZU010000572.1_pt1 | contig 25188 bp, 25 predicted proteins | sample 1539001 | NCBI WGS metagenome assembly OCZU01 (sample SAMEA3539306, study PRJEB22396) | soil metagenome | biome: tundra; feature: field; material: soil | place: USA | collected 2010-05 | depth 0.15 m | reverse complement strand
AGACAGTATGTTAAAGATTGCGATACGGCGCACTACAGTCATGATTCCTCCATTCAATCCAGCTCGGTAACACATCGCCGCTCGGAAGACCAACTGTCGGCGATTTCGCTACGGGCACGAGCCCGCGCAGCGGAAAGCGACATTGGTTGAACGCGTGGGCCCAAACAACCCCTCTATTGCCGCCAATGGGGTAGGTGAGGGCTTACGCGTCGGTCAGGGGCGGACGGGTTAGATTGCCGATAAACTGGCAATTTGAATGTGCGCTGGGATACGCTCGGCCCCACGCCATCAGGCCCAGGTGCCGATGAACGAACAACTCGCTACGATCTACCAGGCCAAAAGCACGATTCTGGACCTCGCCGTCAGGTTCGGTCCCAAAGTGCTGGCTGCCATCCTGATTCTTGTCGTTGGCGTTATCGTGAGCCGTTGGGTGGGTCGATGGCTGCGACACGCCCTCGGCCGGATCGAATTGGAACCGCCGGTGCGGTTACTGCTGACTCGCATCGCGCGAGCCCTGGTCCTGGCGCTGTTCGCGGTCATGGCCTTGCAGAACCTGGGTGTCGAGCTGTTGCCGCTGCTCGCTGGCGTGGGCGTAGCCGGTGCCGCGGTGGCGCTGGCCACGCAGGGTGTGCTGAGTAACGCGGCGGCGGGACTGACCATAATCTTTACCAAACCCTTCCGTGTCGGGCAGTACGTTTCGATTGTCGGCGAGGAAGGGCAGGTCGATAGCATCACGCTGTTCAATACCACGCTGAGCCATTTGGACCGCTCGCTGATCGTGATTCCAAATCGCAAGGTGGTCGGCGAGGTCCTGCATAACTACGGCAGGGTCCGGCAGTTGGATATCGTGGTTGGGGTCGCCTACGACACCGACCTGAACGTTGCGCTCGCGACGATCAACGAAATCGTGCGCGGCAATTCACGGGTATTGCAGGAGCCCGCCCCGGTGATTCAAACGATTCTGCTCGGCAATTCCGCAGTGACGGTTGCCGTGAAGCCGTGGGTCGCCGCACCGGACTTCACTGCGGCGACGGGCGAGGTCAACAAAGCCATTGTCGAGACTTTTCGCGGCAGGGGAATCGTCATCCCGTTCCCGCAGCACGAGGTTCGATTGATCGGTCAGGCGGTATAGAAGACTCTCGCCGGCGCGAGCCTCACCCGCTCCTGGCGCGCAAAAACAGCCCGACCGTCAAGGCCAGTCCCAGTAGCGTGATGCAGATCCGCAGGATTTTCTCGTTTACGCGGTGGAATGCATAGCCCACGATCTGCCCGCCGACACTCGCCCCAACGCGACCTGACCCATCTCGGTGTTGGCATAACTCGAGGCCCCCGCGGCCGCGAAGGCTCCGAAGAATGCGCCGCCGCCCGCGCCCCAACCCAGATCGGTTTTCTTGGCGTGCCCGTGCGCCAGGGATACCTGCTCCGTGGAGCGCACCTCACCGCTGGAGGCCAACGCGCGTTCGCTCTGAGCCGCGGCAAGGCCTTTGTTGCGATCCAACAGCGTGCAGCACTTGGACTGTGCCACGAATTCCTTGATCAGGGCTTCCGGAGATTCCAGGTTGAGGCTGGTCCACCATTTGTTCTCGGGCTCGACCACTGCCAAGGTGCCGATTTTTTTATCGCAAGTCGGAATCGTTGGCCCTTGGTCGCCCGCTGCATAGGCGCTGCCCCGGGGCGCTCACGCCGGCGATCAGCGTCGCTACTAGGGCACAAATCGATTTGAAGCCGTCGGTCATCCTATGCGGTCCCTCGTAAGTCTTAATTGGCCGACACGCCTTCGTTCTTCAACGCTTCGAGGCCGCTGACATTGATGCTCGCAGCGGCCTGCTTGAGCTCATCGATGCCGGATGCATTACCCGCGACAACCACGCAGAAGCGATCGCCAATCACCACACCGTATTCCCCGCTCTGCGCCTGCTTGTTCCACTTCTCGTGTATGAGTTGCCCGCCGCTCTTGTAAGTCTTCTCGTAACCCGTGTCGTTCTCGCTTTCCTGCTCGACACCACCCCAGCCGGCTGCAAAACCCACCAGTCCCTTGAGCGAGCCGGAGTCGGTAATCTCGAGATTCAGAGTGTGATTCGCGCCGTCCGAGTAGGACGCCGTGGCTTTGGAGATCTGCACGCCGAGCGCCGCATTGCGTTCCGCGGACGACTGTGTGCGCTTGAGGCCGTCCAGCGTGTCCGGTAGGAAAGGTTTGATGCGATCGGGCGACAGCGACACCACCTTGCCGTTGCCTCCCAGTGCGGCCCCGACCAGTTGGCCTACGGCGCTGGCCTTGGCGTCGGCGTCACCGGACTTCTGCGCGGCATCCACCTGCTTGGAGGCGTCTTGCATCCGCTTGGCCCAATCCTGCAGGCCCGCAGCGGCGCTGCCATTGGCAAAGGCGCCGGCCGCCCCGCTGCCGTGCGGCGTCAATCCACTCAGACCGCGGTTCAGCCCCATCCCATAGCCACCCATCCTGCTGACCACAAGGCCCAGAAGGATCTGCACGATGATGGCCGCTATCACCGTGACGATCGTATAGCCGAGCGCCTTATCGGCAGGACATTTCATCGTGAACGGCAATCCGAGATTCAGCAGGTAGAGGCCATAGATCAGGCCGGCCAATGCTGCAATCAGACCTAAACCCGGAATGATGCCGATGATCGAAGCGACCCAGCTGGCGGTGAACGCGTAGGCAACGGTCTTGAGCGCCTGGACCCGATTCTTTTCAGCGCCAAACGTGGGCGCGAGCGCTTCGACAATGAGGGCCACCACAAATACTCCCATCAGCGAGAGCAGGTAACTGACCACAGTGGTGGTCAACCCGGTGGCGAGGTCAACTCGATAAGAGCCCAGGAACGGGACTGACACGCCGATCACGCTCAGTGACAGAAAGCGGATGACCGCCGGTATGGCCGCCATGATCAGGATGTAGCCGGAGAACAGTCCGGCGATGCTGTCCGGCTCTGCCGCGATAACCGGCCATTCGGTCCGAGGTGTCAATAAAATTGATTTGGCACGCGCAATAAGCTTATTGGTGTCCACAGTCGCTCCCTGATGCTTTATGGATAATCTTCGCGATCTTCGTCGCGATCGCCCGTTCTATTTCTCGATCTCAACATCCTTGATGTCGCCGCAGCTTGCACCCAGCCACTTCCCGTGGATGGTGCTATTGACGGTCATGGTTTTGCCGCCGGAGGTTCTGACGACATGCACGGTTCCCGTAAGCTGCTCGGAGCCACTGAGCTGAAAGTGTTCACTGATGACGGTGTTGCCGTTCTCGCCGCTGCAGTCCTCGCTGAATTCCATTTCGCTGGCTGAGTTGGAGAGCAATTTATTCTGGCACGACGCATTGTTGTGCTGTTCGATGTCCAAGCCACGCGCGATCTTCTCGGGCGTCACACAGTTCTTGGAGAGCCGCGGCTTGCCCGCATTCGCCATGCTCGCCTGCGTGGCCGCCTCGAATTTGGCGCGTTGCTCGGGCGTCAGACGCGAGAGCATGTCCTCCGAAATCGGCGGCGCGCCATCGATTTTCCCCTCGCTGGCGATCTCCCATAAACCCGGTTTGACGTTTAGCTTGATGGGTTCCGCGGCCTCGGCAAGCAGCATGATCGCAAGCGCGGCGACGGCCGTGCCCGCGATCTTCCAGTGCGTTGGCTGCATACAGGGTCTCGGTGGCTGCGCGAGGTGTAGTCATCTTAAGACGCCGCTATCCGCGCAGCAACTTCAGGGCTGACCGGCGGCTTTGAATGCCGGCGGGGGATTCATATAAAACAAAGGTTTAGAGGCAGGCATGGGATAATGACGGGCATGCTGGGACAACTTGCCTCCATCGAGGTTGCTGGACGGCTGGGATTGGCGCTCGCCATGGCCGTATTCCTCGGCCTGGCGTTTGAAGGCGTCTACAAGATCGATGAGCGCGGCAATCCTGGCGGCATCCGCACTTTTCCGCTGCTTGCAACGTTGGGGGCATTGCTGTTTCTGCTGCAGCCGAGCTCACTGCTGCCCTTCGTGATCGGGCTGGGCGCCGTGGCTGCCTGGCAGTATGCGCATGTGCGCGTGGCTCTCATCGACCCCGGGCAGCGACCCAGCTTGATGATCCCGACCGCGAGTGCGCTGGCCTATACGCTCGGCCCGATCGCGTTGACGCAGCCGTCTTGGGTGGTCCTTGCCGCCTCGGTGACCGCCGTGCTACTGATCGAGAGCCGAGAGTCGCTGCATCGGCTGGTGCATCAAATAGCGCCGGGTGAGGTCCTCACGCTGGGCAAATTTCTGATCCTGATCGGCGTAGTGTTGCCGCTGGTGCCCAACCATCCGGTTATCGCCTGGACGCCCATCACCCCTTTCCAGGTATGGCTCGCGCTCGTGGCGACTTCGACACTCTCCTACGCCAGCTATCTGCTGCAGAAGTATTTGCCTACACATTCGAATGCATTGCTGCCGGCAGTTCTCGGCGGGATGTATTCCTCGACCGTTACCACCGTGGCGCTTGCACGTCAGCAGCGTGCGGCGGGCGCCGCGCGCCGGGATTTCGCGGTCGGCATCGTCATCGCCACCGTGATCATGTACCTGCGCATCGCTGTCATCCTCGCCGTATTCGACTGGCCTTTGGCAATGCTGATGCTGCCTGCGCTGATCGGATTGGCGCTGCTGGGAGCAGGCATTGCGATCTGGGACTGGACGTGGATGCAACAGTCGGGGCCGGCGCCGGCCAGCCAAGTTCCAGCGATCAACCCGTTGCAGCTCGCTACGGCACTGGGTTTCGCGGCCATGTTCGTCGTGGTCGCCGTACTATCGAACTGGGTACGCATGGGTTTCGGTCAGCGCGGCGTGTTCGTGCTCGCCGCCATCACCGGGACTGCCGACATCGATCCGTTCGTGCTCAGTCTCGCACAGGGTGGGGTGTCCGCCATGCCGCTCACAGCCCTGAGCGCGGCCGTCCTGATCGCGGCATCCTCCAACAATGCCTTGAAGGCCGTGTACGCGCTCGCATTTGGCGGCGCGCGCACGTGCCGGCGACCGGCCGCAGAGCTGATCATTCTGGCGCTGGCCGGGATCGTTGCGGCATTCGTGTATCTGAACCACACCGTCAGTTAGGAACAGTTGTGGCGACAACATCGGTAGCCTTCGGACTATTCGCCGCGACGGTGGCCATGCTTGCCGTCGCGGTGCTGATCCTCAATCGAAAGCTTCGACGCCTGCGCTCGATGCTTCGCCGGCAAGAACGGCACGTCTGGGAAACGCACAACGTCTTTCGAGTCCTGCAGGGCGGTGCGCCGCTGCCGGTTCCGGGCGGCTGGGCGTTGTCCACCGATCTTCTGGGTGAGGTGCTGCGCGCCGTGGCGTCGCGTCAGCCGCAACTTGTCGTGGAACTGGGCTCGGGCCTCTCGACGCTGGTCATCGCGGCAGCGCTGCGGACTAACGGCGCTGGCCGGTTGATCTCCATTGATGCCGATGAGGGTTATGCTGCAATCACGCGCGAGCAACTGCAGCGGCACGCATTGGCTGACTGGGCCGAAATTCGCTTTGCGGCCCTTAAGGATATGATCTTCGAGGGCATCACTCGGCCGTGGTATGACACCGCAGTCTTTGGCGATTTGAAGGATATCGATCTGTTGTTGATCGATGGACCGCCGACCTTCCTGCGCCCGGACATCCGCTATCCCGCGCTGCCGTTTTTCTGGAATCGGCTGACCACGGGGGCGATTGTTCTGCTCGACGACGCTGCGCGGCCTGCAGAGCAGGGGATGGCAAAGACCTGGCAAAAGAATTTTCCCCACGCTCGTTACGACTATCTGCGCTTTGAGAAGGGCGCGCTTCGAGTGACCACACCGCTCTAGACCTCAACCTGTCGCGCGCTGCACGAACCAGACCAGTGCCAGGGCGGCAATCGCCGACGACCCCCAGGGCATGACCGCCCGCCGGTAGAACACCGTCGAACGCAGCAGGTAGGCCAGTGGCATGACGGCAAGCACGACCGCCAGTTGACCCACTTCGACGCCCAGATTGAAGCCGACCAGCGACACCAGACGCGCACCCTTGGGCAAGCCCATTTCTGCCAGCACCGAGGCGAAGCCGAATCCATGCAGCAGCCCAAACGCGAAGGCAATACGCCAGCGACCCTCAGTGACGCGCGGGAAAACGTTGTTGAGCGCTGCAATGATGATGGAAGCCGCGATTACTGACTCGGTCAGGCGCCCGGGAAGTCGAATGACGTCGAACGCGGCCAGCGACAGCGTGATGGAGTGAGCGAGCGTGAAGGCCGTGACGACCTTGACGATGTTGGCGAAGGCCGGAGCGGCCATCGGCACCGCTTCCCATCGATTTTGCCGACGCACGAGGACTGCAGGCAACAGCAGCGATAACAGGAACAGCAGATGATCGATGCCGTTCCAGATGTGCCAGACCCCGGCGCGCAGGTACTCGATGAATGCGGACCAGGGCGATGGATGATCGAGCTCGAATAGACGTACCCCCGAGGCACCGCCCAGCACGGCGGTCTGGACCTCGCCGTGCGCGCTGAGCGTGAGCAGCCCGCGATGGGAGGGGTCTTCCTCATTCAATACCCTGTAGTCGATGCTCAGGCGCTTAAGCGCGCTGCCGCAGTCGGCGGTGAGCGGCAGCCACAGGTAGTTGCCATCGACGCGCTCGTTGACCTGCACCGGACCAAACTTAAGTTTGCACGCCCCCTCGGCGCCGGCCAGATTGAGATGGCCCAGCACGTAGGCCTGGAGCGCGGGCCCACTGGCCCGCAGCTCGCCCCAGCTGACTTTGCCATCGCGATCGCGGTCCAGGCCGACCGCGAGCTCGCCGTCACGAATCGCAAGTTCCAGGGAACCCGATACTTCCGCGCGCTCGACCTGCAGGCTCAAGAAGCCGTTACTGGCGATGTGGGCCTGTGCGAGCGGGCCGGCGACCAAGAGCGCCAGCATCCCCAGACATTTCTTCAGCGCGCTCATCGCGCGGCCACGGGGGCTGTTGGCGCGGGCACTATGCGCGCGTCGCGCAGGCCCTCACTGCGGACGAAATCCAGCGCCGGCTCGGCCGCAGCCGGGTTACCGGCGGCCCGCGCCGCAGCCACGAGCACCAGGACATCGTCGGGCTCACGCTGCACCGCCCAGTTCTCGCTCGCCGCCGCGAGTGCGAGTTTCGGTTGATCCTCCACTTCGAGCAGAAATCGTGCCTGCTCGCGGCGATGCACGGCCTCCCCGCGCTGCGTCTCGGCGGCAAATGCGGCCTTCAGTCGGGCGCTGCTCAGCGCGAGCCGCGGATCGTGCAATTGTTTTTGCGCGATCGCAATGCGCAGCAACAGCGGTTCGAAGCTCTCTTGTCCCTGTAGCAGCGTCAGCGCCTCAGCGGCGCGGCCCTGGCGCAGCAACAAATCGGCATAGGCGGCACGCACATAGAAATCCGCGGGCGCGAGATTCAAGTCCTGTTGAAACCAGCGCTGCGCATCGGCATCAAGACCCAGACGGACCGCCATCTCACCCAGTTCAGAGTACAGCCAGGATTTTTCAGCGTTGAGCCATCCCTGTGGCGACAACTGCAGCAGCGCTGCGTAGGCCGAGTCCAGATGGCCGTTCAGCCCGCGCAGGCTTTGGATACACAGGGCTGAGAGCCTCGGATCGACAGAACGTGCGAATTGCTCGCAGGCGGCGCTGGCCTCCCGGTAGCGCCCGAGAACCCGCAGAATAGTGGCTCGGGTCAGCAGGGCCTGCGGATCATTGGGACGCACGAGCAGGGCGAGATCGAGCGTGGCGAGCGCGGCGCTGAACTCGTGACGACTTTGCTGCACTGTGGCGTGCAGCACCAATGCATCGGGCGCGGCCGGGCGTTGATTCACCCATGGCGCCAGAACTGCTTGCGCATATCCGAGGTAGCGCAGATCGCCGCTCAGGCGGGATTGCTGGATATAGAACTGGGCCAAGGGCACCGCCACATCGAGCCGCCCGCGGGCCAGGCGTCGCGCCGCCAGGTCGGTGTAACGCGTGCCGGCGGGCAACTCGGCCAACATCACGCTGTCGCTGCTCGGCACGTACGGGCTGGCCTGTGCTCGAGGTAGATAGACGGCGCCCAACAGTGAGACCGCGATCAGGCCGCAGAGCCGGCCCCGCTGCGCGCGGGGCCGGCCGACGCTGCTACTCATGTGCCGTCAACGCTGATCGGCTCGCCCGTCTCATCGCCGGTTGGAGTCACCGCGACGGCCCCGTTATCAACCTGAAATGGGGCAGTCGTCTCAGAGGTCTTGGTCTGTACGACAGCCAGTACCTCAGCGGTGTCCAGCTGCGTCGTCGGGGCGGCCGGGACTGTGGGCGGGGGCGGATTCGAGGCGGTGTTGTTGCTGCCTCCGCAACCCGCGAGCGCCATGCACCCCAAGGCGGTGGCACCGATCCATAACGCGATTTTAGCTTTCATGGTATTGGCCTCACTCCGTCGCGCTGATCGGCGAGCCGGCGACAGGCGTATTCAGGTACGGGAAGGTCGCAAGGAAGTTGGCTGGATTGGGCTCGACCCCGTCGGTGTACCCCAGTTGCCGCGACACGTCGGAGGCGGGATCCGGATCCGTGGCGCTGCCATCATATGGCGTGAGTAGCGCGCCCATGGCGGCACGCAGCGTGATATCCACCACGTCATCGATCGGTCGTCGTCCGTTCGGGAAGCCGCTCAGATCAGCGCCGAGCACACCCAGATCGTTTTGTGAGGCAATCGGTGTCACGGCCGTGGTGGTATTCAAGCGTAGCTCTTCCGCCGGCACGACGTTCGCCGGCTGGTTCAACCCGGCGACACCGGTCAGGAACACCGCTTCCAGATCCGTGCGCGGATAGACATTCGGAGCCACCACACCGGCACTGCCGAACAGCGCCTGCAGCAAGACCGGCAGGGAAGGATTGGTCACATAGTCAGCGAACTGCGCGTCCCCCGCGGGGCTGGAGCCATTCCAGCGGTCCTTGTCGGGCAGACCAATCACAAGCTCATTGACCAGGGGCATGCCCAGACGTGACACCTGAAGCCATGCGCCGCCGGCCAGTTCTGTTCCGGTCGGCGAACTCACCGCACCGACACTGGCCACGCTCTTGGCACTCTGCGGCACCGGATTGAGCACCTCCGCCTGGCGCAAGCTCGCCGTAGTGTAAGCGCCGATGACCGGATTGGAGCCATTGGTCAGGCACGAGGCGGGAATCTCCAGCGCGAGCGAAGTTACGTTATAGCCGGACAATGAATCGGGAACATAGTTGCGGCCGTTCACGCCGGCCGGAGCCAGCTGCGTGGCCGGATACTTGACGTTGACCAGATCGAAGGTCTCGCCCAGATTGACCACGAACCCGTCCTGGCGTTGGCCGACAAAGACCTTGCCCGGGGAAGCGCAGCCCGGGATCGTAATCGGATATATGAAGCTGGCGGCATACGTGGGGTAGTCCGCAATCGACTTCGCGCCGATATTATCCAGTGGTTTGGCGAATGTCGTAGCGCCGGTAGTGGCGTTGGTAATGGGCATGACGGTGCCGGTCCGACGATCACCCTTGACCATGGTCAGCGTGTAGGTCTGCGCCACGTTTTGTGCGCTCGTGCTCGATGCACTGACCGCACCGATGTTGATCAGAGGCACCGGTATCGACTTCGTGCCGGCCATGACCGACAGCCCTTGGGTCGTGGTCGTGAAGCGAAACTGAAACGTCAGATCGGCGACGCCGGAGCCGGTATTGTCGATCGAGATCTCGTAGAGCGCATTGTCATCGAGAAAGAAATAGTTGGGGCCACCCTGCGGATCCTGCAGCGGCAGGTAGTTGGCGATCAATGTCACGAACCCGGCCCGCCCGGCCTCGTAGCTGTTGAACATGTAGAAATCGGTACCGTCCACTTTCGGACGGGTGGTAATGAAGGGCGCTTCCCGATGGCTCGATGCCAGTGTGCCACCGGCTACCGAGGCGGCGAGCACCGCCATCAACAGTTGTCTGCGTTTCGTCTTGCTCATCGAAAGACTCCCCCGGAATTGTGAATGAGGTTGGTGCTGTACTAGTTCAATACGAATGGCCCCCTAGATTGGATGCAGTCGGGCGCAAGAAATTTGCTGATGAATTTTGCGTTGCGTTCGGCGCGCAATCCTGGGGTAGCATGGCGGCGCATGAAAATCTCCCGTGCGCCCCGTAGGTGCTGACGCCGCCTCGTCGATGGCTAGGCCTGTGCGCTGCCTTGGCCGGAGCTGCCTTGAGCGGATGCACGCAGCTGGGATTGCTGACGCTCAATACGGCGGCGAGCTTCGGTGACTATTCGCGGCACACCGGTCTCGCGTATGGACCTGCGCCGGCCAATACCCTCGATCTTTATCTGCCCCCGCACCCGGCTGGTGCGCCCATCGTTGTATTCTTCTTTGGCGGCGGCTGGAACAGCGGCGAGAAGGCGTCCTACAAATTTGTCGGCGCCGCCTTGGCTGCCGCCGGCGTCATCGCCGTGGTCCCGAACTACACCTTGTATCCCGAGGCTAAATTCCCCCGCTTCATGCAGGACGCCGCGCAGAGCGTTGCCTGGACGCGTGTGCATGCGCGCGAGTGGGGTGGGGATCCGGACCAACTGTATCTGGTCGGCCATTCGGCCGGCGCGCACATTGCGGTGCTGCTCGCTCTCGACCAGGAGTACTTGCAGCAGGTTGGGGGCAGCCAGCGGTGGCTTCGAGGGGTCGTGGGTCTGGCCGGCCCCTATGATTTTCTGCCCTTTACCGAAGCGTACTTGAACGATCTGTTCGGGCCAGCAGCGGACTTTGCACGTTCTCAGCCGATCAATTTTGTCCGAGCCGATGCGCCGCCGATGTTGCTCATGCACGGTCTGCGCGATAAGCGCGTCAGCCCGAACAATACCCGCAGCTTGACGGCCGCATTGCAGGCCGTCGATGGCCGCGTCCGCACCCGATACTTCCCACAAGCCGGTCATGGTGACCTGGTGGCGGCCTTCTCCATAGCCGAACGCAGGCGCTTGCCCGTGTTGCCGGATATCCTCGCCTTTATTGGCGATCAATCCCCGGCAGACGAAGTCGCCTTGCACGCGAATGCCGCCGCACATGGCGTGGCCCATGACGATCCGGTCGCTCACTTCGAGTACGTGCACTGCAAACTCGAGCGCAGCACGACTGGTGGGCAAACGATCTTTCCCGCGCGCCGGTGACGATCTCGTACAATCGCATCGTCGTTTGCCGCGAGAAGAAATGGACGCAGAACTTCGATGAAGCAATCACCTGTCGAGCAAGACGCCGAACTCCGTAGCTTTCTGACCGCCCATGGCATCGAGCACGTGAAGATCGGTGTCTTCGATGGCGACGGGATCTTGCGCGGAAAATATCTGAGCCGCGACAAGTTCCTGTCGGCGCTCGACAAGAATCTCGGATTCTGCGACGTGATACTGGGCTGGGACTCGAACGACCAGCTCTACGACAACACGAAGTTCACGGGATGGCACACCGCGTACCCCGATGCGACCGTCCGGGTCCTGCCGGCCACCCGTCGCGAGATCCCGTTCGAGCCGAAGACTGCGCTGTTTCTGGGGGAGTTCTCAGGACGCGCCGAATCGGTCTGCCCGCGCGGCACGCTGCGACGCGTGTTGGAGCGGGCCGCGAGCATGGGCTACGTGGTCAGCGCAGCGGCGGAATTCGAATTCTTCTTGTTCGAGGAGACACCACAATCGGTGCGTGAGAAGGGCTACCGACAGCTGAAGACGATGACGCCTGGTGCCTTCGGTTACTCGGTACTGCGCACATCCGTGCATTCGGAGCTGTACCACGAACTTCTCGACCTCGGTCAGGTCATGCGATTTCCGATCGAGGGCTTGCACACGGAAACCGGTCCAGGCGTGCTCGAAGCCGCGCTCACGTACTGCGAGGCGCTCGAGGCCGCCGATCGCGCGGCGCTGTTCAAAACTTTCGCCAAGGTTCTGGCGCAACGCCACGGCCTGATGGCGACCTTCATGGCCAAGTGGTCCAACAGCGTTCCCGGCCAGAGCGGTCATCTGCATATCTCGCTGCGCGGGAACCATGGGGAGAGCGTATTCCACGATCCCTCGCAGCCGCACGAGATGTCGGACACCATGCGCTGGTTCGTCGGCGGCCAGCAGGCGCTGATGCCCGAATTGCTCGCGATGGTCGCATGCACGGTGAACAGCTACTCGCGCCTGGTGCCGGGGTTCTGGGCGCCGACCTCCGCGACCTGGGGGATTGAGAACCGCACCACCGCGCTGCGCGTGATTCGTGGCGGTCCGGCGAGCCAACGCGTCGAGTACCGGATTGCGGCCGCGGACATCAATCCGTACATCGCGCTTGCCGCGGCAATCGGCTCGGGGCTCTGGGGTATCGAACACCGCATCGAGCCCGACGCTGCGATCGAGGGTAACGCTTACGACCAGGTGCATCCGCCGCGCCGGCGCTTGCCCGCCACCCTCTACGAGGCCGCTGAACGCCTTGCCGCTTCCGAGGCTGCGCGAACTCTTTTCGGCGACGCCTTCGTCGAACACCATGCCGCGACCCGGCAGTGGGAGGAACGGGAATTCCGCAAGGCGATCACCGACTGGGAGCTGGCGCGCTATTTCGAGATTATTTGAGCGCTCTCATGACCGATACCCTCAAGACCATCAGTCCCGTCGACGGCCGAGTCTACGTCGAACGGTCGCTCGAGACAGCCGCCGGCATTGATCGCGCGCTCGACTGCGCGCAACGCGCGCAACTCGCCTGGAGATCTCTGCCGCTCACGGCACGCTGCGATAGTCTGGAGAGCGCGGTCGACGCCTTGGTCGCCAACGCGAGCGACATTGCCGCCGAGATCACCTGGCAGATGGGACGCCCCATTCGCCACTCACCCGGCGAGGTCCGCGGCTTCGAGGAGCGCGCACGCTACATGCTCAGGCTGGCGCCCGAGGCGCTCGCCGCGGTTCAGCCCGGGGACAAACCCGGCTTCCAGCGTCAGATCAAGCGGGTGCCGCTGGGCGTGGTCGTGGTCGTGGCGCCATGGAATTACCCCTACCTGACGGCGGTCAATGCCGTGCTGCCCGCGCTGATTGCCGGCAATGCGGTAGTGCTCAAGCATTCGCACCAGACGCCGCTATGCGCCGAGCGCTTCCTCGAGGCGTTCGCAAGCGCGGGTGTTCCGGTTGGCGTGTTCCAATACCTGCACCTGTCGCATGCCAATACCTCGCGCCTGATGGGCGACCGACGTGTCGCAAACGTCTGTTTCACGGGGTCGGTGTCTGGCGGAAAAGCCGTCGTAGCCGCGACCGCCGCGGGATTCGCAACCGCCGGACTCGAACTCGGCGGCAAGGACCCCGCCTACGTGCGCGCCGACGCCAACCTTGCGCATGCCATCGAATCGCTGACGGACGGCGCGTTCTTCAACGCCGGCCAGTCCTGCTGTGGCATCAAACGCATCTACGTCGCGGCATCCCGCTACGAGGAATTCGTCACTGGCGTCGTCGACCTGACGAAGCAGTATCGGCTGGGCTCACCGCTCGATCCGGAAACGACCATCGGACCCGTGGTTCGCACGTCCGCCGCCGAGGCCGTTCGCTCGCAGGTCCGGGAAGCCGTCGCCCGCGGGGCCAGCCAGTTGATCGACGAGGCGTCGTTCGCCGCGTCCGCCCCCGGAACGCCGTACCTCGCGCCGCAGGTGCTGGTCGGCGTCGATCACTCGATGACGATCATGCGGGAGGAGACCTTCGGGCCCGCGGTCGGCATCATGAAGGTAGCCTCGGACGAAGAGGCGGTGCAACTCATGAACGACAGTAAGTTCGGCCTGACGGCCGCGATCTTCTCGGCGGACGCGGAGCGCGCCGAAGCGCTCGGTGACGCGCTCGAGACGGGCACGGTTTTCCTGAACCGATGCGACTACCTCGATCCCGCTCTCGCTTGGACCGGCGTCAAGAATTCCGGGCGCGGCTGCACGTTATCGCGTGTCGGCTTTGAACAGCTCACGCGACCGAAGTCCTATCACTTCAGGATAACGACATGAGCACGGTTCTGCGCGGCAACTGGAATTATCCGACGACCATCTGGGCGGGGCCGGGCCGGATCGCCGAGCTTTCCGTCGCGTGCTCGCGCGCCGGTATCCGGCGGCCGCTGCTCGTCACCGACGAAGGGCTGATCGGCACGCCGATGATCAAGAGCGCTCTCGCCGCGCTCGAGGATGCGGCGCTGTTCGGCGCCGTCCGTGGGAATCCGGCAAGCAGCCACGTCGAAGCGGGCCTGCGCGCTTACCGCGCGGGTGGCCACGACGGTGTCGTGGCATTCGGCGGCGGCTCGGCACTCGACGCTGGCAAGGTCGTGGCGTTCATGTCGGGGCAAACACGCCCGTTGTGGGACTTCGAGGACATCGGCGACTGGTGGACCCGGGCCGACCCCGCCGGCATCGCGCCGGTCGTTGCGGTCCCAACCACCGCGGGCACAGGCTCAGAGGTCGGCCGGGCTGGTGTGATCCTCAATGAGGAAACGCATCAGAAAAAGATCATCTTCCATCCACAAATGATGCCGCGCATCGTCATTTCCGACCCGGAACTGACCGTCGGGCTCCCGCGCGCAGTGACCGCGGCCACCGGCTTTGACGCGTTCGTTCACTGTTTCGAAGCATTCTGCGCGCCGGGCTTCCATCCGCTCGCGGACGGCGTCGCACTCGAGGGTATGCGGCTCATCCATCGCTTCCTGCCGCGTGCCTGTGCGGACGGCAAGGACATCGAGGCGCGCGCGCAGATGTTGGCCGCCGCATCGATGGGCGCCACGGCCTTTCAGAAGGGTCTCGGCGGCGTGCATGCGATTGCGCACCCCGTCGGTTCGTGGTTCAACACCCATCACGGCCTGACGAACGCGGTCATCCTGCCATACGTGATGGCATTTAACCGAACCGCGATCGCCGACAAGACGGACGTCATCGCGCGCGTTCTCGACCTGCCTGCGCGCGGCTTCGACGGCTTCCTCACGTGGGTGCTGGAGATGCGCCGGGATCTCGGCATACCGCATTCGCTCGCCGACATAGGAGTCAGCGCCGACAAGGCCGAGATCATCGGCCGCGAAGCGGCGATCGACCCATCGGCCGGGGGTAACCCGATCCCGGTTGATGCCGCGACCCTGGAACGTATCTTCCGGGCGGCGGTGGACGGCAGTCTCGGGGCCGTGGTCAGCGCCGCGTGAGCGCTGCGCGGATACTGGTCATCGACGGTAATGTCGGCGGGATTCGCGCACAGCAAATCGCCGCGCTCGGGTATGACTCGGGGCACGGGTACGCGCGCGTGCTGCGCCGTATCGACCCTGCGCTGCAAATCGACATCGTGACCGCCGCGGACGGCGAGCCGAGGTTTGCGCCGAGCGTCGGCCTCGAGAACTACGACGGCGTCACGATGACCGGATCGGCGCTCAACATCTACAACGGCGGCGCACCGGTGAGGCGCCAGATCGAACTCGCCAAGGCCGTGTTTGCCGCCGGCGTACCGTTCTTCGGCAGCTGTTGGGGGCTGCAGGTCGCGGTGACGGCCGCCAACGGCGAGGTGCGCGCCAACCCTCATGGCCGTGAGTTTGGATTCGCCCGACGAATCTTGCTCAGCGACGCCGGCCGGGAACACCGGCTGTTCGCCGGCAAGCCGGTCGTGTTCGAGGCCCCCACCATTCATCGCGACGAGATTGCCTCGCTACCGGCGGGCGCCCAGATTCTGGCGGTCAACGACTTCGGGGTGCAGGCGCTATCATTCACTCACGGACGCGGTACGTTCTGGGGCGTGCAGTACCACCCGGAGTACGACTACGTCGATATTGCAGCGGCCGCCGAGCGCTACGGGGCGAGGCTGGTCACCGAAGGGATGTTCCGCGACGCGCCGGCGCTCTCGGCGTTCGTGGCCGACCTGCGCGCCTTGCAGTCGAACCCCGCCGATATGCCGCTGCTTTGGAAGCACGGGCTGGGTCCTGCGATGCGCGACGAGGCGCTGCGTCTGCTCGAAATTCGCAACTGGCTGGACGCCGCGGTGCGGCCTCACGCGCAGCGACATGTCTGAGAGCGCCATAGGCCTCAAGAAGGCGCTGAGCGGCCTGCACCTATGGGGTATCGCGATCGGGCTCGTCATTTCCGGCGAATACTTCGGCTGGAGCTACGGCTGGGCGCAGGCAGGGACCCTCGACTTCCTGGTCACGAATGACGCGTGCGGCCGGGATAGACCACTGGCACGATCGTGTGAAATTCAAAGTGCCCATCGGGGGCCGCCAACGGCAAGCGTACCTTCAAGGATGCTGCGGCGGGATAAGCGGCGCCGACTGAACATGCCTGGATGCTAAACAGTCGGTCTGGCGCTTGCGACCACCGTCTCCACATCGACCTCAAGGCTCTCAGGCTTATCCGACGGTGCATACCGCTTCAATGGCTCGCCGTCCTTGTTGACGAGGAATTTGGTGAAATTCCACTTGATCGACTCCAGCCCGAGTACTCCCGGTCGAGCCTCCTTCAGGAAGCGGTACAACGGATGCGCATCGGCGCCATTGACGGTGATCTTGGCAAACATGGGAAAACTGACGCCGTAGCTCAGCGAGCAGAAGCTTTTGATTTCGGCTTCATCGCCGGGCTCCTGATGGCCGAACTGGTCGCAGGGGAATCCCAGCACCACCAATCCGCGTTCCCGGTATTTCCGATACAAGGCTTCCAGGCCGGCGTATTGCGGCGTGAAGCCACATTTGCTGGCGACGTTGACGATCAGCAGCGGATGGCCGCGGTACTGAGACAGCGGCTGCTCGTCGCCATCGATGGTCCTTGCTGAAAAGTCGTAGACACTCATGCGCTAGCCCTCACTGTCTGCTGAGCTCGACAAACCAGTCCAGTCCCGATTTTATTTTGTGAGTCGCGGCATAGTTGCCCTGGTTAAGCGCCACGGCGACATTCAGCAGGCTATTGATGTACACGAGCGGCTCTCCGACCGGCACCTCGCCGAACGTGCGCTGATACGGTGCAACCGAAGCGTCGATCAGTTGATCTTGGTGGTAGACGCGTACGCGGATTGGATCGCCCACCGCTAGATGCAGCTGGTCGAACAGCCTCTTCGGTATGTTGGTCCAGACGTTGCCATACTGCACGTCGAGCACCGGGATCAAACCGGTCAACTTGCCGTCGACCAGCGTGGGCTCGCGGTACGGGATCGAAATCAACGTCTGCGGCGGCAGCAGCGGTCCGACCTGCTCAAATTTGATGATGCCAGCGGCCAGCCGCGCGCCCGTATAGGCGTAGACATCGCGGCCGTGGAAAGTATGTGATTCCTCCGAACCCTTGCGGCGATTGACACGTTCGTCGATTTGACGCAGCGCCTCAATGCCGTCGCGTTCGGCGACCAGCGACAGCAACCCATTGTTGGGTCCGACAAAATAGTGCCCGGTGCGCGTCTTGAGCACGACCGACAGGCGAGCGGTCCCGACGCCCGGATCGATGACACCGACAAACACGGTGCCTATGGGCCAGAATTCCTCAGCCTGATACAACCGGTAGGCACCCGTGAAGATGTCAGCATTATCGTGGCTCAGATCCGATATCAACAATTGCTGTGACACGCTGTAGGCGACGCCCTTCATTGCCGAAACCGCCCCGTCCTGGGTTCCGAAATCGGTCAACAGCACCAGCGGCGTGCGCGCTTGCGCGAGCGCACAGCACCACAACAGGCCAGCGATCAGGTAGCGGGTCGTCGTAGTCAAACGTTCAGCTCCTTGCGCATTGGCATAAATTCTATGGTCACGCCCTGGGAGACGGGATAATGGACCATTGCGCCAGGCGTGTAACCGAGGGCCTGGTAAAGGCGTACGCCGGGCAGCGTGCCCATGAGCTCGAAGCGTGTAAAGCCGCGCGCGCGCGCCTCGGTTTCGCAGCGCTCCAGCAGCGCCCGACCAATGCCACGGCGGGCATGGTCGGGATCGACGAAGAAAGCACGGATCTTGGCCGCATCGACTCTCGGGTCGAGTTCGCCCGCATCGCGCTCGGCGTGGCTGTCGCCACCAAACAACGTGCGCCGGCGGCTCCAGCCGCCGCAGCCGACCAGTTTCCCGTCCAACTCGGCCACGAAATAGGTGCCATCGTCGATGAGCTGCGTGTCGACCCCGAATGCGCCAAGCAGAGCTGCCTCGATCTGCTCCGGCTTGTAATCCTGCGCTCCGAGCTCGCGGGCGGACCGCGCGATCAGGTGCTGCAGGGCGCCTTGATCAGCGCGCGTGGCGGTACGGAGCAGGTACGGCATCGATCTCAGGTGCGGACGAAAGGCCGCGCATTCAGTGACCAGTGTCCGTGCATCATACCCGGGCATGCGGAGCGGCCGGCAATCACTATATGATCAGCGCCCCCTGGATTTCTGTACAGCTATCCGTATCGTCAAGGTGTGAGGCTATGAATATGAAGCTTGCGGGCTGTGTGTCCTTGTTGCTGGTCGCGATCTCGGCGAATGCGGACGATGTCGTGCGTTATCCGCTGTTCAACGGCAACAAGTTTCCGATCGCACGCGCCGTGGAAGTTCCCGCCGGCACGACACTGATCTTCCACAGCGGCATGACCCCTTCGCCCCTGGACCCGCAGGCCGCCGCCGGTACCGCGGCCTATTGGGGCGACACGAAGACACAAGCGCTCAGCGCCTTCGCCAACATCAAGCAGTCGCTTGACACGATGGGCCTCGGCTTTGGCGATGTCGTGAAAATGACGGTCTTTCTGGTGGCCGATCCCGCGGCGGCGGATGGGCGCATGGACTTCAAGGGCTTCATGGAGGCGTATACCCAGTTCTTCGGTACGGCGGAGCAGCCGAATCTGCCGGCCCGCTCGGCGGTCCAGGTCGCCGCGCTGGCCGCCCCGGGAATGCTCGTCGAAATCGAAGTCATCCTGGCGAAGCCGGCCAAGAAGAAGAAATAGAGCTGCCATGGCCGGCCCCGTAAGTGACGGCAACGCGCAGTTGAGAAATACGGTCCATCGATTTACACCGCGTCTGAAAAGCCCTCCAGCTGCGTCACCTCTGCTCCCCGCCATCGACAAGCCACTTCGCCGGTCGCATGGCTTCCGATCACGTGTCTGCGGATCATGTTTGCTCCCCGGAGACAGCGGTGCGCATGGGCCATGGCGGAAAGTCACTGCTGCGGCGGTCAACTTCAAGTGGGGTCCGCATTTGGGCTGAACGCGTTGGCTCGATTCTGCGGCCGCAACCGCAGTGCCGGCTTTCAGAACGAGAACGCGGCTCTGGCGTAGCAATATCCGCCGTCGATGCCCCACGGCGAGAACAAGCGATTAATCTGTACCGCGGAGTTGTCGAGAGCGCCTCGCTCGCGACCCAATAGGGTGTTGTTAATCTGCGGCGGATAGCGCTTGAATAGCTTGACGGCTCCGGCGCTGAGCTTAAACGATTTGGTGAGTTGATAGCCCAGGTCCAGGCTGGTGATCGGAGTGACGCCGATGGACGTCTTGAAGTTGCGCAGCTGGTGCGGCATCGATCGCAGGCGCGGCTGCAGGCCGCGCATTCGGTGACGAGGGTGCGTACATTATACGCGGGCATGCGAAGCGGCCGGCAATCACTATATGATCGGGGCGGCTGCCCTGGGATTGTGTCTTGGTACCCGTTGCGTCAAGGAGTGAGGAGATGAATATGAAGCGTGCGCGCGGCATTTCCCTGTTGCTGGTCGCGATGTCGACGAATGAGGACGAAGTCGTACGTTAGCCGCTCTTCAACGGCAATAACGGCTCTTGAGCTGTACGCTCCCAGCCATTTGAGAAAAAAATGACCAGAATTTACCCACTAGATTTCACGAAGACCCGATACTATGCCTTATTCGGCTGCATGAAAAAGGGTCGGTTGACCCTCTATCTACCAAATGCTTACGTACTGCGTTCGGCAGGGCTTCGCGCCGGTCGATTATCGCAGATTCAGCAAATTTGCTGGTAAGAATTCTGAAGGAGGCTCTTTTATCGTGACAGTTACCCTTGATGATGTGAGCAAGCTCTACGTCAAGCCGCTGCTCGATCTGGTTTTCGAAGCTGCGAGCGTCCAGCGCGCCAATCATGACGCGCAGGAAGTCCAGTTATGCACCTTGTTGTCGATCAAGACCGGCGGTTGCACGGAAGATTGTAAATATTGTTCGCAATCGATTCATAACCCAACGGCATTGGAAAAGGAGTCCTTGCTCGACGTCGTCTCGGTCTTGGAAAATGCGCGCCGCGCGAAAGAAAGCGGTTCGACGCGTTTTTGCATGGGTGCGGCGTGGCGGCAGGCGACCGATGGCCGCGCCTTCGACCGCGTGTTGGATATGGTGCGGGGCGTGCGTGAACTTGGGCTGGAAGCCTGCGCGACGCTTGGCATGCTGACCGAAGATCAGGCGCGACGATTGAAGGAAGCGGGTTTAACCGCCTATAACCACAATCTCGATACGTCGGAAGACTATTATTCGAAAGTTATTACCACGCGTACTTATCAAGACAGGCTGGATACCATCGGCCATGTCGCGACGGCGGGTATCTCGCTTTGCTGCGGTGGTATTCTGGGCATGGGCGAAAGCCGCGAGGATCGCATCATGCTACTGCATACGCTCGCCAATCTCGACCCGCAACCGGAGTCCGTTCCGATCAACGCGCTGGTTCCGGTCGAAGGAACGCCACTGGCCAAGACCGAACCGCTTGACATTTTCGAATGGATACGCGTCATTGCCGTTGCGCGCATTCTGGTGCCGAAAGCGATGGTGCGTCTGTCGGCTGGTCGTCTTTCGATTAGCCGCGAGGCGCAGGCGCTGGCCTTTATGGCAGGGGCCAACGCGATTTTCACCGGCGACAAATTGTTGACCACACCCAACCCCGGCACAAATGAAGACCAGCAATTAATGGCAGCGCTAGGCCTGAAAGCGCGCCTGCCGGACAAAGAATGTGGCGGGAGTTCGTGCCGTGAAGAACTTTGCGCCTGAACTAAACCGTTTAAAAGCGATGGGACGTTATCGTTCGCTGAATTTGCCTGCGGGGATCGATTTTTCGTCGAACGATTACCTCGGCCTTTCCAATCATCCAGCCTTGCGGCAAACGGCGATTGAAGCGCTGCAAGGCGGCATCGAAATCGGCGCGTCCGGCTCGCGGCTTCTGCGCGGCCACAGGCAGGCGCATGAGGAGCTGGAAGCATTCGCCGCCGCTTATTTCGGCTGCCCTCGAGCGCTATTTTTTGCCAATGGGTTTCAGGCGAATTACGCGCTTATCACCACGCTCATCAACCGCCACGATGTCGTTATTTACGATGCTTTGTGCCACGCCAGCATGCGCGATGGGATGCACGCGGCACAATGCCGCACGGTCAAGATCGCCCATTGTAATCTTGACGCATTCGAGGATGCGCTGAAGAAACCACGCGCCGCCGACGCCGATCTTTGGATTCTGGTCGAGTCCATCTACAGCATGGATGGAGATATTGCCCCGGTGCGCGAACTGTTGACCTTAGCGGAGAAATACGACGCAATCCTGATCGTTGATGAAGCGCACGGTACCGGGGTTTCGGGCGCTACCGGGCGCGGCGAAACCGAAGGACTTGCGCATGGCAGGCTGATTTCGCTGCACACCTGCGGCAAGGCGCTGGGCGTGGCCGGTGCGCTGGTCTGCGCGAATGAATTCATTGTCGATTACTTGATAAATGCCGCACGACCTTTCATTTACAGCACTGCGCCGATGCCGTTGCAGGCGGCTTTGGTCAAACGCGCGCTGGAGCTGGTGCGCGATGAACCGGAACGGCGCGAACAGCTTTCCGCGCTGAAAACATTTACGGCAAAATGCCTGCCCGGTGTTAGCGTCACCAGCCAGATCGTCCCGATCATTATCGGCGAAGATAGCGCCGCCGTCACACTCGCAAACATGCTGCAAGCCAAGGGCTTCGACATCCGCGCCATACGCCCTCCTACGGTTCCCGAAGGCACGGCGCGCTTGCGTCTATCGTTGCATGTCGGTTTGACGCCGAAACATGTCGAGGATTTTTCCGAAACGCTGTCGTGCCTTTTAGCGCAAGAATTTTGCGCGTGACAAAAACCTATATTGTCAGCGGCACGGACACGGGTATCGGCAAGACTGCCGTCGCGGCGATGCTGACACTCGCGCTCGACGCTCTCTATTGGAAGCCCATACAGTCCGGCACCGAAGATGGAACGGACAGGCAGCGTGTACAAGCGTTAACCGCATTGCCGGACGACAGGGTTTTGCCTGAACGCTATATTTTGTCGCAGCCGCTATCGCCGCATCGGGCAGCCGAACTTGACGGAATTGAACTCGACGCCGACCCTTTTCCTTTACCCAAGGCCGATAAAACCCTGATCGTCGAAGGGGTAGGCGGCCTCATGGTGCCGGTTACGCGGCAAAAATTGCAAATCGACATTTTTGCGGCATGGAATGTGCCCATTATTCTTTGCGCGCGAACGGGACTGGGGACGATCAATCATACGCTGCTGTCAATAGAAGCTTTGCGTAAGCGCAATATGCCTTTGCATGGATTGATTTTTGTCGGCGAGGATAACCCCGACAATATGCGCACGATTGCCGATTTTTCCGGCAGCCGCATTCTCGGCCATATGCCGCATCTGGATATAATCGACCGAGGCGCGCTGCTGCGTGTTTTTGAGAGACGTTTCCAGATCAAGGATTTTGCATGAGCTCATCCTCCATCTGGCATCCTTTCACCCAACATGGGCTGTTGCCGGACTCGATTTTTATCGACCGTGCCGAGGGCGCGTATCTTTATGCCGAAGGCGGGCGGCGCATTATCGACGGCATATCCTCGTGGTGGGTTAATATTCACGGCCATAATCATCCCAAGATCGTCGCGGCGGTGCAGGCGCAGGCCGCGAAGCTGGATCAGATTATTTTCGCCGGATTTACGCATGAACCGGCTGAAAGGCTGGCCGAAAAGCTTATCGCATTGACGCCGCCCAATCTGACGCGGGTTTTTTTTTCCGACAGCGGCTCGACTTCGGTGGAAGTCGCGCTGAAAATGGCATTGGGCTATTGGGCGCATAAGGGCAAGCCGCGGCGCGGTGTTGTCGCGTTGGAACACGCATATCACGGCGACACGTTCGGCACGATGTCGGTAGGTGCGCGTGGCGTTTTCAATGCACCCTATGAATCATTGTTATTCGATGTTCATCGCCTGCCGCTTCCGAGAGACGGAGATGGGCATTTGACAATCGAGGCGTTGGAAAACCGTTTGAAAACACAAGCGGATGATATTGCCGCCTTGATCGTCGAACCGCTGGTTCTGGGCGCTGCCGGGATGATGATGTATGACGCCGCCACGTTGCGCGCGTTGCATGACTTATGCCGCCGTTACGGAGTGATCTTCATAGCCGACGAAGTCATGACCGGTTGGGGGCGCACCGGGACGCGCTTTGCCTGTGAACAGGCTGATATAGCACCGGATATCGTTTGCCTGTCAAAAGGCCTGACGGGCGGATTTCTGCCATTGGCAGTTACGCTCGCCAACGAGGAAATTTATCAAGCGTTTTACAGCAGCGACCGCGCCAAGACTTTTTTCCACTCATCTTCCTTTACGGGAAACCCACTGGCCTGCGCAGCCGCTTGCGCGTCGCTGGATTTATGGGACGAGGAACCTGTGATGGAACGCATAAAAACAATTCACGATCATCTAGCCGCGCTATTGCCGCGTCTGAAAGTGCGGTCGGATGTGGAAAATGTGCGGCACATCGGCACGATTGTGGCATTCGACGTGCGCAATGTTGGTCAAGGCTATCTTTCAAGCATTGCGCCGAAGCTATATCGTTATTTCGTGTCGCAGGGGGTATTGTTGCGACCGATCGGCCAAACCATTTATATGTTACCGCCTTACTGTGTTTCCCAAGAGGATTTGCATGTTATCGTCGGCACCATTGAATGCGCGCTTGATGCTCTCCGCGACGGAGAGCTTGAACAAGCCGCTTGAGAAACCGTTCCGCGATTTTCTGAACGCGACGCTTGGCGACAAACGCCAGCACGCGCGTTTTCTTAATATGCTGTCGATGCTGGAACATATGGGTAGCCGCAAAATCATGCTGTCACAAATGAACGGCATTCTGACGCAAGATATCCTTAAGCATCTAGCCGAGGAAACGCGGCATGCTTTTTTCTTTAAACGCGAAGCCGAGAGACTCTCCGGCATTCCCCTGGAAGGCTATCCGGACGGTCATACGATGTCTGCAGCGTCGGGGCGGCTTTATTTCGGCAGGCTCGAGGCCGGGCTGACCACACATTTGCCGCCCGATGCACATCGGGAGACCGGGTATTTATGGGTATCGCTGGTGGTCGAATTGCGGGCAATTTGGATTTACCGACTTTATCAGCAGGCATTGGCCGCCGCCAATCTTGTGCTTTCCCTTAAAGGCGTAATAGCCGAGGAGGATAGACACTTGGTCGATATGGTCGCGCGGTTAAGCGAAATCGGCTTTAATGTGGTGGAATTCCTACCCGGCGCTGGCTTATATGAGAAAGAACGGTTTGAGAAATTATTGTCGGCGTTGCAACGAGGCGCACCGTATCCTGAGCCTGCCAATCCAACGCTGTCTATTGCGATCAGTGCAATGCCGGATTCGCAATAAAAGGCACTTGGGGTAGATCGTGGGGCATCGATTTCGTGCGCGCGAAAAAAAGCGCGCTGTTTTCCGTGCGCGAGGGCCGACCAGACCCAAACGATTTCGCCCCTGCAGAGCCTCGACCGCCGACCTCCCTAGAACTTCTGTCCGAACTGAATACTGATCGTACGTGGCTGCGTCGGGACGATGTCTGGTATACATACGCGCCCTGGAGGTTCGCCTGCCAGTCCGCGACCGCAAAGTTGTACCGGGCGAGAACGTTTCCCTTGAACTCCGGCACGACCGGCAGCCGCGCGCCGGAAAGGGCGAGCGGGCCGGTCGTGACTGTCCCATCCGCGAACTGGAAAGGCAATTGGTTGTTGGGGCCCCCATTGATCTGGTTCGGGCAGTTCGTGAGCGGCGTCGTCGTGCCCGGAAGGTACGTTCCGCAGAAGTTGGAGGTCAGCTTCGCGTCCAGATACGTGGCGCTCGCGTTCAGCAGCCAGCCCTCGCCGGCGGCCCATTCGAGATTGGTCTCGACGCCCTTGATCCGCGCGGAGGCCGCGTTTTGCACGACGGTCACGCTGTTGGGGCCTAGGTACGCCAACTGGAAGTTATCCCAGTCTTCGACGAACAAAGCGCCATTCCACCGCAGGTGGTGATTCAGCCACTGC
>OCZU010000571.1_pt1 | contig 25200 bp, 16 predicted proteins | sample 1539001 | NCBI WGS metagenome assembly OCZU01 (sample SAMEA3539306, study PRJEB22396) | soil metagenome | biome: tundra; feature: field; material: soil | place: USA | collected 2010-05 | depth 0.15 m | reverse complement strand
CCTATTGGTTTTGGCTCTGCTCGGGAAGGATGGCAATGGTGGTTTTGTTCGGGGCTCTTGCTCTGGGTGCGCAGTTCTTATATTGGGCTGAGATAGTAAGACGTCTTAACGATCACCTCGATGAAGGGTAGTCGGCACCGACGATTTTCTTGACCATACGGGAGATGGAATTTTGGCGAGCCACACGAAGCTCTTACCCAGCGCCAAAGGTTTAGCGTATCGCCCATCTCTATCCCTCTCGACCACTCGAACAATCGAAGAACCGGCTGGACGGCTAGTTGTACAAGACCCAACCGTCCGGATCGATTCGCACATCAGTGATCGTTCCAGTCACGGGAAAGCTGAATTCCTCTTCCCTTTTCTGACCATCCACTTGGAAGCGGAGCACGCGATCGGACGTTTGTACGATCAAGTCAAGCGGCATCCGAAACGTCTGCCCATCTTGCAATTGTTTGAGGTGGACAGTCAGCTTGGTGCCGTCTGACGCGCGCCACTCCACGCTATATTTAGGCTCGCCTTCTCCGTAAACCCATTCTGAGAAAAACCAATCCAAGTTCTTCCCAGACACCTCTTCGCAAACGCCGCGAAAATCCTCCGTATCGGCGTTCGAATAAGAGAACTTTGTGACATAAGTCTTTAACGATTTGAAGAATGCCTCGTCACCGAGCACGTGCCGGAGCATGTGCAAAACCCATGCTCCTTTTCGGAACGTAGTGTTCGAAAAAAGCTGTTTCTCGTCGCTTGCATTGCGTATGAAGATCGGCCCAGAGAATTCCCGGATCATGCCTTTCATGGCCTTCTGGTAAGCTTCTGCTCCCCCTATTTCCTCCTGCCAGAGAGCGTACGCATAGCTTGCAAAGCCTTCATTGAGCCAGATATTCGACCAATTCTTGACCGAAATAGAGTTCCCAAACCATTGATGAGCCGATTCGTGTGCCAGCACAAAATCTCGCGAACTGTCTCCCGTTATTGATTTTGCTCCCAAGCTCGGTATCGTCTGATGCTCCCGGAAACTGTCGACGGTAAATTCGGCAATTCCATATTTCTCGTGCGAGAACGGATAGGGACCGAAGTGTTTGATATGGCTTTGCAGCATGCTCAGAAGCACCGGGAACTGTTTCTTTGCTTTCTCCAGATCTTCCGGAAATACGAAGAAGTGGAGAGGGAATTCCCCGCTGGCGTCCTTGTAGACAAGGTCGAACGTTTGAAAATTCGTCACGGTCAGTCCGACGGTGTCAGGATAAATCGGATACTTTTCCGCCCAGTGGAACGTGACTGTTCCATCCGGATTGTTGCGCTGACTGACCAAATTACCATTCGATACCGCCAAATTCCCGCTGGGAACGGTAATCTCCATATCCATTCCGTTCTTTGCCTTTCCGGAAGGCGCGTCGATACTGGGCCACCATTGCTTTGCGCTCGAGGGCATGCCCCATGATTCAACGATGGCAGTGCCAGCATGTTGATCGAAGACAAAGCCTTCACCCTTGGGCGTTCCTTCATATTCGATAGACAGCGTCGCGGATTTGAAAGGCGAGATGGGCGCGAGTTGAATCGTAAGAATGTCGTTGGAATGCAAGAACAGCAACGTCTTGCCGCCGGCACTAACCCTCGTAACGGTCAGCGCGTCAATCAGCTCTAGCTCCAATTCTGACGCGACAGGGATTCGGTTGGGAATTAGGTCGATTGCGACGACTCCTTTAATGGACTTAATTGAAGGGTCGAGTCGAAATTCCAAACTGTAATGGTCAATCCGAAAAGGCACCGGAGATTCCGCGGCGAAACACAACGCGCCTGCCAGTAGAATGGATACGAGCAGCAGAATTCGCACGACGGGCCTGTTAGGGTTTCCTCCCCACCCTGAACTGTCAATCCGCTTCATTACCATCCTCATTCCGCGGCCAAACAGGCTCCCGCTACATCAGTTGAGTTACCACTCGTTTCGGGGGTGTTCCCCTGAGATCTCTTCAGATGGCAGATTCCCATCGAAAGACTTACGTAGCCAAGAGCCATCGCACACGGTCTCGATGGAGCCACTTGACATTTTGGCGTGCAAGAAACTCGAAACACTTGCAAATCATTCGGACAGAGTTTCGGCTCCTTGTACCGCTGAGGCTACTTCGGGTACCCACGGCTCGCGCGGCCATGATGCATCCAGGATCACGCTTAAAAATGAGTGACACTTGGTCCCTTTCGAGGCTAGAACGAAGGATGAAAGTCTGTGCGAGCCGACCACATTGTCCATCAACAGAATTCTGAGATTGGGTTTAGCCACGAACCCGATTCAGTTTTTTCGCGGCATCGAATTCTCCGCGAAATGCGAGAGTACCTCATTCTTGGCGCAGCGCGACGTTGGGATCGACGCGCATGGCGCGCGCGGCCGGTATCAAACTGGCCGCGATTGTCACCACACATAGACCTCCGACGATCTCTACAAGAGCAAGCGGGTCGGCCGGGGCTGCTCCATACAGTAAGGTCGAGAGCAAGCGTCCCGATAACACTGCACCACCGCAACCGAGAATGACACCTGAAAGAGCGAGCTTGCTGGCTTCGACCAATACAATTCTGGCGATCGCGCCTCGACTTGCTCCAAGGGCCATGCGAAGCCCAAATTCGTGAACTCTTTGAGATGCCGAATACGAAATGACGCCGAAAAGTCCAACGGTCGTAAGTATCAGACATATGGACGCGAAGCAGGAGAGCATCGCCGCAGCGAGCTTTTCGCCGCCCAATGAGTTCGTAATGCGAGTGTCCAGTGATTCCAGTTGATAAATCGGAAGCTCCGGATCTAGCTCCGCCAATTTTGTGCGGACTGCGCCCACCACTGCGCTCTGGTCGTTTTTTGAACGAACTAGAAGTGAGGTCACTCGACTGTCGGGTGCATCTTGAGCGAAAGGCACGAAAAATGCCTGACGGGATCCGCCTTCGACGCCAACCTGTTTAACGTCGCGCGCTATGCCAACCACTGTGATCCAGGGCGATACCGAGTCGAGAGCACCGAACTTAAAGCGCTTTCCTACGGCGTCGTCGTTCGGCCAATAAAGGCCAGCCATGGTCTGATTTATCACCGCAACTCGTGAGGCGGCATCCGAATCCCGTTCGGTAATAGCGCGCCCACGAATCACGGAAATCGAGAGCACCTGGAAGTATTGAGGCGAGACCGCGGTGTAATCAGCATCCGGAATATTTCCCATTGTGTTCGATGACTTTCCATCGATGGTGATCGCTGACGATAGAATCGGTCCTATGGGAACGTCTGTGGCCAAGGCAGCATCTTGAATCCCCGAAACGTCCTCTACGCGGCGAAGTAATTCCTCAAAGAAATGGGTTACTCGAGATGTGGCGTAGCGATTTTCTGGCAATCCGATCCTCATGGTGACGATACCGTGAGATTGAAATCCAAGGTCCACAGTCTCAAGGTTGCGGAAGCTCTTGACGAGCGCGATAGCCCCACACAAAACGACGACTGCCAGGGCTACTTCGCCCAGCGCTAGCAATTTGCGTGTTTGCCGGGCAGATCGGTCTCCAGTTGCTTTGTTGCTGCTCTGCTTTAGCGTTTCATTGAGATCCCACCGAAAGGACTGCACGGCAGGTCCCAAGCCGCAGAGGACTCCAGTGACGATTGCAAGGGCAACAGCGAACCAAAGTACGCCAGGTGAAAGCCGTACGTGCGATTCCGCTGGAATGAAACCGTAGGGTATCAACGAAACGATTGCGGCGGTGCTTGCGTAGGCAAGCGCGCAGCCAACCGCTGCGCCGATCGCCGCCAACATAACACTTTCGGTAAGCAGCTGCCTCACAATTCGGGACTGGTCAGCGCCCAACGCGATACGAATTGCCATTTCCTTTTTTCTTGCGGTTACTTGGCTCAGCTGGAGATTCGCGACGTTGGCTGATGCGACCAGAAGCAAAAAGCCGACGGCAGCCATGAGAATCATCAATGACTGACGGACGTTTCTCAGCACATCATCGCGAAGAGGAACTAGGTGAATCCTTAGTCCCTCATATTCAGGCACCTGACCGCCGAAGCGGCGTTTCATTTCTTCGGCGGAACTTTGCAGCACCGCCTCGGCAGCTTGAGGCGTGACACCTGAACGTAGTCGTCCTTGCACCGCGACCGTGCGGTACGATCAATCCGCACGGCTGTAATCTGCAGCAAGAGGAAACCAAAGCTCGGAGCCCCACCAAACAAAGTCCTGCGGCATCACGCCGACCACAGTATAAATTTGATCATCGAGCCGAATTGCTTTGCCAACGATTTCTGGATCGCCGCCGAATCGTCGCGACCAAAGCGCGAAACTCATGACGACAACTTTTGGAGCGCCCGGTTGATCTTCGCTGGACAGAAACGTTCTTCCGTGAAGCGGACTGACTCCCAGCATTGAAAATGCTTCCGCAGTCATGGCGGCGCCGACGATTCGTTCAGGATAGCCTTGTCGCTGGAGGTTTGCGGTGCGCCGGGTGCCTGCAATCACGAAATCGAAGACATCGGAGCGTTCGCGCAAATCTCTGAACTCTGCTAGCGACCACACTGTGGTGGATTGAACGCCGATTCTAGGGAATACTGGCCGGATTGTGACGATTCGGTCGGCAGCCTGGTATGGCCACGGATCGAGCAGGGCAGCTTTCACTACGCTGAATACGGCCGTGCTCGAACCAATGCCTAGTGCGATAGTCGCCACAGCAATAGCTGTAAGCCAGGGCCTTTTCTTAAGCATTCTAAGACTGTAGTTCAGATCTTGAAGCATAGATCGCATGGCCCACCTCGGGCGTGTGACTCCATCTATCTCTCGAGAACAGTCTGCGGCATTTATGTTTCGGATAATGATTTATCTCAGATGGCGCCTTGCCTGATACTGATGCGGGCAGTGCTCCCAGCGTGATTCGAATACGTAGTGTTCTGATTTGACGGCCTGCGCTTGCGCGTGCCGGCGAGAGCAGATGCGGACCGGAGCTGCGATTTCTCGATCGCTCCATCATTCTTTTTAATGTTCAAATTGGGAGTCATTTCTGACCCAAGGCCATTCGCCTGCGTCCGCCTGTCGTCTATGTCCGCGCGGATTTTCTCGAAATCATAACGTCGAATCCTGGCCCGCTGCTCCGTGCGCGGCAGCGGGCTATTGCCCGATTGCAAATCGACTGGCGCGTGCGCCAAAGCACTTCCATCCCGAGCAAGGTGACCAATTTTCCGAACTATTCATTTCGCAGCGCGACGACTGGATCCACAAGTGTGGCACGCCGCGCCGGCAAGTAGCAGGCCAGGAATGCAACCGCCGCAAGCAAAAAAGGTACGCTCGCGAACGTCATTATGTCGGTAGACTTCACTTCAAAAAGCAAGGATTGCAAGAATCGGCTGAGAAAAAAGGATCCCGCCAAGCCGATACCAAGTCCCAACAGAAGCAGACTCATGCCGTTACGCAATACCAGTCGGAGAATATCCGTGTGTTGTGCGCCGAGGGCGATACGAACACCAATCTCCTGCGTACGCTGTGTCACGGTGTAGGACATGACTCCGTAAATGCCGACGGCTGCTAGTAACAATGCTAATGCAGCGAACGAGCCGAGAAGCATCACAGAAAGTCGGCGCGGAGCGACGTTTTCGTCAACGATGTCCGCCAGTTCTCGAATCTGCGAGAGCGGCACGTTCGGATCAATAGCCACGATCGCGTTTTGAGCCGGCGTGGCGAGACTTGAAGGAGTTGCGGCTGTGCGAAGGACGACAAAGCCGGCACCGATGGGACTCTGGGCGAACGGTAGATATGTTTCGACGCGCGACGGCTGATCTACACCGTAATTCTTAGTGTGGGCAACGACGCCGACCACTGCTCTCCAATCTGGATCATCGGGATTCTTGGCGTGTCCGGCCACCGCAATGTGCTTGCCGATTGGATTCTCGCCGGGCCACAGCGTTTGAGCCATGGTTGCGTCAATGATGCAAACAGGCTGAGACATATCGCTATCAGCCAGGGTAAAGTACCGTCCCCGAAGAAGTGGGACGCCCAGAGCTTGCAACGCGCCGGGAGTGACGCGGGAAATATCCGTAGACGGTCCTTTACCTGGTTCAGGCCGGGGCCTTCCTTCAGCCATGAATCCGGTTTGCCAACCACCTAGAAGAGGGATTTTCACACCAGCCGCTTGCACACCGGGAATCATTTCAAGTCTGGCTGCGAGTTGATTAATAAATAGTCTCTGCGTAACAGCGGATTTGTATTGCGAGTCCGGAAGGGAAAAAGCTCCGGTCAACACACCCGAAGAGTTGAATCCCGGATCCGCCTGAAGGACCCTGTAGAAGCTTCTGATCAGTAATCCGGCGCCCACTAGGAGAACCAGTGAGATGCTGACTTCCGCTACTACCAACGCGGACCGCACGCGCTTTCTTCCGGCGCTCGCTGTTCCCCCGCGTCCGCCTTCTTTTATGGCTTCATGGACGTCCGCGCGAGAGATTTGCCAGGCGGGAAAGATTCCGAAGAAAACTCCGGTCAGCAACGATACGCCAAGCGTAAAGAACAGAACGCCGCCATTGATCGATACAGTGTCGATTCGAGGCACGCTTGCCGGAGACACTTGCGAAACGGCGGAAGCCAAAAAGTAGGCGATGAGAAGCCCCAACGAGCCGCCAATGAGAGCAAGCAAAAAGCTTTCCGTCAGAAGCTGGCGAATCAGCCTGAACCTGCCGGCACCGAGGGCGGTGCGAACGGCCATTTCGCGGCTGCGCTCCGATGCGCGAGCGAGCGAAAGGTTCGCGATGTTGGCGCACGCGATGAGTAAGACGAATCCGACGGCGGCCATAAGCACGAGCAATGCCGGGCGAATATCTCCGACATACGAATTCAGTAGTGAGTCCACGGAGACGCCGGTGCCCGTGTTGGATTCCGGATACTGATTGGCAAGACGCTTAGCAATGCCGGACATTTCATCACTTGCTTGCTTCAAAGTGACATTCGGTTTCAGCCGAGCGATGGCATAGATGCCTGGATGACTATCTCGATTCTTAGAACCACCCAAAACGTCTTCGAGTCTCCAAAGAGAAGTGAACAATGAATATCGCGACCATGATGCGTGAAACTTGCTGCTGGGCAAGACGCCGATTACAGTATAAATCTCTCCATCGAGGGTAAGTTTCTTCCCAATGACGTTCGGGTCGCGCGCAAACTTGCGCGACCAAAAGCCATCGCTGAGAAGAACAACCGCCGCGGCCCCAACCTTGTCATCGTCTGCCGTTAGGGCGCGACCTACGATCGGCTGCACGGCAAGCGTTGGGAACAGCCCTGCTGTAATTTCGCGCACTCGTAGACTCTCGGGGCCGCCGATACCGGTCAGCACCATACTGTCCGCGCGATACGGAGCCATACTCTCAAACATGGTGTTCATAGAACGCCAATCGTCAAAATCGGCCATTGAAATACTGCTGCTCGGCACTTGTTGAGTTTTTTCAGACAGGAAAACCAAACGGTCGGATTGCTTGTAAGGAAGTGGTCGGAGAAGGACTGCATCAACGACGCTAAAAATGGCCGTATTAGCGCCGACTCCCAGGGCTAGAGTAAGCACGGCGACCAGTGTAACGCCCGGTCTTTTTCCGAGCATTCTCAACCCGTATCGAATGTCCTGCCAAATCGTTCCCATGTATCGAACCGTCCTTCCAGCTAGGTTTTGCGACTGAATGCATTTTGCGGCAAGCGCAGAAATCCGTATCTCTATGAGACGCATGAACAGTGGGGAATGTTCTTCTTATTACACGAACAGAGCGCCTTTTCGCCCCTATTTGAGACCGCTTCACCACAAAAACATGGAAGTTTCGTCGCCAGCTGCGTATTAGAGTTCTGGCAAGCGTGCAGCATGGCTCGCCGAGCATTATACGTTTTCAAGAGGGCATTCTCATGAATCGACGCAGGCCGCAGCAAATGCTCCAGGCAGCGATTGCCACAACCGTTATGATGTTTACTATCTGCTGGGTATTTTCATTTAGCCGTCAGGCCATGGCGCAGAGCTCCGCACAACCGCCGCAACCGATGCAGCCGGCGGAAAATGTCTTCAAGAACATCCAAGTGCTGAACGGAATGCACGCTGCGGATTTGCAGGGCTCCGTGTCATTCATCGCCAGTTCACTGGGCGTGGATTGCGACTATTGCCACGTCCAAGCTTTTGAGAGTGATAAATCACCCGAGAAATTGCGTGCGCGTGAAATGATCCGAATGGTGCGTCGCATTAACCAGGAGACATTTCACGGAGAGAATGTAGTGAATTGTTATACCCGCCACCAAGGCGGAGCGACGCCGATTTCCATCGCCTCAGTTCTTGCCTCGGGCGCGCCACGGCCGATAGCTGCGCCTACAGCCGTCGCGGGCGAAGGACTGCCGAGTGCGCAGCAGGTGCTTGACCACTATGTTCAGGCACTGGGCGGACAGGCGGCGCTCGATTTGATAAAAACCCGTATCATTACAACCGCGCCTCTCTCGCACGCAAGTTCGGACAAATCCGTTGAACAGTTGTTTCAGAAAGCGCCCGGAAAGGTATTGCTTCTCGAGCAGTCTCCTGGCTACACGCTCTGGGCAGGATTCAACGGGCAGCAAGCCTGGGCGCAAGATTCCCTGAAATCTTACTGGGGTTTACTGAACGCGTCGCAACTACATTCGATTATGCGCGATTCAGAGATGTACCAGGGCAGCCGTATCGGGAGCAAGTACGCGAAGGTCGTGGTAGCTGGCAAGCAGAAGATCGGCGACCGCGACACATTTGTAGTTGCCGGAACGTCTCCGGAGGGCGCGCTTGAAAAATTCTATTTCGATGCGCGGACGGGATTGCTCGTGCGACGACATATTGAGGAACCGACGCTATTCGGTTGGTTTCCCCTCGACATCAATTTCGAGGCCTATCGGGAAGTGGACGGCGTGAAGATTCCTTTTGTCGTTCGATTGTCGAGCGCTGGCGGCGCATGGGGGGTTCGGACGTCGTACATGATCCTTGAAGTACACCAGAATGTCTCTATCGAAGACGAAAAGTTTGATCACCCAACGCCTCTGCAGTGAATTGGCGGCCGGGACAACTTCCTTTGGCATTGTCAAGGACGAGCGCCTCCCAACGTCCTCCGGGAGAAGAGACCACGTGGAACAAATCATCGTATTTCGCAGCGATCGTCTGCCTCATGTTATTTTTCGGACAGAGTGCGCCGCGTCACGACACTATCCAACCCTCCATTGCGTTGCCTTCCGAACTTGATAGAGTGCTCACAGATTACGAGAATGCCTGGAGGAGCGGGGACTCCCTGAAATTGGCGAGCCTGTTTTCCGAAGACGGCCTAGTGCTTTCGCCGGGACATCCGATGGTTCGCGGTCGGCGGGAGATCGAACAATTCTACAGTGGAGCTAAGGGTCCACTTTCACTTCGGGCCGTGCTATTTGCTGCAACAGGCGACATTGGCTACGTCGGCGGCGGTTTTAGCGGTCAAGCCGGAACACCAGATCGCGGAAAGTTTACGCTCACACTTCGCCGTGAGGCGTCCGGTCGATGGCTGATCGTGTCAGATATGGACAATGGGAATTGACGAGGAGGATGTCGAAGAAATGAGCGGCTACCTACGGAAATGCTGCGATAGACATATTGGGTCCTGGATTTCACTCCTAGTCCTAACGTGCATATTTATTATCTTACTTGCAAAGGGTGTTGTTTTGGCAAGCGATCTTCAGTCAAATCGTACTTCCGCAGATCGCACAGTCAAAGTTTTATTTATTGGCAATAGTTATACCTACTTTAATAATTTGCCGCATCTGCTGGAGCAGTTTTCGGTATCAGCTGGAAAACACATCGAAACCAAAATGGTAGTCGAGGGTGGCGCGACTCTGCAGGACCAGTGGGAGAGGGGAGATGCGCTGAAGGTGATCCGTGAAAGCTCTTGGGACTACGTAATCCTCCAAGATCAGAGCACGCTGGGTGCTTACGTGGTCAATGGTCAAGCTCAAGTCGCTGATCCAGAGTATTTTCACAGATACGCGCGCATGTTCGATCAAGAGATCAAGAAGGCGGGTGCGAAGACAATCTTTTATCTCACTTGGGCGCGCAAGGGCGCACCGGAAAGAGATCAAGCAGCATTGAGTTATGCGTACATGTCTATCGCACGGGAGTTAAAGGGCTTGGTCGCGCCTGTGGGCATCGTCTGGCAAGAAGTCAGACGTGAAAATCCCAATGTGGAACTCTACATAAAAGACAATTCACACCCAACGGGCGTAGGTAGCTATGTAGCTGCGTCTGTGCTCTACCGCACAATCTACGGTACGAGTCCTATCGGACTACCTGATCGCATCAACGGAAATCCGGTTGATGACGATGGAAATGTTGACACCACAAAGGACGCCACGCTGGTCGACCTTTCCCATTCGGATGCTGAGCTGATTCAGCGAACAGCATCGGAAACATATCGCAAGATGAAAGCCTCCGGAGGCTATCTTTCGGCGCCAAAGCCGCCACCACCGCTTCTGCCGGAGGTTCCCACTGGGCAAGAGCCGAGAGCCAGGGATTTGGAAGGTCTGTGGGACGGAGTGCTTAATTTTTACCCTGTACCATGGCCTGCGAAGATGGAATTACGATTGCTCCACGAAAATGGAGAATGGAAAGCAGAACTGACGATCAAGTTTGAAGGGCACCCGGATTCAGACAAAACCCCGCAAATTACAAACTTCAAAATCACTAGAGCGAACATTTCGTTTCTTGACGCAACAGGAGTAAGCGGGGCACCCATCAGATATACAGCCGCCTTCAGTGGCGGTGCTCTAGTTGGAATTGCAGAAGCTAAGGTGGAAGGGAAACCCATATCTGCAATCGGGAGTTGGGAATTAAGACAACAGAACTAGCGACCTTGCCTTGTCTTTCGCTCGGGTTCTTCGCAGTGCTGGCGCTCTTGCTCTGGCATTCCAAGCGGATACGGTTTACTCGAAGGGGCCTTCGCGCCGATTGCATTGAGGACTATCAGCGACTGGATTTGCCCGAGGCTTGTCCCCGGTTCTTGGCGACAGGCTGCGCTGCTGTGTTGAGTTTTGGGCGAGGACGGGCCGATCGTGAATTGAGCTTCAAAAATGGCTTTATCGAACCTACATCCGATGGCTCTTGGCAGCCAGAACTCATAGTGGGAGGCTGACACCCATAGGTTGTGCGCTCTTCCCTGTAATGATGGAACCATTTCACAAGAAGGGGAGGCTAGCGGGCAGAGGGTTTTCTTAGCGGTTGGTGTGTCTCTGGCGGTCCAAACTGTAATTTTTCGGCGGGTGAGCGGCGCTCTGAATGTGATCACGAATATAGCTGCGAACCTTGCAGAGTTCACCCGCCGATATTCACTGGCTCGCGAGTCGACGTTTTGTGCTTCCGTAAGTCGCAACTGGATCGGACACAAAATTTGTGGCAGGATCGTTCACGATGGGATAAGTTGTTTTTCGCCTGATGCTTGATGTTACTGGCCCCTACAGACCGGTGTTCCGTGCAGGCCGCCCCTCAAATGTGTTGGCACGTTCTTCCCTTCCGGAGTCGCACCAGATGATCCTGCAACCGTGCTAGGATCGTGTTTCTACGTGGTACGGCGGGCGGTGTACTTTATTGGGTTTCGGGTCGGAGCGACAGCAATTTGGACTCCCTGCTCGGGCTCACCCAGAACCAATCGCCAGCCGCCTCCGATTTGAGTAAATGACCGGGGTCGACAAGTCCTTCCCTGCTGTCCGGCGCACTATGCGATTTATGACGAATGCGAATGAAGAGACAAAGAGATGGAAATTGCGCCAAGGGCTGCTACCCTGGGCGAAGCCTGCCATTTGTAAGGAGTTAAACGACCAAGCGGCTTGCAGGAAGTCTTCGCTAGCGATCTCTGCGAATTAATGCAAAACAAACGGGCGGCTTAATATGCCACGAACTCTTTGGAAGCGATTGCTCCTTTATCTTCTTGCCTGGACGGTGATCGCCTCGTTTTTTTCCATGCAGGCTTATCTCGCCTACAAATCTTCGAGCGGGGTTGTGCACGTCGGGGCGCTACTGCGGTTCGCTTTCAGCGAATGGTACGTCTGGGCTTTACTTGCGCCCATAGTGATTTGGCTCGCCAGAAAGCTGCCCATCGGTGGCGATCACTGGAAGCGTAACCTCGGTGCACATGTAGGGGCCTCATTTGCCATAACGGTGGCTCACTGGAAGTTAAACAATTTGAGTCTTCATTATCTTTTGAAACGGCCGGCGTCACTTGCATTGGTTTACGTTTTCCATTCGAACTTAATCACCTACTGGATTCTTGTGGGCGCGACGATGGGATACGACTACTACGTACGGTATCGACGGGGAGAGCTGCGCGCCGCACAGCTCTCAGAGCAGTTGGCGCAGACGCAGCTTCAGGCTTTGCGTGCGCAATTTCATCCACACTTCCTCTTCAACACTCTGAACGCCATCTCAACGCTCGTGCACCGAGATCCAGAAGCCGCAGACAGGATGATCGCGCGCTTGAGCGACTTGCTGCGCATAACGTTAGAGGAAGTTGGCGTGCAGCGAGCGCCGCTCGCGAAGGAACTTGAATTTCTCGAACGTTACCTCGAAATCGAAAGGGTCCGGTTCGCGGATCGGCTAACCGTCGAGTTTCGCATCGCGCCGGAGACGCTCTCCGCGCACATCCCCTATCTCATACTTCAGCCAATTGTCGAAAACTCGATTCGGCATGGGATTGCTCCAAGAGCTCGTGCTGGAGTCATTGAGGTGTGTGCAAACCGCGAGCGCGATTTGCTCGTACTCGAGGTACGCGACAACGGTGTTGGGATATCGAGAGACTCTCAGACTATGCCCAGAAAGGGCACGGGATTATCCAACATAAAGAAGAGATTGGAGAATCTATACGGTGAAAATTGCCGCTTTGAATTCAAAAACCGCTCCGCGGGTGGATTCGAGGTGAGGCTCGCAATTCCATTTGAAGTCGGCGATGGCGAGAACCGAAGTGGCTAAGCCGGTCCTTATCCCCACAATTCGCGGCATGATTATCGAGGATGAGCCGCTGGGACGTGAGCGTCTTCGTGCACTGCTGGAAGATTTTCCAGAAATACAGATCGTCAAGGAATGCTCGAATGGCCGCGAAGCGGTCACTTCAATAACCAAACTGAAGCCCGATTTGCTTTTTCTGGATGTACAAATGCCGGAGATGGATGGTTTTGAAGTTCTTGAGGCGATCGCCGGCGATGAGATGCCCGCTGTAATTTTCGTGACCGCCTACGATCAGTACGCCGTTCGCGCTTTCCAGCTTCACGCATTGGATTATTTGCTGAAAACATTCGATCGCGACCACTTTGCACAGGCTGTCCGTCGCGCGATCGCGGAGATTATTCACCGACAATATAAATTCCGAGAACGCCTCGTCGCTCTCTTGGAAGATGTTGGAAACCGCCGTTCACCAGACCGAATCATGATTCGGTCTGGAGGGCGAATCCTTTTTTTGCGGGCTGAAGAAATCGATTGGATTGCAGCGGAAGACAATTACGTCGGCCTCCACGTCGGCCGCGAGACTTACCTATTGCGGAACACAATGGCTTCGATGGAAGAACGTTTGAATCCAGCGATGTTTCTGCGGATTCATCGCTCCACGATTGTGAATCTCGATCGGATTCGTGAACTGAAGCCCCTCTTTCACGGGGACTATTCTGTCTTGCTCCATGATGGAACTAAACTGACTTTGGCTCGCACCAGCTATGAAGGCTTGCGAAAGCTTCTCGGAAAATTTCTGTAGCGGTCTCGCGTGGAGTCCCTTACCCGATGTTACCTGAGGTAATCGGACTAAAAGCGGACGCCCTACTGCCCCCAAAATAGTCCGCTCTACCACCCCTGACACCCCTGTGGCCACATTTCTGTTTCATTCAGCATGCTCTAACCATGATTATTGGCTAGGACCCGCCGGATTGAGGGCGTGCGTGTCCAACCGGTTTTACCCTAGGGGCAAAATGAGCATTTTCATCTTGGCGCGGAACTCAAAATGATAGGGCCTCTGAGTGGCAAAGGCCCTCTCTACAGGCAGGTCTACTCCGCGATTCGCGAAGCCATACTGTCCGGTGAAATGCCGAGTGGCACGCTACTGCCCGCCACACGTGAGCTTGTGCAAGTTCTCCATATTTCTCGTACGACGATCCTGAACGCGTACGCTGAGCTCGTCGCTGAAGGCTATGCCACGGGGCGAGTCGGCTCCGGAACCTATGTCAACGGTCATATTCCCCAAAGAATTCTTCAAGCTCCCGTCTCACGCCAACGCAACCCCAGCACGCACCCTAAGTCAGAGCGAAACCCGGTGTCGACACCCACGTCAATTTCGACGGCACGCGCAAAAATTCTGCCCAGACTTCCTTTTTGCGACTTCCAATTTGACCAGCTTTCGCGTGAGGATTTTCCTTTTCGCGTCTGGTATCAACTAATTGCAAAGCACGCGCCAGCGGATTTCAAGCAGAGTTCGGCGCCTGAAGGCAGCTTGACCCTTCGCGAAGCTATAGCGGCGCACTTGGTGGCGTCACGTGGTGTCGTCTGCGATGCGCAACAAATCATCATCGTAAACGGCACTCAACAGTGCTTGGATCTTGCGGCGCGCGTAATGCTTTATGCTAATGACACCGTCGCAATTGAGGAAGCCCATTATCCGGGAGCTCGCGAAGTGTTTCAATCGGCCGGAGCTCGGATTCTGCCTGTTTCGTTGGACGCGGATGGCATGCGCGTGAAGGAACTGGCAGATAATTCCAAGAAAGCAGTTATTAGGCTGGTTTACGTAACACCGTCGCATCAAATGCCGACCGGCGCGACCATGTCCGTGGTTCGGCGGACTCAATTGATAGAGTGGGCAGCACGAAATGATGCATATATCGTCGAAGACGATTACGACGGGGAGTATCGGTACGACGGCCTTTCGCTTCCATCTCTTCAAGGATTGTCACACGGAGAACGTGTGATTTATATTGGCTCGTTTTCTCGTTCGATCTCTCCGACAATCCGAATCGGTTATCTAGTTGCGCCCCCGTCACTGGTAGGAAAATTTCGAGATGCTAAGTGGCTCGCAGATCGTCATTCTCCACTCCTCATTCAGGAAGCTTTGGCAGAATTCATTGGGGAAGGGCATTTTGAGAGATACCTGCGACGAGCGAGGGGGCGAAATTATCGGCGTCGTGCGGCATTACTCGATGCGTTTGCGGAACATTTCCGTGATTCCGTCGAGATTCTGGGTGGCGATGCTGGAGTTCATGTCCTTGCGCGATTCCGCGACGAAGCGTCGCTCGATCTTTCGTTGCTTATTTCGCGAGCTTCTGCAGTCGGCGTTGGCGTGTATCCAGTCACACCTTACTTTATCCGGCCAGTACGACGATGTGAGCTTCTGCTTGGATATGGAGCACTTCGAGAAGAACAAATCAAAGAGGGCATACATCTCTTACGCTCGGTTTTCTTGGACAGCGCGATGCAACCTCCGCTAGCAAGAATCGTGCGCGGCAGTGCCCGAGCGACTGACTCGGTTGCCTCAGCGGTCCGTCCGCATGCCCACCTGATTCCCGGTGGAGTTATTCATTCCTTATGATCGCCAAATGTTCAATCCTTGCTTCTCTAACAGTCTTGACGGGATTATTCGCAAGGCCTACGTTAGATTTAGCACCCGCAACCTTTTCTTTGCCTCTTCATTATAAGAGCAAACTGCGACACCAGGGATTTCCCAGCCCCTTAGTCCGTCTCCGGGTTGGTGATCATGAAGCCGTATTTATTGTTGACACCGGCGCGAGCGTGAACACGGTGGCGGCGTGGTTTGCGCGGGAAGCACGTTTGAACGTCCGAGATTCTGATGCCACGGTAAGCGGTTCGACTGGACATCAAACGAAGATTCAAACCGTCTCGAACGTATTGGGACTATTTGAGAACCGAATTCCGGTGCATCTCACAGAAGCAAATGTTGTCGACTTTCCTCCGGTTTTCCAGGCTAATCGACTGGGCGGACTTCTTTCGCCGCAACTGCTCGCGTCAAACGGAGAAGCGACCGTCTTGAATTTACGCGTGCCGAGTCTCAAGATTGAACCATTCGATTCCGCCATCGCAGAATTGGGATTGGCGGGACCGGGAACTTACGTTGGAACACACGCGTGTACCAATTGCGAGTCCCTTCTCTTCAATCGTCAGTATATGGTCCCTGTTTCTGTATCAGGGGTTGACGCGATCTTGTTGTTAGACACAGGCGCGACCCACACTTTGGTGACTCTGAAATCGCGTGTTGGCCAAAGCTTGACAGGCCGCAGTGTCGCGGGCCAGCACACTCAAGGGGTAGGTGGTACCGTAGAAGAAAATCGCAGTGTATCTCAGGTAAGAGTTGAGTTTGCCGGCGCAAAAATCCTAATAGATAATATTATCATCGGCGGTGCAGCGACCGACTGCGGTCCTGACGGTTTGGTCGGGATGGATGCACTTCGTTCGTGCGTTTTAGTATTAGGTAAATCAACTGCTGCGATAGCGTGCCAACATGAATAGACTCGAGAAGCGAACGGGCACATGTTCTATGATTTCTTTCAGTAGTTTCCGATTTGGTGTGCCGCACCGGGCGCTTCCCCTTGCTGCAAGAAATGCTTCCTCAACAGTACACTCAGTACCAAGAATGAGAACTCTGGCACAGATTGTGTTGGGACTGATCGCCCTGTTCATTGCGATCTCGCCGAGCTTGGGCTCTCAGAACAAAATTTGTACGGCGACAGGCGATCTCGAAATTATTCCGTTCGAAAGTAAGGTGTTCCCGGCCGCGCGCAGCTTACGCGTTCTGCTGCCGCCTGGTTATCACGCGGCCACAAATCACGGCAGAAAGTATCCTGTTCTTTACCTCAACGACGGTCAGAATCTTTTTGACGTTTGTACGTCGATGTATACCAAGTACGAATGGCGTGTGGATGAGACAGTCAATGAATTAACTGCTCGCGGCGAAATCCCGCCGATGATCGTCGTTGGAATTGACAACGGGGGACGTCGCCTGAGGCCGAAAGAGTATCTCCCCTATGTCGACGAGACACTCAGTCCACCGGAACCTGATCCGCAAGGGAAACCCTACCCACAATTCCTCCTAAACGAAATCGTACCCTTCATCGAAGGCCGCTACCGCGTTTTGCCCGGATCGAGCCATCGCGCACTTGGCGGGTCGTCATACGGAGCTGGAATCGCATTTTACACGATCATTTCCCGTCCAGGGTCGTTTGGCGGCCTATTGCTCGAAAGCCCATCCGTGTATGCAGATAACTATCACCTGCTGAGAGATGCTGAATCCGTCCACATCTGGCCTCAGAGAGTTTACATCGGCACCAGTACTGCAAACGACGAGCCAGTCGAAGACGTTAGTAAACTGAAAGCGCTTTTCCAAAAGGCTGCTCTTTCTGACGACCGCTTACGAGTTGTGTTCCAGGACGGCGGAACTCACTCCGAACAGTGGTGGGCGCAACGCCTCCCGTCGGCAATTCGGTTCCTCTTTCCAACCGCAAACACACCAACCGGCCACCGCTAGACTCGTTGGAATAACTAGGAATTATTCGACTTCCTCCCCCGTAACTACGTGAGAGTCTAATGACGCTCCTTATCCAAGTTCGGCGAACATGTTTCATATGGATGGAGCCCACCTCTCGGAGATTTGGCTTATGGTAAATCCTTCGCGAGACCGAAAGCCACGTCCCAACTCCCAGACCCTAGGCCCGCAGCGTAATAAATGCAGCCGCATCGGCGCCGAGAACAAGAATCAGTTCCCGGAATTTTGTACATTCAATTCGGTGATGGTCTTGATCAATTCCCGCGACTTTCGTTTGGGCTCCTTTTCGTCGGACTCGAAACTGCCCTCCGTCAAATCGTCCGAAACCGCATGACAATAGCTACATCGGACTCCAAACGTAATGGCGAACTGTCTCATCACGTTGAGTAGTTTCGGTTTCGTGATATCTTTGGGAAGTACTGTGAGGTTAAAGAATTTGTCCGGAACGGGATTCGTTTTGGGGCGAGCGGCCGCAGGTGAATCCTGAACCGGCGCCGCTGATTTAGATTGCTCTTGAGGCAACCAGAACGGGGTTAAAGATGCAATCAACAAAGAACATGTTGCAATTGTACGACGCATAGGTCCTCCCCATTGTCGGCCGTGATTCCGTTCGTTAATTGGCAGACGCGATTATCGAAGAATCCCTCGACAAATTCCGGCGGACTTGGGCCCTTTTCCAGTTTTGCCTGCCGCCGTACTTCCAGGATTCAATCCAATCTCGATGAAAAGCGAAGACTTCGCTCGTTTCGAAAAAGTGCCAACGACGTCGCTGTCAAATATCTCTCGTTTCCCAAAGTAAATCGCGCAGCTCACTGGCGAAAGACTGCCATCAGTGGCTAACATAGCCAAGAGCCATCACTTGCAGTATTGATAGAGCCATTCAGGGATTTTCGATGCTAGGTCCAGTTGGCTGAGGATTTTTCTTTACTTGCTAAGTCAGTTATGAAAACTGAACGGGGTGACCCTTTCAGGCCACCCCGTCAAGACCGCTCAGCTCCGCATAAAACGGAGCTGCCCGGTTTAGAAGTTAATTCTGCCAACCAACTGAATGACGCGGCCACCCGGATCCTGTGTCGTGTTGATGTCCGAGTATGCGCCATTCGTGTTGGAGCTGCCCATCTGCCCGAATCGTGTCGATGACGTGCTGATGGTCTGCGGTGAAGTGCCCGGACCGCCGCCCCAGTAGAAGTCGGCGTCGTTGAACGCGTTGAGCGCTTCCATCCGCATTTCAAAGTTCACCCGTTCGGTTATCTTCGTGGTTTTCACCAAGCTGATATCCGCACGGAAGAACGATGGGCCTGTAAAGAACGGCTTACTGCACAGCGCTCCCGCAACGTTGCACGGCTGAAACACTGCCAGGTTGGCCGTCGCTGATGAACCGGAGCCCGACAGCAAGCTGACTGGCACATAGGTAACAGCTCCCGCAAGCGCGGTCTTGTTCGTCGTCAGCATGCTCTGAATCTGCTGGCGAGTGAGCCCGACCAGATTGATGCCCGGATCGTTGTTGTTAAATGTATTTCCACCGCTCGTGCCGCTATTAATAAGCACTGGCTGGCCAGTCTGGAAGCGCGTGACGGTGTCTACTTCCCATCCGCCGATGATCCGATTCACGAGCCCACTGCTCGAGCTCATGCGGTGGCCGGCGCCGAACGGCAGCGCGTACACCACTTGAACCTTGACGTTATGTCGAGAGTCGAATGGCGCAAGTCCCTTGTCATAGCCCAGGTTTCGCAGAGTCGTGAAACCAAAGAAGTTAGCTGAGCTATTGGCCTGGAAGTTGGTCAGTGACTTGGAGAACGTGTAGGACGCGTCGAACTGTAGTCCGTGCGATGGCCGGTGACGGAGGTCAACAACCAGCGCGTTGAAGGTCGACTGCGCGCCATTGGTGGTAATGAAGGACCCACCAGTGGCCTGCGGATTCACAACGAAAAAGTTCGATGGGTATCCAGCAGACTGCATATTCGCAACGAACGAACTGAAGTTCGACGGACCTGTGCCGATGCTGTTCGCAAACGAACCTGCTCCAGCCTGCGCAAGTTCAAGGAGCAAGGTCGAGTTCCGGAACAGTGAATTCAACTGCCCCGCCGTTGCCGAGTTTGAAGTCGTAGCCGCCGCCAAAGTGGCCGGAGTAAGGCCATTATTGAAGGCTGCCGTCATTTGCGGCAACGTGTGTTGGCCGGCAATTGCCGTTGTCGGAGTCTGGCAACTGGCTGGAACGCCCGGGCTGCCTGGCCCAGTAAAACCACCGCAAGCCGTGTTCGCGGCAGCCCACAAGTCTGCGAAGTCTGACAGTGGACCGGTTGCAGTGGAAGCCTGCGACAAAAGACCAACGTCTTTTTGTGCTGCGATGCAAGCCGCTGACCCTGCGGCGCTAGTGCAGGTGGTCAAGTTGGAACTGGCGTTGTTAAACTCGGTCAGGAAACCATTCTCGAAGATGTTCACTTCGTTCAGGTTGAACTGATCGGTCAAACCAACGCCGTGGTTGGCCTGATACCGGATTTCAAGAACCATGTTCGACGAGAGTTCACGTTGAATTCCCGCGTTCCATGATTCGACCAGAGGCGGTCTCAGGTTCGGATCAAACTCGTTCAAGCCCTGGCCTGCTGTCGCGACCAGAGGCGTAAGCTGGCTGAACGTTTGTGGGTTTTGCGACACGAAATTGTTCGTTTGTCCCAGTGTGAGTGTTCCAGCCTGGAAGGTTGAGTTTGCCAGGCTGTTGGCCGCACCGGCGTTTGACGTCTGCGAACCTGAGAAGCCATTGTTACCTTGAACGACACTGAAGAAGGAGCTTAACCCTTCACGGCTATACGCGATGGAAAATCCAGCGCGCAGAACCGTCTTGCCCGGTGCGCCCAGCAGGTGATGCATCATGCCGTTGTCCCAATTCGGTTGGTAGGCCAACCCAACGCTGGGAGCAAACGCCTTGAGGTAGCGGTTATACCAGGATTTGCCGGCATCGTTTACAAACGATGCGTTTCCGTTGCCGCCAGTCGATCCGGGGTGGAACAGGTTGCCTGCCCCAGAGATGCCAAACACATCGTTCGTGTTTTGGGTCATCCAGTATTCGTTGTTCTTATCCCAGGGAGGACCGGAGTATTCCCAGCGCAAACCGTAGTTAAAGGTTACGTTGGGCCTTACGCGCCAGCTATCTCCGGCGAAAATCCCCATTTCAAATTGTCCGACATTGTCTGTTTGCGCGACAGTTGACTGATACTGCTTGTTTAAGGGATTGAAAGCGACCACCGATGAGAACGACTGTACGCGTCCAACCAGCGAACCGTATAACCCCTCGACATTGCCCTGTTGGGTTGAAGAGACGTTCGGCAAATTACAGATCGGGCTGGTTCCGTCGCTGAAACAATTGCCGAAATCGCCTGCCGCCGGGTCAAAGTTGGTGTTGATACCCAACGTCCCCACGGTACCGCCGTACTGGAAGAAGTCATTGTAATCGATCAGCGTGGCATCTCCGCCAAACGAGAATTGGTGCGATCCATGCGTCCACCCAAACGTGTCGTGGAGTTCGCCGAGTGCCGCATTTCGGCCCTGTACGCCGTTAGGGTTAAGGAACAAGGTACTGACGCCGGAAAGCCCAAACCTAACCGGCTGTGCACCAACTGCTGCGTTGGTAGTCATTGGCGGGAAGAACGATTGAATTTCGCCAAGGCCGAAATTCACGGGAGCCGACTGAAGGCCTATGCGAATTTCATTGCTCTTGTTGGAACCAATCGTCCACCGTTCGGCTAGAACGAACAGGTTTCGGTTGGAAAACTGCCCGCCCGCGCTGGTGTTGAACGGCGCCACATTATACGTGGGGTCAACGTTGTTCAGCACGTCAGGTGTGCCGGCATAATGCGCGTAGTGATAATCGAACTCCAGCGAATGGTGCTTCGTCATGTTGTAATCAAAACGGAAATCCGGAAATCGCCGGGTTCCTTTGGTTGCCGCGTTGTATCCAACGGACTCTGTATACGGTGAGGGCAAAGTTGCAGATACTGTGTTGCCCGGAGCTGTTGGAAAAACGTTTTCGATAGCGGTCAGGAAAGGGGCAACCACACCGTTAATGGTCGTCGGCAGTCCGGCGACGCCACCGGATTCCGATAAACTAGTTGGATTCGCACCCGTCGCGGTAGAATGCAGCAATTGAAGCGTGCAAAGAGGACTTGCCGCGTTTCCATTGCAGGTTACCCAGGGTGCAGCAGCAAGCTGAGCGACAGTAGGCAGGGTCTTAGCGCCGGCGCTGTTCACTGGAATGTAGTTAAAAAATCCAAGCGCTGATCCCAGGCCAACCGTCCCATTTGCGGCAACGGCGCTCGTTCCCGTCGTATAAATCGTGCGTGAGCGCGTTACCGACTGCGGGAATTGGAAGAAATCGAAGTCAGTGAAAAAGAACAGTTTGTCCTTAAACACTGGACCGCCGATCTTGTATCCAAAATCATTCAGCTGATCCTTCGTCCGGGGCAAGGCCTGGGCGTTGCTGAAATAATAGTTGGAGTTATAATCTTGGTTCCGGTTGTATTCCCACACGCCGCCGTGGAACGCATTGCCGCCGCGCTTGCTTACGAACGACATCTGCACGGCGCCTTGGCCCGTCTTTGACGGGTCGTTTCCGGTGGTCGTGATTCCGAACTCTTCGATGTCGTCAATGCGCGGATCATTAATCGAGAAAAATCCGTCACTGGACTTCAGAACGTTGTCCTGAGCGTTGATACCATCAAAGGTGATGTTGATCGTTCCCTTTGGCAGGCCCTCAAACGCCGAATTGCGGGGACCGCCGACGGTCTGCGCGCCAGGATCCAATACCGCCAGCAAAAGTGCGCTGTGGGAATTCAACGGCAGGTTCGTGATGGACCGGCCGGAAATCGTTGCCTGCGTTGAGGTGTTCACCGTTTCCATCAGCTGTTGGCCAGCTTCGATGTTCACCGTGATGCCCGTCGCGCCGACCTCGAGCTTAATCGGCAGCTCGTAAGTGCGGTGCATGATGATTTCGACGTCGTTGTTTACCGCAGTCTTAAAATTCGCCATGGTGACAGTTACTTTGTAATGTCCTGGCGGAACGTTGTTGACTGCGAATTTGCCGTCGTCGCCGGTCTTTGTCGTCGACAACTGCGTGTCTGTGGACGAGTCTACGACCGCGACCGCGGCGCCAACTACCGCCTTACCGTCACTGTCCAGGACCGTCCCGATGAGCGTACCGTTCTCCGACTGCGCCATGGCACTAAAACCCATGAACAAGCAGAGAGCGGCCAAGCAAAGCATAGTTACCACTCGCTTCACTGGTGTTCCTCCTTTGAGATTTGCAAGCATGTTCCCGATTTTTACTTGGGTTCCTAATAACTTCCTTGGTGAATTACCAAGTCTTACCGCGACGAATCCGATGTTCCGCCACGATGTGCAGTCTAGGAAGCACGTTTGAGGCACTTATACTCGATAGAGAGGAATTCAGAGAGAACCAAAAGTAATCAATGGTGAACCCGTATCCCATACCTCTTCAATACTTCCCAGTGGAAGTTAACTGATTTATACCTCCAAAAAGCTTGCGTCATCTATCTACGCAGCGGAAGACCTCTGATACACGCGAATATATCCGTATGCTCATATTACTTATGCCTTTCGGGATATGAAGTTTCACATCCCAAAGCATTTGGTTGGCAGGATAGCTACGTTGAAGAAATACTAGGGCCAGGTGAGTGAAAGGACTTAGATAGAGAAACCGAATTCCGTTAACCTGGGTTGCGCCGACCACTCACTCCTTACTTCAAATACGAAGTCCTAACCCATACACGAAGATCTCGAAAAAGGCTCGCGGCGAATCTCGGCGGTGCGCAAGCTGAGCGGAACTTCTTTCGGATATTCACGACTGAGCAATATTTTCGACGCTAAAAAATCTTTGCGATAACCGTACTTCGGATCACCGCTAACGCTGCCAAATGGTAGGATAAGGAGCGGGACAGGTTGAGTGCTCGGTCTGGAAGCTCGCACGCTGTTTCGTCTAAACACGTAAACCAAAGCAAATATCATCGCAACCGCGAGCAAGACCGCGAGCAATCGGCCACCCCCGGGCAAACGCGAAACTCTAATTGCATCGGCGGCTGCGTCTCCGGAGTTGGTTGACGCTGTAGCCCGTAGCATTTGCCGATTCTCCAAACGAGAATGTCCTTCACTAAGGTTCACAATCGGTGCCACGAATCGATACCCTCGCAGATGGACTGTTTTGATGAATTCAGGCCTACTTGCCGAATCGCCAAGAACTTGACGCAACTTGCTTACTGCTGTCTTAAGGCTTGCATCGAAGTTCACGTCCGTATTTTCTGGCCACAGCTCGCGACCGAGTTCGTCGCGACTGGCTGTCTTCCCGGCGCGTTCAAGCAGGAGAACAAGAAGTTGGAAAGGCTTATCCTGGAGTTTGATCTTCGAGCCGCTCTTCCAAAGTTCGCCGCGGTGGACATCAACTTCAAATACATCAAACCGAAAATGGCCCCTATCCATCATGGCTAAAACATTTCCGATGCGCGCACCAATCAGTGTAAGTACCCGGAGATAGAATACTGAGGGTGCGGCGAAAGTGGCGCGTCAAATATATTTCTCGCTTCATTGGTATTCTTACTTCGAGCGTTCTCCTGTAGCAGATTCGCATCAAACGGTAAGTCCAGCCAAGAGCCATCACACGAGGTCTCGATAGAGCCACTCGAGAATCGGCTGGGCAAAAGCCGGTTGACCTCGCACATGTATGAAGGAGAATCACTTGAAACCCTTCGGTGTTTTCGCGTGATCTACGGTGACCAAGGGTGACGTCCGGAAGTTTCGATTCTCAAACCGCGCCACCTTGACGGAAAGACGCCTTCGCCAAACCTCCATCGGCCTTTGGAATCAATAGAATAGCTCATTGAAATCCACACCGACATTGCGGTAGCACAGCACAATGTTTCGCATGATTTGGCTCTTCGTGACAACCACTTTCCGCTGTTTCACTACCCGTCGCACCCTTCTCTTGGAGAATCTGGTTCTCCGGCAACAACTCGCCGTGCTGAAACGGAAGCATCCGAAACCTAGGCTGGACGCATTCGATAAGCGCTTCTGGATTCTAGCTCGAAGGTTTTGGTCGGGTTGGAGACAGGCTCTTATAGTCGTCAGTCCAGAAACCGTGGTCGGTTGGCATCGAGCCGGATTCAGATTGTATTGGCGTGCGATCTCTAGGACTCGACGAGTGATTGGCAGAAGGCGAATCTCAACAGAAGTCCGTGATTTGATCTTCCGCATGGTTGCTGACAACCTGACTTGGGGCGCGCCTCGAATTCATGGTGAGCTCATGATGCTCGGCTTCGATGTGTCCGAGAGAACGATTTCCCGATGGATGCGACGCGCCCCGAGAGATCCGGAGCCGGCTAAACGGTGGCTCGCGTTTCTTAAGAACCATCGCGAAGCTATCGCGGCGATGGATTTCTTCACTATCCCGACGGTGACTTTTCGCCTGCTTTACTGCTTTTTCGTGATCAGTCACGACCGACGGCAGATCTTGCACTTCAATGTGACTCGTCATCCGACAAGTACCTGGGTGATTCAGCAATTGCGAGAAGCATTTCCGTTTGAGGCTGGAGCAAGATTCTTGATCTTTGACCGCGACTCGAAATTCAGCTGCGAGGTTGCCGCTGCGGTCCGCTCCTTGAATGTTCGCCCGGTTCGAA
>OCZU010000570.1_pt1 | contig 25244 bp, 17 predicted proteins | sample 1539001 | NCBI WGS metagenome assembly OCZU01 (sample SAMEA3539306, study PRJEB22396) | soil metagenome | biome: tundra; feature: field; material: soil | place: USA | collected 2010-05 | depth 0.15 m | reverse complement strand
AAAAGGCGGAGAAACCGCAACGCAGAGCCTGGCGCGTTTGGACAAAGATGTGTTTGGATGGGGCGCGACGGTGGTCACCGTTGCGTACGGCATTAACGACATCGGTTGGGGCTTCAAGGCCGATGAAGCGCACAAGCAGGAATATTTGAAAGCCATCGGCGAAATCGCAGATCGCTGCAAAAAACATGGTGTCCGGCTCTTTATCTGTTCGGCAGCCATCACTTCGGAGGATCCGGACAAGGCCGCGCAGGGATTCCTCCAAAAGATGTGTGACGAAGGCCTGACGATTGCGAAGGCCAAAGGCGCGGGCACCATTGACGTCCAGCGATCCATGCGCGAAATCCAGCGCCGCGTTCTGGCGGCAAACGCAACCAAGCCGGACAATGAAAAACAGCAGATGCACGTGGCTGATGGGGTTCATTTGAATGACCTTGGGCAGATGGCCATGGCCTTTGGCATGCTCAAAGGTCTCGACGCGCCCGCCAGGGTTTCTGCCGCCACCATCGACGCGCCGAACGGGTTGGTGGCAGTGAGTGAAAATTGCAGGATTTCGGACGTTCAACTGACCAAGGACGAGCTGACATTTACGCGAACCGATGAACGGCTGCCGTTCAATTTCGGCCTGCTTTGGTCGCTCAACGAGTTTTATATTCCTTTCGGAGACGAATTGAACCGGCACATGCTTACCCTGACCGGTTTGCCCTCAGGCCAATATGAAGTGACAGCCGGCGGGCGAGTGTTGGGGTATTGGAGCGCCGACGTCTTGGCGCACGGCATCAACATCGCTTCCGCAAAAACCAACGCTTGGGAGCTGGGCGGGCCGTGGGACGCGCAAGCCGACGCATTGAAAGTGTTCACAGAAGCGCGTAACAACCTGGCTGGTGCCCGGCATGACATGGAACAGACTTTGGCCTCGAGCCTGAAGCTTGCGTCGCTTCAAGATCAAACTCTTTCCATTGAGAAGAAACTCGATGTGCTTCAACATGCTACAGCTCAACCGGAGCCGGTAAAATTTGTCATCCGCAAAATCGAGACGCCAATGGCAGCAGCGCCAACTGCCGCAACCGTTTTGCCCGCGTGCCCATTGCCCGCCGGCGTACCCACGCTTGATGACATGGCCGGCGATTGGAAAACCCGGACGGAGCTTGAACAATTTCCATCCATCCACAACTTCGATGCCGAATTGCTCGTCAATAAAGATTTTGCCAGTGTTAGCTGGCTGGCTTCGCCGCCATATTCGCAGGGATTTCACAGTGGCGTTTTCAAACTGAACGGCCAGGTTCCCGTTGCGGAAAAATTCCGCTGGTTTCCATATCAGTCCGTACGTTCAGGAACTGCGGACAGCCTCGCCATCGAAACGATCAACCGCATGGTTTTCGACGACCATGGTGTGCTGTGGCGCATTACCTTGTCCAATACTCAACCCACCGCCGTAACGGGGAAGGTATCGATTGACCTTATCGGTGTCATCAGCAAGTTGACGGCCCCCGGCTCGTGGGATTGGGCCTTCGCCCAACCCGGTGCCGGCGGACCGAAGCGGCGTTACGAAGAGACTGAGGCCATCCGATCTCTGGTTGACCAAATTCCGTCGCAACGACCGGACAACGCCAACGATTATCGGGCCTACGTAGAATCTACCAACGCACTGGTCGTCAACGACACCACGACGCCGGCCGCAACCGTATTTGCTTTCGCCACCAAACCGGACTCCCTGGCCTCCGACGATCATCAGGGCGTGGCCACCTGGCAGTTTCAATTGGCTCCCGGCGAAACGAAAACCATTGAGTATGTCATGGCGTATGGCGAAGGCGATCAGGTGAAGTCCAATGCCAACCGGTGGGCAGCTCAGTTTGATGGCACATTCGTGGCTGCCAAAGGCCTTTGGGAGCAACGCTATGCCGAGGTCTTCACTCCCCATAACGGATTTTTTGAGGGAAACCTGCCCGTGCTGCAAACGGATGATCCCGCCCTGCGCCGCAATTATTACATGGGCGTGGTGACGATGTTGCTGATGTTGCGCGACCAGCTTCCCTACAGTCCGCGCGTTTTTGTGGCCGGTGGTCCGCGTTACGGAGCGTCGGTCGAATTCATCTGGGATACCGGCATGATGGATACGATGTTTGCCCAGTTGGAACCAACGGCCATGCGTGCCTACGTGATCAAGACCCTGCAATGGGATTTGGAGCAATACCTGGCCTTTGATTACTACGGCAACCGTGCATTCGGTTATCGTTACGTGGCCAATTACCCGATGCTCTTCCGGATCGCCGCGAATTATTTGCGGGTCACGGGTGACCGCGCCTTCCTTGACCAGAAGCTGGGTAATGAAACCGTGTTGCAACACCTCGATGGTCTGGCGTTGCACTATCGGCAGTATCTTATGACCGACGGCAGCGGGTTGGCCGACTTCGGCGATAATCCATGGCATTTTCTTGAATGTGTCCCCACCTACATCCACGCCACCGCAGGTTTCAATGCGGCTTATGTTTCCATGCTGAGGGATATGGCCGACCTTTACGATTTTCTCGGCAAGCACGAACTGGCCGACCAAAGACGTGCCGCTGCGGAAAAGCTGGTTCAGGCTATCTACCCGCAATTGTATGTGCGGGGCAAGGGATTCTGGCAGAGTCGTTATCCTGATGGCCGGCAGTTCGACATGCGGCACTGTCTGGATTTTCAATTTGTCGCTCAAAGTATCGGCGATGATCTTCCGCCTGCCGTCCGCGAAGAAATGCGCAATTTTGTCGACCGCGAGTTGCTGATGAAAAACTGGATGCGTGCGCAGTCGTTGCAAGACCCGGCGGCGGATAAGTCCGACCGGCCCGACCATGGTCCGATGGGCGCTTATTCCGGGTGGCCACCGGAGACGACCGACGGGCTTTGTCATCTTGGCGACTGGCAGGATGCACTGGATTTTTACCGGCGATGCGAGGCGGCCACGCACGAGGGTGCGTTTTCGCAGGGCGCGGAGTTTTACGGCCCTAAAAAACGGGATTACGACGCGCCGGTGCGCATTGCCAACGCCGGAACGATCTGCCGCGAAGCCATCTGTGGCGCGGATTTCACGGATGTCGTGATCCGGGCTTTCTTCGGCTTTCATCCCAGCCTGAATCTCGACAGCCGGAATCCCTTGTGGAAGGCGAATGCACCGCGCGGTTTCAATGGAAAATTGCAACATGTTGTCTGGGCCAATCGCCTTTATACCATTACTTCCGGCTCCAACGGGCTCACCGTTGAAAAAGAGTGACACCGTCGCTGGCCGGGTTTTCTGTTGACGAACAGCTTGTTTTGTTTAAACATATGTATTAACTTGAATCATATGCGGGCGTTTAATCATAAAATTTCCGAAGGACGTTTCGTCAGAACATATTTAACGGCTACTCTGAACTTAAACGAGGAGGCTGCTTGACGGCTCGGAATAGTAGTATTAACGGGCTGCAAAGTCGGCTGGGTGCAGGTAATTACGACAAGTTTCCTGTAATTGCCCTGCCCGATTGTGCCGATGCCTGCAGCGCCGGATGGGAGGCCATTTCAGCAAGGTTGCTCAAAGCGATTTCGCAGCGAGGCTCCCGCCGGACCATCTTAGTGGCGGAATGCTATCCCGGCGTTGATGAAGACGAGGTTGCGATCCAGCTTCAACGAAGGTTGACCCCGGCCTTGGCTTTGAGATTGTCTGAAGCCTTGTTGCCGGCGGGTCGCATTGATGCCCTGACTGCGCCCTTTCTCGGAGGAGATGACCCATTGTTTGGTTTTCTCAGCGGTCTGACTCTGCCCGAATTCTTTGATGGGGAAAAAGTGAGGCATTTTCGCGGTAAGATTGACGCCCTGAAGGAGGGCTTGGTGCTGGTGGTCGGGGTCGGCGCCCGGCTCATTGCCGAGGGAGATATTTTCCTCTATGCCGATCTGGCACGATGGGAGGCGCAGAACCGTTTCCGCCGTCATCAAGTCGGTAATCTGGGCGCTGACAACCGCCGGCTCCCCGCCAGCCTGCTCTACAAACGTGCGTATTTCGTGGACTGGCGCGTTGCCGACCGCTGGAAGCGCCCACTAATTTCAAAATGGGATTTTGTCCTCGATACCAATAGTCCAGCCGAACCCAAACTGGCCGATGGCGAAGCCGTGCGGCGAGGATTGAAACTCGCCGTCACCCGGCCTTTTCGCGTAGTACCATTTTTTGACCCGGCCCCTTGGGGCGGTCAATGGATGAAGGAAGTCTGCGATCTCGACCGGAGCATCTCAAACTTCGGCTGGTGCTTCGATTGTGTACCGGAGGAAAACAGCCTGTTGCTCGGTTTTGGTGGGGTCGCTTTCGAGATTCCGGCCTCGGACCTGGTGTTCTACCAGCCTCGCGCATTGTTGGGTGAGGAAGTGCATGCGCGGTTTGGCGATGAGTTTCCCATCCGGTTTGACCTGCTCGATACCATGGGCGGCGGCAATCTTTCATTCCAGGTGCATCCGCTCACCGAATACATCCAGCAAAATTTTGGAATGCACTACACGCAGGACGAGAGCTATTACTTGTTGGATGCCGGTCCTGGGGCGAGTGTTTATCTGGGTTTACGGGAAAGGATTAGCGCCGCTGCCATGGTCTTGGATTTGGAGCGTGCCCATGATGGCGGTCCACCGTTTCAGGTGGATAAATATGTCAACAAATGGCCTGCAAGAAAGCACGACCATTTCCTCATACCTGCGGGAACCGTCCATTGCTCCGGGACTAATTCCGTTGTTCTGGAAATTAGCGCCACACCCTACATCTTCACCTTCAAGCTGTGGGACTGGGGTCGGCAAGGGTTGGATGGGAAGCCGCGCCCCATTAATCTAAAGCATGGCTTTGCCAACATCCAGTGGGAATGCTCTACGCCTTGGGTGAAGCAGAACCTTATCAACCGCATTGACGAATTGGGTGAGGGCGACGGCTGGTGCGAGGAGCAAACCGGATTGCACGAGCGCGAGTACATAGATACTCGGCGTCACTGGTTCACCAAGGCGGTGCCACATCATACGCATGGCGGTGTCAACGTGCTCAATTTGGTTGAGGGAGCGGAAGCCGTCGTCACCAGTCCGCATGGCGCTTTCGACCCATTTGTCATCCATTACGCGGAGACGTTGATTGTCCCGGCCAATGTTGGCGAATATGTTATTGAGCCAATTGGAACATCGCGTGGCCAGCGTTGCGCAACGATCAAGGCTTTCGTCCGGCACCAGCCCCGGCCAACGGTCGACTTTACTCAAACCGCCGAGATCAGTTCGGAGTCCCTCTCTGACAGGTTGTCTTTGGCCTGACGATCAGTTAAGCATTGTTTATAGTAGGATATGGTGTTGATTTCAGATACAGTATTATTGCCATGCCATTGTACGAATATCGAAAGAATGCAAAAAACCTCGTTCCGCTTCCCCTTGAGGTCCAGCAGGCAATCGTGTGTGGAACAGAACCCGCCGTAAACCGCATTGTCGCATTGCTTCTTGAGAACCGGAAGCATGGGAAGCCCATCCTAGCTGCCCTGGACGGTTGGTACGGCGTCAATTGGGTGCTCTTAAGAAAGGGACTGCTGGCAGCGGCCAAGGCCAAAGGCCTCTCACTGAAATTCGTTTCGGTCATGGGACTTTACAAGCCGGAGGCGGATATCGAGAACTATCGTCAGCCGTATGTAACTGACGATCCTTCATTCGGACGTGTAAATCGAAACGGTGCTTTGGAGGATATATTCGACCAGCAGAAAGTTGCAGATTTGAAGAGCCGGCTGGTCGCGCGAACCTCGGACGACACGGATGCAATAATTGTTCTTGGACCCGGTGCCGACATTGAAGAATTAGATGGCTTGTTCGATGTCCGATTCTACGCTGATTTCACCATGCAACCTCTGCTATGGCAGATGTGGGATGGCAAGTTGATTACTTTTGGACGCGAGGAGCCGGCAAAAACCTATACTTGGAAAAAATACTACTACTGTGATTTTTATCTGCTACTCAAACAGAAGAAAAAAGCTTTTGCCCGGATGGACTACTACATAGATACGGTAGACGCGGGGAATCTGAAACTGGTGTCTGCGGTAGGCTATAATTTGATTATTGACGAACTCGTCCGGCGGCCGATCAAACAGGTCAAGATTACACAGCCCGGTCCCTGGGGTTCATATCGCTTTAAGGAGATTTACGATGAGATTCCTGGCCTGGAAAACATGGCTTGGAATGAACTGGCCGGCATCGAGTTGAGCATCCTGGTAGATGTGGGCCGGGAGACTTTGAACATGCCGTGCCAGAACATCATGCAGCGGCCGGTGCAAATCGTCGGTGAATATGTGCACCAGAAGTACCCTGACCTCCTGCCTCTGCAAGTCTGGCTCGATGACGGCTATTTCAAGGAGCGGGTGTCTTACGAACGTGCCAGCATGCCGATCCACAACCACCCCGACACGGATTATGTGAAGCGGAATTTCAATGAACCGCTCGGGCGCTACGAAACATACTACATCGTCGAGGCCTATGAAGACGCGGGAACCATGATGGGGTTCAAGGAATCAGCCAATCTTGAAGAGTATGAACGCCTTTGCCGCGAGTCGAACAACCAGAAGGTGTTTGACTGGCAGAAATTCATTTGCCGCTGGCCTACGAACGTCGGCGACCTGTTTCTAATTCCGCCGGGGACGGAACACGGCCATGGCGGCAACCAAATGATACTGGAAATGGACACCGGGCCAAGCGTGGCTGGCACTGAATATTCGTTTTTTACATACGACTTCGCCCGGAACACATGGGACGATAAAGCGAAAACCATGACGGCACCGCCCATGAAAATGCATATCGAACATTCATTCCGAAACAACAGGTGGCGGCGCGAAAAATACGTGTCGGAACATCTGCGCGCGCGGCCGGGGGTGGTGCGGGGCGATGGTGACACGCGCATGGACCGCTTTTCATCCGTGGACGAAATGCCCTTTGAGATCGAACGCTTTGTCTTCACAAAGCCGATGGCCCACAGCACCGGGGGGCGATACCTCCAAATCCCAACGCTGACCGTGGGCAAGTCGGTCATCATCCGCTCGAAGCAGGATCCGGCGCTCCAGACCACCATTGAGTTTCTTCAGGCCTGCCTGATTCCGGCGGGTTTTGGTGACTACGAATTCATCAGCCCGGATGGGTCACAATGCACGGTTGTGATGATCCGATTAAAACATGCTTGAAGCACAACGAAAACTCAGTCGGTCAAACTGGTGGTGCGGAAGTCGCGTTTTCTTGTCCAGGACCGATATGCTGGCGGACTGATTTGCAAATAATCATGCAATCTCCTTTAATAAAAGTTATCATTTTTAAAAATCCATGAAATCCGCCCGCTTAAACCGGCTCTTTAATCCCAAGTCAAACCATTGTTTTGATGTTGCCATTGATCATGGGTTTTTCAACGAGCATGATTTTTTGGCCGGTATTGAGGACATGCGAAAGGCGATTGACGTTTTGGTGGCAGCGGGACCGGATGCCATACAATTGACCGTTGGGCTGGCACCTCTTTTACAAGAGCTTCCCGGGAGATTTAAGCCGTCGCTCGTGCTGCGCACCGACGTGGCCAATGTTTACGGGAAGGATTTGCCACGCACCCTTTTCAGTCGCATGATCCACAGTCCGGTGGAACAGGCCTTGCGGCTGGATGCCGTCTGTGTGGTGGTGAACCTTTTTCGGATTCCAAATCAGCCGGAAGTAACCGACCAGTGCATCCAGAACATTCTCCAGCTCAAGCCGGAATGCGACCGCTATGGCATGCCGCTGATGATTGAGCCGCTGGTTTTTCAGCCGAACAAACCTGCGGGCGGCTATATGGTTGATGGAGATTTGAGAAAAATTCTTCCGCTGGTCCGGCAAGCCGTTGAGCTGGGTGCCGACATCATCAAGGCTGATCCCACCGACGACGTGAATGTTTACAACCAAGTCGTTGAAATATCTGGTCGCATTCCGGTGTTGGTTCGGGGTGGTGGTCGGGCACCGGCCGTTGAGCTCCTACAACGGACGGAGGCTCTGATCAGACAGGGAGTCGCCGGAATTGTTTACGGCCGCAATGTCATCCAACATTCCAATCCGGCCGGAATGACGAAGGCTTTGATGGCCATTGTTCATGATGGAGCTGACGCATCTTCAGCGGCGAAATTTCTCAAACCGGAAAGTCTATGAGTCTCAGCGCAAGAATCGGCATCATCGGCGGCGGGTTGATGGGGCGGCAAGTGGCCAGCGCGTTGAGCCGCTGGTTCGTGCTCGACAATCATCCCGTGCAGCCCGAGTTGCTCGCGGTTTGCGATCCGGTGGAAAGCCGGCGCGAATGGTTTCGCCGGGTGCCCACCGTGAAATTATTTGCCGCCGACCATCACGAACTGCTGGCCTCCCCGGAGATTGATGTTGTTTATGTCGCGGTTCCCCACAATCTACACGAACAGATTTGTCTCGACGTTCTCAAATCGGGAAAAGATTTGTTTGCTGAAAAACCATTTGGCATTGACCTGAAAGCCGCGCGCGCTATTGCGGAAGCGGCAAAAAACCTAAAGCGTTTTGTCCGCTGCAGTTCAGAATTTCCATTTTTCCCCGGTGGTCAGCGAGCCTTCAAGATCGCCAGCGAAGGCAAACTGGGCAGATTGCTGGAAGTCCGGGCCGGTTTTCTCCACAGCAGCGATCTCGATCCAGATAAACCGGCGAATTGGAAGCGGCAGGCGAAAACCTGCGGTGAAATTGGTGTCATGGGCGACTTGGGTCTGCATGTCGTGCATATTCCTTTCCGCCTCGGTTGGAAGCCGAAACATGTGTATGCCCAGTTGCAAAAATTTTACCCTCAACGCCCCGACGGGATGGGCGGTCTGGCTCCGTGCGATACTTGGGACAACGCCACGCTACACACTGGCGTGGAAATCGAAGGCCATGAGGTCCCGATCCGGTTTGAGATGAAACGGCTGGCGCCCGGTGAAACCAACACGTGGTTCCTTGAAATTCTTGGCACCGATGGCGGAGTGAAATACAGCACCAAGGAGCCGAAAACACTTTGGACCTTTCAGCGGAGCAGGGAACAAAGCTGGCTCCGCACGGACCTCGGTTTCCACGGACCTTTTACCACCATCACCGGTGGAATTTTTGAACCGGGATTCCCCGATTGCTTTCTTCAGATGTGGGCCGCCTTTTTGGCCGAGCGCGCCGGGAAACTCGAAGGCCGGTTTGGCTGTGTGACGCCCGAGGAAGCGGTCTTGAGCCACCGATTGTTTGCGGCGGCACTTCGGTCTCAAGCAGAACAAAATGCAGTTTTCCTTGATTGATCACTCTCGGGAAACAAGATAACAAAAGTTCTTAATGAAACGAAGCGCCATCAACACTCTCATTCGTTCCGCTCAAGCCTGTTTCCTAGCCCACGACTGGACGTTGCCGCCGAAAGCGCGTTGGGACGTCACCGATTTCGGCCTGGGTCACTGGCAGCAATTCGGTCTGGTCCTGGTCAATCTTGCGGAGGAACCGGAGTATTGTGAAAAACTGATGTATGCGCGGAAAGGCATGACGACACCCGCCCACTGTCATCGGAAGAAAAAAGAGGATATCATTTGCCGCTGGGGAACATTGGCGGTGCAGGTTTGGGCCGGGCTTCCTCATGAAAGCCGGGACCGCAACTTCACAATTTCGGTGAATAACGAACCACTTGAAATAAAATCGGGTCAAGTGATTGAATTGGCGGCCGGCTCGCGGGTCACCTTGGTTCAGGGGGTTTATCACGAGTTTTATCCCGTGTCGGATGAATGCATCATCGGCGAGGTGTCCACCGCGAATGATGATTTGCACGATAATTTTTTTGTGAACAGAGACATCGGACGTTATCCGGGCATTGAGGAAGATGAGCCGGCCTGCGTGCGGCTTTTGAGCGACAAATGACATGAAACCCCGTTCCGGCATTCTCGCGGGTGGCAATTGGATCGTAGACAAGCTGAAGCTGATTGACACCTATCCTCAACAGGATGCTTTGGCCAACATTCTTTCCGAATCAATTGGCAACGGCGGCAGCCCCTTCAATATTTTGATCAACCTGGCCAATCTGGGAGCGAAATTTCCACTGGCGGGCGTCGGCTTGATTGGGGCGGATGCTGACGGCGAATGGATTTCCATGCAATGCGCGCAAGCCCGCATTGATACAGCCCAATTACGCACGCATCTCACGGCTCCCACTTCCTATACCGATGTCATGACGGTTCAAGCAACCGCGAGGCGCACCTTTTTCCATCAACGCGGAGCGAATGCCTTTCTGGACGACGGTCATTTTGACTTTGAATCCAGCTCGGCAAGGATTTTTCATCTGGGATATCTCTTATTGCTCGATCGCTTGGACCAGCCGGATGACACATTTGGCACTGTAGCCGCCCGAGTTTTGCAACGGGCCAAAGCCGCAGGCTGCCAGACCAGCATTGATCTCGTAAGCGAAGATAGTGACCGTTTTAAAAAAGTTGTGATGCCCGCGTTGCCCTATGTTGATTATTGCTTCCTGAACGAATTTGAAATCGAGCGAACCACTGACGTTGTTGTGCGCTTAAAGCATGGAGTAGACCTGGCCGCTCTTCAAAAAGCCGCCCAAATACTAATCAAGGCCGGTGTGAGGAAATGGGTGGTTGTTCATTTTCCAGAAGGGGCTTGCGCCGTGGGCAGCGATGGGCAGATCCGGGACCAGGGCAGTCTCTGCATCCCCCAAACAAAAATTGTCGGCACGGTTGGTGCGGGCGACGCCTTTGCCGCCGGCGTCCTTTACGGACTCCACGAGGGACGCCCGATTGAATCTGCTCTTCACTTCGGAGTTTGTGTAGCCACGTCGTGCCTCTGTGGAGCCGGCGCTTCCGATGGCATCCGCCACCTTGAAGAATGCCTGGAGCTTGAAAATAAGTTTGGTATTCGTGCTTATCGTTGATGGGATTAGGGCCGAAACCTGTCGAAAAACGTTAAGTTTCCGCCAGCGGCACGGCAACGGTCCTTCCGCTACGGTTCCGTTCCCGTCGACCGTCCGCCTGCGCCTCCCGGTTCCCCGAACTGTTGATCGAAGCAAAGTTGATATATGGACGGTCCAAAAACTTCGCAGTTTATGTTGCTGGTGTTAGCTCCCGAGCAAAGTGTTCAAACCGGAAGCCGACGCGGTTCAGATGACAGGTAAGAATCGCACGGAGAAATTCATTATGAAACCGCCCTTCTCGAAATCGACACTGTTCAGTGAATACATTGAAAAGGGGACGGTCGGTGCGGGAACGAAAGATCTTGAAAACATTTGGCTGGCGTGGGCGCACCTACCAACTGACCGACTCAGACACGGCAACCAACCTGCCTGCAACTGTCAACTAACACTCACGTCCACACCAGCCAATGCAACATCGTCCAGTTTATGGTTCTGTCAAGCTGGTCGGAGCAGAAATGCAATATCCCCAATCAAAACAACAACTTTTGACTTGGCGTACGGGTTTGGGTCCCCCGAATCGCCCACCCGACAAAAAACAAACCCGGCCCACGATCCGAACACCTGCCACTGGCCAAGCCGGCCCCAAAGAACCATGAACTTCTTAAGCCAATTGACATGCCAAACCCGATTCCTCATCAATTCTCAAAACTCAAACGGTTTCGCACCCGGCCCGGCGAGCTGGAAGCGCAAAGGAGCATAGATTTCGCAAACCGCGGGCGGGCGTTAAAATCGGCTGTCCATACTTCACGTTACATGAATTTCCGGCTTTGCGCGTTTAAACTCGTCCCGTTTCATCTATTTAGGGTTTTTGGTTTTAGCCAGTCTGCGTATCGGGAACACACGCAGGCTGGCTTTTTTTCTGCAAATGCCCGACGCTTTAGGATTCGATTTGCGGCACTTTGTTTCCCAATATTCCCCGGCCGTCATCGTAAATGGATATGTATCAAAATCGGGCCAGAATTAAGTTAAAGTCAGACAGGAATGAAAAATTAAGCGACATCTAATTTAATGGCTCAGGTTGCTCTATTTTTTCATTTGTCTGAAGCGGAATTTGTTTTTCCCGCTTTTTTCTTTCTTCGTTTATGTAGTCGGTCATCCCGCTCGTCACCTGATGACGCGCGGCGCAGCGTTCAGCAGTATAAATACTGAAATGGACGCGTTTGCAATGTGGGCATGGTTGTTCAGACTCCATCTAACCTTGGGAAGCAGGTATGATGCCTTATTCAGTTTTCCCCCCTATGACGAAGCCTCCAGCAAGCGCCTAGCAACGCGGAGTCAATAAAAGGAACGATTTTTGCTTTTCAATGGGCAACAATGAAACTGGGCACGAATCAAATCAATTTCAAGAAACCCGCTTGCTATGGGTGTCAAATTGCCGAAGAAGTCAAAGGCATATCGAAAGATGCCTTTGATGAAAATAAAATGACCGAGATTTTCACTTTTCTATTCAAGAGTCGCGAAGCGAAAACACTTGTCACAATTGCCAAGGCAATTCAATCGTCGGAGAATCAGACAGCACATCACCTTAAAACGCTTTTGGAAATGGGAAGAGTTTTTTACATCCCCACAGGTGGGGGAAGATGGGGTCTTTCCAAGTCCATTAAATGAAAAAACTGTTGTATCAAAGATGGGCTTCACCTCAAGAATCGGAATTGAAATAACTGAATTTTCATATTTTCACTTCATTATTAATGGGTGAACTTAAACCAAACGAATTTGCAATTCAGACTGGCGGGCGGCGATCATTTTCTTGCCCATGCCCAAAGCGCTAGGATTCGATTTGCGGCAGTTTGGTTTGGTCAGAGGATTTGTTTTTCAAGGCCTCGGCGATGACTTTCAGCAGCCTTTCTCTTTCGACCGGCTTGGCCAAGTATGCGTAAACGCCTGCTTCCAATGCCTTTTCAATGGCGTTGCCGGGGTCTGGGGTGCCTGAAATCACCACTATGGGTGGCGGCTTGGTTGCATTGAGTCGCCGCAGCCAGGCTACAACGCTGAGCCCGTCCCAAGAACCGTCGGAAGAATCCATCGAAAGTTTGATATCGAGCGTGATGAGGTCCGGTTCTTCCACCCGTGCGAGGTTGACGGCGGTGACGGCGGTGCCGGCAGTGAGGACTTCGTATCCGGCGGATTTTAGAATATCACGAAAGTACTCTTGGATGGCCTTTTCGTCCTCAACCACGAGGATCTTTTTTGGCTTCATTGAGTCAGTCTCCTAACCATATGTCATAAGTCAAACCAAATTGATTTGTTCAAAACGTGAACACCGCCGGAAATCACAGGCGCGGAAAATCTGCTGTCCACAATTTATGCGACAAGACTTTCTGGATTTGCACGGTTAAGCTTTTTGTGTTTCATCTGTTCAGGGTTTTGGGTTTTAGCCAGTCTGCGTATCGAGAACACACGCAGGCTGGCTTTTTTATGGCCTGCGCCATTCATCCATGATGCCCGTCAGCCAGCCGGAAGCGAGAAAGCGGAGAAGAAGCCCGGCGACAGGGATTGTGCAGCAGAAAGAAGAGAATGCCACAAAGTCCCTTGCGTCGAGGCCGCCGGGCTGCGATAAAATAAGCATCAGCAATGCCACAAACGCACGAGGGGAGGCTCTATGACTCGAATTGCGGCACTTTATTTCCCAAAATTTCCCGCCCGTCATGGCAAACGGATTAATATAACATCGCGCTAAAAGTCGGGCATTGACATGATCTGCCCGGCGTGGCTGAGTTCTCATCGTGAAGCGAATCCGCTCCGCGCTGAATAGGTGACAACTTCTTAAATAAGTGAATCTTGGCCGGATGCGCTCGATATGCTCGTCGCCGCTTCCGATCAGCTTGGTTTGCTGTTCGAGAGAGATTTCGTGCACGTACTCAATACCCGGATTCCTCCCGGAGGCAGAACTCCGGTTCACACGCATCGCTGACCAGGTGGCTGCCTGGTAAAACGACTGGGGTTTTTACTGGAATACGGCGCGGCCTCTATTCATAATTTTTTGCTGAACCTTCAGTTAGAAGTGGAGCCAATAGCCGGGATTGAGCAGTTTATGCTCGTTTTTCAAGTTCAAAAATACGCGATTTCGCCAATAAATGCAAGCAGTTTTGCACTACTCTTTCACTATCCGGACGAACAATTACCTACCCACTTACTGAAGGTTTTACTGAAACTTTCACTGAAAACTTTCACTGAAGTTTTTGATGTTCAGCCCACCGGCTTGACACCTAAGTTTAATAACCTGTTTCGCATGCCGACGCCCCTTAATTATTTGTCGGTCTGGTTCGGGTATGTTTCTTCCTGCCACTTTTTAACCAAGGGCTCTTTGTCCTCCATCTCTTTCATAACCTCGGTGGCATCTTTGGGTGTTAGGATAATTTTGGGGCGAAGGAAAACCATCAATTCCACCTCATGAGCCGAATTGTCCTTATTATTAAACAACCACTTTAGCACCGGGATGCTTCCTAAAATTGGAGTTTTACGCGAAGTCTTTGAGGATTGTTTTTGGATGATTCCGCCCACAATCAGGGTTTGACCGTTCTTGGCGGTCATGTCAGTGCGGAAATTGGCTGTTTCAAATACGTCTCCCCCAAGCACCGTCTGCCCGGGGACCACGGTGGAAGATTCAGCATGAATTTTCAGTTCCACATCGCCGGAATTGTTGATATGCGGCGTGACTTCGAGGACAACGCCAACGTCCTTGTATGTGATGCTCGTGTTTTGCGAACCGACGGAAGAGACTTGCGTATTTTCCGGCACCGGCACTTCCTGTCCAACAAAGAGCTTCCCGGTTTCATTGTCGCGGATATTGAGTTGTGGTTCGGCCAGGATAGTTGCGTCGGTCTTCTCGTGCAGGAATTGCACGAGAAAATCCATGCTGATCGAGCTGGACAACACACCCGAACGCAGCGAAGTCAAAGCTTGGGCCATCGTAGTAGGAGACGACGGAGTATTTACGGTGGTGTTCGGGCCAAATCCCTTTTGGCTTTGAACGGAAACATTGCCGATCAGGGAATTGTCATAGTCGTTTGCCGTGAATTCCTGGGCACCATTGGGCGACCAGCGGACACCGAGCTGATCCAGATAATCACTCGACACTTCCAAGAGCCGGGCTTCGATTAAGACTTGGGCGGTGGGGGCATCAAGGGCGGCGATCAATTTTAAAATCTGCGGGAAGAAATGGACATTCGCGGAGATCATCAGCGCGTTGCTGCGCTCATCCGCCACAGCGCGGACGCGGCCAACCAGATCGCTGACTGGCCGAACAGTGTCACGGCTGTCGGACGAGCGCGCATTACTGTCAGGTTGGCCGCCCAGCCAGGGGAAATAACCATCCACCTTCGCTTCGGTCGCCAGATCAAAACCAGTTTGAGCCGATGAGACTTGCGGTTGTTGCTGGGCCTGTTGCGAGCTGGCGGCGTTCTGCTGGTTTGCCTGTGCCACGGCCCGTAAGGGCGGTGAACCGTTCTTGGCAAAGAGAACATTGATGCTGTTGGCCACGTCAATAGCCTTCGAGAATTTCAGGCCGACATGCAGCGTGCTTTCACCCGCCTCCGGTGGCTTGTCCAACTGATTGATGATCTCTTCCACCGCCGCCAAGTTCTCCTTGGAGTTCGCCGTGACAATAAGCGCGTTTGAGTTCGGCTCGCTTGTGATGCGAACCTTTCCATAAAGTCGGCCAACATCCCGATCTGGCGTGGAATTATCAGAAGAGTTGTCAAAAAAGTCCCAATAACTCCGCTGCTGCTGCTTCTTCAAAAACAACTCATTCAGCACGTCCTCAATGTCCGTCGCACTGGCATATTTCATCGGGTAAATTCTCGGCGCCAAACTGTCATCCGTTACCGGCGCATCAAGTTCTTTGATCATTCGAGCAAGGGAATCCATCTGCGCCGGCGATGCTTGAATGATGACCGCATTGCGCCGGCGGTCGGCAACCACCGTCATTTTCTGAGATGATTTGTCAGATGACGCCGTATAATTGAATATGTATCTGGCGTTGACGCTTTGTTCTTGATTGAGTTCTTGTAGCTGCTTCGCCACGTCCTGGGCATCGGCGTTTTTCAGGGTAAATGTCCGCATGTTCTGTTCCTGCGCGTCTTCCGTGTCGAGCGCGTTGATGAGTTCGCCGGCGGCGCGGATATTGTCATTGTAATCCGATATGATGATTTGATTGGCTTGTTCCTCCACATAAACGGTGGCTTTGTCCGAGAGTGTCGTGCTGATCCGGTCCTTCAAATCGGCGGCATGAATGTGTTTGAGTGAAAAAACTTTCACCAGACGCTGTCGTCCTTCGGGCACGTTCGTTTGCGAACTGCCCAGCAGTTCAGGACTCATTCTCGGCTCCTTGTCTTGCGGCACGATCAGGATGGAGTCGCTGAACTCAATTGCCGAGTAACCTTCCAGCGCAAGTGCGCGATACACGAGATTGATGGCTTCACGTTGTGTCACTTTCTTGGAACTGGTGATGGTCAACTGACATTGCACCTGTGGATGTTTCAACACGCTCTTGCCAGTCGTTTCGGATAGCCATTGCACAATCATGTCTATATTTGCTCCTTGAAAGCTCAACTGGATTCCGTCCGTGGCATTGGTGCCGCTGGCCTGATTAGTAGATGCGCCGCTCGTCAACGGCGCAGATGGAATCCAGGGCCCAGTATCTTTGTTGGCCGAATCCGGCTTGGATGGAGAATTGTTGGAACCTGGCTGCATATTAATAGTTCCAGATGGGCTTTGCGCCGGCGCTGGCGTGGGCGAACTGCATATAATCAGCGCCGCGATCAAGTAAAGCAGCGCCGCCGTCCGGAAAAACCGGTTGCATTTATGAGTGTTTGTTTTCATCGGGATTGTCTTTTTTGGATGGTAGCAAGCTTTCGCCGCCATAACCGGAAAATATCATCAGCTCTTTTTTCTGCCCGTCCTGTTCAACCAATACTCGGTTGATGCCAATGCGAAGCAGCTTGAGATCGCCCAGCGAATCGCCTTCTTTCACCAGTCCGGTTTGACCACTGGCCGTTCGCAGAAAGGCGACGTCGCCGGCGATGCCCAGCAATGCCATCGGCAGCGGGCGCATCACCGGTCCTAAAATTTCACTGTCGGTAATCCGGCTGATCCGCGCTTGAATGGCCGGCGGAAGTTCGCGGCCACTTTTTCCGGGCGGCCCGAAAGGATTAAGGTTCACCCCGGCCATTGCTGGAACCGAAGACGTATTTGCGACTTTCATGTCCGGTTTCGAACCAGCAGCGACGTTTGTTCCTACTGAGTTTGTCGAAATGACCTGATTTGTTCCCTTATCCGGCGAGCCCGTTGCAGAATTGGAGACTAATCTGCTCAATTTTGTTTCCTGATGCGCGACGACATTGGTTTCCACACTGGCATTGGTCAAAACTAATTCTCCGTGCGTATTGAAATTTGTTCCTTTCTCAACCGCCATTGGCGGCGAAACGGAGTTTGTATCGGCCACAATGACTGACGGCGGAGTATTTGTATTTGGCGGAAGTTGCGTGAGGTTGGTTCCCTTGATTGTGGCTGACGCAGCCATATTTGTCCCGTGGGCGCCGCCTGCTGGACTATTTGTGCTGGCCGACAAAGACGGTAACGCCGGCACGGTCACGCCGCGAAACGGATTCCACCGGATGAGAATTCCCGCCAGTTGATACACCACGAGTGCCGTCAGCACGAGGCAGAGGATTTTCAAGGCCAGCTCGGCGCGTTCAGGGAGTTCACGCATGGGGAGCCTCCTTCGGCTGATCAAAATCTAAAATAATGATCGTCAAATTCATTTTTACGTGGCCCGGGCGGCTGTTGTCAGCAGTGAATTGCACCAAGTCCACAACTAATGGAAAACCGATGCTGTTCAGACTGGCCAAAAATGTCAGCACGGCCGGAATCGGGCCGGAGCTTTCGAGTTGAACCGTAGTCAGAACATTGCCTGAACCGTGAGCCAGTGATTCGCGAATCGGGCCAAGCTGCAGGCCACCGGATTTGGCGGCTTGCTGAATCGCCGCGCTCGCGTCGGAAACAACCGTTTCTTTTTTTAACTTCGCTGGATCCAAGTGAAATTCATCCATCATTTTTTTATCGACCAGAACTTTGTCTTCGTAAGGCTTGATCTGCTGCCGGAGATTTTGAGCCTCCGTCACAAGCTGCCGAAAGTCAGAACGTTTTTTGTCAAAATACTTCCAGACCTGAAAACCGCCAAACGACACGAGATAAATGGTAATGCCGATGCCGGCAAATCGGATGGTGCGTTTTTCGCGGTCAGTCAGGGAACGCATAATATTTATTTCGTCTCCTTTTTTCCGGCTGGAAAAGCGGTTGGCGCTGTGGACTTAACAACGGGTGGTATTGCGCCCGGCGGAGATGGTTTTCCTTCCTTGGCGATTTCATCAGCACTCGGGCCGGCGGATAGCGATAGCAATTGCGCGGCGGGTTTTTCCTGCGCGCTGATTCGCACGTTGACTTTCTGCCGGTCCGGCGTGGGCGATTGTTCCTCGATGGTGACGTTCGCAAAGAAACCGGAGTCAATGAGTTTCGATCGGAAATCGGCCACCTGCTGTCCATCGCGAAACGCGCCGCGCAAAGAAACTTCGCCGTGGCTGTTCAGCGACAATGCATCAAAACGCGTGCCGGGCGGCACGGACTTGGATAAAATATATAGCGCGTCGAGATAGGGCGGCTGGATTTGTCTCAAGTAACGCAGAAAATCCAGTTCACGATCAATGATCGTCAGCCGCGCCGCCTCGGCCTTGAACATGGCAACTTTTTTTGCGAGATGCGGCTTGAGCAGCAACGCCTCGGCATAAGGCAGTAATAGCAACGCGACGAGCAGCGCCCCCACGCGCGCGCCCCATTTCTTCAAATCCAGTGTTGCCAGACTCGTGGCCACGCCGCTGGCGTGTTCGACGCAGATGGGCAACGACGGTTCGCCACCCTGCTCCACAAACTTTTGGAGACCGGAAATCGCCGCCGAACGACCCGTACCATCCGCGGCTGCCAGCCGTTCAAATTGCCAGCCGCTGCCCAACAAAGTTGCCAGCCGCGCGGTGTAGTCTTCGGACAATTTGTTGCCAGAAAAAAATAATTTTTCCCCGCTTGAGCAGCCTTTGATGGCTTGCACCAACGCATCGAACTTTGCATCAGGCGAACCTGGACTATTTTCAATACCCCAAAAAATAATTCGTGAATTGGTCGGAACGCCTTTTCCAAAACCAGTCAGTTCCGACTGGCTGTTTCCGATGTCCAGCATCGTGAAGGAATCCATCGGCTGCGCGCAAAGATTCCTGCGCGCCAATGCTGCCAAAGTGAAGACCGGATCTGTTCCGCAAGCGCGAAGGATTTCGTGATAGTCCGCGACCACTTCTTTTTTCACGGCGGCCACGAGCAATTCTTGTTTCGCAATCGTGCCATTTGACGGCTGCGGTCCGCCGAGCGGCTGGTAACCCCAGGCAAGCTCATCGGGCGGCAGGGGAAATTCACCTTCAATCTGGAGCAACAGCCGCCGGTGAAATTCTTCTTTCGTCCCGGCAGGCAGCGAGAGGTGCCGCAGCGAAACGCCGCGCGAACCAACGGCGCAAAAGGCTCGGGCACGTGGCTGCCAGCTTTTCGCCTTCAGAAAATGTTTTAATGCCGTGATAATATTGCCCTTACATGGTGCGGTGAGACGGCCGCCGGGCAGGCGCTCCAACGGTAATTCCACACCATCGTTTTCATGGAGTGCTTTAAGCCAAGTTTGGGCAATCTCGACATAAAGCGGTGGCGGATTCAGGAAGGCGGTTTTTTTCACAAATCGTCCTCCCGCCACGAAAGCGTTCTCTGGTCGTTGAGTCCAACGTGAACGATGGCCTGAATCCGCTGCCGTGCCCCAGTGGAGCTGATTGTTCCTTCGCTCAAAATGCGGAAAGTTTCCGACCGTGCGGTCACGAGCGGCGCGATTTGCTTGAAGATGTCACGCGTCAAATCCGGGACTTTCAACAGCTCGGCCGTGCTGGCAAAAAATCCGCCGGACTGGCGCTGGGAAATGATGGCCTGCGCCAGTTCGCGGGTCACGCCCGGTAGACAAACGAGCACGTCGAGGTCGGCGGTGTTGATGTTGATCGCGCCCGGCAGGCTCTGGCTGTTCTCCGTTGTCACGTCGTCAGCGATATCCATGAAAAGATTTTCGTTCACGACTCTGTTTCCTGATTGATCCGAATCATTTGCGCCACCGGAACCCTGCGGGTTTTGATTTTGCGGCGGCGTTACATCCAGCAAATCGGCGATGCTTTGAAACTGATGCTGCCCGCGATACGAGACAATCGCCCGCGCAATCTGGGGCGTGATGCCACGGACGGCCGTCAGCGAGCTTTCATCTGCCGATTGAATGTTGACACGATCTTCACCAGCGGCGTTCACATTTTGAACCGTCGAATCAACCGTCAGAATTCCCGCCCAGCCCAAATCTGCGCTTTCAACGGAACCGGCCAAATCATTTTGTGCCGCCGCCGCAAGCATTCCGTTTTGGTGAACATCCCGGCCCAAAAGCAAATCAGGCGTGACGCCGCGAACCATAAGCAGCTCGCGCACGGTTTGAAACGGGCCGTTGCGCGGCTGATATGCCGGCTGCAATCCGGCATAATACTGCGCTTCCGCAGCAACCGCAGTGCTGTCGCCGCCGCGCCAGTTCACGATGGCGGTGGCTACGTCCGGCGTCATGTTTTGCAGCTTGGCCAGCCCGTCGGCCGAGGCAGTGTTTACGTTGAGCCGGCTTTCCTCGTCGCTGACGCCATAAATAATTCCACCGCCTTCATCGGGACGGCCTCGGCGAATGACATTAAAAACTCCGCGGCCGAATGGAACTTCGCGAAATTGCTGCGCATCATCGTAAAAATTGCCGCTGTGGTTTTTTTGGTTGCGGCTGCGGTCCAGTCCGTCGCGATACAGTAGGGCCTTCGCTTTTTCGATTCCTGCCAGCGCGAGATAATGCGCTTGAATCCGGTCTCCATAGTTTTTCACCACAAGCAAATCCATCCGTGCAGTGTGCAGCACACCGATGACGATCACCGACAACAGCGCCAAGCACCACAGTAATCCAACAAGAATGGAAGCGTTTTTGCCCATTGTTTTAATTATTGCCTCCGTTTACCGGAATCTGTGCGGGCGATGAAGGGTTGTCCAAATTTCCGACACCAGAAGAACTCGAATTGTTTTGAGCAGCCGCCACCAGATTCAATCGCGCAACGGTCTGAAAAACAAGTGGTGGTTCAAGCTTTTCTTCGCTCGTCGCGGTGCTGGGATTTTTTTTCTTGGGATCGGAATCCATCAGCAGCGTGATGCGCACAGCTTCCGGTAGGCCGGAGAGATTGTTTTGTTCACGCGTTGAATTCTGATCCTTGCCGCTTGCCTTCACTTCACCCCAGAAATCATACCAATCCAGTCCGTCGAAATATTCCAGCTTCAAACCGACTACGCCTTTCGCGATTTCTTCCTTGCTGCCGCCGGCAAGCGCATCAAGTGCGATGGTTGGGTTACGCCGACGCCAAAGACTGAATTGTCCCGTCTCCAAATCCTTGTCCAGATAAAAACTTTCTTGGCAAAAATCGCCTTCGCGGGCATGGTGCGGGGTGTAATTGTGTGTCGCAAAATCAACATTGTCCGCCTCAATGTCCCCGACCGTCCGCGTCATGCCGAGAAAATCATCCGTCTTGGACAGCGGACACGCGGCGCGCAAATCCGCCGTCATGAGCGCCAACGCGACGCGGGCGTTCTGGATGATTTCCGCGCGCGGCTCGATCAATTTCTGGGCGGAGAATCCCGCATTCAGACACAGATATGCGCTCACCAAAATCAACGCCATCAGCGCCGAACTAATCATCACTTCAATCAAAGTGAAGGCACTGGCATGACGTTGAAAGGAGCAGATCTTCATGGCCGATTGGTTTTTGGTTTCGCCTTTTTTGTTTTGCCGGATGAATCATCTGGAATCGCAAACAGCAAAGTTTTCAACTCATAGATCTCCACACCTGTTTGAGTATTTTCCACCACCACGTCCACGTCATGCAGTCCACCAATGTCGGTAGGACTAACCGTCTGCTTCCAGCGGTAGAGCGGCAGAACCGCGCCGCAATCGCCATTTCCGGTTCCATCGGCCAGATCCTTTTCCGCGCGCAGCAGCTCAATTTGCCCCGCAGCGAACAGCGCGGCGGTGGTTTGCAATTCCGATTCTTTGCTGGAAACCAGCGCCGTGGTGATTCCCTGCGTGAGACCGACCAGCGCGATGCCCAAAATCAAAATGGCCACCATGACTTCCACGAGCGAGAATCCGGCGTTGTGGTTCATGGAATGGATTCGCGTTCCATTTCGATGATATGAACACGCGCCGTGACCGGGTTGATGTGGAGGAGCAAGCGGAAACCTTCGCGGTCGCGGAGCGTAATGTCACCGCCATCGGCCGTGCCGTCGGGATAAAAAGCAATCGCCACTCCGCTCAAATCGTTTCCTGAGACAGGAGCTTCTGAGTTTGCTTCTGAAAAGATTTCGCCCGGCTGATGAAATTCAACCGCGATTCGAGAATCCAATTGTCCTTTGCTGCCGGGCACGTCCTCGGCGGGAACAAATTCTTCCTGGCCGTTGTCAGTTACTTGTTTTTCAACCAGATAGCGTCCCGTTTTTTCATCGAGGCGCACACGGCGAAGCTGATTCAAACTCACTGCCCGGCTGTATGCGAGGTCAAAGACATTGATCAATTCACGGCTTGTCGAGCGCAGCAGTGCGTCTTGAAACGTACCTTTCATTTCGGGAATCATCAGGGCAGTCATGATGCCGATGATGATGATCACCACCATCAATTCGATCAGCGTGAAGCCGGCTCGACCGCGCTGTGATGTCAGTTTCAAATTCATTACCAATTGCCAATGTCCGCTGCCGCGCCCTCGCCGCCCTCCGCGCCGTCCGCGCCCCGGGACCAAATATCAAAGCTCGTCGGATGATGCGTTCCGGGGAAACTATATTGATACGGGTTGCCCCAAGGATCATTGCGCAACTGCTTGATGTATGGCCCGCGCCATTTTTGTTCCGCACCGGCCGGCGCATCCACGAGCACTTTTAACCCTTCTTCCGTCGTCGGGTAGCGATCCATATGAATGTAGAAACGTTCGAGAGCGGATTCGAGTTCAGCAACCTGTGATTTGGCGGCGCTGATTTTCGCGTCCTGGGTCGTGCCCATGAACTGCGGAATGATCGTCGCCGCCAGAATGCCGAGGATGATCACGACCACCATGATTTCAATCAACGTGAACGCGTCCGAACTTGTTTTCTTCGATTGTATTTTCATGCAGTTAGCTTTCTTGTTGGCGAAACTTCTTAATGAATGGCCCGGCTCATTTTGAAAATCGGCAATAAAATTGCGATGACCATGAATCCTACCAGCGCACCGACGACCAGAATCAAGGCCGGGGCGAGCAGCGATATTACGATCTTTGTGCGTGCCCGCATCTGGCGTTCCTCAATCTCCGCTACTTTGAGCAGCATCTCGTCGAGCTTTCCGGTTTGTTCGCCGACATCAATCATCTGGATCATTGTCCTCGGAAAAATGCCCAGCTTGCGCAATGGCGTGGCGAGCGAATCGCCGCCGCGCGTTTCTTCGGCGACGCCCGCCACCTGCTTGGCTAAAATCTGGTTGCCGATTGTATTCTCGACAATCTTCAACGCGGGCAGCAGCGAGACGCCGCTCTTTACCAGGGTGCCCAAAGTCCGGGCTAAACGGCCCAAGGCAGCCGCGCGCACCACTGGGCCGATCAACGGCAGTCGTAATTTCATTTTATCCCAATTCTCCGCGCCACGCGGCATGCGCAAATACCAGCGTCCACCGAAAAGTGCGGCGACCAGCCCGATCAATATCCAAGGCCAGTAGTGATGCAGCCCGTGACTGATTTTCAAAAGAATCAAAGTCGGTAATGGCAGAACCGGCAGCATGTCTTGTAACATGCTGAACAGTCGCGGCAGCACGACCGTCAGAAGCACCGTCACTGTGCAGATCCCAAAAACCAGAACAAAAACCGGATACGCCACCGCCGACACGACTTCACCGCGCACTTCGTCTTCGTGTTCGAGCAGGTCGGCCAGATCGGCCATGACTTTGGGCAGCACACCCCCTTCTTCGCCGACTCGCACCATGCTGGAATACAATTTGCCAAAAAGCTTGGGATGCGCTTCCAGCGCCGCCGAAAACGCCTCGCCTTTTCGTACCGAATCCGCAATTTTTTTTACCACTTCCTTTAGCGCGGGATTTTCCTCCTCTTCGCCGAGACTGTCCAATGCCTGCGGAATGGAAATCGCCGCGCCGAGAAGCGCGCTGATTTCCCGCGTCAAAGCCGTAATGTCCTTTCGCTTGATGCGATTTCCAAATGAAAAACCCGTCGGCTGGCCCGCTATGGTTTTTGAAGCCGCGCTGGTCACCACGCCGTTGGCAGAATTTAGCTCAAGGTTTGAAGGAAACAGCCCCCGCTGGCCGAGCAGCCGGAGCGCGCCTTTGCGATCATCAGCTTCAATGACACCCGCGACGCTTGCGCCATTTTCCTGGACTGCCTGGTAACGAAACTCTCTCATTCCTGTAAGTCTCCCGATGAAACGCGCAGGATTTCTTCGAGCGACGTGATGCCGGCGGATGCCTTTTGCAAGGCATCTTGATGCATCGTCATCATTCCCTTTTGCGCGGTGGATTTTAATTCAGCATTGGAACGTTTCTGCAAAATCATTTCCTTCAACTGCGGCGTGAGCGACAGTAGTTCGAAAATGCCGGTGCGTCCGCGATAGCCGGTGTTGCGACATTCCTCGCAACCCTTGCCGCTGAAAAAAGCGCCTTTAATTTTCCGGCCGCCAAGCACCTCCATTTTATCGCGTAACACCGAAGCGACGGGTGATTCGGCGCGACAGTTCGGACAAATCTTTCGCACCAGCCGCTGCGCTAAAACGCCTTCTAGCGACGACGCAATCAAAAAAGCTTCGACGCCCATGTCCAACAACCGCGTTACCGCGCCGGTCGAATCGTTCGTGTGTAGCGTACTGAATACCTGATGGCCCGTGAGCGCCGCACGGATGGCGATTTCCGCCGTCTCCGAATCGCGGATTTCGCCCACCATCACGACATCAGGATCTTGCCGGAGAATCGCGCGCAAGCCGGTCGCAAACGTAAAATTGCGGCTGGGCCGCACGGGAATCTGCGCCACGCCGGGCAGTTCGTATTCCACCGGGTCTTCGATTGTGAGAATCTTCAGTTCCGGTGTGTAGATGCTTTGCAGGATCGAATAAAGCGTCGTGGTTTTGCCGCTGCCGGTCG
>OCZU010000569.1_pt1 | contig 25252 bp, 21 predicted proteins | sample 1539001 | NCBI WGS metagenome assembly OCZU01 (sample SAMEA3539306, study PRJEB22396) | soil metagenome | biome: tundra; feature: field; material: soil | place: USA | collected 2010-05 | depth 0.15 m | reverse complement strand
GTGACCTGGAAGAACAGCACCGTGTCGATCAGCACGACCAGGTTGTCCTCGGTGATCACCGGCGCGCCAAGGAACGAGACGACCTGCTCCCGCAGGTCTATCAGCGGCTTAACCCGGTCGACGAGCGGGACGATGAAATTCATCCCGGGCTCCAAGGTCTTGCGGTACCTGCCCAGGCGCTCGACGTTCCTCGCCCTGGCCTGCGGCACAATCTGAACCGCCCGGACCGTGAACAGCACCATCATCAGCACGACGAAACCCAAGGCGATCAGAACAGCCTGCTCCATAGCTACTCCCTGGGATACACGAGAGCGGTCGCGCCCTCGATCTTCAAGACATCAACGGTGGAGCCTGCCGGGAGGACCAGGGTCTCGTCGTACGGCCGCGCCGACCACTCCTCGCCGCCGATCCTGATCCGGCCCGCGTACGCGCTGACCTCATCAAGGACCAGCGCGGTCCGCCCGACCAGTGCCGCCGTCCCGGTTCGCAGCACCGGCGGCTGCTTGATGTGGCGGACGGCAATCGGCCGCACAATCCCGAGGCCGGCCGCCGAGGCCAGGACGAACGCGCCAAGCTGAATTACCGCGCCGCCGCCGGCCGCGACGGCGACAGCGGCCACCAGTGCGGCAACGGCGACCAGACCGAACGCCAGCGTGGTGGTCACGATCTCGGCGACGCCGAGTGCCGCAGCCACGATCAGCCAGATCCAGATCGCCACTTTTGCCGCTCCGGGAGGGACGGATTATTTCCGCCGGGTACTTTGACAGTAACCCCGCAGCCGCAATGCCGCAGCGCCGACCAAGCCGCTTCGCCGAGAAACTTCACACCAAGGTCCGAAACGGGGACCATAGGGTGATCCGGCTTCCCGACAGGAGTGGGTCATGTCCGATCAGATCGCATCCGACCACGGCACCGCTCAGCCGGCCGGCACCGTCGGCCAGGCCAGCGGAGCGCCGTCTTACAGCCACGGCGTCTGCGCCACGGCGCTGCTCGGCGAGACGATCGGCGCCAACCTGCGCCGGGTGGCTGCCAGCTACCCGACAGCTGAGGCGCTTGTCGACGTGCCGACCGGCCAGCGCTGGACCTACGCCGAATTCGACGCCGACACAGACACCCTCGCCTGCGGGCTGATCGCGGCCGGGCTCGGGACGGGCGAGCGGATCGGCATCTGGGCACCGAACTGCCCCGAATGGGTCCAATTGCAATATGCGACCGCGAAAGCCGGGATCATCCTGGTCAACATCAATCCCGCTTACCGGAACCACGAGCTCGGATTCGTGCTGCGCCAGTCCGGTGTGCGGCTCCTGGTCAGTGCTGAGAGCTTCAAGACCAGCGATTACCGGGCCTTGATCGAGGAGGTGCGCGGCGACCTGCCCGGCCTGGAGCGAGTGATTTATCTCGGGACCGCGGACTGGGATGCGCTGTTCGCGGCAGGCCGGGATGCGGGCAGTGCGGGCGCGGGCGGCGCTGGGGCAGGCGAAGCGGCAGTCGCCGCAGCGGACCTGCTGGCGAGCCGCGAGGCAGGGCTGTCCTTCGACGACCCGATCAATATCCAGTACACAAGCGGGACGACCGGTTTCCCCAAGGGTGCGACGCTGTCGCACCACAACATCCTGAACAACGGCTTCTTTATTGGCGAGGGCTGCGGGTATAGCTCACGCGACCGGGTCTGCATCCCGGTGCCGTTCTACCACTGCTTCGGAATGGTTCTCGGAAACCTGGCGTGCACGACGCACGGCGCCTGCATCGTCATTCCCGCACCTGGCTTCGACCCGGCCCAGACGCTGCACGCTGTACAGGCCGAGCGATGCACCTCGCTGTACGGGGTGCCGACGATGTTCATCGCCGAGCTTGGTCTGCCCAACTTCGCCGACTATGACCTGTCTACGCTGCGAACCGGGATCATGGCCGGATCACCGTGCCCGGTCGAGGTGATGAGGCGCGTCGTCAGCGAGATGCACATGACCGAGGTGACGATCTGCTACGGGATGACCGAGACCTCGCCGGTCTCTGCCCAGACCACAGCCGACGACGACATGGAACGGCGGGTGTCGACGGTTGGCCGGGTTCATCCGCACGTGGAAGTGAAGATCACCGACCCGGAGACCGGCCGGGTGCTGCTCCGCGGCACACCGGGCGAGATGTGCACCCGTGGCTACTCGGTGATGCTCGGCTACTGGAACGAGCCGGAACGGACCGCCGAGGCGATCGACGCGGCCCGGTGGATGCACACCGGTGACCTCGCCGTCATGGACCAGGCTGGCTACCTGAACATCGTCGGGCGGATCAAGGACATGGTGATCCGCGGCGGGGAGAATGTCTACCCGCGCGAGGTCGAGGAGTTCCTGTACGCGCATACGGCGATCGAGGACGTCCAGGTGATCGGCGTGCCGGATCAGAAGTACGGCGAGGAATTGTGCGCCTGGATCCGGTTGCGGCCGGGCCAGACGCTTGACGCCGAAGAGGTCAGGGCGTACTGCCAGGGCAAGATCGCGCATTACAAGATCCCGCGCTACATCCTGTTCACCAGCGAATTCCCGATGACCGTGACCGGCAAGGTGCAGAAGTTCAAGATGCGCGAGGTGTCCATCGTCGAACTCGACCTGACGACCGCCGCTGACCAGCAAACCGCCTGAATCGGCTAAGCCGCGTTATAGTCGGTCTCGGCTGCCGGACGCCGGCGGCGGGCAGACGGCGGGCGCGGGAGGGCACAAATGCGGGGACACGAGTACTGGGAGCCGGCCCAGGGGACGATCGTCCGGGTCGAGACAAAGCAGCCGCACCGCAGGTCCGATGCGATGCATCCAGAGCATCACTATGTGATTGATGTGCGGCTGTCCAGCGGCTCGATAATCCGCGGCACGGCCAAGGAGAAGAGCGCGACCGCGCGCTCTGTCGGTCTCAGGGTGCAGGTTGAGGTACACCCCAAGAACAACGAGATCCGGCTGGATCCGAACAGCAGTCCCGACGTGACTGGCGGGATGGTGAACGCTGACGGGCTGGTAAACATGGCGGACCAGATCCGCGCCGCGACCGCCGGCATCGCGGCCGGCGGCAGCGGCATAGCTGCGATGGACGGACTCTCTGGCGCCATCGGCGCCATCGGCGCCCTCGGCGCTCTCGCGGGTCAGCCGGGAGTGCACATTATCGACGCCTCCGGCCAGGAGGTGCAGCTGGGAACGGCGCAGGGGCAAGAACTTCAGCAACTGGCACAGGCCATGATGTCCGGCGACCCGGCAGCTCGGCAGGCGGCCGTCGAGCGGATCCGCCAGATCAAGGCAGAGCGGGCCGGGCGGGCAGCGCCTCCGACGGCCGCGGCCAGCACCTTCGACCCGCTCGGCCCGGCAAGCACGGCCGGCACATTCGGCCAGCCGGCCCAGAACACGTTCGGCCAGCCGGCCCAGAACACGTTCGGCCAGCCGGCCCAGAACACGTTCGGCCAGCCAACTACTCCGAGTCCATACGGCCAGGTCACCCCGCCCGTATCCTTCGGACCACCGGCGGCGTTCGACTCGTTGAGCCCAGGCGCTGGCGAGGGCTCTGCCGAACAACGGCTCGCCAGGCTGCAGCAACTCCTCGACAAGGGAATACTTACTGAATCGGAGTACACCACGCTGCGGCAGCAGATCCTCAACGGCGGCTGACAGCACCCTCGGAACAAATGGCAGTCAGCTTGAGTATCGGGCCTGATGATCGTGGGCTGTAACCGGCCAGAAGCAGCGGGCTACGGCCCGCCAGTCATGAGTCCGCGGCGCGGACTCGGGTCAGCGGCGCCCGGTCGGCGCTGGCGCTGGCGTCGGCCGGGACGAGCCTGAACGAGGCGCGGGCCGAGCTGGGCCTGGACGAGGCGCTGCCCTGACTTCTAGCAGGTCCAGTAGGTGCTGAGTCGCGATTGCGACGGCATCGACGGCCGCGTCGAACGCATCCGCGTTGTGCGCGGCTGGCTGGCGGAACCCGCTGATCTTGCGCACGTACTGCAGCGCCGCCGCCCGGACGTCGTCCCCGGTGACGTTCTCGACGTACGGCTCGCGCAAGGTCTTGATACTCCGGCACATAGACCCGAACCTACTGCCTAACCGCTGCCGCGAGCTACCTGACCGCCCCGCGAACTGCCTGACCGCCGCCGCGAACTGCCTGGCCGGAATTGAGTTGTTTGCCGCCAGGGCGGGCTGCGAACCTTTGCGAATGCCTGGTGCCGTCGCCGACCGAGCTACCGAAATGACCCGCGCCGGGATCGCCGCAGCGTTGCGGGTCGCCAGAACTCAGCTGGCCAAGCGTCCTGAGCGGGACGCAGTAGCCGCCATGAACATCACCGGCCCGCCCCCGATCCCCGGAGGACGTCATCAGCCCGCCTGACCCACCATCCCAGGACGTCATCAGCCCGCCTGCCGAACCGCCGCAGGACATTGCCGGCCTGCTCGGCGTCGAACGAGCCCGCCTGACCGAGCTTCTCGGCGGCCTTGACCTCGCGGACTGGGACCGGCCGTCGCCGTGCCCTGGATGGACCGTGCTCGGACTGTGCTGTCATCTTGTCGGCGACGACCTCTCGCTGCTGTCACGGCACCGGGACGGCTATCTCGGCACGCGACGGCCTGAGGGTGCCGGGGAAGATGACTTCGTTACCTGGCTTGACGAGCTGCAGGATGAGTGGGTCAGCGCCGCTCGCCGGCTCAGCCCCCGCCTGGTGACCGACCTCCTCGGCTGGACTGGTCCGCAGCTGGTCGAGACCTTCCGGCGCCAGGATCCGCGAGCGCGCACTGCGGTCGTCTCCTGGGCCGGTCCCGGCCTCATGCCGGTGTGGCTCGACCAGCTCCGCGAGGTATCGGAGTGCTGGATCCACCGCCAGCAGCTGCTGCAGGCACTCGATCGTCCGAGCGATCTTCGCGCCGACCTGGCCGGGCCGATCCTGGACGGCCTGCGCTGGGCATACCCCTTTCGCCTCGGTCAGGTCCGCGCCCGGCCAGGAGACACCGTCACGATCGAGGTCTCAGGTCCGGTGGCGCTGACCTGGCAGCTCGTGGCCAAAGACCCAGCCGGCTGGGAGTACTACGACCAGCCAGGTGCACGAGTCGTGGCCAGGCTGAGCTTGAGCACCGAGCAAGCCTGGCGATTGCTGACCAACAACCTGTCCGCAGCCGAGCAGGCGCGCATAACGATGTCAGGTCAGGACGCAATCACAGGCGTGCTCCGCCAGACCCGTGCGATCATCGGCAGGCCCCAGTGAGGCGGGAGATGGACGTTCCGCACTCCGGGTCCGCATTCGACCAGGGCTGGGGCTATGCGGCCCGGATGGCTGACGGTGTCAGGGCCGCCATCGCCCGGACGACGGCTTCAGGACCGGGCCTGGCGGTGATGACCCGGACGATGGCCTCGTCCAGGCCGACACTGAGCCGGGCGAAGGCGGCGGGCGCCGCAGCGGCCGGCCCGAAGTAGCCCACGGCGCGGAACAGTTCGTCGGGGGCAGCCTCTACCAGGTCTGCCATCGCCGCACCGCGGTCGCGCCGGTCTTCGAGTTCCCGCAGCGCCTCGTCGAAGCCCATCTGGGAGAACAGCCCCCGGTAACCAGCACCAGGCGGGACGCCGGGCTGGGCCAGAGCGTAGCCGAGCACCTGCGCGCCGAACGCCCGCCGGGCAGCAGCCACGTCGTCGTCGATGCACACACGGACATACATGGTTGCCGAGACCTCACCAGGGCTGCGCCCCGCGCGCGCGGCGCCCTCGGCGATCCACCTCAAGCTAGCCGCGATCCGCTCCGGCGCTGCCCAGTTCAGCAGCGCCCCGTCGGCCACCTCGCCAGCCAGCCGGAGCATCTGCGGACCGAGCGCGGCCAGGTACACGGGGGTGCGAGGCAGGTCCCGCACCCCGAGAGAGACTGACCGGAGCCGGACGCCCGGCCCGTCGGAGGTGACAGTCTCACCCGCCAGGAGCCGCCGAACCGCGGTGACGTAGTCGCGCATGACCGCGATCGGGCGGTTCGGAAGGCCCGCCGACTCCCAGAACACCGGACCGTAGCCACCGGTACCGAGACCGAGCACGAACCGCCCTGAGGACAGCTGCGCCACCGTCGCCGCCTGCGCTGCCAGAGCCTGCGCCGTCCACATCCGCGCCGCAGGAACGACCGAGATGCCGGTCCGCAGCGAGGTGTCCTGCGACCAGGCGGCACAGATATGGAACGCGTCGGGCACACCCCCAGCCGGGGTCCACAAGCTCTCGAACCCGAGCCGCTCCGCTTCGCGGGCGACCTCCCGCAACTGGCCGAACGGCAGGCCAAGCCGGGCATCCAAGCCGACACCAATCATCATGATCGCATTATGCCCGCGATGCCGGCCGCAGCCCGCTGTGCCTGCAGGCCCAGATGCGACAGCACCGGGGCGCGGGCATAGGTCTGCTGCTGGCACGATGGACAGATCATGACGCTATCCGATCTGCTGCCGCCGTCCGCTGACCCCGACGCGCTCTATTCCGCGTTCGTCGGATGGGCAGCCGATCAGGGACTCACCCTGTACCCGCACCAGGACGATGCGCTGATCGAGATCGTCTCAGGGGCCAACGTGATCTTGTCTACCCCGACCGGCTCCGGCAAGAGCCTGGTCGCGACCGCCGCGCACTTCACCGCGCTGGCCGACGGGGTTCGCAGCTTCTACACGGCCCCGATCAAGGCACTCGTGTCGGAGAAGTTTTTCGCGCTCTGCGAGATCTTCGGCCCGGCCAGCGTCGGGATGATGACCGGCGACGGCAGCGTCAATGCAGGCGCCCCGATCATCTGCTGCACCGCCGAGGTCCTCGCCAACATCGCGCTGCGCAGCGGAGCCGACGCCGACGCCGGTCTCGTGATCATGGACGAGTTCCACTACTACGCCGACCCTGACCGCGGCTGGGCCTGGCAGGTACCGCTGATCGAACTGCCGGACGCACAGTTCCTGCTGATGTCGGCGACCCTGGGCGACGTGACCAGATTCGAGCAGGACCTGACCCGCAGGACCGGACGCCCGACCGCCGTCGTCCACTCCGCGGAGCGCCCGGTGCCGCTGACCTTCCGGTTCGTGCTTGAGCCGCTGCACGAGACAATCGAGGAACTGCTCGCCACCAGGCAGGCGCCGATCTACGTCGTGCACTTCACCCAGGCGGCCGCGATCGAGCAAGCCCAGGCGCTGATGAGCGTCAACGTGTGCAGCCGCGCCGAGAAAGACGAGATCGCGGAGCTGATCGGGCGCTTCAGGTTCGCGGCCGGGTTCGGCAAGACGCTGTCCCGGCTGGTCAGGCATGGCATCGGGGTGCATCACGCCGGGATGCTGCCGAGGTACCGGCGGCTGGTCGAGACACTCGCCCAGGCCGGGCTGCTGAAGGTGATCTGCGGCACCGACACCCTCGGCGTCGGCATCAACGTGCCGATCCGCACCGTGCTGTTCACCGGGCTGTCCAAGTACGACGGCAGCGTCACCCGCCTGCTGCAAGCGCGAGAGTTTCACCAGATCGCCGGGCGGGCCGGGCGGGCCGGGTTCGACGACACGGGAGCGGTGGTCGTCCAGGCGCCCGAGCATGTCATCGCGAACGAGAAGTCACTGGCCAAGGTCGGCGACGATCCGAAGAAGCGGCGCAAGGTGGTGCGGAAGAAGCCGCCGCCTGGCATGGTCTCCTGGGGCCGGCCGACGTTCGACCGGCTGGTCGCCGCCGAACCCGAGCCGCTGAAGTCCAGTTTCGCGGTCAGCCACGCCATGCTGCTCAACGTGATCAGCCGGCCTGGCGACGCCTTCACCTCGATGCGGCATCTGCTGACCGACAACGACGAGGACCGGCCGGCCCAGCGCAAGCACATCCACCGGGCAATCGAGATCTACCGCGCTCTGCTGGCCGGCGGCGTGGTCGAGCGGCTGGACGAACCAGATGAAGAGGGCAGGATGGTCCGGCTCACCGTCGACCTGCAGGACGACTTCGCGCTGAACCAGCCGTTGTCGCCGCTCGCCCTCGCGACGATCGAGCTGCTCGACGTCACATTGCCCGAGTACCCGCTGGACGTCCTGTCCGTGATCGAGTCGACCCTGGACAACCCGCGTCCGGTGCTGGCCGCCCAGCTGTTCAAGGCTCGCGGCGAGGCGATCGCCGAGATGAAGGCCGAAGGGGTCGAGTACGAGGCCAGGATGGAGCTGCTCGACTCGGTCAGCTACCCCAAGCCACTGCAAGAGCTGCTTGACGCGGCCTATGCCATCTATCAGCGCGGCCACCCGTGGGTCGCCGACTACGAGCTGGCGCCCAAGTCAGTGGCCAGGGACATGTACGAGCGGGCCATGACCTTCACCGAGTACATCAGCTGGTGCGGGCTGGCCAGGTCCGAGGGACTGCTGCTGCGCTACCTGGCCGACGCCTACAAAGCGCTGCGCCAGACCGTGCCCGATGAGGCCAAGACCGAGGAACTCGCCGACCTGACCGAGTGGCTGGGCGAGATGGTCCGCCAGGTCGACTCGAGCCTGCTGGACGAATGGGAGCGGCTGGTCAATCCGGACGCGATCGAGGCCGGGCAGCTTGACGACAGGCCGCCAGCGGTGACCGGCAACGTGCGGGCGTTCCGCGTGCTGGTCCGCAACGCGCTATTCCGCCGGGTCGAGCTGGCGGCGCTGCGCCGTTACGCCGAGCTTGGTGAGCTCGATGCCGAGACCGGCTGGGACGCCGACGCCTGGGCCGCCGCGCTCGGTGAGTACTACGCCGCGCACTCCGACATCGGCACCGGCCCGGACGCGCGCGGGCCAGCCATGCTGATCATCGAAACGGGGCGCGACAGCTGGCAGGTCCGGCAGATCTTCGACGACCCGGCAGGCGATCACGACTGGGGGTTCAGCGCCGAGGTCGACCTGGCCGCCTCCGACGAGGAGGGCTTCGCGGTCATCCGGGTCACCGACGTCGGTAGCCTCTGACCGATATAGAACGCTCGCGCCCCGTGTCAGCGTCCACGCCGGAAGAAGGAGACGCCCGATGCTCAACCCGCCGGTGATCGGGCTGCAGCCCTCGGGTGACACCAGCTACGGCACCGACACCGAGCGGATCCAGGCCCTGCTCAGCCAGCCCGTTACCTGCCTGCTCGGACCAGGCAGGTTCTACTGCGCCGGGCTGCGCGCCGCCCCCGGCGCGACCCTGGCCGGGCAGGGCAAGCTCGCCACGCAGATCGTCTGGGATCACGCCGTCACCGGCGGCACCTTGCTCGCGGCCGCGAATAGCGGCGCCAGCCAGTACATCGGCGTGCGCGACATCCGGCTGTCCCAGGCGAACCCCCGGCCTGGCGGTACCGCGATCCAGGCCAGCGACTGGCAGTTCAGCGAGATCGACCGGGTCCTGATCGACAAGACCGCGTCCGGCGCGTACCCGAGCGTCGGCATCGACTACGACAGCCCGATCACCCACTACAACGGCCTGCGCGACTCGGTGATCCGCTGCGACGGCAACGGCGGGATCTGCGTCCGGTACTCGGGCGGCGCGCATTCCAACTTCCAGTCCAACTGCCGGATCCTGCCTTCCACGACAGACACCAGCCAGATCGGCATCTACGTCAACGCCTACGCCATGGTGCTTGTCAAGCCCGACATCGAGAACGCGGCCGGGACCGGCATCTATCTCGACGCCGGGGCCACGATGAACCGGCCGACCGTCATCGTCGGGGAATACCTGGAGACCAACGGCACCGACATCTACGTCGCGCCCGGTGCCGCCCCGCCCGCGCTCGGCTCCAGCCGGTACACGATCGTCAAGTCCTTTCCCGAGACGGCGATCTCGCAGGCGGCCCTGCAGCCCGACGGGACCCGGTACCCGCGGCCGGGCGAGGCACTAGCCACGACGGTCCTGCGCGGCCGCACCTACCGGGTCGAGCTGCACCTGATCATCGACGGCGACCAGGCTTCCAGCTTCGGGCTGGCTTTCACCGCCCCGTCCGACGCGGCGATGAGCTGGTCCGTCGAGGGCCTGGCCGCACCTGCCGGGGGCGGCCGCGGCATGCGACGCGGCACCGACGCAGACAGCGGCTCCGGCCACCTCATGCTCGCGGCTGCAACCAGCCCGGCCACCCAGTGCAACGTCGGACTGGCCGGGGCAGGCCTCCCGGTCGCCGCGGTCGTCCGCGGGATCCTGGCCTGCGGCCGCAATGGCGGCACGTTCGGCCTGCGGTGGGCCCAAGGCGCCGCCACGTCCGCCCCGGTCACGTTGCACGCGGGCTCGTCGATGACCGTGGAGAAAGTCCGCTGAGCTAGACCCGCCGCTGAGCACCGATGCCCAGGTGCGAACCGTTAAGCAAGAAGAGCATTTTGCTGTTCAGCAGGAACTATTCGCACCCCTAGCCGCAGCAGCGAGATCGGAATCAGCTTGAAGCTGGCCAGACCGAGCGGGATCCCGATGATCGTGACGCAGAGCGCGATGCCGGTTCCCAGCCGGTTCCCAGCCAGGTCGCAAGCTAGCCGAGGCCGAGCAGGCCCTCCAGGCCGACGGTCAGGCCGGCCGGAAGCCCGGCAAGGCCGCGCACGGCGACCAGCACGCCGGGCATGAACGACTCCCGGTCCAGTGAATCGTGCCGGATCGTCAGTGTCTCGCCGTGCCCCCCCAGCAGTACTTCCTGGTGGGCGACCAGGCCAGCCAGCCGCACCGAGTGGACATGTACCCCGTCCAGCTCCGCGCCACGCGCGCCTGGCACTGCCGTCGTGGTGGCATCAGGGCTGGGTCCTAGCCCGGCGGCGGACCTGGCCGCCTGGATCATCCCCGCGGTCCGGGTGGCCGTGCCCGACGGCGCGTCGACCTTGCCAGCATGATGCAGCTCGATGATCTCGGCCGACTCGAAGAACCTGGCCGCCTGCTCGGCAAACCGCATCATCAGGACCGCGCCCACCGAGAAGTTAGGCACGACCAGCACCCGCATGTCGCCGCCTGGCGGTAGCCACTGTTCCACCTCGGCGAGCCGGGCCTGGTCAAACCCTGAGGTCCCGACCACGACGTCCAGGCCGGCGGCGACGCACCAGCGCAGGTTCGCCATGACGGCGGCCGGACTCGTGAAGTCCACCACCACGTCGCAGCCGGCCAGCGCGTCGAGCGCGTCGCCGACGTCGAGCGCGGCAGCCAGATCGAGATCACCGGCCGCCTCGACCGTGCGGCAGACCGCCGTCCCCATCCGGCCGCGGCCGCCGAGCACCCCGACCTTGATCATCGCGAATCGGTCTCCGTCAGCTCGCCAGCGCCGCGGCGAACGAGTCCGCGTCGTCATAGGGACCCACCACAGCCAGGGCCTTCGGCCGGGACAAGATCGCCCGGGCTACGTCCCTGACGTCATCCAGGGTGACTGCCTCGATCGCGGCCAGGACGTCATCGACCGGCTCCAGCCTGGGATAGACAAGCTCGGCCTTGCCGAGCCTGCTCATCCGGGACGAGGGATCCTCCAGGCCGAGCACGATCGAACCCCGCAGCTGGCCCTTGCCTCGCCGCAGTTCCTCGTCCGTCAGGCCGTCAGCGCAGACTTTCGCGATCTCCTCCGCGCAGATGGCAAGCACCTCGTCGGCCTTGGCCGGCATGCAGCCCGCGTAGATTCCCCACAGCCCGGTGTCGGCGTGCTGCGAACTGAAGCTGTAGACCGAGTACGCCAGCCCGCGCTTCTCCCTGATCTCCTGGAACAGCCGGGACGACATGCCGCCGCCGAGCGCGGCGTTCAGCACGCCGAGCGCGAACCTGCGGTCGTCGGTCCTGGAGATCCCGACGCAGCCGAGCACCAGGTTGGCCTGCTCGACCGGCCGGGAGACGAGCCGCACGCCAGTTCCGGCGCCCACGTCGGGACCGGCTGGTGCAGGCAGCCGACGCGGGGCAGGCTGGACATCCGGCGCCAGCACGGAAGCGAAGAACTGTCCGGTCAGCTCGACCACCTGCTCGTGATCGACCCGCCCGGCGGCCGCGATCACCAGGGTGTCCGGGGTGTACTTGGCCGCGTAGTGCTCGGCGATCTGATCGCGCGTGATCGCGTTGATCGAGTCCGCCGTGCCGAGGACGGGCCGGCCCAGTGGCGTGTCCCCGAAGAGCTGGGCACCGAATGCCTCGTGCGCGGTATCGGATGGATCGTCATCGTTCATGGCGATCTCTTCGAGGATGACCGTGCGTTCTGCGTCGACCTCCTTCGGGTCGAGCAGGGAGCCGATCATCATGTCGGACAGCACATCGATCGCGAGCGGCAGGTCGGCGTCGAGGACCCTGGCGTAGTAGCAGGTGTATTCCCTGGCCGTGAACGCGTTCAGCTCGCCGCCGACCGCGTCGATCGAGGCCGAGATGTCCATCGCGGATCGTCGAGCCGTCCCCTTGAACAGCAGGTGCTCGAGGTAATGCGTCGCGCCCGCGTGGGCGAGATCCTCGTCGCGCGACCCGACGCCGGTCCAGATCCCGAAGGATGCGGACCGGACGGCGGGCAGCGACTCAGTGATCACCCGCAGGCCGCCGGGGAGGACCGTGCGGTAGACGACGCTGTCGCCCTCCGCCAGCCGCTCGGTACTCCCGGGTGCCTGCCCGTCAGCGCTCACGAGTTGCCGGACTCGCGGTCGCGATACCGGGTACGGAGGTGATCCCCGCCCCTGCCGCCGCCGCTGCCTCCGCTGCCTCCGCGATCTCCGCCGCGACCTCGGTCACCAGCGCGCGGGCCGCGGTCACCGGACGGCCTGTCGTCCCGGCTGCCGCCGAGATCCTCGCCGGCCGCCTCGCGCTCGACCACCTCAACCGGGACCAGGGACAGCTTGCCGCGGTCGTCCACCTCGCGGATCTCCACCTGGATCTTGTCGCCGACCTTGATCACGTCATCGACGTTCTCGATCCGCACGCCGCCGTGCAGCTTGCGGATCTGGGTGATGTGCAGCAGGCCGTCCCGGCCGGGCAGCAGCGAGACGAACGCGCCGAACGTGGTCGTCTTCACGACGGTGCCGAGGAACCGCTCGCCCACCTCGGGGATGTGCGGGTTGGCGATCGCGTTGATCGCCGCCCTGGCCGCCTCGGCCGAGGTGCCGTCGGTGGCGCCGATGTAGATGGTGCCGTCGTCCTCGATCGTGATCTCGGCGCCGGTGTCCTCCTGGATGGCGTTGATCATCTTGCCCTTCGGGCCGATCACCTCGCCGATCTTGTCGACCGGGACCTTGACGGTGATGATCCGCGGCGCGAACTCGCTCATCTCCCCTGGCTCGTCGATCGCCTCGCGCATCACGTCCAGGATCGTCAGCCGGGCCTCGCGGGCCTGCTTCAGGGCCGCACCGAGCACCGCCGCGGGAATGCCGTCCAGCTTCGTGTCGAGCTGCAGGGCGGTGATCACGTCCTTGGTGCCGGCGACCTTGAAGTCCATGTCGCCGTAAGCATCCTCAGCGCCGAGGATGTCGGTCAGCGTGACGTAGCTGCCGCCCTCGTAGATCAGGCCCATCGCGATGCCGGCCACCATGTCCTTCAGCGGTACCCCGGCGTCAAGCAGCGCCATCGTCGACGCGCAGACCGAGCCCATCGACGTGGAGCCGTTCGACCCGAGGGCCTCGGAGACCTGCCGGATCGCGTAAGGAAACTCCTCGCGGGTCGGCAGCACCGGGACCAGCGCCCGCTCGGCCAGCGCCCCGTGCCCGATCTCACGCCGCTTGGGCGATCCGACCCGGCCGGTCTCGCCGGTCGAGTACGGCGGCATGTTGTAGTTGTGCATATAGCGCTTGGTGCGCTCCGGGTTCAGCGTGTCGATCATCTGCTCCATCCGGAGCATGTTCAGCGTGGTCACGCCGAGTATCTGGGTCTCGCCGCGCTCGAAGAGCGCCGAGCCATGCACGCGCGGCACGACCCCGACCTCGGCCGAGAGCTGCCTGATATCGGCAAGACCGCGGCCGTCGATCCGCACGCCGTCGCGCGTGATCCGCTCTCTGACCAGCTTCTTGGTCAGAGACCTGAACGCGCCGCTGATCTCCTTTTCCCTGCCCTCGAACTTGGCGCCGAGCCGCTCCAGCGCTGTCGCCTGGATCCGGTCGGTCTCGGCCGCCCGGTCCTGCTTGCCGGCGATGGTCTGCGCGGCGGCCAGGTCGGCCGAGACCTCGTCGGCTAGGGCGTCGTAGACATCCTGGCCGTAGTCGGCGAAGATCGGGAACTGAGCCGTCTCCTTGGCCGCCTTGGCTGCGATCTGCAGCTGCGCCTCGCACAGTGCCTTGATGAACGGTCTCGCGGCTTCCAGGCCCTGAGCCACGACCTCCTCGGTCGGGCCGACCGCGCCGCTGGAAGAGTCGGCGAGCAGCCGCAGGGTACTCGGCGTGGACTCGGCCTCGACCATCATGATCGCGACTTCGCCGTCCTCGCGCACCCGGCCGGCCACCACCATGTCAAAGGTGGCGTCCGCCAGCTGCGGGTGGGTCGGGAAGCCGACCCACTGGCCCTTGATCAGCGCCACTCGCACGCCGCCGATCGGGCCGGTGAACGGCAGCCCGGCGAGCTGCGTAGACAGCGAGGCCGCGTTGATGGCCACGACGTCATAGAGGTGCTCGGGATGCAGCGCCATGATCGTCTCGACGATCTGGATCTCGTTGCGCAAACCCTTGACGAAGGATGGTCGGAGCGGCCGGTCGATCAGCCGGCAGGTGAGGATCGCGTCCTCGGATGGCCGGCCCTCACGGCGGAAGAACGAACCGGGAATCCGGCCCGCCGCATACATCCGCTCCTCCACGTCGACGGTGAGCGGGAAGAAATCCAGATTGTCCTTGGGATGCTTGGACACGGTGGTCGCCGAGAGCACCATGGTCTCGTCGTCCAGGAAGACGACGGCTGAACCTGATGCTTGCCTGGCCAGCCGGCCCGTCTCGAATCTGAGCTTCTGTACGCCAAATGGGCCGTTGTCGATGACGACTTCGGCGGTATAGACACCCTCCATAGGGTGGGACCTCCTTGACTGAGGTCCCGCGTCTGCCCGCCGCTAGTGGAGCGTCGTCGGCGTCCGCTCGTGCGGACGGTAGCTGCCGACCGGTCTTCGATCGAAGTCCGCGGCCCGGCTGGCGCGCGATGCTCGCGCGCCGCGCCGACCCGAGAACCACTACCGAGGACCGGCCCTGCGGCACGCTGATCGCTCCGGGCCGGGGCCGCGGGACGTTGCTGTACGTGGTGTGTCTGGTACGTGTTCTATTCAGTTACGTGGCGGGACCTGAGTCCCTTCCAACCACCAATGTAGCTGCAGCGAGTGACAGCCAGCGGCGCATCGTGCGTGCCGCCCGCGAGGGCGGCGTCAGCGACGCAGGCCGAGCTTCTCGATCAGCGCGCGGTAGCGCGTGATGTCCTCGCGGGACAGGTACTGCAGCAGGCGCCGACGGCGGCCGACGAGCAGCAACAGCCCGTGGCGGCTGTGGTGGTCATGCTTGTGCACCTTCAGGTGCTCGGTGAGATCTGTGATTCGCCTGGTCAGCAACGAGACTTGGACTTCCGGCGAACCGGTGTCACCCTCACTGGTCGCGTTAGCGGCGATGATCTCCTTCTTCACTGCGGTGTCGAGCGGCACAGTATTCCCTCTGGTCGTAAGCCATCATGGGCGCCCGGCTGCAGGTGTGCATGGTCCGCGCCGAACGGTGGGAAAGGGCACCGGCGGAGCCGCCTGACGCCCAGAGCAGTCAGCCGCATGAGGGCGCAGCCAACTGAGCCGAATAGTCCGGCCAGTAATTACCGTACCACGCCCAACGACCCACGGTGCTCCGAGACCGTTAGCACCGGCCGGACGCCGTCACAGGCCTCAGCACGGCCAGCTGACGTGACCTGATCGTTACCTTGAACTCCAACCTTGCCGCCTGCCCGCACGTGTATGGACTGTCCCAATTGCGGCCGCCATTGCCCGCACCGACTCGTTCGGCCAGGAGGTGAGATGCGCCAGGACGCCGGCTTCTGTGAATTCTACGAAGCCAACTATGCCCGGACCGTCGCCTTGGTGACGGCGCTGCTGGGGGACCGGCACGAGGCACAGGACGTGGCGCAGGAAGCGTTTGCCCGCGCTCTCGCGCGCTGGTCCAGGCTGGGCAGCTACGAACTACCGGAGGCGTGGGTCAGGAAAGTCGCGGTGCGGATCGCGATCGACTCGACCAGGCGGGTACGCCGCGCGATCGGCCTGTCGGTCAAGCTGACCGCGCAGCGTCAGGCCCCCGAGCCGGCCCCTGAGGAGTCGCTGACCTTCTCGCCGCTGGGCGGTGCCCTGATGCGGCTGCCTATGCGCGAGCGCGAGGTCCTCGTCCTGCACTACCTCGCCGATCTTCCGGTGCAGACGATCGCCAGAGACTGCGGCCTGCCGTCGGGCACGGTCAAAGCGCGGCTCGCGGCCGGCCGACGGCGCCTGGAACGCGAACTCGCCCTGCAAGGAACGGTGGTGCCCGATGCGGGATGAAGAACTGCGGGAGGCGTTCGCGGCCTGGAGCCGACCTTTTCAGGAGGACACCGTCACGCCGCCGGTCTCCGTCATCATGCGGCGCACCAGGAGGAGAACCATGAGAATCGCCGGAACAAGCCTGACCGCGATCAGCGCGGTCGCTGCCGCCGTAGCCATCGTCCTGTCCAGCTCTGCCGGATCGGTGAGCCATAGCCACAAGCAGCCGCCGGTCAGCAAGATCCGGCACGAGCGGGTCACGCTGACCGAGCCGTACGCGGTGGTGCTTCGGGCCGCAAGCCCGGTAGTGCTGGATATGCGGACCGGCAAAACGCTGGGGCGAGTGCGCGTTCCTGGCCACGGCTCGGATGTCTGGTGGGCATCCGCCGCGGCGGATGACCGCACGTTCGTCCTCGCCGTTGACTCCCGAACTCAGATCTACCGGTTCTACCTGCTGCGCCTGGGGCGCGACGGCCGGCCAGGCACGGCGACCCTGATTCGGTTCGCCGCACTGCATGATGCCCAGATCTACGGGATGGCTCTGACAGCAGACGGCAGCAAGCTGGCGATCGCCTGGCAGAACACCCCGACGGGCCCCCAACGCAGCCGGATCGAGGTCGTCTCGCTAGCCACCCGCGCTACTCGCACCTGGAGCTCGACCGAAGGCGGCGGCCTGAACGTGTCGTGGGACGGCGACCGCCTGCTCGCCTTCGACTGGCAGGACAACGCTGGGCAAGGCCACTCCGGCATCCGGCTGCTGGACACCAGCGCACCGGGAACTAATCCCCTGGCGTCCAGGCTGCTCATTCCGTATTCCGCCGTCTACGCCGGCCTCAATGACCCGTCTAAGCCGGTCGTTGCCCGGAACAGATCCGCGATCTTCGTCCTGATGGGCGGCCCGGACGGCACGAGCACTGCGATCGTGAAGTTCTCCGCCAACACCGGCAAGCCACTGGCCGTCATCACCAGGCCAGAAAGCACGAACGGGCCGCAGTACTGCGGCATCTTGCAGGCCGACCCGACCGGACGGCAGGTGCTAGCCCAGTGCGGCACCCTCCAGGTCGCCATCAACGGCACCGAAGTCACCCGGATCAAGCTGCGCCTATCCCTGAGAGCATCGGTGCTCGGCTTCGCCAATACCTTCGCCTGGTAACCGGCCTGCTCACGGTAACTGGCTGCCCGCGCCATTCCAGGTCCCGTCCCCGCAGGAGGACCCGGGGCTGAAATGGCCGGGCAGCCAGCCGCTGCCGCACCTTGATCCGATCGTTATCGCGATCGTGCGACTAGACCGCATTTCCGTGGCCTCTAAATAAGAGGAAACAGCATTACGGACTCCGAGCGTCTCAAGGCAGGCGAGCGATGCAGAACGACAAGCGCGGCACCATGGTGACCAGAACTGCTGCGGCCGGGGCCGCCGGGCCCAGAGCCGGCGGGGCCGCAATCGGTGCGGCCCGAATCGGTGCGGCCAGGACCGTGGTGACCATCGCCGCGCTCGCCGTCGCCGTGGCCGGATGCGCCCCGGCCGCTCGCTCTGCAGCCCAGCCAGCGGCACATCTGACCAGGACCGCAGCCCGGAACCCGGCCGCGAGGATCGCCAGGACAACGACCGGGACAACGACCGTCCGGCCGCACCCGTTGACTAGCTTCCCGGGCTGCGGCAAGCCACCGCCCCGGCACGCCTGGGCGGTATCGGTGTCGTCGACAGGACACATCCGCTGGCAGACTCCGCTACCCACGCACAATAACGACATCGACCCGAACGTAACCCCTGTGGTCGCCGGCGGGGTCGCGGTGCTAGCCCAGGACGGGGTCGTGCATGTCCTGCGGCTCGCCGACGGGCGGCCGCTCTGGAGCTGGCATGGCGGCCAGTCGGTGTACGGGATCTGGCGCTGGCGTGGCCTGGTGGCCATTCTCACCGATCAGGTGAGCACGCACGCCAAGCTGACTGGCCTGGACGCCGCCACGGGCTCGGTCCGCTGGGTGGACCATCTGCCCGGTCTCGGCCTGTACAACAACCAGGCCGAGACCGCTGACGGCGGGCTGGCGATGATCCGGTCCGATCGCGCTCTGGAGGTAATCAGCCTCGCCACGGGCCGGGTCCGCTGGACCGCGCGGCCAGGCCTCATCGACATGGTCGCGACCGCCGACGGCCTGGTCATCGCCGGCTCCGGCGCGGGCGGCCGGCTGAGCGGCTACAACGACCTCACCGGGCGACGTTCCTGGACCAGGCTCGGGCTGCCCGCGCGGCCGTTCCTGCAACTCCTGGGCCACCTCGTCCTGGTCACGAACGGCAACCAGGATCCCAGCTACATGACGGCGCTGATCGCGATCAGGCCCGCGACAGGAGCACTCGCCTGGCGGTTCGACCCAGGAACGCCGGTAACCGCGCTGTCGTACGGCCCGGCCGGGCTGGCGGTCGCCACGTACTTGTCTGGCCGACGGCTGTACCTGCTCGACGCCAGGACCGGCAGGCCGCGGTGGCGAGTCACCACGGCGGCTAACCCTGACGCGCTGCCCGAAGTCACCAGCCACGGCGTGGTGACCGTCGAAGGCGGCCTCCCAGGCTTTCCCCGGCTCCGCCTGGTCAGCCGGGCTGGTGCCACTGGGCGCAGGCTCTGGGCGATTCGGCTGCGTATCGCACCGCTCGGCGTCCAGCCGGTACTGCCGCTACCCGGCGACGTGGCAGTACAGCTGGCCGGCCGCCGAATCCTCGGGCCGTCACCGCTGCTTTCCTACCGGCTTGCCACCGGCGCGCTGGCGTGGCGGGCGAGCATGCCAGCGTCCGTGCAGCTACCGCCGGTCCCGGTACCCGGCGGACTGCTCGTCCAGCCCTCAGACCCGCAGTTCGGCTGCTTCTTCTGACCGGCTCCGGCTCGGCTCCGCACGACCGGACCGCCTGGCCGGGCTCTAGCCGACCACCGAGCGGGCCTCGACGACGTCGCGACGCATCTGCGCCACCAGCTCGTCGACGCTGCCGAACCGCACCTGGCCGCGCAGCCGGGCGACGAACTCGACCGCCACGTGCACTCCGTACAGATCGAGGTCATCCCGGTCGAGCGCGTAAGCCTCGACAGTCCTGGCCATGCAGTCGAAGGTCGGATTGGTGCCCACCGAGATCGCGGCCGGCCAGCGCTCCCGCTCGGCCCCGTCGTCGGGGGCCAGGCTGACCAGAGCACCCGCGTAGACCCCGTCGGCCGGGATCGCGGTGAATGGCGGCGGCTCGGCGTTCGCGGTCGGAAATCCGAGCGCCCGGCCGCGCTGGTGACCGCGCACGACAACCCCTTCGACCCGGTGCGGCCGACCCAGGTCGCGCGCCGCGCCAGCCACGTCCCCGGCAGCGAGCAGTTCCCTGATCCAGCTGGACGACACCGTAACCCCACCGTCGGTCAGCAGCGGAACGCCCTCAGCGGCGAAATCATACTTGCCGCTCAGCTCGGTCAGCAGCCCGACGTTCCCGGCCGCCCGATGGCCGAACCTGAAGTTCTCCCCGATCACGACCGCGGCGGCATGCAGGCCGTCCACCAGCACCGACTGGACGAAATCCGGCGCTGCCAGCTGGGAGAACTCGCGGGTAAACGGCAGCACGCAGACCGCGTCGGCACCCAGCCTGCCCAGCAGCTCGGTCCTGAACCTGGGGCTGCAGAGCAATTGCGGGTGCGAGCCAGGCCGCACCACCTCATCCGGGTGCGGGTCGAACGTCACCACGACCAGCGGCAGCGCAGCGGCGACGGCGATCTCGGCGGCCCTGGCGACGATCCGCTGGTGACCCCGATGCACGCCATCGAACACCCCGATAGTGACGACGCAGCGGCCCCAGCTCTCCGGGACATCGTCCAGGCCCTGCCAGGAGTACACCCCTCAAGATCCCTTCGCGTAACGGCTCGCACAGCGCAGTGACCGTCGCGCCGCCGGTCGATTCCGCCTGACCGGACACTGGCCTCGGGTTCTTCCCGCAAGGCCGCCGCGAGCCGGCAGCCCCTAGCCTGCCACGCCGCAGTCGCCGGTCAGCCCCGCACCCGCCGGGAGCCGTCCGGCTACCGGGCGATAGCACCCCGCGAGGACATTGCCGCACCCGCGACAACACCGCATCTGTCCTCGACACCGGTGGACTGAGCGGCCGCCGTGTAGTAAACAGGCTGAAACCGGACTAGGGCGTTCGCGTACCCTGCCAGGCGCACCGAGCCGACTGGACACCGGCCAGGTGCTCGGTGGCACGCCGGACCACCTGCTGCGCCCGGCCGCACGCAGCAAGGTTGCCGGTGCGCCAGTTCACCGAGACGCAGGCCGCGGCGGCTGACCAGGCGAGGATCGTGTAAAGCTGACCGTGATACCGGTACACGATCCTCAGGCCGGCCGTCATGTAATTCACTCCGGCCCGGTCGCCAGCGAAACCGAAAATGATGGTCGTGTCGCCATGCGGCAGCCGGGCGGCGCGGAACGGCCTGGTCACGATGCCCGGTACTGGCCAGCCGCGCCCGGCGACCACGTTCCCATTGACCGAAACCTGCAGGAGAACAAGCCGGCCGGTGCGGTGTCCCTTGATCGGGATGAGCGAGGCTGACAGCAAAGTCACCGAGTCCTGCGCGGAATTAACCAGGTAGGCCGCGGAATCGGCCGACTGGCCCTGGAAAGTGCCAATGCCCTCGTCAGTGAAGTCGGGCTGACCCCATAAGGCCTGGTTCCCCAGGGGGGCCACCCGACGACCCGCAGGCCACGACTGTCAGGAGTGCCAGGGCTGCTGCCAGCGCAGGGGTACATCTGCTGATGCCCATGCCGAACGCGGTTGTGCCGACACTTTCATCTTGAGCGGTTCCTCTGTCCTGATCCCAGTGTGTTCCCGACGGCAGAGTGACTTCGGGAAAGTGGTTCTTGCAGCCGCCGAACGGGTCAAAACCCGCGTCGCCCTGGGTGAGGACATTCTGGAATCCCTCGCAGGGCTCCTCTTTGTAGATGTACCCCGGCAACTGGAACCTGGTCGTTCTCGTATCAGGGGACGAACGCCGCGAGCTAGGGGACGAACGCCGCGAGCTAGGGGACGAACACTGCGAGTGAGCGGGTCTGGCCGTTCTCCTCGGTCAGCAGGGCAATCAGCGTGCCGTCCGGGCCGAACGCGGCAATCGGACCGGCTGCCCGGCCGGCGCTGTCAGTCGTCTGGGTGATCAGGTCGTCGTCGACCGGGCCGTGGCTCACCACGTCCGCGGTCTCGGCGGCCGAGACACCGACGGCGGGCAGCCGGACACCGTGCGAGATCAGCCGGGCCTCCTCCTCGGTCAGGTCGCGGCGCCTGAACGCGGCGGTAGCGGCATCGGCCAGCGGTATGAAATCGAGCCGCTCCGCGAGCTGATCCAGGGTCCTGGCGTCGCTGAGCAGGTACGGGCCTACCCTGGTGCGGCGCAGCGCCGTCAGGTGCCCGCCGGTGCCAAGCGCGACGCCCAGGTCGCGCGCGATCGCCCGGATGTAGGTACCGCTTGAGCAGGTCACCGCCACGTCGATGTCGAGCAGGTGACCGGACGCCCGGACGGCAAGCAGTTCCAGCCTGGAGACGGTGACCGGCCTGGCGGCGAGCTCAGGGGCCGCGCCGGACCTGGTCAGGTGGTAGGCGCGCTGGCCCTTGACCTTGATCGCGCTGATTCCCGGCGGAACCTGCAGGATCTCGCCGGTGAACGCTGCAAGGGCGGAGCGCAGCGTCGCCTCGGAGGTTTCCGCCGCGACCACGCCAGCCGGGGCGGGCTGCGCAGGTCCGCCGGCAGCGGAGTCGCTGGCGGCCGGACTGGGCCTGCCGGCCTGCAGGATTTCACCTTCGGCGTCGTCGGTGGTCGTGGACTGACCAAGCCGGATCGTCGCCGCGTACTCCTTCTCGGTCAGCATCAGATGGCCGAGCAGCCTGGTGGCCTTCTCCATCCCGATGACCAGAACTCCGGTAGCCATCGGATCCAGCGTGCCGGCGTGACCGACTCGCCTGGTTCCGGCCAGCCGCCTCATCCTGGCCACGACGTCGTGCGATGTCATCCCTGACGGCTTGTCGACGATCACAAGCCCCGAGCTGGTCACGATTCCTCGGAATCGTCAGCAGGTTCCGGCACCCGGTACGGATCCGGGTCACCGGCGTAGACGGCGCCGGACCGGGAGGCGGCCAGTTCGGCATCGGCCTCACGCGCCCTGGCCACGAGATCCTCGATGCTCTTGGCACCGTCGGGCAGAGTGTCTTCCTTGAACGTGATCGACGGAGTGTGCTTGAGCCCGGTCTGCTTGCCGACCTCAGAGCGGATCACGCCGGTCGCGCTGATCAGCGCGGCGGAGGACGCTGCCTTCTCCTGCGCCGATCCGTAGACCGTGTAGAACACCGTCGCCTCGCGCAAGTCACCGGTGACCCGCGCGTCAGTGACCGTCACGAACCCGAGCCGCGGATCCTTGATCCGCCGCTCCAGCATTTCGGCGACGATCTGCATGATCCGCTCGCCCAGTTTGCGCGCCCTGGCCGGGTCCATCGTCGCTCACTCCCCCTCGTCATTGAACAACCGCTGCCGGGCGGACAGCAGCTCAACATCCGGGCGCGCGGCTACGAATCGCTCGCACGCCTGGAGCACTTCGACGGCATGCGACGACGTCGAGGCCACGACCGCGACACCGATCTCCGTCCTGCGGTGCAGGTCCAGATACCCAGTCTCGGCGACAGCAAGCCCGGGAAACTGCCGGTGCACCTCGGCGATCAACGGCCTGACCTGCGACCGCTTCTGCTTCAGTGACCTGACGTCACCGAGCAGCAGGTCTAATGTCAGCGCTCCCACGTACACGCCAGCCCCTTCCGCTTCGCTCGATGCCGCAGCCGGCGCCGGTCGGACCGGCGCCAGCCCACGTCATCACGCGCGCGGCTTCTCCCGCATCTCGAAGGTCTCGATCACATCGGCGATCTTGACATCGCCGTAGCCAACCCCGATACCGCACTCGAAGCCCTCCCGGACCTCGGTCGCATCGTCCTTGAACCGGCGCAGTGATTCCACCGAGAGATTCTCCGATACCACGACGCCGTCCCTGACCAGGCGAGCCTTGGAATTGCGGGTGATCGTACCTGATCTGACGATGCATCCGGCCACATTGCCGACCTTCGGGACCCGGAAGACCTCTCTGACCTCGGCCGTGCCGAGCTGGATCTCCTCGAACTCGGGCTTGAGCATGCCCTTGAGCGCGGCCTCGATCTCCTCGATCGCCTGGTAGATGATCGAGTAGTAGCGGATATCCACGCCCTCGCGCTGCGCCAGCTCGCCGGCCCGGCCAGCGGGCCTGACGTTGAAGCCGATGATGACAGCCTCGGAAGCGATCGCCAGGTTCACGTCGTCCTGGGTAATGGCGCCGACCCCGCGGCCGATCACGCGGAGCACCACGTCCTCGCCCACGTCGAGCTTGAGCAGGGAATCTTCCAGTGCTTCGACCGAACCCGAGACGTCACCCTTGATGATCAGCAGTAGTTCCTCGCGGGCACCCGACTTGAGCGCGGACTCCAGGTCCTCCAGCGTGACCCGCGGCCTGCGCTGGGCAAACTGCGCCGTGCGCTCCCTGGCCTCGCGCCGCTCGGCGATCTGCCTGGCCTCCCGATCGTCGTCAACCACCAGGAAGCTGTCGCCCGCGCCAGGAACGGCGGTGAGGCCGAGCACCTGCACCGGCCGCGACGGCAGCGCCTCAGCAATCTGATCGCCGTTGTCGTCCAGCATCGCCCTGACCCGGCCGTATGCCTCGCCGCAGACGATCGAGTCGCTGACCTTCAAGGTCCCGCGCTGCACCAGAACAGTCGCGACCGGACCGCGGCCCTTGTCCAGGTGCGCTTCGATCGCCACGCCCTGGGCTTGCTGGTGCGGGTTGGCCCGCAGGTCGAGCTCGGCATCGGCGGTCAGCACGACCGCCTCAAGCAGCTCGGCGATACCGGTGCCATTTTTCGCTGACACGTCGACGAACAGAGACTGGCCACCGAACTCCTCGGCCACGAGGCCATACTCGGTGAGCTGGGAACGGACTCTGGACGGGTCCGCGCCCTCTTTGTCGATCTTGTTGACGGCCACCACGATCGGCACTCCGGCCGCCTGGGCGTGGTTCAGAGCCTCGGTCGTCTGCGGCTTCACGCCATCATCGGCCGCGACCACAAGGATCACCAGGTCGGTCGTCTCGGCGCCGCGGGCACGCATGGCGGTGAACGCCTCGTGACCAGGAGTGTCGATGAAGGTGATCGCCCGCTCGTGCCCGTCGACGACAGTGTTGACCTGGTAGGCCCCGATATGCTGGGTAATGCCGCCAGCCTCGTGCGCGACCATATTGCTATTCCTGATCGCGTCGAGCAGCTTGGTCTTGCCGTGGTCGACGTGACCCATCACGGTCACGACAGGCGGCCGGGCCACCAGGTCCGAATCGTCGCCCTCGTCCTCGCCGAACACGATGTCGAAGGTCTCGAGCAGTTCGCGGTCCTCCTCCTCGGGGGAGACGACCTGGACGTTGAAGTTGAGCTCGGCCCCGAGCAGCTGCAACGTCTCGTCGTTGACCGACTGGGTCGCGGTCACCATCTCACCGAGGTGGAAAAGCACCTGCACCAGCGAGGCCGGGTTGACACCGATCTTATCGGCGAAATCGCTCAGAGACGCGCCCCGGGACAGCCGGATGACCTGGCCATTGCCGCGCGGGATCGACACGCCGCCGATCGCCGGCGCCTGCATGTTGTCGAACTCTTGACGCCTCTGCTTCTTCGACTTCCGGCCACGGGACGGACGTCCGCCTGGCCTGCCGAACGCACCGGCCGTCCCGCTCCGGCCGCGGCCACCAGCACCGGGACGGGACGGGGCCATACCCGGACGCGGCGCGCCTGCCGCGCCGCCACCTGGACCACCACGGCCGCCCGCACCGGGACCACCGCGGCCGCCT
>OCZU010000568.1_pt1 | contig 25262 bp, 14 predicted proteins | sample 1539001 | NCBI WGS metagenome assembly OCZU01 (sample SAMEA3539306, study PRJEB22396) | soil metagenome | biome: tundra; feature: field; material: soil | place: USA | collected 2010-05 | depth 0.15 m | reverse complement strand
ACCTGACCCGCGCCGAGCCCCCTGGCTCGGCTGTCGGACCGAGGGGTCCGACGCGGGCGAGGGCGCCCGCCCCACTCTCTGATTGTCACTGTATTACGCGAGCCTCAATAGCCGCAGAGGCAGGATGTTCATTCTCTCGGTATTCGCGAAATAAGAAGGACCCACATGCGGCTCCTTATCCTCCCCGATCGCTGCCTCGGCCTCGAAGCCGCCTCAACCCTGCTGCGGAGGACGAAACAGCTTCTCGGCCGCGCATGTGACAAACCGCCGCGGAGCGATCCGCTGGACCTCCATCCCGAGCCAATTGGTGAACCCCGAAATTACCGAGTGCTCTCCGGCCGCCAGCGCCCGCAACCCGATCCGCGCCACCTGGTCCGCCTTTTCTTCGAGGCCCACCGCCATCTGCCCTGGCACGCCGGCGACCTTCTGGAATTCCGACATGGTCGGGCCAGGACACAAGGCGCAAACTCGCACACCGTAACGCTTCACCTCTTCGGCCAGCGCCTCTGCGAACAGCAGGTCAAAGGCCTTGCTGGCGGCGTAGGTGGCCATATAGGGCACGCCCTGGTATGCGCCAGTCGAAGCCACGATCAGGATATTGCCCGAACGCCGTTCCACCATGCCGGGGAGGTAGAGGTGGGTGAGATGAACCACGGCGGAGCAGTTCACCTGCACGATTCCGAGTTCGCGTAGCCGGTCGCTGGCGCAGAACTGACCGTACGAACCGACACCTGCGTTGTTGACCAGCAGGTCCACGACGATGCCCCGTTCGTTGGTGAAGGCAAAGATCTCCTCTGGCCCATCTGGCTGGTTAAGGTCCGCGGCCAACACCTCAACCCGGACGGCGTGCGCCTTGCGCAGCCTCTTGCGTAGTTGCGTAAGCCGCTGGCGCCGCCGCGCAGTGAGCACGATGTGCGCACCGCCGGCCGCAAGTTCCTCAGCCAGTGCCCAGCCGATTCCGGAACTGGCACCGGTTACCAGCGCCCATTTTCCACGCCAGCAATCGGGATTTGCCATTGCCCGTAACGTAGCACGTTCCAGGAGGGACAGGTGCATTGAGAATGCATTTACGATCTAGCTCCGGGAGTGGCCGCCTTTCTTCGGCGTTTTGGAAATCCATGCAGGGGCCGTGGAATGCTCGCGATCACCCGTAATCGCTCGCTGAATCGGAGTGCTTGAGATATACTGAGAACCGGGACTCGGAGAAAACCGGTTGGACGAGGAACAAGTCCGTACATGCAAAGCAGTTGCCGCCCCGGTTCGCTGCCGGCGGTTTCGTCATAGGCCGGCCCGGCCCTATCCAGGTCAGCCCAAACAGGAGCCAGGCCGCACACGCGTGCGCGCGTCACACCAAAATGACTTTGCAAGTTTATGATCGAAGGAGATGATGGTGCCTATATCCCCCAAGCCAGCCTCCAAGGTAATAGCGGCGCCACGTGTTAAGCGGTTGGTCAAATCCTCTTCACCTTCAACCAAGCCATTCCTTCGCTTCTACCACTCAGAAACCCTTCGCGCGAAGACCCTGGCAGTCCTCACGACCCTCGAAAAAGCGAAAGACCGCAAGCAACATCGCGATGCGTTGGCGGACATCGTCGTGGAGCTCACCGACAGCGGCCTGGAATACTACTTCCTGAGACCGTTGAAGCTTGCCAAGGTGGGCTTCTTCGTCGAGCAATCGGCCAACCTCGGCATGGGAGCTGCAAAGCGGATATTCGCATCCGTCATCCGTAACATCATAGGCCGCATGGATAACCCTCAACTTCTCTCAGTTTGTAGCTATGTTCGGCAGCTCATGAAGTAAACCTCAGCCCTGCATAACACTCTGGCCCTCTCCGCTTTGCATTGCCGGACGAAGAGTGCCGCCTAACCCCTCGTTGCAGCGGACTCGCGTGGTTCCTCCGGGCCGGGCAACATCCGGCCAAGCATCGCACGGACGCCCAGAGCAGCGAAGTAGTTGCCGGAAACGGCGTTGATGGGAAGTCTCTCGAGAGTTCCTTCTATCGTCAACCATTCAACCAGACGATCATAGGCGATCACGTCGGAGAATGCGCTTACGTTCTGCCGAAAGAAAGCGTAGTCGGAGTAGCTGATGGCTTCGTACGCATCTTCGCCGATCTGGAGAAATAGGCGGTACATCCAGAACGCTGAACAGCAGGCAGTTCGGCCCGACCGCAATCGCGAGGGACAGAACCATGACCGCCGTGGAGGCGGGCTTCCCGGCAAGCCGGCGCATGCCGTAGCGAAGATCGCGTAGAAATCCTCTCATCGACACTTCAAGCAATCATGCCTCCGGGAGGTCGGCCATGACCGCCCGGCGCTTCGCCTCGGACCTATTTCAGTGCGCGGTCCCCGCCCCTGGAGGTCACTCCGAACGCAGCGCTTCCATGGGATCCACGCGCGTGGCGCGGCGCGCCGGGAGCCATGCGGCGGCCAGCGCCAACGCCATCACGGCAGCGGCGCTGAGCCCGTACGAAAGCGGATCGAGAGGCGTCACGCCCAGCAGCATGGAGCGCGTGTACCGGGCGGCCACCGCCAGCCCGGCGAGTCCGATGGGCACTCCGATCGCGGCCAAGCGCAACGATTCGCCCAAGATCAGGCGCTCGATTTGGCGCGGCCGGGCGCCCAGCGCCATGCGCAACCCGAATTCGCGCGTCCGCCGGTTGACGGCGTATAACAGCACGCCGAACAGGCCGGCGGCGGTCAGCAAAACCACACTGGCGCTCAACGCGCTGCTGGCGGTGGCGATCAAACGGTCGACCGAAAGGGCGGTGTCCAGAGTTTTCTGCAAAGTGGTCGATTCGTACACTTTCGCCCCGGGGTCGAAACGATGAACCTCGGCGCGGGCGGCACGGTCGAGCGCCGCCGGTTCGCCCGAGGTTTCCACCATCAAAGTGATATCGTCCGGCACCGTCTGGGCGAATGGTAGAAAAACAAACGGCTGCGGCTGTTCGTGCAAATCGTTGGACGGGCCATCCTCGGCTACCCCCACCACCTGGCGCGGTTTGCCATCGATGCGAACCCAGGCGCCGAGCGAATCGCGGTTGCCGAACACGGAACGGGCAAACTCCTGCGATACGACCACCGCCAGCGGCGCGCCTGCGCGATCGCGGCTATCGATGCTCCGCCCGGCCATGACGCGGGTACCCATCAGGGAGAAGTAGTTGCCGCCCACGTTGTTGAGCGGCACGCCCATGGGTGCGATCCCTGGGATCTCGATGCGCGCCGTGAGCCCGCCGCCGGAACCGCTCAGGGGAAGCCGCCGCGCGTACGTCGCCCCGCGCGCGCCTGGCAGCGCGGCCAGCCGCTCGCACACCTGGTCGCACCAGGCGGCGTGCGGGATTTGGAGCGCAGGGATCACCGAGAGGGCCAGGACCTTCTTGTGCGGATCCAGGCCCGGCCGTATCCCGGTTGCGTTGTAAAGGCTGGTCAGGAACAACACAGCGACGCCGAACAGCGTCACGCTCACCGCGATCTGCGTTGTGACGAGCGCCTTCTGCTGCCAGCCGCGGCGCCGCATCGTCACGCCCTGGGTCTGCTTCAACACGTCGGAGATGTTGAGCCGCGTCGCGTGCAGCGCGGGCCCCACGCCGGCAACCAAAACGGCGAGAAGCAGCGCTCCTCCCGAGAATGCGAGTACGCGGTAATCCAGCCGGATACCGTAATCCATACGTGGGTCGACCGCGTGACCGAACTGCGAAACCTTCTCCATCAGAAACTGGGCCAGCAGCAGTCCCAATCCGGCGCCCGCCAGGCTGAGCAGAACGGTCTCCACCAACAACTGGCGCGCCACTCGCCACCCGCCCCCGCCCAGGGCGATCCGCACGGCCAGTTCCTTGCGGCGCACTTCGGCCTGCGCCAGACGCAACTGAGCCACGTTGGCACACGCCACGAACAGGACCAACCCCAGCACCGAAGCCATGCCACCGCCGAACATCACGTCGAACATCCAGGGCCGCACGAAGCATTCGAGCGCCGTTCCCGAACCGTTGCCGGGCGCGGGTTTGTGCTTACCCGAACCGCGGATGGCGGCGTCCAGTTCCGCGCCAGCGCGTGCCGCGGTCAGGGGAGCGCGGAATCGCGCGGCGATCTCGAACTGGCCATCGCGAGACTGCTCTTCCTCCCGATTGCCCAGCGTGGAGAACCAGGCATCCGGACCCACCCAGACACCGACCAGAACGCCCCGCTGCAGACCCGTGAAGCCATCCGGCATCACGCCTGCCACCAGGAATGCTTTGTGGTTGAGCAGCACGGTCCTGCCAACGATTTGTGGGTCGCTGGCGAAGCGCGTTTGCCACAGCCGGTAACCCAACACGGTCTCCGGCCTCCCCCCGGCCTCACCCAGCGACGCGCGGCCCAGCGCGGCCTTCACTCCCACGACTTGGAAATAATTCGCGGAGGCGGGCTGAATGATCACCATCTCGCTTTCTTCGCCCACCTGGACGCCGCGGCGCTGCGTGGCGACGAGTTGTGCCCGGCCTTCCAGCGCCTTGGCCATGTCGAGGTAATCCGCCCAACCGTACATCATCCAGTTGCCGTCGTCGCCGCGCGAATTCACCGACCACAGCTCTTGCGGCCTTTCCACCGGCAGGGGCCGCAAGAGGGCTGCATCGCCGACGGCGAACAGACCGGTGGTCAAGCCGATCCCCAGGGCAATCGAAAGCACGGCCAACGCCGTGGCGCCGGGATTCTTCGCGAGCAGGCGAAGAGCCAGACGCAGGTCGCGGTTCCACTCAACGGGTGACATAACCGGAAGTGAACGGCAATTGAGAGGCCAGCCGCCAACCCAGTAGAATCAACAATATTTCAGCTCCCATAGTCTTATTTACAGCGCGGGCCGTCCGGTTCTGGGACCGGGCTGCGCGGCACTGGCATCGGAAGCGCTTCAGCGGCGGGCCGGGTGACACTTCGGCCACACAGTCGCACGCCGCACGCACCCAGATCGCAGTTTGCGCGGGATCTGGGAGCGGAGGCGAAATGCCCTTCTGGTTCACCGCGTCCACCCTGATGACGCTGGGCATGGTGAATCTCCGGTGCTCGCCAAGTTCAATCCCGGCCAGGCCGACGATCGGAAATGTCGCGGGCGTCAGCGGGCTGACGGGGAAGCCGGTCGTCATCTGCTCCAGGACCGCCGCCTGCGCGAGGTGCCGCGGGGCGGCGCCTAACGCCAGTCCCAGGATCAATGGCATGTGCCCCGCGGCGGGCCGCGGCAGAAAGGCCACCAGAGACTTCGCCATTGCCGCCAGCATGCCGCACTCCCGCACGATCCCGGTGAATGCTCCCTCGCGTTGCAGCTTCAAATCCGGATAGTTGGTCCACTAGCCCGTATTTCTCACATGTGGCCCGATGAGGCGGCAGGCTCCAAGTGCATCGCGGCCATCGGGTGCTTGGCGCGGGAGCCGATACACCGCCTTTCCTGGCCTGCTCGGTACCAACGCCCAAGTGGTGTTTCCAGCCTGCTGGCCAGACCGGCACAGAAGAAAAGAACGGACCGCACCAAAGTCGACGTCAACCCTCCTATCATGCGGCGGTCCCGCACGCGCGGTATTCCCCCCAAGTGGTATTTCCCCCAAGTGGCGCACATTTGCGTGAATTAACGCTAAAGCCCGCGAATTTTGGTACGGCCGCACCACAAAGCACGACACTTCGCGCGGCCCGGCGGTGGACCGAGAAATGCAAGACTGCCCAAACGTTAACCTGATGCGGTGTTCGTACTGCTATTGAGGCGGGCGGTTTTCGCGCGCCCGGAAGTGGAGCCGACAATGTCCGCTGACGAGACGGTTCGATGCTTCGATTCGATCGAAAGCGCGCAGGATTTCATGAAAGTCCTGGCCGACACGATTTTGGATTCGATGAAAGATCTCAGTGGCGATCAGCAGGCGGCGGTGCAGGACGGTGAGCCGCGCCGCGCGCAGGCTATCGAACTCGCGATCTTCAAGCTGAAGACGCTGAACTGCCACATCCACAAAAGCCGCATTATCCTGAACGATCTGCGGACCGTGCGGCGCCTCATCTTGAATGAACGGCAGCCGAAGGAACGCACGATGGCCGCCGCTGGATCGTTCTGAAGCGGCAAATCATGTTTTGAAACAGATATTGAGGTATAATACTACTTAAAATCTCAACAGCCAAATGACTGCTGCCGCCTGCGGCGGTATCGGCCAGGTTTCTCGGAAGCTGAGAGGACGTTATGGCAGAGGCGATTCCGTCGCCCGCACAAGCGACATTTTGGTTCATCCAAGGGCGCATCCTATTTTGGATCGTCAATCTGCTGGGCTCGGCGTGCTTCGCATACATCGTAGCCAAACGCGTGGCGCCACTGCTGCGGGCGGAACGCGATTTTCGATTCGATCGGCCCTTGATCCGGCTGGGCAGGCTTTTGCAATTTTGGTTTGGGCAGTGGAGACACCCGCGCTACCTCGCCGCGGGAATCATTCACATTTTTCTTTTCGCCGGCTTTATTGTTTTGGTGATTCACACCGTCTCCCTGCTCGCTCTGGGCACGTCGGACCATCCTGCGGCGACGGGCGGTGTGTACGGTGCAGTCGCTGACTACGCCGCAACCGTCGTTTTTCTCTGTATGATCGTCGCGATCATGCGGCGCTTGTTCAAGCCGGCGCGATACGTGGTGCCGGCGAAGTATGGCAAAGCCCACACCGCCGACGCGATCTTCCTCCTGGTGCTGATCGCTGTTTTGATGGCGGCGGCCAGCCTCTTCGAGGCGAGCCACAACGCTAGTCTTTGGCAGCAACATCTGCCGGTTGAGCCATTGACGGTTTTGTCACTGCCCTGGATGTTGCAGGGCGCTCTGGTGGCAACGCCTTTGCCGGTCCTCGCCAATCTCTACCTGGGCGCGTACCTGGTGCACGAACTGACCTTTTTCTTTTTGCTCTGTTACCGGCCGTTTGGAATTCAGTTTCACGTGGAGACTTCGCTATTCACCGTTTATTTCGCGAAGCTGGACCGCGGAACCGTCAAACCGGTGCGCTGGGGCGTTCCCGACGAGCAACTGGACCAAGTGAAATCCTTCGGGGTGAAAACATTCGAAGACTTCACCTGGAAACACATGCTGGATTTTTATTCCTGCGCCGACTGCGGCCGGTGCTCGGACCAGTGTCCGGCCAACGCCGTGGGCCGGCCGTTGTCGCCCCGGTTCCTCACCATTAAGGCGCGGGATTACAGTTTCCAGCATTATCCCATGTGGGGCACCGCGCACAATGGTCAGCCGTTGATCGGCGGCATTTATTCCGAGGATGAAATCTGGTCGTGCACCACGTGCGGCGCTTGCGAAGCCGAATGCCCGCTGCTGATCGAATACATCGACAAGATCGTCGATTTGCGGCGGGGCATGGTGGATGATGGCAAGGTGCCTCAGTCGCTGCAGAAGCCGCTGAAGGCCCTGGAGAGCCGCGGCAATCCCTTCGGCAAAATGGAAAAGAAAAAAGCCGATTGGGTGAAGGCACCGGCTTTCCGGCAAACCTGCAACGTCCGAATCCTGAACGGCGACCACAGCGCCGGCACGCTGTATTTTGTCGATAGCATCACCTCCTTCGACGACCGGATACAGGCGATCGGGCGGGCCACTGCCCAAATTCTCAACAGGGCCGGCGAGAATTTCGGCATCCTGGGCGCCGCCGAAAAAGACAGCGGCCACGACGTTCGGCGCTTCGGCGAAGAGACGCTGTTCATGGCCTTGCGGGAACACAACACGGAGGCCATTAAGGCATCCGGCGTCGAGCGGATCGTGACTTCCGACCCGCACGCGTATAACGCGCTGAAGCACGACTACAAGGATGTGCCGCCGGTGGAGCACATCAGCGAGCTGATCGCCAGGAAGGTGCAAGCGGGCGATATCAAACTGAATCCACTGGCTAACAGAAACGCAGACGAAAACGATGTGTACGCCTACCACGATCCCTGCTACCTGGGGCGGCACAACGGGATCTACGACGCTCCGCGGGATGTGCTCGATGCGATTCCCGGATTGAAGCGCGTCGAGATGCGCCGCTCGCGGGACCGGTCGTTCTGTTGCGGCGGCGGCGGCCTGGCGCTGTTTTACGAGCCGAAAGAAGATCAGCGCATGGGTGTGAAGAGAGTGCAAATGGCCGCCGAGGCCGGGGCCAATGTGATCGTGACGGCCTGTCCGTTCTGCATGGTGAATATGGAAGACGCCATCAAGGTGGCGGGCATGGAAGGGAAGATGACCGCCATCGACCTGACGGAACTGGTCGAGAAGCAAATGAGGTGAATGTGGAAATCCTAGTCTGCGTCCGAAGGGTACCCGACACGTCGGAAAACGAAATCGAGATGAACAGCGTGGGGAACGACATCGAACGCGACGATCTGGTTTATTCGGTGAATGAACCCGACAACTACGCGGTGGAAGAAGCGCTGCGGATCGTCGAGCACGCAGGCGGCGACGTTACAGTCGTCACGGTCGGCGGCGACGATGACGAAGAGATTTTGCGCCGGGAGATGGCCATGGGAGCCAAGCACGGCGTGCTGCTCTCCGACGATGCCTTCAGCGGATCGGACGGCAAAGGCATCGCCACGATCCTCGCGGCCTTCGTCAAGAAGGGCCATTACGACCTGATCCTCACCGGAGTCCAGGCCGAGGACGGAGCGGCCCAGGTAGGCGGAATGCTGGCGGCGCTGCTGGATTATCCATTCGCTTCCCTGGTGAATTCGATTGAAGTCCTGGATGCGAAGTTGAAAATCAGCCGGGAAATCGAAGGCGGCAACAAGGAGATGAACGAGATCGATCTTCCGTGCGTGCTCTCGATTCAGACAGGCATCAATGAACCGCGTTATGTCGGCATGCGGGGCATCCGGCAGGTGGCTTCCGTGCCCATTCCAACCTTCGGCGCGGCGGACCTGGGCCTGAACGGCAACGCGACGGGCGAAGCCGCAAAAGTGAAGCGGACGGATTATTTCATGCCGCCGTTGGGCAAGGGGGCCGAGATGCTCGAAGGCGGCACCCAAGAGATCGTCGGCAAACTGATTGAGTTGCTGAAAGCCAAAGGAGGGTTGAAATAATGGCCCGGATTTTCGCCTATATCGTCCACAAAGGCGGCGTGGCCGACGATTCGGCGGCCGAGCTGGCGGCCGCGGCCAGAAAGATCGATGCCGCCCAATCCCCTGCGGCGGCCGTCACCGGCTGGGGTGCTGATTTCGATGCGGTGTGCGAATCCCTGCGCGCTTCCTTCGGTGAGGTTTGGAAAATCGCCAATGAATCGCTGGCTTACCCGAACGCCGAACTGGTCCGGAAGGCGCTGGTGAGCGTGCTGCCATCCGGCTGCATCGTGTTGGTCCCGCACGCGCATTTCGGAACCGATCTGTCGCCGGGCCTTTCCATCAAGATGAACGCCGCCTACGTTCCGGACGTGCTGGAGATCGAAGGCATGCATGGAGCCGCGCTGAAGCTCGTCCGCCAGGAGTTCGGCGGACAGGTGAGCACGCATGTGCGTTGCGATATTTCTTCGGGTGCGGTCATGACTATACGTCCGGGCGCATTCAAGCCGCTGGAAAGCGCTCCCGCTGACGGAACGGTGGTCGACAAATCGGCCGCTGTTGGCGCTTTGTCGGCGCGCCGGCGCTATCTGGAAACGGTCGCGGCCGAGACGGGCGACGTCGATATCACCAAGTATCCGGTTTTGGTTTCTATTGGCCGCGGCATTGAGGAGCGGGAGAATGTGGCCATCGCCCAGGATCTGGCCGACGCCCTGGGCGCGGCGGTGAGCTGCTCGCGGCCCGTGGTGGACGCCAAGTGGATGGAGAAATCCCGGCAAGTGGGATCGTCCGGCCAAACCGTCAAGCCCAAGGTCTACCTGGCATGCGGCATCAGCGGCTCGTTCCAGCACCTGGCCGGCATTAAGGGCAACCCTTTCATGGTGGCCATCAACAAGAACCCCAAAGCTCCTATATTCCGTGTGGCGGATGTCGGGATTGCCGCCGACATCCTGGAATTTTTGCCGGAATTAACCAACAAGATTCGCGAAAAGTGAGACAAACATGATCACAAAGAAGACGCTGAAATTGAGTTTGAAATCGCTCAGGGACTTCGGCAAGAAGCGCTTGCCGGACCAGGATCTGATCGACCTGGATGCCCGCGACGAATGCCCGCTGGAGATCGTGCGGCACATGTGCAGCCCGGACAAGTTGGGCATTCAGCTCCTGTTCATTCCCGAAGAATACGGGGGCATGGGCGGCGGCGCCTTCGATGTGTATTGCATCTGCGAAGAGATGGCGCGGATCGACCTGGGCGTGGCGACTTCGGTGCTGGCCACGTTTCTAGGCAGCGACCCGATCACGATGGGCGCTACGCCGGAGCAGAAAAAAATCTGGCTGACGCGCATCGCGGAAGAGGGGATTTTGTTCGCTTACGGCGCCACCGAACCGGACGCGGGCAGCGATCTGGCGGCGCTGCAGACCACCGCCGAGCGTGTGATGGACGGCGATCACGGCGATACTATCGTGGGCTACAAGATCAACGGCAGCAAACAATGGATCAGCAACGGCGGGGTGGCCGACGCTTACACGATTCTGGCGAATACACCCGCCGGTCCCAGTTGGTTCATCTTGGAGAAAGGCGCCAAGGGTTTCAGCCACGACGAACCGGAAGACAAGCACGGCATCCGCCTCAGCAATACGGCCGCCCTTTCGCTCAGCGACGTCTATGTGGATGCGGACCGGCTGGTCGGCGGGGTGGAAGGCCAGGGTCTGAACCAGGCGCAGGCCGTGTTCGGTTACACGCGTTTGATGGTCGCCGCGTTTGGCCTGGGGGCCGGATGGGCCGCGCTCGATCGGGCGATTCCTTATTCGACGAAGCGCATCCAAGCCGGGGCGCCGCTCTCGCAAAAGCAGGGATACACGCATAAGTTGATCGTGCCGAACGTGGCCCGCCTGGAGGCCGGTCGCGCTTACATTGAAGAGACCGCCGAGCGCATCGACGCCGGTGAAGGCAGCTTAAACACCGAAGGCGCTATCGCCAAATACATGTCGACCGAAGCCGGTAACACTGCGGCGGAGGCCAGTATCCAGGCGCTGGGCGGCTACGGTTACACGCATGAATACATGGTGGAGAAGATCAGCCGCGACGTGCGCATCACGACGATCTACGAAGGCACCTCCGAGATCATGGAGATGACCATCAGCCGCGACCGCTGGCAGCTTCACCTGAAAACGCGCGGCCAGTATTATCACGAGCAGGCGCGCCGGTTCGAGGCCATGCACGCGCGCCACCCGGATGCGGGCGCGAACATCGCGGCGCTGGCGTTGCACGCATTGGCCGAGGTGATGGAAAAGGCGCGGGTCGGCCGCCTGACCCGCTATCAACATATTCTGCTGCGCCTGGGCGAACTGATCGCCTACGCGGAATCCGCGGGCAGTCTGGCGCGGCGCGCGGCGCTGATGGCGGAAGGCAAGCTAAACGAGAAAGCCAACCAGCGCTTCGATGCGGCGGCGCTGGCGGCGGTGAGCCGGGTGTTCGCGCGCGAGGCGGCCCTCAAGGTAGGCGAAGAAGGCTTGCGCTGGGTCACGGGAGCCGGCGGCGTGAATGATGCGGAAATGGCCGCATTTGAAGCGGGTTTGGGATTGCCTGCGATTCACCGGGCGCAGGCCGGACTGATTGCGGATATGGATTATGTAGGCGACGTACTGTACGGCCGGGTGGCGAAGCAGGCTGCACCGGCAGCGTAGCCTTGTGGGGCAGACCTCCAGGTCTGCGCGGGTCCTCCAGGACCCGCTCTTCCCGCAACGGAAGCCGGCGTGGACGCCGGCCGCAGGACTGGAGTCCTGCCCCACATTCTTATTTAGCAAGGAGCGTCATCATGGAAGACACCGCGTATCGAGCGGTCGCGATTGTGGGGGCGGGTGCGATTCTGCCCGATGCCCCGAACGTAGCGGCTTTCTGGCAAAACGTGAAGACCGGCCGCTACAGCATCAGCGAGGTTTCGCCGGACCGTTGGGACCCGGCCCGCTACTACGACGCCGATCCCAGCGCTGCGGATAAGACTTATTCGAAGATTGGCGGCTGGGTCCGCGAGTACGAATGGGATCCGATCAAGTGGCGCATGGCCGTGCCGCCGCGCGTCGTGGATGCCATGGATATAGCCCAAAAGTGGGCCATCGCCTGCACGCGTCAGGCGCTGGACGACTACGGCTATCCCCAGCGGCCGATCGACACCGATCGCACGGCCGTGATCCTGGGTAATGCCATGGCCGGCGAGAGGCACTACCTCACGTCGTTCCGCGTTTACTTTCCGGAATACGCCCACGAACTGGCCGAAAGCATCAGTTTTGCGGCGCTGCCCGAAGCCGTGCGGCGCGATATTACCCGCGAATTACACCAGCGGATGGGCAGCCGCCTCCCCGAGATTACCGAAGACTCCATGCCCGGCGAACTGGCCAACTGCATCGCCGGCCGCATCGCGAATATCTACAACTTCCACGGTCCTAATTTTGTTACCGACGCCGCTTGCGCGTCGGCCATGGCAGCCTTCAATGCGGCGGTCGACGGACTGGTGGCGAAGGACTTTGACGTGGCGGTCACCGGCGGCATTGACCGCAACATGGGCGCCCCGACCTTCGTCAAGTTCTGCAAGATCGGCGCGCTCTCGGCGACCGGCACCCGGCCCTACGCCGATGGCGCCGATGGCTTCGTCATGGGCGAGGGCGCAGTCATCTTCCTGCTCAAGCGCCTGGCCGATGCGGAGCGTGACGGCGACAAGATTTACGCCGTGCTGCGCGGCATAGGCGGGTCGAGCGATGGTAAGGGCAAGGGTATCACGGCGCCCAACCCGGTCGGCCAAAAGCTGTGCATCCGGCGCGCCTGGGAAAATGCGGGATTGTCGCCCGCTACCGCGACGCTGATTGAAGGTCACGGCACATCCACCCGCGTGGGCGACGAGGTCGAAGTCGAAAGCTTCACCGACGTGCTCAGCAGTTTTCAGGTCCCCACCGGCACGGTGGCGCTGGGCTCGGTGAAATCCAACATCGGGCATCTCAAAGGAGCCGCCGGCGCAGCCGGATTGCTGAAGACCGCCCTGGCGTTGCGGGATAAGGTGCTGCCGCCCAGCGTGCATTGCGAGCACCCCAGCCCGGTTATCGACTTTGCGCACTCGCCGCTCTACGTCAATGGCGAGCTGAAACCGTGGACGGCGGTGGCGGATGGCGTGCGGCGCGCCGGCGTGAGCGCCTTTGGATTTGGCGGCACAAATTTCCATGCCGTGCTCGAGGAGTATATTCCGCACCGGTTGACCGGCAATGGCAAGCGGGTCAGTGGGGCAGACCTCCAGGTCTGCGCGGGTCCTCCAGGACCCGCTCTTAACGCAAGGGATGCCGGCGTGGACGCCAGCCGCAGGACTGGAGTCCTGCCCTACCTCGCCAAAGCCCCTTTGCGCGGCGCGCTGGTGATCGGAGGCGCCTCGGACGCCGACCTGGCCGAGCGTCTGCGCTCCGTGCAGAAAGCTGCCGAAGCAGGCCGCGCGCCGTCGCAGGCCGCGCCGTCTGAATCCGACCTCCACGCGCTGGAGCGCATCGCGATCGATTACGCCGACGCGGCCGATCTGGCGGACAAATCGGCCAAGGCCCTCAAGGCGCTGGCGGCCAACCAGCCGATGCAATGGAAGGCACTCCGCTCTCAAGGCATCTTCCGCGGTCACGGTCCGGCGCCCAAGGTGGCGTTCCTCTACACCGGCCAAGGCTCGCAGTACGCGAACATGCTGAGCGCACTCCGCGCGGCCGAACCCATCGTCGCCGCGACTTTTGCCGAAGCGGATGGCGTGATGACCCCGCTGCTCGGCAAGCCGCTGAGCGAGTTTGTCTTCGTCAACCCGGCCGACGCCACCGCCGTCGCCCAGGCCGAAGAGGATCTGCGCCAGACCGCCATTACGCAGCCCGCCGTGCTGGCAACCGATCTATCGCTGACACGCCTCCTGGCGGCATACGGCATCCAGCCCGACATGACCATGGGACATAGCCTGGGCGAATACGGAGCGCTGGTGGCCTCGGGCGCGATGCCCTTTGCAGACGCATTGGAAGCCGTCAGCGCCCGCGGCCGCGAAATGACCCGCGTTTCGATGGTGGACAACGGCCGTATGGCGGCCGTGTTTGCGCCGCTCGGTGAAATCGAGCGCGTGCTGCGGACGGTGGATGGCTACGTGGTGATCGCCAACCTCAACAGCAACACCCAGGCCGTGATCGGCGGCGCCAGCCAGGCCGTCGAGCAGGCCATGGCACTATTTGAAAAGGCCGGTTACAACGCGGTCCCGCTGCCGGTCAGCCACGCCTTCCACACTTCGATTGTGGCGCCGGCCAGCGAGCCGCTGCGGCGCACGTTGGAGCGCCTGCACTTGGAACCGCCGCACATCCCGGTGGTGGCCAACGTGAACGGCGAATTCTATCCGATGGGGCCCCAAGCCGTACCGCAGATGTTGGATATCCTCGCGCGGCAGGTGGCTTCGCCCGTGCAATTCATCCAGGGCCTGCGCACGCTCTACGATGCCGGCGCGCGCGTCTTCGTGGAAGTCGGGCCGAAGAAGGCGCTGCAGGGATTTGCCGAGGACGTGCTCGGCGACCGCCCCGACGTCCTGGCGGTTTTCACCAATCATCCGAAAGCCGGGGACATCCCGGCCTTCAACCAGGCGTTGTGCGGTCTCTACGCGGCAGGTTTGGGTGTGGGACAGGCCTCCCAGCAGGTGGCACAGGCTTCAGCCTGTGACGACAGGCCGGGAGGCCTGTCCCATGATCGTCTGCCGGTGACCATCACCGGAGCGGCTCTAGGCCTGCCCGGACCCGGACGCATCTTCGACGACGGCAACATCGCCCGCATCCTGCGCGGCGAACAATGCATTGACGTGATTCCCACCCGCTTCCGCCGCGCCATGCTCGACAAGCACATCACGCGCCTGCTCAAGAGCGACAAGGGCGGGCCGACCTTCGAATCCATCAACAACCTGTCGGAGGTCATCAAGCTGGCGGGCCGCGGCGGCGATTTCGATCTGGAAAAGGAGTTTGGCGTTTCCGCCGAGCGCCTGGCCGCCCTGGACCGTGCCACGCAACTGGCTATCGGGGCGGGCCTCGATGCCCTGCGCGACGCCGGCATCCCGCTGGTGATGCGCTACAAGACCACCAGCAAAGGCACGCAATTGCCCGAGCGCTGGGGATTGCCGGACGCCATGCGCGACGATACCGGCGTGATCTTTGCCTGCGTTTTCCCCGGCTTCGATTCCTTCGCGGCTGAGATGTCGCGCTATTACGCCGATCGCGCCCGCCGCGACCAGTTGGCCATGCTGGAGAGCATGTACGCCCGTCTGGTGGAAGCCGAAGGCCGTTCCACCGTGGGGCAGGAGATGGCCCGGCGTATTGACGACCTGCGCGCCGAGCTGGAACGGGAGCCATACAAATTCGACCGGCGCTTCCTGTTCCACATCTTATCGATGGGGCATTCGCAGTTCGCCGAGTTCATCGGCGCGCGCGGCCCGAACACGCAAATCAACGCCGCCTGCGCGAGCACTACCCAGGCAGTGGCGCTGGCCAACGATTGGATCCGCGCCGGGCGGTGCCGGCGGGTAATCGTGGTCTCGGCGGATGACATCACCACCGACAATCTGATCGAATGGTTCGGCGCCGGCTTCCTGGCCAGCGGAGCGGCGGCCACCGACGCTATAGTCGAAGAAGCCGCCACCCCGTTCGACCGCCGCCGGCACGGCATGATCATGGGGATGGGCGCCGCCGCGATGGTGATCGAGAGCGCGGAAGCGGCGCGCGAACGCGGCATCCGGCCCATCTGCGAAGTGCTCAGCGCGGTGACGGCCAACAGCGCCTTCCACGGCACGCGGCTGGATCCCGAGCACATCTGCCAGGTGATGGAAGGACTGGTGGCCCAGGCCGAAGCGCACAACGGATTCCGCCGGCACGAGGCAGCCCCGCGGACGGTCTTCGTTTCCCACGAGACGTACACGCCCGCGCGCGGCGGCAGCGCTTCCGCTGAGATCCACGCGCTGCGCCGCGTGTTTGGCCCCGAGGCGGATCGCATCGTGATCTCCAACACCAAGGGCTTCACGGGTCACCCCATGGGCACGGGCATCGAAGATGTGGTCGCGGTGAAAGCGCTCGAAACCGGATGCGTTCCGCCGGTGGCCAACTTCAAGGAAGTCGATCCCGAACTGGGCAATCTGAATTTGTCGAAGGGCGGCGGCTATCCTGTCGAGTACGCCTTGCGCCTGGGCGCCGGGTTTGGCTCGCAAGTCAGCATGACGCTGTTGCGTTGGATCGCGGCGAAAGATGGCGTAAGGACCAGCCCCCATGCGCTGGGCTATGCCTCGCGCATTGCGGATGCGAGCGTCTGGAGCGCGTGGCTGAGCCGGATCGCGGGCAATCGAGCCGCCGATCTGGAAGTGGTACAGCGCACGCTACGCGTAAAGGATCGCGCGCCGCAGGCGGCGCAGGCTCACCCGGTCGTCGAGACGAAAGCGGCGCCGGAAGTAAAGCAACAGCCCCCAGCCCCTAGCCCTCAGCCCCCCGCGCCAGTGGCAACGGACCCAGTCAAAGAGCGCATACTCGCCCTGGTTGCCGAGAAGACTGGTTACCCATCCGACATGCTGGATCTCGATCTGGATCTCGAAGCGGACCTGGGAGTCGATACGGTCAAGCAGGCCGATCTATTTGCATCCGTCCGCGCGATCTACAACATTCCGCGCGACGAGAATCGCAAGCTGCGCGATTTCCCCACGCTCGCGCATGTGATCCGGTTTGTGTACGAGAAACGCCCCGACCTGGACCGCCAGCCCCCAGCCCCTAGCCCCCAGCCCCCTCCCCCCGCGCCAGCGGCGGTCCCCCAGCCCCCCGCGCCAGCGGCGGGCGATCCAGTCAAAGAGCGGCTGCTGGCGCTGGTCGCCGAGAAGACCGGCTATCCGCAAGACATGCTGGATCCCAATCTGGATCTGGAAGCGGATTTGGGAGTCGATACGGTCAAACAGGCCGATCTATTTGCATCCGTCCGCGCGATCTACAGCATTCCGCGCGACGAGAACCGCAAGCTGCGCGACTATCCTACTTTGGCGCACGTGATCCGGTTCGTGCACGAGAAACGCCCCGACCTGGACGGCCAGCCCCCAGCCCCTAGCCCCCAGCCCCTCGCGTCACCGGCGCGCACAGTCCTCGCCGATTTCGATGCGGCCAATCAGACCCCGCGCCGCGTGCCGGCGCCCAGCTTGCGCCCGCCGCTCGCCTTTTGTAAGCCGACCACCGTTACCCTAGGACCCGGTCGCCGCGTCGCCATCATGCCGGACAAAGGCGGCGTGGCCGAAGCGCTGGCCGAGCGGCTGCAGGCGTCCGGCGTGGAAGTCCTCCTGCTCGACGGCACGCCAGTTGCCGGCCCGGTACACGGAGTCTACTGGCTGCCCGCGCTCGACCACGAGGGAAGCCTGCGGGAGATGGACCTGGCCGCCTGGCGCGAGGCCCTGCGGGTGCGCGTCAAATCGCTCTACACCACCATGCGCGCGTTCTACGAGCAAATTGCGGCGCCGGATACCTTCCTCGTCTCGGCGACGCGGCTCGGCGGGCAGCAGGGTTACGACGAAGCCGGCGCTGTGGCGCCGATGGGCGGCGCGGTGGCCGGCTTCACCAAGACGTACAAACGGGAGCGCCCCGAAGCCTTCGTCAAGACGGTCGATTTCGAAGCGGAGCGCAACGCCTCGGAGGTGGCAGAGGCCTTGGTGGCGGAGACCCTCCGCGATCCCGGCGCAATCGAAATCGGCTACAAAGGAGGGCTGCGCTGGAGCGTCAGCCTCGAAGAACAGCCCGCCGTGGACGGACAGCCCGGTCTCGCGCTGAACAAAGACACGGTCTTCCTTGTCACCGGTGCGGCTGGCAGCATCGTGTCCGCGATCACCGCCGACCTGGCGGCCGCGTCCGGCGGCACGTTCTATCTGCTCGATCTGGTCCCCGAACCCGATCCGGATAATCCGGACCTCCGGCGCCTCGCTAGCGGCAAAGCCAGCGACAAGGAAGGTCTGATGCGCGATCTGCACGCGCGCATCAAGGCCCGCGGCGAGCGCGCTACGCCGGCTCTGGTGGAAAAGGAACTGGCGGGCCTGGAGCGCGCGCAGGCGGCCTTGAGCGCCATCGACGCGGTGCGCGCAGCCGGCGGTACGGCCCACTATTACAGCGTCAATCTGACGGATGCGGACGCAGTGGCCAAGATCGTCGGCGAGGTTCGCGAGCGCAGCGGACGCATCGACGTTCTGCTGCACGCCGCCGGCACGGAGCGCAGCCGCTTCCTGCCGGACAAGGATCCGCGCGAATTCGATCTGGTCTTCGACGTCAAAGCCGACGGCTGGTTCAACCTTCTGCACGCCATCGGCGACATGCCGCTCAGGGCGACAGTGGCGTTCAGCTCGATCGCCGGCCGCTTCGGCAACGCCGGCCAGGCGGATTACAGCTCCGCCAACGACCTGCTGTGCAAGATCGCTTCCAGCTTCCGCACGACGCGGCCCGCCACGCGCGGCATCGCCATCGACTGGACGGCGTGGGGCGGTATCGGCATGGCCACGCGCGGCTCCATCCCCGAGATGATGGCGCGCGCGGGCATCGATATGCTGCCGCCGGAAGCGGGAATTCCTTGGATCCGCCGCGAATTGACGGCGGGCGGCACGTGCGGCGAAGTGGTTGTCGCGCGGGGTCTCGGCATCCTGATGAACGAGTGGGATGCGACCGGAGGTCTGGACACCACCGCCACACCCGCACAGGGACCCATGATCGGCAAGATCGCCGGCATGCGCCTGCAGGGCGGCCTGACCGTCGAGACGACACTGGACCCGGCGATCCAGCCGTTCCTGCACGATCACCAGATCGAAGGCAAGCCCGTGTTGCCCGGCGTCATGGGCATCGAGGCCTTTGCGGAAACCGCCTTGTGCATGTTGCCCGGCTGGCACGTGGCGGCCATCGAGGAAGTGAACTTCCTGGCGCCGTTCAAGTTCTATCGCAGCGAGCCGCGCACTGTCACCATCGAGGCGGTATTCCGGCCGCAGGGCGAATCCGTCGTTGCGGATTGCCGGCTGAATGGCAGCCGCTCCCTTCCGAATCAGACTGAGCCGCAAGTGACCACGCACTTCACGGCGCGCGTGCGCCTGACGAAGGAGCGGCCCGAGACGGTAGCCGCACCGGCGCTCGGCGTGCCGGCCGGATCGACGGTCGAGGCCGCCGATATCTATCGCGTCTTCTTCCACGGACCGGCGTACCAGGTTCTGGAGCGGGCCTGGCTGAACGAACAACCGGACGAACACCGGACGGTGGGCCAGTTCTCCAAAGGTCTGCCCAACCATCACCATCCTTCCGAGAGTCCCCTCGTGATGGCGCCCCGCTTGATCGAGTTGTGCTTCCAGGCCGCGGCGCTCCGGGAGGTCGCCGTGCAAGGCCGCATCGGGTTGCCGTTGCACGTTGAGCAAGTCTGCTTGTGGCGCGCGCCGGAACTGGCCGAAGGGCCGCTGTACGCGGTGATCACACCCGATTCAAGCGAAGGCAGCTTCGATGCGGAGGTGGTGGATACGGCCGGAAACCGCTACGTGCAGCTTCGCGGTTACAAAATGGTGGCGCACCCCGATGCGGTGGATGTCGAGCCGTTGAGAGCACTGCACGCCGTTGTCGCGTAGCGATTAGGGTGGCGCCGGGGATGGATGTCCATTGGCTGGAACAGACTTCCGCGGACCTGCCCGCCGAAGACGATTGGCTGAGCGCCGGCGAAGGGGTCCGCCTGAGCGGCATGCGCTTCGCCAAGCGCCGCGGCGACTGGCGGCTGGGGCGCTGGACGGCGAAACGCGCAGTGTCCCTTTACCTGAATCTGCCCGCCGATCCCCGGTCCCTCGCGCGCATGGAAATACGCCCGGCCCCCAGCGGCGCTCCGGAGGTCTTCCTCGCGAATGCACCCGCGCCCGTCACGATCTCGATCAGCCACCGCGAGGGCCGGGCGGCTTGCGCCATCGCAGGGCCCACGGTGGGGCTGGGCTGCGATCTCGAAATCGTCGAGCCGCGCAGCGACGCCTTCGCCGCCGATTACTTCACCGCCGAAGAACGGGAACTCCTGGCGCAGGCATCCTCGGCGGACCGCTTGCGGCTTCTCGCCCTGCTTTGGAGCGGAAAAGAGAGCGTGCTCAAAGCGCTGCGCGTGGGGCTTCGGCTCGACACCCGGAGTGTGGCTGTCGACCCCTTCGTGGCGCAGGTCTCCGGCGGGAGCGATTGGCGCCCGTTGCGCACCCATCATGACGGCCAGGTCCTAAGCGGGTGGTGGCGGCAAACGGGCGACCTCGTGCGGACCATGGTGGCCGTTCCAGCTCCCGCCTCGCCTCTCACTTTTCACATGTGATGGCGGGCCGCCGGAAGCAAACTGGCAAAGCTGATTACATGAATGCGTGCCACCTGATCGGGTACTGCTTCATGGATTGCGAAGCGTAATCCGCGGGCTCCTACGTAGTGGGAGGCGTATACAAACTGGGCATCCGCCAGGCGCGGTAGCTCTGCGTACTCCGCAGGCTCAAGACCTGTGTGCCGGTGTCCGTGCCGGCAGTAGGAAGGATTTCGATCGAGTCGCTGACTACCGTCGTTGGTGCGAGAAGTACGTCTGCCGCCAGGAAGAAGTAGTTACCGTCGGACAGCAATTGGGCGCTTCCCAACGCCTGCGCGTAGACCCCCAGGTCCACGCTCAGGATTGGCGTAACCTGCAGCCCCTTCTCATCCACAGTCAGCGCCATGCCGCGGCTGTTACCGCTGCCCAACCCAACCGGCGGCGGGGAAACCCGCGTATCGCCATTATCGAAAACCGTCAGGGGCCCCGCGCCGTTGTTTTCGATACCGGCGTCGTGCTGGTGCGAGAACCACGGCCAGGCATCGTTATAGATGTTATGGAAGGCGAAGTCGCCGTCCAGTCCCATGCGCCATAAGATGTTTCCCGTGCCCGATCCGTTCTGATAGTCGACCTTCATGACCCAGTCCTGGTGTCTCGAAGACCAGATGATCGAGCCGTCTTGCGGCTGGTAATAGAGACTGTTGGCGTGCAGCCAATCCTTCGCAAAAGGCGCGATGCCAGGGCCTAGCAGGAGCATCGGCGGACAGCTCCCTTGATTAATTACACAAGTTTCCCCTAACACCGCCGGCCGATTGATGTCCAACTGCCCGCCGCCGCCGTCGTGCTGAAAGCTGTCAAAATACCACGCAACTTGCCAGTTGGCATCCAGGACGATGATCATATCGCCCACGATGTCGACCGGAAGGCCGCTGGCGTCCCCTTGGGTCCCAGGCGGGAAAATCTTTTCAATGTCGGCGAAGAGCGCGGTCTGACCATTGGGGAGGGTCTGGATGGCATCATGGTGAAAAGAGCCGAGGCACGCCGCGCCGACCGGCGCCGGGCTGGAAAAAGCGTTGCACGCCGCCCCGTCGGTTGCCCCCATGGCGAGCAGTTGCTGCTGGAGCGCGCCCGTGTTGGTTTCCCGTACCGTGTTGCCGGCCAGGTCGATCTCGCGCAAGATTTGCTTTTCCACCGTAGCCGGATTCCAGGCCTTGCCACTTTGAAGGCTGAGAAACGCGCCGCCTGGGAGGGGCCGCATAATAACCTGGAAATGACCAGGGGCGCTCGGGTAATAGTACCAAATAATATTGCCCGATAAGTTAGTCGCCACGGCGGGAAAGGTGGGTTTATTGTCAAACTGGAGCGGAGTAAGCAGGAGAACGGAGTCCGCGGTGTCGGTTTGTCCGCCGGGCGGAACGACGGTTTGAAAAGTAGGAAAGGGAATGGTGGCCGGAAGCGCGCCGGTCGTAAAACTCAGAGGGGGTCCGTTCACTGTTTTACCCGCGGTAAGCGTCTGGGAGAACATGTTGTACTTGGTATTGGGGTACATGCCGGCTACTTCAAACGTCATGGTGGCGGGGGGATGACATTTCACCCAATTCGTGGTGGCCGGGGCCGGGTTCCGAGACTGTGGTTGAAACCAGGCCCGCATGGAACTCCCAGCGGCGCATGAAGGCGCGCTGAACAACGCCACCAGAGGGTTGGCGGTCGGCACGGCCACGGGCGTGCTGCCGCTCACCAGCGGCAGCACCCGGTAGCGCTCTGTCTGCGAGGTAGTATCGCCGGACGTGAAGTCCTTGATGACCACCTGGATTTGATAGATGCCTTCGGTCTGGGTTGGGGTCCACGTGAATGGCAGGGAGGTCCAGATACCGGAGCCGAGCGTACCTGCGTTGAAGTCCCGCGCCAAAGTAAAGGACCCGCCCGGCCCAGATACATTGAAACGAAAAGTCAGAGGGCCGGGATTGCTGTCTGTGGCCGTCACAGTCCAGACGATGGACGTGCCGATGACCTGCGGCGAGTTAAGCGTCGGCGTCGTGGACAAAATCTGGACCGAAGCATAAGCCGGGGCACACAGCGCCCCCAGCAGCCCTGTGAGACACCACAATCCGGCTTTCGGCGCTTTCATGAAAGTTCTTAGCCGCATAGCCGCTGCCCGATGTGCCGGGAGCCGGCGTCGCAGTCCTGAGTAATTGCGAAGCATAGTATTAGTTCGATGCGACTGTGACGGTAAACGTTGCGTTAACCATCGACTGCGGATTCCAGACTGTCACAGTGAGCTGGTCCCCGGCCGCCAGCGGACACACTCCGCTTTGATTTACGTTCGGCACTAGCTCGATCATGTCGCCGGCCCATCCGCTGATGGCTACGGTACAAAGGTCCCCGGCATAACCCGCACTCCAGTTTTGCGTGGTGTCCGTGATTTCGAGATAGTTCGAATTCCCCGTGTAAGGAAGGCCGTTCGGGAAAGCCCCAAAGCCGCCGCCGACGACGATCATCGGCGGCTGGGGCTGCGCGACTACCTGGTTGCAACCTTGCGTGGCGCATTGCGTGGTCACCGCGGAAATGGCGACCGGTGGCGGAGTGCCGACTCCGCAGGCCGGCGCGGCTGCCGCCGGGCCATTTGGAAAGACGCCGCAGTTATCCGGCTGCACCAGCGGGACCGCAACCTGTGGCAGGTTCCCGGAGTTTGGGAAGTCCGCCACTGGCAAATACTCGCCCATTTGGCCGCCGGCGGGGGTATATTCGTCCGTGTGGTAGGGCACCGCCTCACCGGAACAGTTGAACGTGCCTGAAGGGAGAATGTTCCGAAAATTCAACGACTGGAGCTGCTGATACCCAGAAAGGGCCGTCAGATCCAGGAACGTATAACCATCAGCCGCCGTTACCCACGAAGGAATGCTCGCGCCGGTTCCCACGATCAGCGTTACATAACCATTCGGGTCTTGGGTGAAAGCCTGGTCCGCCAGGCTGGCGAGAGTAATTCCATTGGGATTTTGAAACGACAGGCTCATGTATCGCAGTTCCTCGCTCCCGGATCTGGAGCAGCCGTTTGTGCAGGGAGTGGGCGGCGTTGAGGGTATTCGAAAGCGGAACCGTATCACTCTCCCCTCCCCGGCGAGACTAGCCGGCAGGCCGGCTGGAATATTCACGGTTACGTAACTGCCATCCGGAATAGCGCCCTGCTCATACTCCGCTTTGCGCTCCCAGGCAAGACTGTTCTGCGGGTTGGCCGCATAGCAAAGCTGGGAAAGCCAAACGTACTCATATTGCTTATGCAAGGAGGCCTGAGCGCCGTCCAGCCACGCATTGCCCGTGGTTCCGTTACTAGCTAGGATCTGAAGGGTGTTCATCGCGTAAGCAGCGGGATACGCGCAACCCGAGGCCACGTCGCGCACGATGATATGCGGGGTGGTCTGGTAGCTTTTCGGAGTAATGTCTAAATAGTTCCGGATGATCAAGGCGCCCGCCGTGTTTGGATTCGTGTGCTGGGGCGTATCGACTATGTGAAGCCCGAAGTTGGGATTCGCGCGGAAGACGTTCGGATCGCTATTCCAGTCCATCCCCTGATGCCGCTGGGTGGCATCCAGCGCGTTGACGTCGACGTTGACCCCGTTCATCATGCAGCCGGTCTCGAGCGTACCCGGAGTGCCTCCAAAATCGACGGGCACCGCATACTGCTGCCCGTTCAGGAAAGCAACTCCTGGCTGGTATGGGTTTATGAAGCCGGAGGTCAAGGGCACGATGTTCGCATCCAAAATGAATTGCGCCGGAGCCCCATGGGCATCGTAAACTGTGATCGAGAAGTACCGTGTATTCGGGAAATCTCCCAGAATGATGAGCTGGTAGCGGGGGTCAACCTTGTAATAAATCTTGTAATATAGGCTGTTCAAATCGCCCGCTTGCGACCCGCTGCCTGATGCGAAAGGGATGAGGTAGCAGGAATTGTCGAAATTGCTGAAAAAGTTTCCGGTAGGGAACTCGTTCCCGGTGAACTGTGTCGGCAGGCCCGAACAATCGATGGCATTTGCCATGCCAGGGAACAAAGAGACACTCACGAAGAGCGCGTAGACGCTCCACCTCCGTTTCATAACCCCCTTCTCCTTCATGACAATCCGCGCGGCTTTAGCGAGTAACTCATGCCGCCGCCCCGCGCCCCGGTATTTTTCCATTTGGCGTAGCCGATGTAGATTAGTATACACCAGACGGCTTCGTTGTGGCTTGTCTTCGGGCGTCATTCCTGTGAAATGTCTCACCAATCTTCGCCGGCTCGCCGTTCCTCGCGCCGGATTGGGGCGGCAAGTCATGGATTACGTGACGCTCTACCATTCCGTGGCGCAGGCACATGCCTGCCGCGCCGGCAATTGCTCAAGGCGTCGCGGCGGGCCTTGGCCGGCGTGTCCTTACCGAATCCGTTTTGGACGCTCCGAATCGCTTGTCCTTGCGCCGCCGCGCGGCCTGGGACCATGTTGTAGGCTTCCGCCGGGAGCGGACTCTGGCGAACGGCGACTTCCAGACGGGCCAAGCCGGGATGCGGCCGCCGGGGAAGATTCTTCCTTAATCGGGCGGAGGCTTCCGGTAACTGCTCCAAAGCGGCCAGCGTATCGCGGAGCATGGCCTTCACATCCAGGGTTCCCGGAGGTTGATCCAAGGCCCAGAGAGCCTCCGCATAGCCGGCATTCAGCTCAAAGAGCTGTCGCATCAATCGCTGTGGAATTTCAGACGGTGTCGGATCCATTCGGTCCGGAGCGCGAAACAGCCCCAACAGCGTCCATGTCATCACAGGTCTTTTGAATCGGATACCCTGGAACCTGGGGGCAAAGTATTTAGCCACGGACACCCACAACCCACCACCCAAACCCGTTTTTGTCCGTGGTGCATCTGCGTCTATCTGTGGCTGATTTCTTAGATCGCCGCCATGATC
>OCZU010000566.1_pt1 | contig 25298 bp, 25 predicted proteins | sample 1539001 | NCBI WGS metagenome assembly OCZU01 (sample SAMEA3539306, study PRJEB22396) | soil metagenome | biome: tundra; feature: field; material: soil | place: USA | collected 2010-05 | depth 0.15 m | reverse complement strand
CGCCAGGGTGACATTTTCATGTTGCCGTTAGGGTGACAAAATCATGTTGCTACAACAGGATACTTCGACCGCCTTGCCCCGGAACACATGCCATGCTAAGCTCCCACCGCGATGATTTTCCGCATCAGAGTTCCGCGCGCTCCGCTCTCTTGTTTTGTGGAGAACCTTTGGTTTTACCAGGATCTGGAGGTCGATCACGCCAAAGAGAAACTCCTGCCCGATGCGTCCGTGGAGTTGATCGTCGATCTTAGCCAAGGAGCCAAGAAACTCTACGATCCGCAGGACAATCTCCGTTACACTGGCTACAACCGCTGCTGGATCAGCGGCATGCAGAGCCGTTACATCGTCATTGGCACCGAGAAGGGATCGTCGATGATGGGTGTGCACTTCCGCACCGGCGGGGCGGCGCCGTTCTTCGGCTTCCCCATCTCAGAACTGACGGCCAATGTGGTGGAACTGGATCTGATTTGGAAACGCGAAATCCTCTCCTTGCGCGAGCAACTGATCGAAGCCCGGACCGTTGACGCCAAGTTCGACCTGCTGGAAGCCTATCTCATCGGCAAAGCGCAGTCCCGCCTGGAACCCGACAAGACCATCTCAGCCGCGCTGGTAACGCTGAACTCCTGGCCCGTAATCCCTCTGCGCGAACTCGCTTCTCGCCTCGGTCTCAGCCACAAGCAGATGATTGCGCGCTTCGATTGCCGCGTCGGACTCACTCCCAAACTGACTTCGCGGATCCTTCGCTTCCGCAAGTCATTGGCCGCCGCGCACCGCGTCCCAACACCGGACTGGTCCGACCTCGCAGCGGCTTGCGGCTACTACGACCAGGCCCACTTCATTCATGAATTCCAGCAATTCGCCGGCATGACTCCGGCCGAGTACCACCGGAACCGCACCGAATATCCCCACTATATTCCTGTCGACTAGGGAAATTTCTTACAATACATTCCCCGCCCCCTGGTTCATCTTGTCGCAGGTTCTAACTTTAAGGAGAACGCTTCCATGCCGCATATCAACTGGCTGGCTGTCCTCGCCGCCGCCGTTTCCACTTTTGTCCTCGGAGGACTCTGGTACTCCAAGGCTTTGTTTGGCCGTGCTTGGATGTCCGTCAACAACCTTTCCGAAGCTGACTTGGCCAAGAGCAACATGATCAAGATCTTCGGCTTGTCACTGATCTTCGCCGTGATCATGGCAGCAAACCTGGCCGCCTTCCTGGCCGAGCCCAAGACCACCGCTGTCTGGGGCGCAGCCGCTGGCTTTCTGGCTGGTTTTGGGTGGGTGGCGCTGGCCATCGCTACCATCGCTCTGTTTGAGCGGCGTTCCTGGAAATACATCCTGATCAACGGCGGGTACATGACCGTGTCGTTCGTAGTTATGGGATTGATTATCGGTGCGTGGCGCTAGGTCCGAGCGAGGCAACTGTGAAGGGAAGTTTCTCCAACTTCATGGGACGTCACTCTGGCCTCTGCAAAGTGGTTCTACCGGCTTGGTCCAGAGCCTATTTTCCCTTCGTGGCCCTGCCATCGTCCACTTCGTGCCATCAGACCACATCTCATAGGTAAAGTTGTAAGACGTAGCGGAACTCATCTTCATGATGAATCGTCCCTTCATGATCTTGCCGTCCATCTTCTCTTCGCTGGTCCAGTGGCTCCGTCTGTGCCAGCGCCGCTTTCTCCATTTCCATCCGAGGCAGGACACATGCTGATCATCTGAACCGAATTGGCCCGCGGTTCTGCTTTCCACTCTGTCTCCATTCGTCCCTGGCAAACCACTGGCGGCGTTCCTGTGGACTCTGTTTGGCTGTTCACCATCCCAACCGCAAGAGACCTCCGTCTCCTCTTGACTTTTACTTATCATGGATGTCCCCAGGGTTTCCAGCGAAATTATGGCGATTGATTGGGTTTTGCGATATTTCGGTGAGAATGGCATATTAGAACGCGATTCCCAGGAAGTCTCGCACAAGGAAGGAACCGGCGGCCATGAACGCACTGGTAAAAGACGTAACGTATGCCGTTCGGATGTTGGGTAAAGGGCCTGGTTTTACCTTAGCGGCAATTTTGTCTCTGGCCATCGGGATCGGGGCGAATACATCGATCTTCAGCATCATCAACGCACTTCTACTTCGGCCTCTGCCCTATCTGGATGCCGAACGACTGGCGATCCTGTGGAATCGATCCCCCGGGCCGCAACCCCTCCGACGGCTACAATTCGCTTCGACGCATGGAAATCTGTGAACGGCGTAACAGTTGTGAGCCACGTGACCGTTCTCTATGGTTCTGATTCCTTTGTCTTCGACTTCAAAACTTTGACCTTAAACGCGGCGGACGATCAGATATTCAAAATCCCAGAGGCGCTGATGGAATCACGGTAGTGGACAGTGCGGAAAGATCGGGCGAGACGGTGAACGCCCACGCTTAGGACCTGTCTCAGTAGCGGCATCGTGAGGTGGTTGCTGAAACCTGGCTGCCGGCCCCTGCTTCCGATGGGCTCGTCCCTATCGCAAACTCTTTGCAGACCACGTCGTCTAACTTTGTCAGCATCGTTTGCTTTCGCTGGATGAGCGTGGATTTGCCGGCGCTTGGGTAAAGAACTGATGGCAGCCCGCCTGGGACTGGCTTCGTCTACCTCGGGAAGAACTGGGACAGCGAAGTGCTAAACCGCTTAGGCATCGTCGCCGAGTACCGTCCGCGACCATAGCTCACGCGGAGAAATCTATGGACGTTCTTGCGACAAGCGGAAGGCATCTGTGTCACGTCCCTCAGAGGGAACCGCCGTCCCCACCGAAGGGACGATGTCAATGATTAGCCTGAAATCGCTGGGGCAGAAACACCCCTTAGTTGTCTACGTTGCGATCAGTTACATACTTTGTTGGGCGTTTCTCTACCCCGCTTTCAAGCTCCTGCTCGCTGCGAAGGGCTCGTTCCCGCCACTCGCGTTGTTCGGACTCATCGGAGCTTACGGGCCTTCCTTAGCTGCGTTGTTTATGTTTGCCTTTGCCGGAGGGTGGGAGGGAGTTAGAACTGGCCTGCGCAAGTTCTTGCAGTGGCGCCAACCTGTGGGCTGGTACCTATTCGTTCTCATCTTTCCAATTTGTATCCATATCGCAGCCGTCTTGATTCACATGCATCCCGCAGCGGATTTCCTCGGCGGATCGCGGACAATTCCTCTTGCCTTCCTTGTCGCGCTTCCGTTCGGACCGCTCGCGGAGGAACTCGGCTGGCGGGGATACTTCTTACCCCAACTGCTCAAGCGCTACGATGCGATTACCGCGACTTTCATCGTTGGTTTCGTATGGGCAGCCTGGCATGTCCCGATATTCGTGTTCCCGGGAGCGGCGATTCCTTCTTACTTCGGTGTCAGTGCGTGGAGTATTTTTCTATTCGTGTGCAGCATCACGGCCGAGGCGTTTGCATTCACCTATCTGTTTCTGAAGACGAACGGGAACCTTATCCTCGCAATTCTCCTTCACATGGCGTTCAATGCGAGTCCGAACATCGCGGAGGGATTCTTCCCTGCATTGGAAACCGCAAAAGCGGTCAGAGAGCGAATCTATATCACGGATTTTGTGCTGGTCGCGGTGTGTATGCTCGTGTGTTTTGCGTTTGACCGCACGGTAAGGGCGAAGCTAGCCGCAACCGACGCGCTAGAGGCTGAGACTGGCGCGCCACAGGATGCACCGACGCCCTGATTTTGAGCTGCGAAATGCTAGGCCGCTTGGCAGTCGTCGCTGAGTGTCGTCCGCGACAGAAATGATCAACAATCGCCGAATTGGCGACGGTCGAGGCCATATCCGATACAGCAGGAAAAGACTTCGATGAACATTGCTGAAGCACGAAGCAAGAAATTTAGCGGTGCCTTCCCAGAAGCAATCACCGCGATCCGACGCGAGGGCAGGAATTTCCTGCTCTCTATCTGTTCGATTCCGCCAACAGTGACCAAATATGATTTTGACTGGAACCTGCATGGCTGACCGTCTCCGTCACTGCGTAGAATGTCCGGAGTGTTGCACCCGATACTTGATTGGGTTTAGTCCGTACCGAAACGGCGCGTACCTTGTGTCTTTTGTGATTGACTCCTCGGAAGAGTATTACAAACTGCTTTGTCCGTGCCTTTGGCCGCCCGTTTGCAGTCGATGGAACTGGCGCGAACTAAAGACGTATGCTGTCTCGAATGGAGCTTACGCCCGCGGCTACGGTCCACCGCAGGAGGTCTGGCTTTTGTTTCTAAATCCGGAGAACAGGATCGTGCCGGGTAAGGCGGCGCCCGTGTTTCACTTGCCGGCGATCGATGGCGGCCGAGAGATCACAAATCAGAGCTTGTCCGGGAAGTGGTACTTGCTGGACTTTTGGGCGACTTGGTGCGGCCCCTGCCTGGGAGAGCGAGCTGCCTTACAGGAGGCTTACAGCAGATTCAAGAGCAGGGGTTTCACCATAGTCAGCATCTCGCTCGACGAGACTCCCGATAAGGTCGTCCGCTTCCGAAAAAATCGCTGGAGTATGCCCTGGCAACATGCATTCCTGCCCGACGGCACGAGTAGTCAGACCGCGAAAGACTATGAGGTCGACAGGATGGGTTTGCCCCGGCTCTTTCTCGTGGCACCAGACGGCACAGTAGCGGCTCTGCAACATGACCTTGGCCGGGAGATGATCGACCACACCCTCGGGTATTACTTGGGGCTGCCATCAGGCGAGCGCTGACAACAAATCGCAGAAAGTAAAAATCGCAGCCGCGGACGTAGGAGATCTAGTTTTTTTCGTCTAGTGTAATGCTCGGTCGACGTTGCTGCCGCGGTGATGTTTCGTACGAGAGGAGGACTCATGCGGATACGGTTACTAGCAGCCCTTTTGGCAACGCAGTTCACCGTCTTGGCCGCGGGCCAACGCGGTCCCGCGCAGGATCAAGAGGCGGTTGCGATCCGCAATGCGAACGAAGTTTACATGTCTCCGGACACGGGCCGAGTGAAGGGAGCATTCTACTCACCTGCGAATCTGTACACCGAGGACGGGAAGGGCGGATTGCGGATTATTCCCCTGGAGCAGTTCTTGGCTAATCTGGCGAAGGGGGAGGCATCCGGGCAATCGCGTCCCACAATGACCATCGATTTCATTGATCATGCCGGAAGCGCCGCCACGGTGAGGGTGACAGAAATTTCTGACGTGGCGCGGGTGACCGACTACTTCTCGCTGGTTCGCGATGCGACTGGCTGGAAGATCGTCAGCAAAACCTTCAATGTAGAACACAAGGCGGAAGCCAATTCATCGTCCCAAAGCAGCATGCAAGCATCTGCTGCGACGCTTTGCCCATCGGACGAATTGCAGGCTTTGAAATTCCTGGCCGGAAACTGGAGCACCGCCGAATCGCCGGTCTCGTCCGGCGGAGCTATAACCGGCACGAGTCGCACCGAAACAATACTGAACGGTTGTGCGCTCTGGGAACACAGACTCGTGGAGCAAAAAGGTAAAGAACTGTTCGACGCCCACATCATCTTGGGATACGACGTCACGACAAAAAAGATGTTTCTCTTTTATGTGGACGACGGTTCCCATACGCAAGTTTATGAGGGTCGCCGCGAAGGGGGGAGTTGGGCATTCTAACAGAGAGCGCCCCGGCGACGGCGGTCAAACGATCTTGATTCGGGTCACGTACACACAAAAGGACAAGGGGTTTACGCAAACGGTAGAGCGGTCAAAAGACCAAGGCCGCAGCTGGGAGGTTGCGTCTGTAACGTCTTACGCGCCGAAATCGTGACGAGTGTCGGCACGCTGCCGTCTGCTAGCTCTGGGGATTAATAAAGGAGAAAGAAAACATGAAAGAGCGACTCAAGACTGCCCGAGTTACGACCATTCTCGTGCTTGCAATATACTGCTTTGTGATTCCGCCGGGGCGCCCGTTAGCGAGCGCACTTGCAGCCACCTGGCCGGGGCCGCAAAAAGTGGAAATCGCCGAAGGGATTTATCAATTCATCTCTCCCGACGTCGGCGCTGATGTTGACGGCAATTCCATAGCAGTGCTCACCGACCATGACGTTTTGATATTCGACTCCAACGTTTTGCCGGCTACGGCGCGAAACGTCTTAACTGAGATTCGCGAAAAAATCACGCCCAAGCCCGTGCGCTACGTGGTGAACTCCCACTGGCACCCCGACCACTGGGACGGCAATGAGATGTATGCCAAGGAGTTTCCGGATCTCGAAATTATCGCGAACCAGGACACCCGGCGTCTCATGGACAGCACCATGAAGGTTTATGTGAAGACGCTTGAGCACCAGTCCGCGCAGGCAGACCAGGAGATCGACAACGATCTCAAGACGGGCAAGACCTCGGATGGAACCGTGCTCTCAGACAAAGATCGCAAGGATCTGCAGGACCAGCAGCGCGTGTCCCACGACTTTATGACCGAATATCGGTCGATGCACCCGGTGCTGCCCACTCTTGCTTACGGTGACAGGCTGACGCTTTACCATGGCGGCCGCGAGTTTCGCATCATGCATTTCGTTGGGAACACCGCCGGCGATTCCGCACTCTATCTTCCGAAAGAAAAGGTACTTCTTACCGGGGACCTGCTGGTCTATCCCGTGCCATACTGCGCCGACTCCCATCCCACAGCTTGGATTGAGAGTTTGAAAACGCTGTCACGGCTGGATACGAATGTAATTGTTCCCGGCCACGGTCAGGCGCAGCACGACATGAATTACCTGAACCTTGTCATCGAATCATTAGAATCCGTTGAGGACCAGGTCCATGAAGCTCTGCGCCGCGGTATGACCCTGGAAGAAACGAAGAAGTTCGTGAACCTGGACCCCATCCGCCTGAAATTTACGCACGACGACCCGGACCTGAACGCCAGCTTCCAGGGAAACTTCGCCCCCATCGTTCGACAAGTTTATGACGAAGCCACGGAAGAACTGGAGCTTTATCAATGATGCTGATCGCACTACACGGCTGGCCGAATATGATCGCTAAATGGAGTAATTTCATGGGCGTGGCTGTTAGGCAACAGACCCCAAGATTCGGTACTGCGTTAGGAGGAGCATTTTGTCGTGGTCCTGAGTACATGCCTGAAGCCGCGCGCATAAGAATCGGACTTGGTTGTTTAATCGCACTCGTATTCTGGACTGCGGAACCCGCAAACTGCCAAGATCAATTATCCCGGATCGAAGACAACACGTTCATTTCTCCGGCTAACCCAAAGATTCGGGTCAAGGTCGACAGAAACTTCGAGTACGTCGGGAGCGTACCCTTCACGATCGACGATCAAGCGGGAGGAAATCGCTATGTGTTTGTTCACGCAACCCGTGATAAGCACATTCAACGGATGTTCATTATTCAACTGGAAGGATTGTTCGTTTCCACGGACGAGATCTACCGGTACAAAATCACGACCGCTGCAAAGTTGGGAGACTTCGACTATCGGCATTCGGTAATCGTGTACGACAATGATGCGAGCATCCGGGAAGAACCGGGCAAGGAGGCAGACCTCACGCAGCGATTTCTTGCGGGCCACGGGTATACTTCGGAACCGGAACTCGTGATGTCCCGTTTTGCTCGGCCTGTGGATTCAGAACGCAAGCACGAAATTATTTTCTTCTGCTTCGAGAATCTCTCCTCCTATAAGCACAAGCTCCAAGATTTCCCGGAGGGTTTGGACAGTCCGGAGAAGCAAGCCATTACCCGAAGGGTGAATGAGAACTGTCGCAGCACCTTCCGTGTGAACCACTAAAGAAACTTCTACGAGGCGACGTGGCCAATATGTTCACGATGAGAACTGCCGTGCTTGTATTTGTGATGTGTCCGGGGTCATGGCCTGTGATGCAGCCGCTTGAGATACATTCTCGGTCGCAAATGAACGCCGCGGCGACGGTCGAATTACTAGTGCCGACTGGCCCGTTCTCGATTGGTACGAAAACCTACAACTGGGCGGACGGCTCCAGACATGAACAGGCGTCGAAGAATCCGGCAGATTCTCGGCAACTGATCGTCCAGGTCTGGTATCCGACCGAAGATCGGTCTGGGCCTGCCAGTCCATACGTGCCGATGTTGATTTCCTATCGCCACATTTGGGAAGACTCAGACGTTGATGTGGCCAGCCGCACGCTGACCCACTCCCGACTGAATGCAAGACCAATGTCCGGGGGGCAGTTTCCGATTGTGCTCCTGTCGCACGGCTGGGAGGGTACACGGTCAGAGTACACCTCGTTGTCTGAAGATCTGGCTAGTCATGGGTACGCCGTGTTCGGTGTCGATCATCCCTACATGGGACGAGTCGCGCTTCCAGATGGCAAAGTTACCGAGGCAAGCGAGAGCCAATTCCACAGCCCGGCGGAAATCGTTGCGTATTACGCCAAGGACCTGGAGTTTGTTATCGGTCAGATCGCAGAATTGAACCGCACGGACCCTGAGAAAACATTCACCGACAGATTCGACATGACACGAATTGCCGCCATTGGCCATTCGTGCGGCTTCGTGGCGGCCAGCGGCGCCTGCAAGCGGGATTTCAGAATCAAGGCGTGCATCAATATCGACGCTCCAGGCTTTGGCGCGAGCGACCTCGCAGACTTGGAACAGCCGCTCCTCTGGATTCGGCTGCAAAAGGCCGGCGTTGTTCCTGCGGAGTATCTGAAGAGCGCAAGGGCTGCGGTCTATGAATTGCAGATTGACGGTGCGAATCACGGCAGCGTGGAGGACTGGGATTACTTGGAGGCAGCCTCAGCGGCACAACGGGAGGCAGCAGCGAAAGTGCTGCAAATCATTCGACAGTATGTGGAGGCTTTCTTGTCGAAGGAGCTCAATCACCAAAACTCAGATCTGCCAATTCCAGGCGCCGGGAAACCGGGCATTCAATGGAGAGTTTACGTTCCAGCAGCCAGCTCAAATCCTTCGCGGAAACAGCCGTGAGCCGCCCATGGCCCAGCGCCCCCCGGCACGCGCACTAGGTCAATCTGGTTTTATCATTTCTTGTCCCTATTTTCAATTATTAGTCCCAAGCCTTGCTTTATTCTTTGTATCCTCTTTCTTGCGCTAGTCCACTGAAACACTGAAACGCCAAGCGGAGACCTTGGGATCCGCCGCGTGTTTAGACCTTTGTCTCGATCGGCATAGTCTCATTACTTGCCTGTTCGCGCTTCAGTGGCGATGATGATGAATGTTCAGCGAAATCGTCGCGTTGCCGAGCACCAATCCATAGCCAGGTTCGCCCGTCTTCACTCAGGCCGTCCTGGACTTGCCCGTAATTTACCAGACGTCTCAGTACGACCCCCACAGAAGTCGTTGGACATTTTTGCCGCGTCAATACGGAGGGATCTGTTTCTTGAATCCTGTCACACAGCTGACGAGTTGTTAGGGGTTGGGAAAACTTCATCAACATCCGGCGACACACATCCGTAAGGCCCCGAGTCCTGCGACCAGCAGATGGGAGGAGCAGGTACTGCAGTCCCTGATCAATGACATCGGCGCCGAAAACATCGGCAAGACCAACGATAGTGTGCCTGATCACTCCAATGCGCTTCACAATCGCGGCACGCTCTAGCAGAAGTAACTGCAGTTCGCGGTGTATCCGTCCGATAACATCCCCAATTTCCTCAGTCGTAGCGGCCTTCGTGGAAACACCCTGTGCTAGAGCACCATTCAACTCAGGAGGCTGTTGTGGCATCAGCTTGTTTCCCAAGCTTAATTATGACCCCGCCCGCACGATGATCCCCAGTTGGTTGGGATGAGTTCTCGTCAATCCGGGGCGACTAGAGGCCGATTCGTGATGAATCACCGGGGGCCAAGCAGATCCACGGTGTCGCTTTACGCAGTAGGGTCCTCAGCGTGTTCGGTGAGTCTCAAGCGTTCCAGCAAACTCGGGTATTTCTAGCGCAATTTGCTCCCACTGCGGAGAGAAAATAGTAGTCGAATTTTCCGGGCGCGCACGAAGCGGGAGATTGGGCAGGCATGGATCTTTTCGAGTACCGCAAAGATTTTCAGCGAGTGGCTATTGCTCGGTTGTCATCCTCGACGGTTCCGTGCGCCAGGGTCTCGGTCACAGATTCTTGTCGATCAGTTGTTGCAGTCCCGTGCGATAGCCGCGGCTGCAAGAGAGTTGCTTGCCGTCTTTGAGAACCACGATATATTCACCACTGTTCACCGCTTCCACTTGCTTTATTCTTTGTACGTTCACAATCGTCGAGCGGTGAATGCGGACGAACTTGTTGGGATCGAGTCTTTCGGAAATTTGACCGATTGCTTCTCGGATCAAGTAGGATTCCGCACCTACTCTCAATGTCACGTAATTCGAGGCCGCCGACAACCAGTCAATTTCGTCCAATTCCAGGAAGACCACGCGACCTCCAGTTCTGAATGCCAACCGCCCGTCAACCCGGGACTCCGGCTTGGTTTGGGTCAGGAAGTCGAGGATGCGGCAGGTTGTTTCGCGGTCGCGTGTCTTAAGGTACTCGGCGCGAGCCCTGTTAATCGCATGATGAAGCCGTTCTTGATCAAACGGTTTCAGCAGGTAGTCCAAGGCGTGTGCCTCAAAAGCTTTGACCGCATATTGATCGTATGCCGTCGTGAAAATAACGACTGGCATGTCCTCTGCGGGGATCGCACGCAAAACTGCGAAACCGTTCATGTCCGGCATCTGGATGTCGAGCAATAACAGATCAGGCTTATTGGCCCTCAAAGCCGCCAAGGTCTGCTTGCCATCGGAACACTCCGCAACAATTTCAACTCCTGGCTCAGAACTCAATAGGATCCGCAACTTCTTGCGAGCCAAGCTCTCGTCATCGGCAATGATGGTACGCAGCATTCGGGCCTCCACCAGTTGATCACCGTCGTTTTTTCGAATTGTCGGAGACAATCTCATGTGTTGACGATACCTCGTGCAGCTGGAGCGGAATTCTCACCCAAGCTTCCACTCCGCCTTGGGCTGCTGCACGCACCTCAAAGGTCTGATCGTTTCCGAACAGGGTTTCGAGCCTTGCTCGCGTCGTTTTCAATCCCAACCCTGCCCTCGAGGGAGGATAATCTCCAGTACCGAGCCCAGGGCCGTTGTCCTTGACTGCGAGATAGAGGTTGTGCCCATCGTGGTTGGCGGAGATCCGGATCTCTCCTCCGGAGGAGAGCCTTGAAATGCCGTGCCGCACTGCATTCTCCACAAGGGGCTGCAGCAGCAAATGAGGAACTTCCGCGTCGAGCGTGTCAGGCGCGATGTCACGAATAACGGTTAGACGGTCTGCAAACCGGATCTTCTCGATTTCGAGATAACCATTCACAAACTCAAGCTCGCGGCTCAAAGTGGCTACCTGGGTCTCGTTGTCCAAGTTCATCCTCAGTAGATCGCTGAGACGGGTCATCATCTTATCCGCGGCGGGGACATCGGTCAGCATCAACGCGGAGATCGAATGCATGGTATTAAACAGGAAATGCGGCTGTAACTGGCTTTGCAGCGCCTGCAAACGGGTCTTGGCCAGTTGTGTTTCAAGCTGGGATGTGCGCAGCTCTCTTTCCCGGGAACGTCGGTAATGAGCTACGGCATGTGCAACTAGAACAATCGGCACATAGGTTCCCGTAATGTCATCGACGACATTCCCGAGGAACAGTTGCTCAAAAGCGGACCTGTGGATTCTGAAGACGTGGGCTTGCGAATCCCAAATGGCGGAGACCCAACCATGAGTCTGCGCATCCCAGTACGCGTAGGGGGTCAAGCCTCGCAGGGTTATGTGCGCAATGGTAAAAACGAGGCCTCCCCCCAGATGCAATAGCGAACGCCGCATCCAATTGCCACGTTGAACTGGGTATCGGATAGCGAAGGCGAAGACGAAAGGTGTTAGCGGAGAATAAGTGAGAATCTGGCTGCTCTCCAAGCCCAGAACAGTCAGGAGCGTCATGGAGTGGCCGGTCGAACGGTCCAACTCGTAAATCGAACCAGCGGCGGCGAGAGTGACAAACGTCCACACGCTGAAGCTCACCACCCATATCAACCAAGGGCGTCGGCCGCGAAGTGGGAGTTCGTCATTCGCCGAATTCACCAACGGCAACTTTCCTTGCGAACTACGGATCATTTCGACTCCGAAGTTGGGATGAATGCGCTGGTTCTGCTTCGCACAAGCGGCATGAAATGTACATTTGAATGAAACAGGCGTGGGCGTCTCGCCGGGCCGAAGTCAACCTCCGCACTTCTCACATGAGTCCCCATTCTCAAGAAGTATGGTTCCACAAATCTGAAAGCTGAACCGTCGTTTTTACTCCGCATGTACCAACGCCCGCTTCCGAACCGCTCATCGCCATTGTTCCTTAATCGGTATTGAATCATGTCGTGGTCGTGACGGTGACGAGATTAGACCCCGATTTGAGTGCATTGGCATCTGTTACACGGCGCTTCGTCCCGGCAATCCATGTCACTGTGACCAATGGTTTAGGCTCAGGCAGTCATGGCCCGGTCGGACAGAGGTATCGAACTTGAAATTCCGCATTTCGCTGGCGGCGTTCCTGTGGCTTCTGCTCGCGGTTGGTAATGACACCCGGACCTGAGAATCCCCATGAATAGACGAGAATTGATGTGTGGGCTTGGGACCCTATCTATCAGTGTGACTATCGCGGGCAGGAGCGCGGCTGCCATTGGTTCAGGCAAAGGCGCGACAACCCGGTCTGAGTCCGAAGCATTGCCATCCGCCGTAGCCGGCGTGCGGCTGGTCGATTCGGAGATCGCCAAACAGGCGACCGAACTTAGCCGCACACTGTCTCCCCCATATCTCTTTAATCACGCCCTGCGGACATTCCTCTTCGGCTCGCTGGTAGGGCGGGCGGCAGGACGGAAATTCGACGAAGAGGTCCTCTACCTCGCCTGCATTCTGCATGACTTGGGATTGACCGACCACTTCGAGGGGGACCTGCCTTTTGAGATTCAAGGGGCGGAAGCTGCTAAACACTTTCTCGAAGAGCACGCTTATGCAAGGGAAAAGATAGGAATCGTGTGGGACGGCATTGCCATGCACGCTTCTCCCCTTGGGCAATTCAAGCAGGCAGAGGTCGCGCTGGTCGGCGAAGGGGCGGGAGCTGACGTGATCGGACCGGATTTCTCAGAAATCAGGAAGAGTGATGTCGCGGAGATCGTGAACCAGTTCCCCAGACTGAAGTTCAAAGACGCTTTCGTGAAGACCTGTGCAGGCGTGGTGCGTCGGCATCCGCGGGGAGCATCCAGTTCGTTCATGCGGGACATCCGGGAACGCTATGTACCGGAATTTCAGCCCGTTAATTTCTGCGACCGGATTGTGCAGGGCCCATTCTCGGAATAGAAAGGGTCTCTAAGCTAAGCGTCGCATATTTTGCGTTCAGCGCGGAGCGGAAGCGATGGTCATTTTACAAGAGCGTTTAAAGTCTGCTCGGCTTGTTCATGAAGGTCGGGTGGGGCGCCATACAGCGTGCGCGCGGTTTTCCCGGAGCGGTCGAACAGCAGCATGGTTGGCACGGCGACGACATCGCTGAATGCTCGTGCTGTTTTCGCGTCGGAAATAGCCCAGCGAATCTCTGGGCTGAGGGAACCTGCCGTAGCGCGAACCTGGTCCTCGGGCGACTCGACGGCAAGCGCCAGGATCGCGACGTTGTCGCCATACTTATGCTTCAACTCCCCCAGCCAAGCCAGGGTTGAGCGGCACGGCGGGCACCAGGTAGCCCAGAACTCAACCATCACCACGCGTCCGGCAACCTGTTCCCGACTCAGCGGATGCCCTGACAAATCGGTTAACGAGAAATCGGGCAGCGCGGTAATCTGATCCGGCAGCCCGGTGCTATCGGCTCGTTCGCGGCTTACCTCGTCTTTCCTGCCCGCCAGAACAAGGTCGATCATGCGGGTTAGGTCAGCTTGGAATTTTGCCTGGTTTTGTGGATTCCGCACCCACGGACTGTAGCGTCCATCCTTTTCTCCTTCCCCAAGGTAGCCGAAGTCGCGCGGCCGGGCGATGAGCACATCATCGACGAATACGGCGGGATATCGCTGAACTCCAAAACGCTCGGCAAGCGCGGAGGACCCGAAGTTCTCATTCACGAACTTGACCTTACCTGGGTATTTTGCAACGACTGCTTGGATCAGCAAACTTGCTGGGTCGGACAGGTTTCAAGTGAAAGGCCAGCGAACCAGCGTCACTGTAACTCCCGCCGGTAGTGGGCGGCCGGAAGTCAGGGATGCTTTCGATGCTGCGAAGTAGGCGGGCAGGACCCGCTCAACAATACTGCCGGCGGCGATCCAGCTATTCTTACTAGGCGATCCCGTCAGCTCGGATTCTGCCCGCTCCAGAAACAGTTGCGCAATCGATTCATCTTGCTGCGACGCACCCAGTTGGCGGCGCATTTCCTGCAGCGACGTTCGTAGCCGAGATTGCTCTGTCGGGGCCGGCGCAACCGCGTCCAACGCGGCAAACTGTTGGATCGCATCCAAGTATTGATATAAAGCTCCGGCGTAGAGTTTGGCGGCATCGAGTTCAGTGGCAAGCTTGAGCGTCGCGTTCAGCCGGATAAAGTCAGCGTGATGTTTAACCGAGCGGGGCGGCTGATATGCAGCCGTGACAAGCGTTTGCAACTGCAGCAGCTCTGGCGAGATCGAGCGCAGTGGGAACGCTGCCGTCTTCCGAGGAATATCAAGTGTGTAGCAGAAATCGTTGAACTCAGCCTGAGATCTGCTTTCGCCGGCATAGTAAAGGGCGGAAGCATAGTTATCGGAAAGCTGGCCCTTCTCTACATCGGTGAGGTCGGCGAAGCCGCGGCCGCCTTCCAGCAAATTCAGCGCCTGGCTCTGTGCCTTCTCCTCCAACGCGCGAACGGCAACGGGTGCGCCATCCCAGTTTCTCTGCGCGGCCCGCTCTTCTAAGATCCTGAGCTCGAGCTGTATCTTCCGAAGTTCCGATTCGACCCCTGGCCGTCCCTCCTGCAGGAGTTCTCCCTCTGTTTTCTGGGTCGCACTGTCGGTTCCCCGAAATGAATCCCAGGCGTCGGTTAATTCCTCCAAGCTTAAATAGAGACGGCCTGTGCGAAGCGCATCGTCGGCCCGGCTCAAGGATACTGCGATGCCCGGTTTTGCTTCTTTCCACTGCGGATCGGAAACTGGCTTGCTCTCCAATGCTTGTCGGAGATGATCGATCTGGTTCTTGATTCGTGCAGGGGCGGGGCCAGTGATAGTTGAGGCCAGAGCGGACAACAAACCCATGATCAGAAATGCCGGACCTAACCGAGAAATGGTCTTCATCAGGTAGTCTCGCACCATAGACGAACCACACGAAGGAATTGGTATTGAAGCACGTCCGGTCGTGAGAGGGGGCAAGATTAGACCCCAATTTCAGTGCACTGGCACATGCGCCGTGGCGTTTCGTCCTCAGAGCGTCGTGAAGCTCGTCTGGGTCGTTAACTTTCGTCGCGACCGCATGCTGATCGAATGCCATCGTGAAGGTAACGACTGGCATGTCGTCCGCCGGGGTCGCACGCAGCACTGCAAAACCGCTCGAAGATCGGCGTTTGTGATTATCTTACTTGGATGCTTACGTTTGTTTCGGCTCTGCGTCCTTATGCCAGAATCGCACGGAGGTTCCGTGAGCCTTTTTCGGGTGCCACTCATCCTGTGCCTGCTCCTGAGTGCGCCGCTGCAAGGAACTGATGATCGAGCCAACGGAGCCCTAGCCCAACAGGCAGATCTCCTCTACAACAACAAACAGTGGACTGAAGCTGCAAAAGCGTATGAAGGGTTGGTGACATTCCACCCAGAGGACGCCCGTTCCGCTTTGAATCTTGCAGACTGCTATGAGCAGTCCGGCGATTTCGCGAAGGCGATTTCTGCTTACCAGGCAGCCGCAAACAGTCCGGCAGGGATACTCACGCGAAAGCAGGAAGTAAGGTTTCGCGGCCAATATTAGGCGACGCAACGGATCTTTGGACATGCGAACTTAGCAGCGGGATGGAATAGCCCTCCGCCTGTGAGGCAATCTTCGTGTCCGCACTTCCTCAACATCCTCCCGGCGCGACTGATCGGCGCCAAAGCCTCAGAACGTGAACTTCGCGCCAAACTGGATCTGCCGCGCTCCCGTCGTGCCGTCGTTCTGACCCACCTGTTGGTACGAGTAGCCGAAATCTGGGTTGGAAGTATAGTTGGTCGCTCCGTATGCGCTTCCACCCTGGAAGGTCGGCTTTTGGAACTGCACACGGTTGAAGAGGTTGTACGTCTCAAAACGAAGCTGAAACTTGACCCGCTCCGTCAGGGCCGTAGTCTTCGCCAAGGATATGTTCCAGTTGTTGACACCCGGGCCATACCAGTTGTTGCGAACCACATTGGCTGGGATTCCCCATGGAGTTGTCGCCGGGTCTGTTTCTTGGTTGAAAGCGTTGACGTTAAATCCGGTGAAGACTCCACCACCTGGGCCGATCTTTCCGGTTGCAGGAACCGTCCTGAGGACCGACGGGTCAACAACCGTCGCGCGGTCGGTGACGCCGTTCGGGCCCCCGGTATGCAACGTGTCCTCCGGCCCAAAAATGTCATAGGGCAGGCCGGTTTGGAACGATGCAATACCCGCGACCTCCCAGCCTTCAAACACCCGGCCGACCGCACCGTTGCTCAGGAAGGACTTTCCCCGGCCAATATTGGGCTGGTAGACAAAGTTGAGCACCAAGCGCTGGCGCGTGTCGAAGCCCGAGTTGCCAAACTCGTGATTAGGGAGGAAGGTGTCCACCGGGAAATCGCCGTTGCCATTCGTATCCGCGCCGGGCAGAGGATCGGAAGAATCGTCCAGGGCGTGCGACCAGGTATAGGACACCCCCATCTGCAAACCATGGAAGTTCCGCACATCCAGTTTCGACTGCAAGCCGTCGTACCAGGAGTGTCCCGAGGTCTGGTCCACGAAGGCGTGGTAGAACGCGCTGTTGTTGACGGCGGCGGTTGGCCCGAAGTAGAGATTCGCGAACTGGAGGTCCTCCGGAGGAGTGCCAGCGGCCAGCTGTGCCGCCACCAAAGCCGGTTGCGGCGGGTTTCCGTCCTCCACCCGGAGAATGCGCGTGCCGTGGTTCCCAACATAGTTGGCTTCCAGCGTGACGTGCGAAGTGATCTGGCGCTGGATGCCAAAGTTCCAGGTCACCACACTGGGAGGTCTTATGTTCTGGGCGAAAAGATCGGGGAATATGCCCGCACCATCCTGCACCACAGGATTAAGTCCCAGTGGCGCCGGTGGGGGCTGATTCTGCAATTGCGCTTGCGTTACTGTGCCCAAAGTCGCAACGGGAGTGTTGAACACGCTGGGTTGGAAGGGTGGGTTGCCACGCGCATCGCTTATCAGGTTCCCGTACACCCGATCGCTGAACGCACCAATGCCGCCACGAATCGACGTTTTGCCCGTCTTGAAGGGATCCCAAGCAAAACCTACCCGCGGCTCGAAATTGCGGTAGTAGTTCTGGAAGAGCTGCTGCCCCGTTCCCGACCCCACCGGAGTAAAAGTGAACCCGTTCCCCCCACCCGTCAGCGCGGGTGCTGGGCCACTGGGATCCTGGAAAAGGTTCGACATCCTACCGTGGGTGTCGTACGGCACGCCGTAATACTCCCAGCGCAAACCGTAGGTGAGCGTGAGGTTGGGAAGCGCCTTAAATTCATCCTGCGCGAAAAGACCGAGTTCATGTGAGCGGAAATCCAATTCGTCGTTATATTCACGTCCCCCGGACCTATCAAAAAATTGGGTTTGAGCCTGGGAAGCCACCATCCCCAGCAACATGGAGCTGTTGTCCTCGAGAAACGTCGTATCCACCGCAGCGTTTATGCCCTGCAGTGAGGAAGCACCAAACCCACTGAAGGTATTGAAGTCAAAGAGCGCGCGGCTGGCGAAGGACGTGAAGTTGTTGGAGTATATATCGCGGAACTCCGCGCCAAATTTCGTGGTGTGCTTACCTACCACTTTGGTCAGAGTGTCCATGTACTGGTAGGTACCCGTCTTGCGTCCCTGTGCGTTGGAATCGCCCAGTGAGAGGCAACCGAAACCGGTATATCCCGGCAGGTTATAATCGGCCCCCCGGCCCACCCCGTCAATGAATCCCAAGCTGTCGAATACGCCAGTTCCGGTGCAGCCAAAGCCCGCGTTATTGCGGTTCGTGCTCGCCCGCGCTACGTTGACCAGCGTGGGGCTGGGATTAGAAGTCAGCTGCAGCGATATCGCCTGCGTGCGCGCATATTCTGAAACTGCCCCCAACCCGCCGTCGATTGGCAGGAAGTCGAGGTGAAACGGGTTGGGGTCGTGGAACCAGTTGTAGATGTAGCGCCCTGAGAGGGTGTTTCCCTTCGTGATCTTCTGGTCGATCTTGAGGGTGGCGTCCTCGTCCTTCTCCCGCGACTCGCTGGGGAAAAACAGCGTACCGCTTACGCCGTCTCCTGTCAGCGAACTCGGCGCAGGATAAAGCGCGAGTATCTTTTGCATGACCGGATCCAGACCCACGCCAGTGCCGTTATTGCCCGCACCCGGAGTGGTTAAGCTGATCGCCTGGCTGGCACCCGTAGCGAGATTAGTATAGGTAAAGTTGCCGCTTGTGAAAACCGCCGTCGGCACGACGGAGGTGTTGGTCAGATTGGTAACGAATCGGTCGCCCTGGTAGTTGACGAAAAAGAACGTCTTGTCTTTCACAATGGGCCCGCCGATAGACCCACCATACAAGTTGCGGACGTATGGGTTCTTAGGCGCAACCTGGCCGTCGGGCTCGAGCTGGTGGTTGAAAAAGTCGCGCGCACCCAAGGCGTCCCAGCGGCCGAAGTAAAAGGCGTCGCCGTGCAAGCTGTTCGAGCCACTGCGCGTGATCACGTCAATGACAGAGCCGTTGTTGCGTCCGTATTCCGGAGCGAAGTTGTTGGTAATAATGCGGAATTCTTCGGTCGAGTCCGGGTTCTGCGAGGTAATCCCGCCCAACCCCCCAGGGACTTCCGTGTCGTTGTTGTCCGCGCCATCCAGCATGAAATTGTTGTTGCGTTCGCGTCCGCCATTCGTGGAGATTCCGCCCATGTTGTCCGACTGGGTCACGCCCGGCGACAGCAATACCAACTGGTAGGGATCGCGCAGAATCAACGGCAACTCCGTCATCTGCGTATGTTCTATCACACTGCTGAGTTGGGCATCTGCCGTGTCCACCGGCACCGCCGCGCCCTCCACCGTCACTTGTTCCTGAGCAGAACCCACCTCGAGTTTGGCGTTCAGGGTAGCCGTTTGGTCAACGGTTAACGTCACGGCGGCGAACCTCACGGTGCGGAAGCTGGCCTTCTCGATCGTCACGTTGTAGGGTCCGGGCACGAGTTCAGTGAGGCTGTACACCCCGGCGCTCCCGGTCTCGGTACTGCGCGCAAGGTTGGTCGCGGTATTGAGGGCAGTGACTTTCGCATGTTGAACCAATGCCCCGGTTGAGTCAGTGACGGTTCCGTTAATCGACGCGGTCTGCGCTCCTGCGGTACACACCAGAGCCAGCGACGCGCTCAGGGCCACAGCAAACAAAACAAGCTTTCGCATGTAGTTATTTCCTCGCCATTGGCGCACTCAACATTCCCGAGGGCCTCTAAATGTTCAGCTGGCCACCAGCGACTAAAGGCGCGCACATGGAGCTGCGTAACCGTACGCACGGGACCGACCATCATGACGAGGGACACCCATGAGTGGTACAAGTAGCACAGATATCGGGATGAACTACACCTCGGCTCATACGAACGAACATTCATGGCAGTCCTGCGATCATCGCTTACCCGTCCTGTTGAGGTCCGGTGCTACTTGAATCCATAAAGTTGAACCTGCACTACTATGAAAACTGGGAGCGGAGGATGTGGCGCCTTCAGGTTCGGTGACGACCCAGATCGATTCCAAGGTATTCGACGCCGACAATGGAGACGAGGCGGTTCTGCGCGAAACGGTCAATACCGCCGGGAGAAAGGGACGAGCCGCGGTGGGCTTTACGATGGCCTTGTCCCTATTTCCCGTGCACTAGTCCCAAATCTGACCTAGAGGCGTTGCGCCGGGGTTATGCTCCCCGGCGTGATAGGTGAATTATGCGACTAATGTGCTTGCTGCTTACCCTTTTGTTTTCGCTCTGCGCTTTCGGCCAAGACGCGTCGATGTTCCGGGGTAACCCGGAGCATACCGGCATCTATGAGGCAGCGGGAGTGCCAGAGTTTACGAAAATCAAGTGGAAGTTTCACACCGACGGCCAGGTTATCTCATCCCCCGCAGTCGTCAATGACACAGCGTATGTAGGCAGCACGGATCACAATCTGTATGCCATCGATCTGGAAACCGGCACGCAGAAGTGGAAATTTGAAACTAAGGGCCGTATCACGTCGTCTCCGGCCGTGGCTGGAAATAAGGTATATTTCGGCAGCTATGACGGAGCGTTCTATGCCTTGGGTGCGGCCAATGGTCAGTTGATCTGGAAGTTCGAGACGGGAGGGGAGCGAAGATTTGCGGGTAAGCATCTGCATGGCATGCAGCCCGTAAGGGAAACCATGCCGGACCCGTTTGATTTTTATCTTTCTTCGCCAGCGGTCTGGAACGGAGCAGTCTACTTCGGGAGCGGTGACGGAAATGTCTACGCGCTCGATCTGAGTTCGGGCAAACTCATGTGGAAGTTCCAGACCGGAGATGTAGTGCACGCCTCGCCGGCGATCTCCGACGGCATATTATTTGTAGGGAGTTGGGATAGTTATCTTTATGCTCTCGATGCCACGAGCGGAAAAGAAAAATGGCGCTTCAAGACTGGAGAGGACCATGACATTTATAACCAGGTCGGCATTCAGTCCTCCGCGGCAGTCGACCATGGCACAGTCTACTTCGGTTGCCGCGACTCAAATTTCTATGCTGTTGATGCCCGCAGTGGCAAGCAGAAATGGGTCTTCAATAATAAGGGTTCGTGGGTGATTGGTTCACCCGCCGTGAAAGACGGCAAGGTCTACTTCGCAACTTCGGACTCCGGATTGTTTTACGAACTTGATGCCAATTCTGGACTGTTTGTTTTTTCGCTAGATTTCAAGCATTGGCCGATGTTCTCGTCACCCGCCATCGCCGGCAACACCTTATATGTTGGCTCTCACAGTGGGCATCTCATCGCAATAAATCTAACCTCCCGGAAAGTGGATTGGACTTTTCAAACGGAGGGCTCGCATCAGAACGGCGCAAGATACACGAAGCCCGATGGATCACCAAATTATGAGGCCGTATTCACCGAGGACTTCTATGACAATTTAGTGGCTGGAATGGTGAAGATGATGTCGGTGGGCGCGATTCTGTCTTCACCTGTGATCGTCGACCGTGTGATTTACGTTGGAAGCACGGACGGGTATTTGTACGCACTCATGTAGTGACCGAAGAAGGCATCCCGTTGCCGCTTTGCAATTTATGTCATTGATGACCCCTGGGCCGCACGGCTGGCGAAAACGGTTTCAATCTGTAACCGTTCCGGCCCTCTGCTAACAATTTTTGGGAACTTCCGTCCATCTATTGGCGTAGGTGGATGCGGGGCACTCCCGAAGGAATCTATGTTGCCAAGAAGATTGATCCTGGGTTGCCTCGTGATCCTTGTTCCGTTACTGTGTCACGCGTCCCCGGTCGGTCCGGCGGAGGCTAGCCGGTGGCGAGGGGACCTCCGCTACTTCGCTGAACAGGCGCCGCAGGTTCACAAAAATCTGTTCCATTCCATGACACGGGAACAGTTTGACACCGCGGTGAAGAATCTCGACGAGCACATCCCCAGCCTGTCTCGCAATCAAATTATCGTCGAGATCACGCGGATCGTCGCAATGATCGGCGACGGACACACTTACATGGAACTCCAGCCGCCTCCCACGAATTTTCGACACTATCCGCTCAAGCTCTACTGGTTCCCAGACGGAGTTTACGTCTTGAAGGCCGACCAAAAGTACGCCGCGGCCGTGGGTGGACGGATCGTCCAGTTGGGCAGGGTCTCTGGCCAGAATGCTTACGACGCGGTGAGCAAGATTGTTCCGCACGACAACGAATCCCAGATCAAATGGATGACGCCGTTCTATATGTCCCTGGCTGAGGTGCTCGACGGACTCGGTTTGGTAGACAACGTGGAAGCTGTTCCGCTCACCGTCGAGAAGAATGGGGTGCAGACGACCGTCATCCTCAAACCCGAAGCGGGAGATCTATCGTTGGACGAATTCGTTCTTCCGGCAGATTGGGTGGATGCGCGCGACCCCTCTGCTCCTCAGCCCTTGTGGCAAAAGGATCCAGACAACCACTATTGGTTCGAGTATTTGAACGATTCCCGGACGCTCTACGTTCAATTCAACGCCGTGGCACAGAAGCCTGACGAGACCATCGAGGCATTCTTCAAGCGAGTCATGGCGTTCGCGGACACGCATCCGGTGGATCATTTCGTACTTGACGAGCGATTGAATGGCGGGGGTAACAATTACCTCCCACGGCCGATCATCCATGCATTCATCCGCTCCGACAGCGTGAATGAACCTGGCAAGTTGTTCACCATCATCGGACGCCAGACGTTCTCCGCAGCGATGAACTGCGTCAACCGCATGAAGTCGAACACCAACACTCTTTTTGTCGGAGAACCGACGGGTTCCAGCCCCAACATGTATGGTGACAATGCGCCGGTTGTGTTGCCAAACAGCGAATTGACGGTGCGGCTTTCGACACTCTGGTGGCAGGATATGGATCCCCGCGACCAACGGGTGTGGCAAGCGCCTGATCTCTCAACAGAGCTCACCTTCGCCGATTACCGCGCCGGCCGCGATCCCGCCATGGACGCAGTCTTGAGCTACAAGCCGGGACCAGGCATCGTCGAACTCGTTCGTGCCGCAGCGGAGAAAGGCGACTATGGTGTCGCGAAGGCTGCCTTTAAGACGTTCATCCAAGACCCACTGCATAAGTACGCGACCGCAGAGTCGGACATCAACCAATTGGGGTATGCCTTCATAAACGCCAAGAAGTTCGATCAGGCGATTCTGGTACTCAAGTTGAATGTGGAAATTTATCCCGAGTCTTTCAATACCTGGGACAGTCTGGCCGAGGCCTACATGGACCGCGGCGATAAGGACTTAGCGATCCAGCACTACAGCAAATCACTCGAAATAAACCCCAAGAACTACGGTGCGCGCGACCAACTGGCGAAACTGCGGGCGCAGTAGCGGCAGAGTTAGGTTTGAGAGCGTCATTGATGGCCTCGGGGCCGCGCGTTGGTGAAAACGTTTCAATCTGTAACTGGTCCGGGTGGAAATGGACAAGTATCAAATCGCGGCGTGCCCTCGTATTCTTCATTTTCTCTGCTGCGGGTGCGCTGCGCTATTCTCGCGACCATTGGAAGTTTTCCTTTCGCCCGGCGGTTTTGTGAACGGCTGATCAGACGATGACGGCGATGCCGCGAACCAAATGCGGTAGGCAGAGCAACCACGAGGGTGTCAGATGAAGGAGTTCTGGATACTTTTGTTCATGGCCGGTTGTTGTGCAACAGTAGCCGCTTCATCACCCGCTCTGGAACATGATACCCAGTCTCTTCTGGAGATTCATGCGCGTGCGCGGCAGGCTCACCTGAAAGGCGATGCCAATCTACTCGTGGCCAGCATGGCCGATCACGTGATCAACGTCGAGTATGGCAAGGTCGAGATCGTCACCCGCGACCAGATGCGCCAACATTTCACGCAGTATTTCGACCGAGTTAAGTACTCTTCCTGGGAAAATACCGCTCCACCCAAAGTCTACGTCTCTCCCGATGCGCACATGGCGTGGATGGCAATTGAGATCAAAGCTCGTCTCAGCGATCGAAGCGGTCCCAGTGCCGGAGTGGAACGCGGTTTCATCAGTTCCTGGATCGCCACTTTCGAGAAGCAACAAAGGGAGTGGCGGATGGTAGGGATATCCTCAGGGGTAGTAGAAGACGAACCCGCAAGTGCCGTGCCGACGGCCACGGAAATACTAGATGCGGCCGAACAGGCGCTGGGAAAAGATGATGCCCGCGCCAGCATCCGTTCGATTTCTGCTGTGGCCGCGTGCCACGGACCGAAGGGTGACTACGAGACGCGTATTATTTCGGATCGCAACGGAAATTTATCATTCCAGCAGTTCTTCTCGGATCACAAAAACATCGAGGGAATCCTGGATGGTCGAGGCTGGCAACTGGATGACAGCGGTCGCTCTGAATCGGTTGATACCATTGAGGCCTCCGTGATTCGGGGCCATGAGTTCCCTATGATGGCCCTTGATCTGAGAAGACGTTTCCACGATTTCAAATCAGTCGGTCGCGCTCAATTCGAAGGTCAGACGGCCACTCAGATTGCCATGACAGACGACCTCGGGAATCCGGCAAGTGCCTACTTTTCCATAACCTCGCATTTGCCGGTTGGAGTCATCAGTACAAACCCCCGGACAGGGAAACCAGCCACCATACGATTCGACACGTGGAGGTTGCTAAATGGGGTCAACCTGGTGAGTCATGTCACGATTCTTTACGGCGGGGAAGCCTGGGTCTTCGACTTCAAGACCTTGACCTTGAACACGGCGGATAACAAAGTATTCCAAATTTCAGAAACCCCGACAGGATCGCTGGAACCGAAGTAAGCTTAAACTGGTGCCAGTAACCTCGCCTAAAACACGACAGTTGCTGCGCTTGCCAGCAAGAAACACCCTTATCCAACAAAAGACTCCAATGAGGAGACGCTGGCATGAAGCTACTGGTCTTGCTCCTGCTGTTCAGTCCGTGGTTACACGCTCAAGACTCAAATATTCACATTTCGTTAACCGACGCGGAAGAAATGCAAGCTGGCGAAGCCGTCTCAAGAGACTTTATTCAACAGGAAGGGATGGAACCAACCCCGCAGACCAAGAAGATCGACGCTTATCTCCAGGCTGTCGGAGACCGAGTAGCAGCTCATGCTCAACGCAAGCTGCCCTACAAATTCCGCTTTGATCCGAGCCCTGGGTTCAAAAGCGCCGGTGGTTTCCCCGGCGGGCAAGTCTTTGTGGGGGCCGGCATCCTGGCCTATATGGACACGGAAGATCAGCTCGCAATGGTGCTGGGACACGAGATTGAGCACATTGCGCTCAATCATTGTCGCGACAGGTTAATCAAGGTGATGACGGAGCAACATATTTCCTCCAAAGACTTCGGCAAATTAAAAGTAGATCCATTTCTTGATGGCTACGGCCACGACAAAGAGTTCGCCGCTGATCGCGAAGGGGTAAATCTCGCCATGGAAGCCGGCTATTCCGCCGACGCTGCGATTCGTCTGCTCCGGACTTTTATAGTTCTTGGCGAACAGATGCCTAACGCACCCAAGGAGGCGAAGAACAACCTGGAGGC
>OCZU010000563.1_pt1 | contig 25362 bp, 23 predicted proteins | sample 1539001 | NCBI WGS metagenome assembly OCZU01 (sample SAMEA3539306, study PRJEB22396) | soil metagenome | biome: tundra; feature: field; material: soil | place: USA | collected 2010-05 | depth 0.15 m | reverse complement strand
CGCCGCAGCGCCCGCCCCCCGGCCCCCCCGGCTCGCCTCAGCCCCCGGCCCGGCTCGCCTCAGCCCCCCTGGTTGCGAGCTGTGCACCGGCCTGCCGCTGCCAGAACGGCGAAAAGTGCCAATATGTGCCACCGGAAGCCTTCGGACGTCACTGTCCGTGACCGTAGAGGGTTCACCGCGAACGATCCGCCGTGGCCACGAACTCACTTAGCACGGATTGCGTAAGCACAATACCGGCTAAATCGGGTGCTCACATGGCTGCAATCCGTGCTAAGTGCGGCTGGTGATCGACAGCGCCTGCCTGGCGGGTCGATTTGCCGGATTTTGACGGTAGCGGAGCGTAGCGTTTGGCCCAAGACAGCGGCGACAGCGTCATCGCTGACCCATCGCATCCAATGGCGGCGACCCTCGGGCCGGACGAATGACCGTTATGTGACGATTCAGGAATTCGCGATCCCGTGCGCGGAGGCAACCGCCCGGCACCTCTGCGCTTTACATGATTTTTCATGATCAGTAGCGTCGGGGCATGACAACTATCACGGTGAATGCCGTTACCAGCGACGACATCGATGCGCTCGTCGCGTCGGTTGCCGAGCTGTTCCGCGAGGACGGGGGCCAGCATGACACGACAGTGAACATCGGCTGGCCGGCTAGCCACGGCGCTGCCTACTACAGCGATCTGGTGGATGACCGAGCCTGCCTGATGCTGCTGGCTCGCGATGGTGAGCGCGTCGTCGGGCATCTGGTCGGCAAGCTGAGCGGGCTCAGCGACATCAGGATCGAGTGCATAGCGGTGCTGGAAAGCATACGAGTGGCACCAAGCTCGCGTCGGGCTGGCGTCGGCAGCCTGCTCGTGCAGCACTTCTTCAGATGGGCCCGCGACAGCGGCGCGCAGCAGGCCAGCGTGACCGCATACGCGGCCAATGACACCGCACTGCGCCTCTACGCGCAGCACGGATTCGTGCCTCAGAGCGTCATCTCACGAGCTGTTCTCTAGCGCCGGTATACGGGGACGGTCAGACCGCGAACGCCGGTCAGGCACAGACACCAGCCGACCTCGGACGCCGGTCAGGCACAGACACCAGCCGACCGCGAACGCCGGTCAGGTGCGACTGGCTGCCAGGCCGCCGTAGACCTCCAGCACGGCGCGGACCGCGTCCGGCTCGGATGGCAGCTGACCAGCTCGCACGCGGGCTGCAGCGGCCAGCCGGGCTGCCAGGTCCGCGTCGTCGAGCACCCTGAGCACCGCCGATGCGAGCGCGGCTGGGTCTTTGGGCGGCACGAGCAGGGCGGCGTCGGCTCCGGTGAGGTCGGGCACCCCGCCGACCCGTGCCGCGACGATCGGACGCCCCGCTCGCAGCGCCTCCTGCAGCACGAGCGGCTGTCCCTCCCACTCGCTGGGCAGGACGAAGACATCGGCCGCGGCCAGCAGCGCGGGTACGTCCGGACGGTCGCCGAGAAACCGGACGGCGACTCCAACCCGGTTCGCCTGACCAGCCAGGTCACCGGCCAGCGGGCCGTCTCCGGCGATCACCAGCAGCGGTGCCGGCCGCCGGTCGCGCCAGCCGGCCGCCGCAGTGATCAGGGTGCCGAAGCCCTTCTGGCTGGTCAGCCGCCCGACGGCAAGCACGACCGGCTGTCCGCAGACACCGAGATCCGCCGGGGCAGGCGGCGCGGCAATCGCGGAAGCCGGCACGACGGCCCGGCCGACGCCATCTGCGCCGAGCCGGCGCATCCGGGCGGACAGGTCGGCCGAGACGCAAAGCACCGCGTCCGCGCGTCGCGCCACCAGTCGCTCCAGCAGAACGTAGATCGCGGTCGTCGTGACCGTGGCGGGCGGCGCGTTGTGCACAGAGACGACGAGCACCGGGCGGGCGGCCGACGATGGGATCAGCCGCCTGGTGCCAAGCGCGAGGGCGGCCAAAGCGCCGGCTCGCATGCCGTGCGCGTGCACGACGTCGACGTCGGAGCGCCGCAGCAGCCGCCTGAGCCGCCGCACCGCTGCCATGTCACGGGCTGGGCGCGGCCGGTCGGTGATCTCCACCGGCTCGAACGCGACTGCGGACGGGAACATTGACCGGGTCCGCTCCGGGCCGAAGGCGAAGACGGTCAGGCCAGCACGCTGGCAGCCATCGGCCAGCATCGCGGCGTGACGGCCGGTCCCGCCTGACGTGGTGCCGACCACGTAGCCGACCCGCAGCCCGGTCACGACGGCCCGGTCACGACGGTCCGGCCCGGCGCAGCACCCTGGTGACAGCCAGCCGCAGGTCGCCACGGTCTGCGCGATAGGCGATCAGCCCGAACACGACCAGCACGCAGGAGCAGGCAAGTACGCCGAGAGCTGCGTTGAGCAAGAATCCTGACGGCCGGAGGGAGCCGACAGCTGCCGACCCGGCCACCGCACTAACTGCTGCACCGACCAGGCCAACGGCAGCAGCACGCGGTGCTCCGGCCAGCGCGCCGCTCCCCCGGACCCGGCGGACGCAGGCCAGCAGCCCGAGGCCGGCGGCGGTCAGACCAGCTGTGTTGCCCAGCCCGAGGGCCGGCACCACCCAGCGGGCCGGCGCGAGCTGGACCGCTACGACATCGACCACGATCGCGAGCAGCCAGCCGGCCGACATCCACGCTCCGGCCAGCCAGTACCTGCCGTCGGCGAGCAGCACCCGGCTCAGGCTCGCCATCAGCCCGTAGCCGATCAATCCCGGCGCGAACGCGACCAGCGTCAGTGCCAGCTGATGCGACTGCACCGGGTCGCGGGTGAAGAACATCGCAGCCAGCGGCCCGGCGGCGCCGGCCAGCAGCGCCGCTCCCAGGCAGGACGCCAGCAGTACCGCGGCGGTGCAGGCCGCGGCGGTGTCGTCGAACTGCGGCCCTTGCCTGGTCGACAGCTCAGGGAAGACGCTAATCGCGATCGGAATGGCTAGCACGGCGTACGGGACGACGAATGCCTGCCAGGCGGACCCGTAGAGCACCAGGGCGCCGTGCCCGCCGAATCCGTTGGCAAGCCTGATCACCACGACGGCCGACAGATCCTGGGCGACCAGGGCGGCGATGCCGACCGCGGCCAGGCCGCCTGCTCGTGCACCGACACCAGCGGGGAACCGCAGGACGGGCCGGAACCGCAGGTGCAGCCGCAGGACGGGAACGACAGCCGTGACTGCCAGGGCCGCTACGCCAGCTGTCGTGCCGAGCGACAAGGTCAGCTGAGCCGTCGCGGACAGGCCAGTCAGCCGATTGACCTGTGCCTGGCCGAGGGGGACGAAGGCCAGGTATGCGGCGATCACCACCAGGCTGGAGATGACCGGAGCAAGGGCCGGGCCGGCGAACCGGCGGTGCGCCTGCAAGATCCCGTACAGCACCACGGCCAGTCCGTAGAGCAGGATCTGCGGCGCGAAGACGATCAGCATGCGGGATGCCACGGCAACCACGCTGGCGTAGGAACAGCCGTGCGGCGCTGACGGCACCAGCAGCCGCACCACCGGTCCGGCCAGCAGCGCCACCGCCGCGCTGACCGGCACGAGCAGCAGCACCGTCCAGGTCAGCAGCGCGGAGGAGATCCGGCTCGCCGTGGCCTTGTCATCCGGGTCGGTGGCTGAGCGCAGCGCCGGACCCGCCAGTACCGGGACCATGAGACTGGTCAGCGCACCCCCGAGGACGATGTCGTAGATGATGTTCGGAACCTGGTTCGCGGTGGTGTAGGCGCTGCCGAGGCAAGAAGCGCCGACCGTGTGCGTGAACACCAGCTGGCGGCCGAAGCCGATGATCCTGGCCGCAGCCGTGAGCACGCCGATCAGGACTGCCGCCCGGCCGATCTGATGGCCGAGCCCACCGGGCCGGCTGTCTGCCGCGGGCGGGTCAGGCGCGGGCGGCGGGCGGAGTCCGGCAGTTGCATCAGGCGGTGCGGCGGGGCCAGGCTGCGGTGGACCGGACGGGACGGGCGGGCCAGCCGCTCCGGTCATTGCGGGTGCGACGCCGCTGCGGAGGCAGGCTCGTCGCCGACATCCAGCGGAGTTCCGCCCTCCGGCCAGCCACCTGGCTCGGCGATAACCGCGACCTCGGCAGGACGCCTGCCGAGCATGTCCAGCCAGTTCAGCGGCCTTGTCCGCGCGATTACCTTGGTGAAGCTGACTTTCTCGCTCGCCGCCATCAGGCCGGCCACCACCGTCAGCACCGCCAGCCGCGCCGAGCGCGGCAGGCCAGCTGCGGCGGCCGCGCCGAGCATGGCGCCGAGCGCGTTCGCGCCAGTGTCTCCGAGCATCGCTTTCTCGCCGAGGTCCTCAGGCAGCAGGGCCAGCGCCGCTCCGGCCGGTGCCGCCGCCGCGGCCCGGGCTCGCGGTCCTGATACGGCGAGCGCTGCACTAGCGAACAAGGTCACCTTGACCGCCCGGCCTGGCCGCAGGTCGAACAGGTTCATCAGGTTCGCGCTGCAGGCCACCAGCCCGGCGTTGATTACCGTGTCGGCCGCCCGTCCGGCGGCCGAGCCTGTGCCGCGCCGTTCCGCCACGATCAGGCCGGCCAGCAGGCCGGCCGCGCCGATACCGGCCAGCTTGACCGTGCCGGTGGTGAGCTCGCCCTTGGCCAGCGCACCGAGATGACCGCGGAATCCGCGTCGGTCACCGTTGCCGGCCAGATCGTCGTAACAGCCAGCCGCACCAGCCGCACCGCCGGCCAGCGCGAGTGCCGACCGGGTCGCGCCGTCCAGGCCCGGCACCGCCAGGGCGGCGGTTGCTGCGGCCACGGCCACGGCCAGACCTTCGAGCAAGGTGAGCGGTTCGCCCCGGTGGTTGATTCTGGTCCAGGTCTTCGCATCGCCGGGCGGCTGGTGGGTCAGGGCGGCATAAGCCAGCCGGGCGCCGGCCGCGCTCAGCACGAACCGCAGGATCGCATGGCCGCTCATGATCGCACCTTGTGCTTTCCGTGTTTTCCGACCGAACCTGTCGCAGTCGGACTCGGCGACGCGCTCGGCGCGGTACTGGGCGCTGGGCTGGGCACCGTATTGGAGGAGACGCCATAGGCGGCCGGCGTCGGATGCGGGTCCAGCATCAGGCGCAGCGCCTCTACGACCATGATCTGGCCAGTGCTGGTGCTCGCATTATCCACGGTCGTGATCGCCACCCCCGCGGCGCCGCTGGTCACGGCGTCGATAGCGCTGCCGGTGCCGGAGCCGGGCAGCGTCCCGGCGAGCAGCGCCCCGTCGCTGGCGCGGTCCAGTTGATGGCCGAACTCCACGATGGCGAGATTAGCCGGGCTGCTGGCGTTCGCAGGCAGCGCCGGTGTGGCTGGGATCACGAGGACGGCCAGCGTGCCCGGCCCGGCCAGGGCAGGAGCGCCACCAGGGCCACTGACTTGCAGAAATCCTTCCGCACCGAAGCCAGTCAGGATCGCCTGCCGCTGCTGGGATGTCAGTGCGGCCTGGCCGCTGGGGTACACGATCGCCGCCGCGATCACCTGGGCGGCCGCCTGCTGACCGGAGATCTGGCCGGCCGCACCAGCCCCGGACAGGCTCGTACCTGGCGGCGCCAACCGCTGCGCCAGGGCATTCAGGCCGCTCTCGGTGCTCTCACTGATGTCGAGGAACTGAGCGGTCAGGTTGACCTGGCCGGTCACGGTAGCCCCGGCTTGCCGCAGGGCAGCCGTCAGGCCGGTGACCGTCCGCCCGTCGTAGCCAGGCGCGGTGACCAGCACGACGTGCTCGCCTTGCAGCAGATGGCTGAGCACTTCGGCAGAGAGCGCCTGGGCGAACAGGTCGTCGGTGTTCAGCTGCGCGGCGAGCGCGGTGTTATCGGCGCGCAGCCGCTCGTTGGTCTTCTTCAGCAGTTGCGACTCGGCTTTCAGGCCGCTGACGACATCCGGCGCGATAGCCTGCGCCCCGACGATGATGCCAACGGCCAGGGCCAGGAACACCGCGACGATAGAGACCAGGTGATACCGGAAATCGATCAATGGAAGAGTCCTGTTAGCCAGTACCGAAAGGCGCCTAGCTGCAATCCGGCATATGTGAGGAAGATCTGGCCGACGGGCAGGATCCAGATCGCGACCACGATCGTCAGCACTGCGGTCAGCACCAGCAGGACCAGCCACGATGCCGAGATCCGGCTGTGGTACAGCCGGCTGACGCCTTTCGGCTCGACGATCTTGTCCCCGACTCGCATCCGGGTCAGGATCGCGCTGGCCATGCCCGGCCGACCTTTGTCCAGGAACTCTACCAGCGTAAAACGCATGCCCACCGCGACGATCAGGAGTGCACCGAGCTCATCAGCCAGCAGCAGGGCCAGGTCCTCGCTGGTCCCCGTGGCCGGGCAGAGCACGCTGGGGAGATCGAGGTCGGTGACCCGGGCCATGCCCGGCGCCCGGCCGTCCGGGTAGGCGTGCACCACGATCTCCGCTCCGCCGGTCAGTGCCCGGTCAGAGACCGAGTCCATGTCGCCGACGATCAGGTGCGGGTGATAGCCGGCATCCAGCAGCGCGTCGGCACCGCCATCGACGGCGACCAGGACCGGCTTGAACTCCCTGATGTAAGCCCGCAGCGCCTGCAGGTCCTCCCGGTGCCGGTAGCCCCGTGCTACCACGAGCGCGTGCTTGCCCTCCAGCTTGGTGCGCAGCTCGGGCACCCTGATCCCGTCGATCAGATCCACGAAGTCGCGCTCGATGTACTCGACGGTGTTGGCCATGAACGCCCTGATCTGGTCGGCCAGGCCGGCCTTGGCCTTGGCCATGGCCACCGCGACGGACTCGGCGGTCTGCACCGTGCCCTTGGCCGCGATCACGTCGCCGGCATAGAGCGTGTCCCCGTCCAGCCGAACCTGGTGGCCCTCTGCGACCTTGTCGAACACGTCGGGCCCGACGTCGTCGATCAGCGGCACCCCCGCATCGAGCAGGAGCTGCGGTCCCATGTTCGGGTACCGCCCCGTGATGCTGCAGGCCACGTTCACCACGGCCGCTACCTGGCATTGCAGCAGCGACTCGGCACTGACCCGGTCCAGATCCGCATGATCGATGATGGCGATGTCACCGGGCAGCAGCCGCCTGGTCAGGTGCTTGGTGCGCCGGTCCATCCGGGCGGGCGCCAGCAACCCGGGCAGGTCCGCTGACCCGTTCCGGCGTCGGACCGCGAACCTGCGCGAGAAGGACTTCATTCTGTTACCAATTGTGCCAGATCGGCTACGCACTGACGTCATAGCCGATCCTCAGCGCCCGGCCGCCTGAGCGCGCTCGGCGGCCGCCGCAGCCAGCAGCTCCCCTGCGTGGGCACGGCCGAACTCCGAATCCTCAAGCCCGGCAAGCATCCTGGATAGCTCCCGGACCCGCCCTTCGTCGTCCAGCCGGGTCACACCGCTGGACACCACCGACCCGTCCCCCGCTTTCTCAACCACAAGGTGCGTGTCGGCGAAGGCCGCGACCTGCGGAAGGTGGGTCACTACGATCACCTGGGCCAGCCTGGCAAGCCTGGCTAGCCTGCGCCCGATCTCAACCGCTGCCTTTCCGCCGACACCGGCGTCGACCTCATCGAAAACGAACGTCGGCACCGGGTCCGCGCCGGCGAAGACCACCTCGATGGCCAGCATCACCCGGGAAAGCTCACCACCGGAGGCGCCTTTATGCAGCGGCAGCGCCGGCGCGCCCGGATGTGCGGCGAGCCTGATTTCCACATCGTCGGCGCCGTGCGGGCCGTACTCGCGCAGCGGGCTCAGCACCGCGCTGAGCCTGGCGTGCGGCATCGCCAGCGCTGTCAGCTCGCGGGTCACCTCGGCCTCGAACCGGCCGGCGGCTTCCTTCCTGGCAGCGGTCAGCTCACCGCCCAGGTCCCTGACGGTCTCCGCCAGCTCGGCATCGGCGAGCTCAAGACCGGAGATCCGGTCGTCGTCGCTGTCCAGTTCCGCGAGCCGTGCCGCCGCACCTTTTGCCCAGGCCAGGACCGCGCCCAGGTCCGGACCGGTTCCGCCCTGGTAGCCGGCGCTCCCGTCCGCCTCGTCGCGGCCAGTCTCGTTACCCCTTGTCCCGTCGGCTCCGGCCGCTTGGTCATCGCCGGCTGCCCCGTCATCGCCGACCGTGCGGGCCGACCGGCTGGAGGCACCGGGATCAGCGACGGGCGCACCGTTATCGCTCATCGCGCTTGTCATCGCAGGGCTGACCGGCTGCGGTACTGAGGCCGAGCCGTACGCGCGGACCAGGCGGGTCAGTTCGGCCCGGCGGTCCTGCACGACGGCCAGCCTGGCCGGATCAGCCTCGACCGAGTCGGCGTAGGACGCCAGCTCGGCCGCGGCGTCGGAGACCAGATAAGCGGCCTCGCTCAGCCGGGCGGCGAGCGCGGCGAGAGCCGGATCGTGCTGGGCCGCCGACTCAAGTGCCTGCCGGGCCGATCCGAGCAGGGTTAGCGCGTCAGATGCCTCGTACGAGCCGCTGGTCGGATCGGAGATCAGCGCCTCGTGCGCCGCAGTGGCCGCACCGTGCAGCGCATCGGCGTTCGACAGCCGCTCCGCCTCCGCGTACAGCTCGATGTCCTCGCCCTCGGCCGGCTCAAGCCGCTCGACCTCAGCGAGCCCGTACCGCAGTTGCTCAGCTTCCCTGGCCCGCTCCCTGACCTGGGAGGTCAGCGCGTCGAGGTCCGCCCTGACCTTGAGGTGCCGCTGGTAGGCGCGCTGGTAGGCGCCAAGCAGCGGAGTGAGCCCCGGGCCAGCGAACCGGTCCAGTGCCTCGCGCTGCCGGCCGGGCTTGAGCAGTTGCTGCTGGTCTGCCTGTCCGTGCACGGCCACTAGATCATCGGCGAGGTAGGTGAGCAGCGACACCGGCACCGAACGGCCTCCGGCAAACGCCCGCGAGCGCCCCTCTGCCGAGACCGAGCGGTTCAGCACCAGAGTGCTGTCGTCGTCGTCCAGGTCGCCGCCAGCATTGTTGACAGCCCTGGCCACATCGCCGTCCGGGTCGACCCGTAGCCTGCCTTCGACACTGGCCCGGTCGGCTCCCGGCCGGACCCTGGCCGGATCGGCGCGGCCGCCGAACAGCAGGCCGAGTCCGGAAACGACCATCGTCTTGCCCGCCCCGGTCTCGCCGGTCACCACGTTGAAGCCCGACGAGAATTCCAGCACGGCCTCGTCGATCACGCCGAGGCCGCTGATCCGGACTTCCTCAAGCATCGCCCGCTGGCTCCTCGTCTCGCATCCGCGCGGCGGTCCCCTGCCGCGCCGGCACCAGGCCGCGCCAGCCCGCCACCGGCAGGCCGAACTTGGCCACCAGCCGGTCGGTAAAGGACGCGCCCATGTGCGCGCCCTCGCCGCTGCCGGCGCCGCCCGCGACGGCACCGGGGTCTGGCTGATCGCGGGGCAACCTGGCCAGCAGCACCGGCTGGCTGCCCCGCCGAACCTCGACCCGCGCACCTGGCGGCAGCTCGACCATACGACGGCCATCGCACCATAGAACGGCACCCGACGTCTCGCCCTGACCGCCCGTGGCGCCGATGACTTCCACAGCGACCACTGATTCCGGTGATACCACCATAGGCCCTGCGAAAAGGGCGTGGGCGCTAATCGGGACCAGCAGCAGCGCCTCGACATCGGGCCAGACCACAGGTCCGCCCGCCGAGAAAGCGTAGGCGGTCGAGCCGGTCGGGGTCGCGATGACCAGTCCGTCGCAGCCCCACCGGGACAACGGCCGGTTGTCGATCTCGGTCACCAGCTCCAACATCCGTTCCCTGGCCGCCTTCTCGACCGTAGCCTCGTTCAGTGCCCAGGACTGCGCCATCACATGGCTGTTCTGCCGGACGGTCACATCGACGGTCATCCGGCTCTCGACGTGATAGCGACCGGACACGACGTGGTCGACAGCATCGGACAGCACCTCGGGCTCGGCCTCGGCGAGAAACCCGACGTGCCCTAGATTCACGCCGAGCAGGGGCGTCCCGGCCGGGCGGGCGAGTTCCGCAGCGCGGAGCAGCGTCCCGTCGCCGCCGATCACCAGCACCATCTCGGCACCGTCAGCAGCCTGGTAGGTGGCTGGCACCTCGCGGGCGCCGGGGCAGCGCAGCGCGCTTGACTCAGCCGCCAGGACACGTACGCCCACGCCCGCCGCGCCCAGCCGGTCCGCGACGATCCGCGCGGTATGCACGCCTTCGGGGCGGCCGGTGTGCACGACCAGCAGCATCGTCCGCGTCTGCGTCTGCGTCACTGTGGTCCCTCCGCGATCGCCCGCTCCAGGTCGGCCAGATCCAGGGGCGGAGCGTCGCGGCGCAGCCACAGGAAGTACTCGACGTTGCCGGCCGGCCCCGGCAGCGAGCTTGCGGTGACACCGGACACGCCGAGCCCGAGGCCAAGCGCGGAGCCAGCGACAGCCTGCACCGCCTCCGCGCGCAGCGCGGGGTCCCTGACCACGCCCCCGGCCCCGACCCGACCACGGCCGACCTCGAACTGCGGCTTCACGAGCAGGACGAAGTCAGCGTCGGCGGCGGCGCAGCCGGCCAGAGCTGGCAGCACCTGGCTGAGCGAGATGAAGGACAGATCTGCGGTGACCAGCTCCGGTGCGGGCGCGACCTGCTCCGGCCGCAGGTTTCGCACGTTCACCCGGTCTAGGACCGTGACCTTGCGGTCTTCACGGAGCGACCAGGCCAGCTGACCGTAGCCGACGTCGGCGGCGACAACGTGGGCAGCGCCCGCCCGCAGCAGCACGTCGGTGAAGCCGCCTGTCGAGGCGCCAGCGTCCAGGCAGCGCCGGTCGCGGACTGCCAACCCGGCGAATGCCGCAAGCGCACCGGCGAGCTTGTGCCCGCCGCGAGAGGCGTACGCGGGATCGTCCTGGCTGTCGCGCACGACGATGGCGGCGTCCTGGCCCACCTGGGTGGCCGGCTTGGCCGCTGCCTGGCCGGAGACGACAACCTGGCCGGCCACGATCAGGGCAGATGCCTGCTCCCGTGATCGGGCCAGGCCGCGGCGGACAAGCTCCGCGTCCAGCCGCACCTTCCTGGCCATGGTCAGCAGTCCTTGCCGGTCAGCCGGCCCGGTGCCGATCCGGGCCGCCATCCGGGCCAGAGCGCAGCTCGCCGAGCACGTCGACCAGCTGGCCGTGGATCTGCTCGAAGACCGGCGGGTGCTCTGACACCGGCAGATCCCGTAGCCGGTCGAGCATGCGAAGCGCCTCATCCACCCGCGGTTCGCCGGTCTCGGCCGCCGGGGGCAACCCAGACTCGGTGAAATCGTGCTCCATCTCCGCCCTCGCTCCTCAAACCACTCCGCCCGCGCGGCAGGCTCGGCCATCGGCGCTCGGCCCGCGCCGTAGTTTTCCGCATCTGCGCGCGCCCGCCACTGCGTGTCCTATCAAGAAACGCTACCGTTCGGCTGGGCCAGGCTGGCGCATCAGGAGATACTGGCGTGCCCCCGGACCACGCACGCACGGTGCGAGGACAGATAATGACCATGAAAGTGGGCTGACGATGGCGACCGCGGACGAGTGCCGCAAGGCTCTGGAGAGTCTTACCGCCCGCATCTCGGAGATGGATGCCAAGGACCGCTCGGCCCACCTGATCGACAGGACACTGAGCCTGCGCGTGCCTGACCTGGGAATTACCTTCCTGACCAGGCTTGGTGCGCATGGCGCTGACCCGGTCAGAGAGTCCGCAGACGGCAGCGCGCCCGCGCAGGTCCGGTTCAGCGCGAAGAGCGATGACGTCGTGTCGATCTCAGCCGACCCGGGGAGTTTCGCCCGCGCGTGGATCGGCGGCCGGCTCAAGGTGGAGGGCAATATCTTCGACCTGCTCTATCTCAGGAAACTGATCTAACCACATGGTCAGACTCTAGCCACATGGTCGGACAATTGACCGCGGGTGCGTACGATCCCCGCGCGGGTATTGCGGCAGGACCGGGTAAATAGATTTTCCGAATGTCGCCGCACGGGCTGACCGCCCGGCGCATGATACGTCTGCGGCCCGTTCACTGACTACCCCGGGCGCGCGAGCAGTCAATTGTCCTGATCTGGCATGTTCACTTTGCCGGTGAACGGCCATTTCGGGTAGCGGGGAAAGTCGTATAAATTCGACCTCACATCGGGGGAGCGTGAGCTAGATGCGCGTTAAATTTACGAAAGCGGCCGCCTGCACGGGCGCTATCGCCACCACGGTAGCTGCCGGCCTGGGCTTCGCGCCGGCCGCGATGGCTTCATCCGATTTCACCGCGGTGCCGTGCAGCAGTGCCGCGCTGGTGACCGACCTGACCGACGCCACCAGCGGTTCGACGCTGCTGCTGGCGCCCTTCTGCACGTACACGGTGGCCGCGAGCCTGCCGGTCATTGACGACAGCCTGGTGATCGTGGGTGACAGATCTACCATCGCCAGGAGCTTCGCGGTGCACACGCCGGACTTCACCATCTTGAGGGTGAGCACGACCGGCGAGGTAGTGCTCAAGGACGTGAACTTCGTCAACGGGGATGCCGGCAAGATGGATGACGGAATCCTGCGAGCGATACAACCAGCAGGCGACGTTCCGGCTGATATTGTGTTCAATGACGGTGGCGCCATCGACAATGCGGGCCATCTGACCATAATCGGCGGTGTCTTCAGGGGCAACGCCGCTACCAACGATGGCGGCGCCATCTATAACACCGGCTCGCTTAGAGTGAACGGCGCACTCTTTACCAGCAATACCGCCGAATACGGCGCCGGCATCGCCAATGTCGCCGATCTGGCCGGCTCCGAGGACACGTTCGAGGAGAACGTCGCCGGCAACTACGGTGGCGGCATCTACAGCGACGCCGGCCGCCTGGCACTGGCCAGCAGCGGTATCTATGACAACCGGGCCGCCTACGGCGGCGGGCTCTACACCGACAGTGCCGCGACGGTCAGCCACGACACGTTCAAGGCGAACTCAGCCAGCGGAGACGGCGGCGCTATCGACAACAGAGGCGACCTGAGCCTCACCTATGCCGCCCTGAGCACGAATCGGGCCGCATTTGTCGCCGGCGGCATCTATAACAGCGCGGGAACCACCGCCATCTCGTTCAGCCTGATCAACCGCAACATCGCCAGGGAAGGAGGCGGCGGCATCTACAACAACACCACCGTCACGCTGGCGAGCACACTGATCTTCACGAACCAGCCCGACAACTGCGAGCCGCTCGGCAGCGTTACGGGCTGCCGCGGCTGAGGTCATCGAGATGGCCAGCGCCTAGCACGGCGTCCTCCGGGTCGGCCGGATCGGATCACGGTCCGGCCGGCCCGGAGTTCTGCGCGGCTCCGGCGGTCCGGCGACGGCTATCGTGGCGCCATGACGGTGCTTTTTCCGCGGCCCCGTGCCGAAATTGCGCCGGGAGCAGTGCACCTGCCCGGCTGGCTGACCATCGGCCAGCGGCGCGAACTGGTTGCCGCCTGCCGGGACTGGGCGCACCCGCCGGCTGGCCTGCGGAATACATCGATGCCATCGGGCGCAGTGATGTCGGTGCGGACCGTCTGCCTTGGCTGGCACTGGCTGCCGTATCGGTACAGCCCGACGGCGGACGACGTCGACGGAGCACCGGTCAAGCCCTTCCCTGCCTGGCTGGCCCAGATCGGCCGCCGCGCCGTGGCCGATGCCTACTCCGATCCTGCGGCCGGGGACGCGTACAGGCCGGACGTGGCGCTGATCAACTTCTACGACGCCCACGCCAGGATGGGCATGCACGCGGACAAGGACGAGCGCAGCATCGCCCCGGTGGTATCGCTAAGCCTCGGCGCGACCTGCGTGTTCCGGTTCGGGAATTCGGCGAGCCGGGCGAAGCCGTGGCAGGACATCGGGCTGGAGTCAGGTGACCTGTTCGTCTTCGGTGGCCCGTCCAGGCTCGCCTACCATGGCGTGACGAAGATCCTTCCCGGTACCGGCGACCCTGCCATCGGGCTGGACGGCGGCCGCCTGAACATCACGCTCCGCGAGTCCGGCCTGCGGTGAGGCGCTGGCCACGTCGGCTATGTCCTGGCGAGCCGGGCAGTGCGATGCTAGACGGATGCCCGAGGGGGACGTGGTCTGGCGGGCGGCGCGCCAGCTGGACGCGGCGCTGACCGGGAGAGTGCTGAGCCGCAGCGATTTTCGCGTGCCGCGGTTCGCCACGACTAACCTGACGGGCCGAGCGGTTCTTGCGACAGTTTCCCGCGGCAAGCATCTGCTGAGCCGGGTCGGGGGCGGTCTGACGGTTCACACTCACCTGAGGATGGATGGTTCCTGGCGAATCCGGCCCGCTAGTGGCTATCCGCCACGCGATCACCGGGTCCGGCTGGTGCTCGCGAACGAGGAGTGGCAGGCGGTCGGCTACTCACTTGGCGTCGTCGAGGTCCTGCCGACGGCTCAGGAGGACCGGGTAGTCGGCCATCTGGGTCCTGACCTGCTTGGCCCGGACTGGGACGTGGCTGAGACAGTTCGCCGGCTCCGGTCCGAACCCGACCGGCCAGTTGGCGAGGCACTGCTCGACCAGCGGAATCTCGCTGGCATCGGGAATCTGTACAAGGCGGAGACGCTGTTCCTGCGCGGGATCGATCCGTGGTGCCCGGTGGGAGCCATCGGCGATCTGGACGCACTCGTCGAACTGGCGCGGCGACTGCTGGACGCGAACAAGGAGCGAATCGGCCAGGTCACGACAGGTGTGGACCGGCCGGGCGAGCAGACCTGGGTCTATGGCAGGCCCGGCCGCCCGTGCCGTCGCTGCGGCACCGCGATCCGCACCGCCGGGCAGGACCGGCAGCGGAAGGATCCGCAGGAGCGGGTCACATTCTGGTGCCCGCGCTGTCAGCGGGCTCCGGCCTGATCTGCCAGCATGGGCACCATGATCGAGTGTCCGGCCGGGCCCGAGGCCTTCGTGCGAGGCAATGCCACGCTCCGATCAGTACCGCACGTACCGGAAATCCGGCTGTATCTGTCCGATGACGCGCTCACCCTGTGGGAGGAGACGGAGCGAGAACTCAGGCAGCCGGATCAGCCGCCGCCTTTCTGGGCCTTCGCCTGGCCCGGTGGTCAGGCCCTGGCACGGTACATTCTCGATCATGCCGATCTCGTCCGCGGCCGGACGATTCTGGACCTCGGCTCCGGCTCGGGCCTGACTGCGATCGCTGCTGCGATGGCCGGCGCGTCGGCCGTCCTGGCCAGTGAACTTGATCCGTTCGCCATCGCGGCAATCGAACTCAACGCGAGCGCCAACGACGTAGCAATCGCGGTCACGGCCGATGTGCTTGACGGGAGCGGAGAAGATGCCGAGGTAATACTCGCGGCCGATGTTTGCTACGAAACCACAATGGCTAAGCGAGTGCTCAGTCTGCTCGAACGAGCACGTGCACGGGGCGCCGACGTTTTGATCGGCGACCCTGGCCGGGCATTCCTGCCGCGTCATTTGCTGCGCGAACTCGATGCCCACGACGTACCAGTGCTGGCCGATCTGGAGAACGCTCCGGTCAAGCGGGTCATGATCTTGACCCTGGCCTGACGGCTCCGCGCGACACTAGTCCACGAAGCACGTCACCTCTGCGCTCAGCGCATCGCTGCTCCGGTCCGCAACAATTCTCTGGCTGGCACTCAGCACTACGACTGCGGTGGCGTCATAGATACGTGACCTACAACAAGACACCCGCGGTAATCCTGGCAGCGGACCCGGCTGCTGGGTCAGCCGCCGAAGCAGAGCCCGGCCCGGACCAGCTACCAGACAGTCCAGAGTCCGACGATCTCGTCGGCAGCTTGTTTCGGGCGCACGCCCTGACCCTGACCCGGGTCGCGCTGCTACTGGTCGGCGACCGGGCAAGTGCGGAGGATGTGGTCCAGGACGCGTTCCTCGGCCTGCACAAGAACATCCCCCGGCTCCGCGATCCGACCAAAGCTGTGAGCTACCTGCGAGCGTCGGTCGTGAACGGCTGCCGATCCGTGCAGCGGTCCCGGTACCGGGCCCGGCTGCGTCCGATGCACCACGAGCCGCCGGTCTGGTCGGCCGAGTCAGCCGCCATGGCCACCGAGGACCGGCGAGCAGTGCTCGCGGCGGCAGCGGGCCTGCCTGAGCGAGCGCGCGAGGTACTCGCGTTCCGCTACTACCTGGACCTGCCGGATCACGAGATCGCCGAGGCGCTCGGCGTCAGCAGGGGCACCGTCTCATCGACCGCATCCCGCGCCCTGGCCACCTTGGCCCGCGAACTCAAGGAGCACCTGTGAACAGCATGGAAAACCGGCTGCGGGATGCATACCGGGAGGCGGCGCAGACCATCGCACCGCAGACCGTCCGTCGACTGAACGAGCAAACTATTCAGATCTCGACCGCAAGCAGCCGTTGGGAGCGCCGCAGGTCGCGCAAGGTGATGATCCCGCTCGCCGCTGCGGCATCGGTCGCGATAGCCGTTGTGCTAGCCACCGTCGTCGTCCCGCGCGCTCTCTCCGCCAGTCGGCCGACCAGCGGGCATCACCGGCAGAACCATGTCATCAGTGCGGCAGGCAGCCCTGCTTCGAGGTTCGCCATCGCGATCTCTTCTACCGCGTCCAATACGTCCCTGGCAGTGCACAGCGTGCCGACGGGAGCCGTCGTCGCGCACATCAGGGCACCACATCCAGGCATGTACTTCGCGAGCATTGCGACCGGCGACGGCCGGACCTATGTCGCGGTGCTCTGGCGGTCCGGGGTCTGCCGGAGCTGGCTCTACCAGTTCACGCTCAACCGCAATGGCCGACCGAGCACGCTCGTCCCGTATGCGCTGCGCAGTATCAGGGAGGTCCTAGGACCCATCGCGATCAGCAAGGACAACGGAACCTTCGCTTACCTCGGGGAGAATTGCAGCAACCGGGCTGACGCCACGTCGTCTGACCTGGCCGCCATGGACGTCGCCACGAAACGGACTAGGCAGTGGACGATCTCCAGCCAGGCCAACGTGTCATCGCTGTCGCTGACTGCGACCGGGAACATGCTTGCCTACAACATCGCTCTGACCCAGCTCTTCAGATCTGCGGCCCTCGTATTGCCCACGAATGCGCCGCCAGGGACCGCCGCAGAGCGCAGTCGGGTTGTGGTGAGAGCGGCTCAGTTCGGCCGGACGGATGAGATCAACTCCGACGTCATCGCGCCAGATGGCACCGAGCTGTACTTCACCACGAACCGCGTCAGCTCGCCGAGCGCGGCGATCTGGCAGCTCCGGGTGGCCAGCCTGGCCACCGGCCGGTCCCGAATCCTGCAGGCGGTCGCGGGCCTCCCGTATCCCTTCGCCGCCAATCCATCCGTCACCAAGCTGCTGATTCTGATCCAGCCCACGACAGTCCCGGTACCGTCGCCGTCACCAACGCCATCCGGGCGCAGGACGGTCTCGCCCTCACCAACACCAACCGGCCGCCGGACACCCTCACCCTCACCAACACCAACCGGCCACCGGACACCCTCACCAACACCAACACCAACCGGCCGCAGGACACCCTCACCCTCACCAACACCAACCCGGGTCAGGACAGTCACACCCACACCAACACCAACCGGCCGCAGGACGGCGACGCCCTCACCAACGCCAAGCCCGCCAGGCTCGGTTCAGTTCGCCATGATCGACCTCCGCACAGGGACTGTGACCTTCCTCGATACCTCGACCTGGCAGATATCGCTAGATAGCAGCTTCGCCTGGTAGCGCCGAGTCATGTTCGTGGGCTGGCACCCGCTAGACCTGGCGGGTTCCAGCCCACGATCATGAAGCTGGCCCGTGCCGGGCTGGCCCGGTTACGCGTCGCGCTTGCGGAACAGGATCAGGCCGACTCCGATCGCCGCCGCAGCGTAGGCACAGAACACGCCGAATCCGATCCACGGCGAGAACGGGTTCGTTTCGAGCATCCCGGGCCGCGCCCAGATCGCCGCCCCGGCGTTGAACGGAAGCCACTTGTCCACGTCCGCGGCCCCGTACCAGCCAGCCGGGGGTCCTGGCAGGAAGTTGCCCAGGATGTAGACCACGAACAGCAGCCCGATTCCGGCCGAGATCGCTCCCGCAGTGTGCCTGAGTATCGCGCCGAGGCCGAAGGAGAGCAGGCCGCACACAGCGAGGAACAGGCCGCCGCCCACGACGGTGCGCAGCACGTCCGGCTGGCCGAGCGAGGTCCCTGCCTGCTGGCTGGACAGGATTGCCTGGCCGATGAAGAACGTCAGGAAACTGGTGATCAGCCCGGTGACCAGTGCTACCGCACCGAATACGACCGCCTTGGCCGCGTAGACCGTGCCGCGCCGCGGCATCGTCGACAGCGACGTCCTGATCATGCCGGTCGAGTATTCCGACGTGATCGTGAGCGCGCCGAGGACGACGATGATCAGCTGCCCGATCAGCAATCCGACCAGGCTGATGTTCGCCGCGCTCGCCCGGACAGTGGCCCGCAGGGCCGCCTTGGCCTGCGAAAGTTGCGCCGCGTCCGGCGGGCCGCCGCCGCCTTGAACGCGAACCCGGAACCCGGGCCCGCCGACCTGGCCGACCCGGACGATCTGCTCGGCCCTTGCCCAGCAGATGAGAGCGCCGAATCCGGCGCAAACCACGACGAGAGCGAAGAGCGTCCAGTACGTCGACCGGACAGAACGGATCTTGGTGAACTCCGAGCGCACAGCGCCGATGAATCCGGCCCGGCCCCGCGGCTGAGCCGCGACAACGCCGCCGATCAGCACTTCATGGGTTGCTACTGAAGCCATCTCAGGCCACCCCTCCCACGCGAGCCGCCTGCCGATCGGAGTCACCGGGAATCCCGGCGTGGAACTCCACGCTGGCCGCCGTCAGCTCCATGAACGCCTGCTCAAGCGATGCCTGAGTGGGCGCCAGCTCGTGCAGCCTGATTCCGTTCTCGAACGCCAGATCGCCCACCTGGGCCGGCGTCAGGCCCAGCACGACGATCGTGCCGCCTTCGTCGCCCCGCACGGTGCCCCCGGCCGCGGTCGCGACCAGCGTCAGCTCGTCGGCCTGCGGCGTTCTGACCCGGACCGACTGCTGGGAGTTGGCCGCGATGAACTCGGCGACCGTGCTCTCGGCGATCAGCCTGCCCCGCCCGATCACGATCAGGTGGTCAGCGGTATTTTCCATCTCCGACATCAGGTGGCTGGAGACGAAGACCGTCCTGCCCTCGGCTGCCAGCGACTTCATCAGGTTGCGGATCCACAAGATGCCCTCTGGGTCCAGCCCGTTCACCGGCTCGTCGAACATCAAGATGGCCGGATCGCCGAGCAGCGCGGCTGCGATGCCGAGCCGCTGGCCCATCCCGAGGGAGAAGCCCTTCGACCGTTTCCTGGCGACGTCATGCAGCCCGACGAGGTCAAGGACCTCATCGACCCGCCGGGCCGGCAGGCTATTGGTCTGCGCCAGGCAGAGCAGATGGTTGTAAGCGCTCCGGCCGCCGTGCACAGCTTTGGCGTCCAGCAGCGCGCCAACCTCCCGCATCGGCCAGGCGAGCTTGCTGAACGGCTTGCCGTTCACGGTCACCGTGCCGCTGGTCGGATAGTCCAGCCCCAGGATCAGCCGCATCGTGGTGGTCTTGCCGGCGCCGTTCGGGCCGAGGAATCCGGTGATCCGGCCGGGCTCGACGGTGAACGACAGTTTGTCGACGGCGACGGTGTCGCCGTATCGCTTGGTGAGGCCTCGCGCCTCGATCATGTCAACTTCCTTCCAGCCGACCATGGCGCAGGTGGGGTGGCCAGCACGAGCAATGGGACTGGCGCCCGCCCGTGCCGAGTCGGCAGATGGTTAGCGGGCCGCCATGATCAGTGTGGCCTGGCGCCGTGCGCGCCGCGTCGGCCGGCAGTCTGATCCGTATGCGACCAGAGACTGATCTTTAGGCGAAACTTAACGCCCGCCGCTAGTTGCGGTCACTAGCGGCTGATCGTCCGCGGGCTCAGTCGCAAGCGTCAGGGGCAGGTCCGGTGCACCCCGACCCGCGTCCGCCGCCCGAGCTAAGTCCGAAGCGCCCGATGGCCGTCCTGGTGCACCCAGTCCCAGTGTCCGCAGCGCGGACTCGGTCATCTCCGCGGTGACCTGGCCCGCCGACCAGGCGGCCGCGCAGAGCGCGCGCAGGCCATCGACCGGGACACCGGTGCCGGTCAGTTCCAGCGGCTCGTCGCCGGGTCGCCGTCTGGCGGTCCACCCGCCGCAGCGGAACTCCGCTTCCTCCGCCGGACCGCCAGCCGCCCCGGCCGGACCGTCGCCGGACCCGGCTGAGCCCCGGCCCGTCCCGGCTAGTCTGTCGCCGACTGCACCGCTGCTCGCGCCGCCGATCGGGCCGGCCACCGAGTTCTGGCTACGGACCGGGCCGATCACCGGCTGCGGCTCCAGCAACCCGCGCAGGTCGGCTGCCAGGTACGTCGGCCGGCGCTGCGGTGGCGCGAGGACCACGTCGGCCGGCCCGCTGACGCCGGTCAGCACCAGCAGGCTGTCGGCACCGCCCCTGACCGCCCCCTCGATGTCGGTGTCGAGTCGGTCGCCGACGACGAGCGGCCGTTGTGCCCCGGTGCGGGCCATCGCCTCGGCGTGCAGCGGCGGCTCCGGCTTCCCGGCCACGAGCGGCTGGGTCCCGGTCGCCGCGATGATCACCTGCACCAGGGATCCGTTCCCCGGCTGTAGTCCGCGGGCTGACGGCAGTGTCAGGTCGGCGTTCGCCGCGACGAACAGTGCGCCGCCGCGTACCGCCAGCGCTGCCTCGGCTAGCAGGCCGTAACTCAGATCCGGGGCGTAACCTTGCACCACTGCGACCGGCCGGTCAGCCGCTGTGGACACCGGCCGCAGTCCGCAGGCTCGCAGGGCCAGGCGCAGCCCGATCCCGCCGGCGACGAGCACGGCCGACCCTGGGGGCACCCGTCCGGCGATCAGGGTGGCGGCAGCCTGCGCCGAGCTGACGACGTCGGACGCGCTCGCCGGGACGCCAAGCCTGGACAGATGGGCGGCGATGGCCGACGGCGACCGCGACGCGTTGTTCGTGACGAACGCCAGCCGCAGGCCCGCCTCCCGTGCCTTAGCCAGCGCTCGCACCGCTCCTGGCACCGCCGCCTGGCCGGTGTAGATGACGCCGTCGAGGTCGAGCAGGACAACGTCGTACTGCTCCGCCAGCGCGGGCCGGTCGCTGCTGAGCAGGACCGTGGCCGCGGCTCCGGCGGGCACGTGCTTGTCGTTACGCATCAGTCTTTTTCTTCGCCCGGCGCAAGGTCGCGGGCGCGCAATGTCGCGCGCACGCTGCGCAGCGCGTCGGTGTAGTGCCGCAGATCGGGGCGCATGGCAGCGGCCAGCGCGAGGTGCTCGGCGGCCGCGCTATGGTCTCCGATCCTGGCCAGGGCCAGACCGAGTCCGAACTGGGCATAGTCGTCGCTCGGGCTGGCCTCCACGATCCGGCGGAAGCTGCCCGCCGCAGCCTCGTAGTGCCTGGTGTCGAACTGCGCTCTGGCCAGCGCCTCCAGGATGCTGCGCGAATCCGGCTCGACCACCGCGGCTCGCTCAAGCAGCTGAGCAGCCGCTGCCGCGCTGCCGCTGCCGAGCAGGTCTAGCCCGCGCCGGTACAAGGCGTAGGTGTCGTGAGATTCCGACCCGCCAAGCTTTTCGCCGGAGCGGGAATCCTTGCCACCAGTTGATCCTTCTGACATATGTGCAGATCCTTCCGTCCTACCGAGCGTCAGCACGTCACGGCCGTGCAGGCCTGGTGCTGGCACCGTTTCGCGGCGTCCGTTATGCGCAGGACCGGGTGAGCGGGCTCGCCGAAGTCTCCTCCCCACCGTACGACGTCATCATCAGAGATAACGAGGACCAGTTGATGGCGGCGGATCCGCATAATGTGGTCCGCCTGATCCTGCCCAGGGCGCAGGTCGGCCAGCCCGGTGCCGTGCACCGGGCCGGCGAGGAGTACCAGCATGCCGCGGACTCGCTCAGGCAGTGGCTGGCCGCCGGGGTGCTGACGACTGACCCCGAGCCCGCGTTGTACGTGTACGAGCAGACCGCGCCCGGGCTGGTCCAGCGCGGAATGATCGGAGCGGTGCAGCTGGTCCGGCCTGATGCCGGGATCGTGCTGCCGCACGAGAACGTCGCACCAGGCCCGGTTGCAGGACGGCTCAAGCTGATGGAGGCTACTCAGGCCAACCTTGAGCCGATCTTCCTGCTCTATGAGGGCGGCTCGCCGGAGACACCGGGCGCGGCGGCGCGGATCGTGATGCAGGCAGCGGGCCAGGAGCCGCTGGTCGAGGCGCTGACCACCGACGGGCTACGGCACCGGCTGTGGGCGATTACCGACACTGCGGACCTCGCAGCGATCGCCGCCGATCTGGCGCCGCGCCAGGCGCTGATCGCCGACGGCCACCACCGTTACGCCGCTTACCTGAAACTGCGCGACCGCCGGCGCCGGGCCGGATCCGGGCCAGGACCGTGGGACTACGGGCTGGCCCTGCTGGTCGACTCGACCGCTTACCCGCCGCAGATCGGCGCCATCCACCGGGTGATCCCTGGCCTTGGCGTCCAGGACGCCGCGAAGCTGGCCGGGGCCGCGTTCACCGTCAGGAAACTGGCTGGAGCCGCTGCCGACTCGGCGGCGATGCTCGTGGCGCTTGCCGCCGCGAGCGCAGTCGGCCCCTCGTTCGTCCTCGCGGACTCCGAGCATGCCTATCTGCTTACCGATCCCGACCCCCGCCAGATCGAGGAGGCGATGCCGGCCGGGCAGTCCGCGGCCTGGCGCGGGCTCCCGGCGGCCATCTTGCAGGAACTGCTGATCACCGGCCTCTGGGGGCTTGTCGACAGCGACAGCTCGGTCCTGGTCGTGCATCATGATGCCCATGCTGCGGTGCGCGTGGCCGCGGCGGTCAGCGGTACCGCGGTCCTGTGCAGCCCGATGTCGCCAGCGCAGGTGTACGCGGTCGCCGCGCGGGGCGAGAAGGTGCCCAGAAAATCGACATCCTTCGCGCCCAAGCCACGCACGGGCCTGGTGCTGCGCACGTTCGCTCAGGGCTGAATCACGCTGCGTGCGTGCGCTCGGAGGTGCGCCAGCCCGCCAGTCGCGGCAGGGCGTCCGATGCGGCAGCCAGTCCGGCCTGAAACGATAGGCGGATGGACGAGCATGCGAGCGCTCCGGCCGGCTCCGACGTCATCACGCCGCTCGGGCACGAGGTATTCCAGATCGACACCCGGATGGCCGGATATCAGGGCATCACGGCCGCGTACCTGATCCGCTCGGAACGGCCGTGCCTGGTCGAGACCGGAACCGCGCCGTCGGCTCCGGTGGTGCGCGACGCGCTGGCCACGCTCGGGATCGGTCCCGGTGACCTGGCCACCGTCGCGGTGACGCACATCCACCTGGATCACGCTGGCGGCACCGGTGACATCGCGAGGATGTTTCCGCAGGCGCAGATCGTGGTGCATGAACTCGGCGCGCGGCATCTTGGCGATCCGTCCAGGCTGATGGCAAGCGCCAGGCGAGTGTACGGCGACGAGCTTGATGACCTGTTCGGAACCCTGGCGCCCACTCCAGTGGAGCGGATCCGCGCGGTCGAGCAGACCGGCATGGTCGACCTCGGCGGCGGCCGGCGGCTGGAGAGCCACTACTCGCCCGGGCACGCCAGGCATCATGTCGGCCTGATCGATACCGAGAGCGGCGATCTGTATGTTGGCGACGCCGCCGGGGTCTTCATCCCGGAGACAGGTGACCTGCGCCCGGCTACTCCGCCGCCAGACTTCGATCTCGGCACCGCGCTTGAGTCTTTGCGGACATTCGCCGCGCTGCTGCCCGCCAGGCTGCTGTTCAGCCACTACGGGCCGGTGACGGACGTACAGCAGACTCTGGAACGGTCGGCCGATGAACTCCAGCTGTGGGTCAGGGAGACCAGACTGGCACGCGGAGCCGGACTGGACCTTGATCATGCTGTAGCCATGGTCGCGGAGCGAACCAGGGAGCGGTATGCAGTGCTCGCGCCCGGCGCCGATCCGGAACTGCTCGCGAAGGTCAACCGAGTCGCGGGCGCCGCGGCCAACGTGGCCGGAATCATGCACTGGCTAGACATGAGCGAGCCGGCCGACGTCTGACCGCAGCCGGCCCACGCCAGCCGGCCGACGCCCTGAGGCAGCCGGCCGACGGCCTGACCGCAGCCAACCCTCGCCTGCCCGAGGCGAGGCCCGCACGGTCGGCTGCCTTCCTGCCTTCCTGCCCGCCTGCCGGCTGCCTTAAGGCCCGCCTGTGGGCTGTTGCACTACCGGTGGTCGACAGCAGGCGGTCACCGTCACGTCAGCCACTCTCGTCTCGCCAGCACCGGCCGGCCGGCTTTCCGCGGGCCGCGTTCTTGATCGTGGTGAAAAGGTGTTGGGCGGCCAACACCTTTTCACCACGATCATCATTGAACGCCACTGCGCCGGGGATCAGGAACGCCGCAAGCAAGCTGATAAATCATGATAAAGAACGTCGAGCAGGTCAGGCAACCTCGCAACAACTGCCTGCCGCGCCGAAACCGCCGCGGCCGTTACTGCGCCGCGGCGGTTGCGTCACCGGGCTCGGCCTCGTCGGGCTCGGTGCTCGCGTCCGCCGCGCTGTCGCTGTCGTCGTCAAGTTCGAGGTCATCGAACTCGATCAGGTCAAGATCATCAGCGCGCTCCGCGGCGTCCGTCTCACCATCGACGTCCGCGGCGGCCGCTCTGCCGAACCAGTACCGCGCCTCTTCTTCCCGCCCGGTTTCCAGCAGCGCATCCGCATACGCGTAATACAGCCGCGCCGAGCCCGGCCGCTGGCCGCCGTCGGTAAGCTCGGGAATCTGCAGCGCGACCACGGCAGCCTCTGCGAAGCCCTGATCACGCCGGATTCCTGATTCAACTATCCGCAGCTCGATCTGAGACTTGCGGTCCAGCTTCTTCGCGTCCGGGCCCGTCACGAGCTCAAGCGCCCGGTCGGGGCGTCCGAGTGCGCGTTCGCAGTCGGCCATCAGCGGCAGGTAGCTGCCCTGGCCCGTAAGCCGACGGGCAGCTCGCAGCTCGGCGAGAGCCTCCGCCCACTTCCCGGCCTGGTAAGCCGCGATCCCGCAGGTCTCGCGGACCACGCCGACACGTGCCGCGAGTTTGCGAGCAGCCAGCGCGTGCTGGTAGGCAATCTCGGCGTCCTCTTCCTGGCCGGCCGCGACCAGCATGCGCGCGACCGCATCCGCCAGGTCGCCTGGCAAGGTCCTCAGCTCTGCCCGAGCCTCCGGATCCAACTGATCCGCCGTAACGCCGGCCGGCACCGTGAGCCGCGGAGCCTCGCCCTGGGTCCGCGTACCGCGGTAGCCCTCGCCTTGCGGCTTGGTGCCCTGGTAACCCTGGCCCTGCGGCCGGGTCCCACGGTAACCCTCGCCTTGCGGCCGGGTCCCCTGATAGCCCTGGCCCTGCGGCCTGGTGCCTCGGTAGCCGCCGCCCTGGGGCACGCTGCCCTGGTAACCCTCGCCTTGCGGTCGAGTGCCCTG